>Ga0210060_1000263_pt1 | contig 23848 bp, 26 predicted proteins | sample Joice_CattailNLB_FD_184871 | JGI IMG/M metagenome (GOLD analysis project Ga0210060, IMG submission 184871) | Wetland microbial communities from San Francisco Bay, California, USA, that impact long-term carbon sequestration - Joice_CattailNLB_D2... | ecosystem: Environmental > Aquatic > Marine >...
CCACCCTTACCTGCTTTTTATCCGAATCGATATCAATGGCCGTATGATCCAGCAGCAGGTGAATACCTTCGTTTTCGATATCGGCAGTTGTTCGGTGGGCCAGCATTTTCCAGTCCTGAACCTCACCGCTGAGATAAAACGGCAGCCCGCAAATGCTGAAATTCGGATATTGGTCGGCGACAACAACGGTAATTTCCGCAGCCGGATCAATTTCTCTGGCACGCAACGCCGCACTGATACCGGCATCGCTGCCGCCGATAGCGATCAGTCGTTTCATATTTCAAGCAACGGGCTACGAGGATCTCCGAAGGTATGCCCCAAGATACCACCTTTTGGTTTCTAAGGTTTAATCGCCTTGATGTCGGCCGAGGCCACATAATTTTCCGCGCCGCTTTCCGGAAACCAGTTGGCCACCAGCTCCTTACTGTAGGATTTGAGCCGGATACGGACACCCTCGAACCCGACTTCAGCCAGGATTTTTTCAAGCCGGTCCACCCGTTCGGCCCCCGCTACGCATCCCGTGAGCATGGCTGCCTGTTCGCGCAGCCGGTCGGGCATATCAGCCGTGGCCACAACGTCAGAGATCGCCAGGCGTCCACCCGGTTTGAGGACTCGGTAGGCTTCTGCGAAAACCTGCCGCTTTTCCGGGGACAGGTTGATGACGCAGTTGGAAAAGATGACGTTCACGCTATTGTCCGCCAGCGGCAGATGCTCGATTTCCCCCAGGCGAAATTCGACATTTTTCAAGCCCGTTTTTTCGGTGTTTTCCCGCGCCTTGGCAAGCATCTCGGGCGTCATATCGACACCGATCACACGGCCCGTTTCACCAACCTGCTTTGCCGCCAGAAAGCAGTCAAACCCGGCTCCGCTTCCCAGATCGAGGACGACTTCACCCAGTTTCAATTTTCCGATGGCGGTTGGGTTGCCGCACCCCAGTCCCAAATTGGCCCCTTCCACTACGCCGGCCAACTCTGATGAGGAATATCCCATGATTTGGCCCAGGGAATTGGGAGCACTCGCCGAAGGGCCGCAGCATGGCGAACCAAGGGAGGTCTGACAACCGCAAGGGCTGCCCGTTGCCGCTTTGGCATACTGATCTCTGACTATCTGTCGAATGATGTCTGATTTCGTTTCTTTCATTATACGACCTCCATGAATGAACTTTATACAGGCTTGTTTCCGTCTGTATAGTTTACTGTGATCATGAATCCCGGTCTCTTTTCACCGGCGGAACAATCAGAACCGGCCTGGGAGAATGTTTCAGAACCTTGCGCGACGTGCTGCCGATCAAAGCTTCTTTTATGAGCCCGTGACCACGGCTACCCATAACAACAAGATCACATTTGCTTCTGCTTATATGGTGCAGAATGGTGTCTACGGGGTTGCCTTCTTCAACTATGATACTGTCTACCATCACCCGACAAAACGGAATTTGGCTGATGATTTCGCTGCAAAAATCCTGCAGGTAAGCCTTTAGGGACGCGATGATCTCCTGCTTGCTTTTCTTTTTCAGCTCATCGCGACTGCCATAGCCGAGCATGGCCGTTAACAAAAGTTCGGCATTCGGCGGCAGATCCGCCAACACATGCAAGACGGTGATTTCGGCGCCCGACAGGTCAGCCAGCATCACTGCATATTTGTAGGCCAGATCGGAATTCGGGGAAAGATCGGTGGCAAACAGGATCTTGCTTATTTTTAGAAATTCGGAATCCACTTATACCTCCAGAGCGGCAACTTATTTTACGGTTCACAGGACAGATGGCACACGCCGGTCGGGCTTTCCAGGGTATACGGAAAATACCGGTCCTTGAACCACAGCGCCACGTTCACCAAGGCGATCAGTACGGGAACTTCCACCAGCGGGCCGATAACAGCCGCAAAGGCCTGGCCCGAATCGATGCCGAATACGGCCACGGCGACCGCGATGGCCAGTTCGAAATTATTGGAGGCCGCCGTGAAGCTCAGAGTGGCGGACTGCTCGTAGGTGGCGCCGACTTTCATTGAAAGATAAAACGACACGAAAAACATGACCACGAAATAAATACACAGGGGAATCGCGATCCGGATTACATCCAGCGGCAGCTGCACGATGTATTCACCCTTCAGCGAAAACATCACCAGGATCGTAAACAGCAGCGCGATTAAGGTAATGGGGCTGATCTTGGGAATGAATTTCTGTTCGTACCATTCCCGGCCTTTGGTCTTCAGCCCCACGAAACGCGAAATCATCCCGCCGATGAAGGGAATTCCGAGATAGATGAACACGCTTTCGGCGATCTGGCCGATGGAAATGTCGACCACGGAACTCTTCAGTCCAAGCCACTGAGGCACCAGCGTGATGAAAAAATAAGCGTACACCGAGAAAAACAGCACCTGGAAGATGGAATTGAACGCCACCAGCCCGGCGCAGTATTCGCGGTCGCCAGCAGCCAGATCATTCCAGACGATCACCATGGCAATGCAGCGCGCCAGGCCGATCAGGATCAGACCCACCATGTATTCGTGCTGGCCGGAAAGGAAGGCTAGCGCAAGTAAAAACATCAGAATTGGACCGATCACCCAGTTTTGCACCAGCGACAGGCCCAGCACCTTCACATTGCGGAACACCCGGGGCAGCTGCTCGTATTTAACCTTGGCCAAGGGCGGATACATCATCAGTATCAATCCGATGGCAATGGGGATATTTGTGGTGTCCACCTGGAAATAATTAATTACCTCCCGAATGCCTGGAAACATATACCCCCACATCACCCCAACAAACATGGCCAGAAAAATCCACAAGGTCAGAAAGCGATCAAGAAAGGACAATCGCTTTGCATTTTGTTCCTTCATTGGTTGGTGTCCTCCCTTCCTGAAGTTCGAATTTCAATAGCTCAAACGATAGCAGTCGGCTCCGGAGCGACGATTTTCTTCTTGCGACGAATAGATTGCCGTTCGCAGATCAACTCTTTCTTGGTTTCCAGGATCTTTTTCATCCGCTCCGCATCCACTCGGATGCGAGGATCGTCAGTCGCCGCTTGGCGAACCCATGAGAGCGCCTGACGGACGATTGGAGAAGTATTCTTTCCAGGCAACCGGTAATACATCCAGCGGCCTCTCTTGCGGCCAACTACCAGTTTGGCCTGCTTGAGAATCGACATATGTTTCGAAACCGTGGATGGTGCCAGTTTAAGCAACTCGATCAGCTGGCAGACGCAAACTTCTTTATCCCCTAACGCCATAAGGGCACGCACTCGGTTTTCATCCGAAAGGGCTCGGGTGATTGCTAAAAGGGATTCCATTTATCCTCCTCCATTTCGTTATGTGACCAAATATAGCGATGGCTTAACCTGCCGTCAAGACCAAATTAAGAAATTTTCCGTAATTCCATGCAGGCTCGACAGGGACATAGCTTATTTGTTTATCAGATTCTTGAGGATTAGTTAGAGATTCTATGGAGTTTTGGATTTTCCTCTCGACAACAGATTTCTTTTGGATCAACCTCCGAGAACTTCATAAGGATTGGAGTTGAAGCCGTGCACCGGGGTGCCTCCCAAGCATTAAATGTCAAATTTAAATTGACGCATGTATTCTTCGAGACGCTGTTTGTTTTCAGCACCTATTGCCGGACAATCCCCCGGCTCTTTCGCACCCTCGGCCATGCGGGCCGCCAACACCATGCAGGTGGGCTCGCCGCATTCCTTGCAGTTGGTCTTCGGCAGCAGCTTGAGAATCTCGATTAGCTTGGGTTTGGGCGCACCTTCATAGCTGGGTTCAATCTCATTTCGACTTTCCCAGGCAGCGTTGATTTCGCGCTGCAACCACACGAGGATTTTGTCCGCTTCGTCTTCGGCTTTGAGGGCATTAATTGCAATTTTGCGGCCGTGCACGGTAATAAACCTGCCTCCGGAGCGAAATATCACTGCCGGCGGATCTTTGAGATATTCAAAACCGCCGAGGACGGCATTCAGATAGGGCAGCACCGCGGAAATATCCTGATCAAGATGGGCGATGCAGTGCACGGATTCAAAACTCGGATTGCACTCGGGCCTGAATATTTCTTTGGAATAGCTTTTTAGCAACATGACCGATACTCCTTGAGTGGTTGGTTTAAGGTTAACTTAACCGTGTTTTCTTTATGGGCCATGAACTCAAACCATCTTGTTTTGTTTCTATATTTCGCCATATAGCGAATTATTCTGTAATTTGCAACAATAATATCACGCACCCGCAAGAAGTTGTGTCGCCTGATCAGGGACCGCGACCATAGGGTTACGATGGTTATCGGCGAGATGCCGATAATCAGCAGTCATTAATCCGCGATCAAAAAATCAATGCCAGTATCCGGGCCTCCATGAGAATGTAATCCCCTTTAAGGCCTCGAGGGGACCCCGAACCATATAGTCGTTCGTGATGCTGATAGACGGTTTGTGTCAGCGGCCGGGGAAATTCGATCCCCAATATTTCTTTGGAATAGCCTTTGCCGACTTGCCGGCCTGCGCCCGGACAATCTCCCGCAGCATTTCTTTGCCGAACAATTCGCCTTTTATGTTCTGCGTCTCCCACAGTCCGTCGGTTCCGAAGACAAATATTTGCTCCGGTCTGATCTCTCGTCGGTATTCTGCGTAATCTACATTTTTGGAAACACCCATGTTAGTTGCTGCTGTCTGTTGTTTTATTTTTTCTGCTATTCCTTTTGGGCCTTTTTTTGTTCATAAAGATAGACGACTATCGGGACCTGTATCCTTGGCTTGATACTGCTGTCCGTATCCAGATAAATGATATCCGCATAGCGGCCTTTGGCCTGCCGTATGGTTTCCACCGCAAGCTGGTATTGCAATTTTCCCGCCCGGCTCTCTTCGGTAAGCTCGAATTTAAAATAATTGCTCTGTCGCGCCCGGCTGCCGGTAATTTTAAAAGGATATTTTTCCCTCGGTTCGATGGTGACCGCAGCCTTCAGGGGAATTCCCACCGGCCCGCGCAAACTCAAACGGGGGGGATTTATGTCGGCAAAGTTCTCCACAAGACCGGTAACCGCAATATCCAACCACGGCCTGTTTGTGTCGTTGGTTTTGATGCGGGCGATTTCCCTGACCCTGCGTCCACCGTAGCCGTTAGTATTGAACTTGAGCGTTATGATTCCCTCGCCACCGGCCGGGATTTGTCTCACACTGGAGACGGCCGTGCACCCTCAGCCGGCCTTGATCGATTCAATGATCAAGGGCGCATCTCCCCGGTTCTCCAAGATAAAGTCATGGGAAACCAGCATCCCCTCCACGACCGGTTCAAATACATGGACACTTTCCGGCAAAACCGCTTTGGGCACAGGCGTAGCGGTGGTTTCAGCAAAAGCGCAAGGGGTTGAAACAAAGAGCAGAAGAATCATCGCAGCAACAATCTTTTTGGTTATCATCGGGCGTTATCCTTATCTATGTTATAGTTGGTTCGGTTCATTACGTGTATTATTTTGTCCAAAGGCCGGTTCGGGTATCCGGTTGGCAAACAGCAAATAGACGGCCGGAACCAGGAAAAGTGCATCGCGCGCAATCGTCCAGATCGATAACGAATTCTCGGAAGGTTCGGTGGAGAAACATCCGCAGTGGATGTCCAACCCCCGGGATGTGTTATAAACCAGGACCCCGATTAAGGTCAGCAGCAACAGATTACTGACAAGTACAGCTCCCGGCATCCAGATACCGATGATCAACAGACTTCCCAAAACCAGTTCCATCCACGGCAAAACAATGGCCGTCAGGTTGATGAGGCTGTCGGGTAAAATCTGGTAATTATAAACCGCCTCGGCAAAGGCGGTCGGATTGAGAATCTTGTCGATGCTGGCAAAGACAAAGACACCTCCCAGGATTAGCCGGGCTGCAAGTATAATAACCTTTGACCCGCTGCCGAGATTCCTCCTTTTAAGTGCTATTTTTGTCCGACCTATCGTCATATTCCTTCCTCCTCTATGTTATCGGGCAAAACATTTCGCATCGGATTCATAAATACCGACTGGCTGCATTTTTAATGATCCTTCGCAGGCCTTTGAAGGTGCAGGCTATGGTTCAGAGCAATATATCTTTTCTCTTCCTTCCGAAATTTCGCACAACATGCCGCCGTTGCCGCATTGGGCGGTCTCAAACTGCAAAATGGGATGGTCAATGCCGAAGTTGTGAAATAAATCATGGCGAATTTTTTCAGCGATTTCCTCGGTCCGGCTTACAGGTTGATCCGCCACCTCTATGTGGCAGGAAAAGGCAACGCTGGTTGAAGACACATTCCAGGCATGCATGTAGTGGATGCCAACAACATCCGACAGTTTCAAAAGTTGCTTTCTGATCTGTTCAAGATCGAGTCCCTTGGGGGTGGCATTCATCAGAACCAACCCGGATTCTTTTAAAATTCCCCAGCAATTCTTCAAAATAAAGAGCACAATCAGAATCGACAACACCGGGTCCAGCCAGTACCAGGGTTTAAAGATCAACACAACGCCGTTAATGAAGACGACCACCGAGGTGAGCAGGTCTCCCATCATGTGCCAAAAGGCCCCTCGGACATTCAGACTGTGTTTCGAATCCCGGTGCAGCAGCCAGGCCGAAAGACCATTGCCGGCTATACCGACCGCCGCCAGTCCCATAACCAGCCGTCCAATCACCGGCTGTGGGTTCTGAAACCGCTGGATGGCTTCGAAAACAATAAAGGCGGCGGCGCCCACCAGTATTACCACATTGATCTGGGCCGCCAGAATTTCAGCACGGCGATAGCCGAACGTGTTTTGCACCGTTGCTCCCTTTCGGCCGATACGAAAAGCGATATAGGATATCAATATGGCGCCAGAGTCACTGAAATTGTGAATTGCATCCGAAATCAGAGCCACGCTATTGGCCAAAACCCCACCGATGATCTGGGCAATAGGGATAATAAGATTCAAACCCAGGGTCATCAAAAGACGGGATCCGCTGGTATCTTGCATGTCCACATGGTGATGGGAATGGCTGTGTGTATGGTTATCTATCGCTTCCTCGTTGTGCGGGTGAATTGGCATTGAAGACCGATAGTCCTGGTGATTGTCGGTATTGGTATTGGTGTATTTCTTCATTTGTGATGTATTCCTATATTCGGCAATAATTTTTCTAATTGGTAGATTGCTAACATTAAGATTTACCCTTCAGATGGCTCCACCGGAAAACGACCCTCGCGCCAGACCGTCCAGCCGTTCACCAGCACTCGGACATTCATAAACCCTGCATCTTTCAAAAAAAGGGCCAGGTCGTGGCTCAGATTACAGGTTTCTCCGTCACAATAAGTGATAATAGGTGTTTCCGATTCCAGGTCTGCGGTAACCTCTATAAAGAATCGATCGACGTCCTGCCAGGGTAAGCTGCGGGCACCCTGGATATGGCCCCTCGCGTAATCATCTGCAAGGCGTGCATCCACAAAGACGGCCGCTTGGTCCCGAAACATTTTTTCGGCTTCTTGCAGGGATATGTCCAGCCGCTCTCCGGTTACGGTGGTCATGCGGGCATCGATGGACCAATCGCCGATTAGCGGCAGGGAATCCGGGCGCAGGGCATTGGCAGACAATGCAAGGATTCCGGCCGCCAAAATGACTACCGGCACTTGGCAAATCGCCTGCTTCCATTTAATGCGATAGTGTGATGTCATTTTCTGCTCCTTAATCGGTAGATAAATCGGCAAAATCCGAACATGGCCGGTAATTTCTCTTTTCGATTGAATTCGGAATGATGTAGACAAACGGATCGAGTGCTATCGACCGTGGATTTGGAATAAAATTGAAAATCAGATCAGAAGGCAGGCAAATAATATATAAATCGGAGTCGGGTTTGCGGGGAAACCGCCAAAAGTCGGCATTACTGTTTGCGTTTCAGCTGACAGTGTGCCCTGCTGCAGAACCGAAGATCCATTGTCGGTAAGCCAGCGAAGGGAATCGGGTGATACTGCTGTTCTCAGCTGCTCATCATATTGAGAACGGCACGTGCATGGGATTTGATCCTCAGAGCCGGTCTGGGGTCGATCGGTGTTGCCGGTAACTATTTGGCAACAATGATGCTGCCGGGACGATAAGCCCATAAACACATCGCCTGCAGCGGCTTGTACAGATGCAATACCGCTTAGATACCCTAGAGCGATTGCCAGCAAAAACGGCAACCACCGGAAGCGCATTGCCGGCCTAATTTCTCTTTGCGCTTTATTCATTTTCGATATCGGCAGCATCTTATCACCTTCTCAAAATACAAGGGTAAGGGTTAAGATAATATTAACGGATTAAGAATAAAATACACACCCAAAAGAACGATAACAATTCCAGCTGCGCGTCTGAACCAGTTTCCGGTGCCCTGCCAGGTCCTGTTTTCCAAAAGTTTGCGCACGGCGGCAGTTGAACTTCCGGCAACTACAATCGGTAGGCAATGGCCGACGGCAAACAGCAGGATGTAGAAGATACCAGTCGCAATTTGCTGCTGCAAGGTGATGATTGCTAAAATCGGGGCGATGAAACCGAAGGTGCACGAACCTGAAAGGATTCCGTAGGCCAGGCCAAGCACGAAAGCCCCCGATAAACCCTTCAAATTCAATCGATACAGCAAACTGCCCGATATGGAGCATTTTTCAACCCCCAGCATTCCCAGTGCCACCCAGATCAAAACGGCTCCCACCAGAATTTGCCAGTAATTGCCGACATCCCCCAGCATGCGGCCCAGCAGGGCGCAAACAATACCGATCAGCGCTATGCTGATGAACAGTCCCAAGGTAAACGAAGATGAATAAACGCCGGCCTGTTTCGGGTTTAAAGCCTGCTCCTGACCGCCGACATAGGCCACAATCAGGGGGATTGAAGCCAAATGACAGGGGCTGAACAGCACACTGATCATACCCCAGGCGAGACACCCGACGACGGCGATTGCGGTCCCGCTGACCATCCATTCGTTCACGGTTAAAAATATGGATTCGAGCAAACTACTCAACCCCCATTTTCTTCAGCTGATTGATAATTGTCTTTTCATCCATGAATCCGACATGACGATATATTTCTTTGCCTTCTTCATTATAGAATATCTGTGTCGGGATAGCCCGAATTCCGAATCGTTTCGCCTGCTCATTGTGTTTCCATACATCAATGAATACAATAGCGACTTTGCCTTCATATTGCTTTTCCATTTTTGCCATGATCGGGGCCATCATCTTGCATGGAACGCATTTTTTGGCCCCGAGATCGATCATCGTAACCATGCCCTTGACCGGCAAGTCACTGAATTTTTCCACATCAGCCAGGGCTGCCGGTATACCCAGCAAGGCGACAAGGCCCAACAAAAGAATAAAAATGGTGAGTTTCCGAAATATGATCACAATCGACACTCCTTCAGCTTTTATTATACCTATAAGCATCAGTATGGTTTTACCGGAAGTCTTTTATCCAAAGCAGTTTTTTGCGTTCTCAGTTGCATTATTACCGAGAGCAATGCGATTCCCTCGGACGACTGTCACGGCATCTTTTACCTTCTGGATATCTTCCTCTTTCAGGTTGAAGTCCTTGTTTTTTTCAATCCCGAGTTCGGTTACCACAATATAATTTTTAAGCGGTACATTAGCCTGCTCAAGAATGGCCTTGGTACATCCCACCGAGCAGCCGTCAATGGCCAACATTTGCGGTACATCTTTGGCAGACTGGACAAACCCGCTGAGTTGCCCGCCAATTCCGGCCAGGCAAAACATTTTACCGAATCCCTCCCGGGTTAATTCCACCGCCGCCTGGTTTGATAACTGCCCGACATTGGAGCCGCCCGAGCAGGCCAGAATCATAATGTTTCCATCTGAAGAACAACAATCGTTAGCCATGGATAACCTCCTTTTAGGCTTGTTTGCTTAAAATTTGCCAGGTTGCTAAAAAAAATTATGCGCCCGGTTCATATCAATTTCGCATTAAGCTTATTATTAAAAGACTCTTTGTTTAGATCAAAATCCGGCGGCATTATTTACGGAAAAATCCTATGCGATCACTTGAATCAGGCCGGCTCCGATTCAGCTGCCAGACGGGATGGAACGACCTGGCCGTTGATCAAAATAAAGCTCAGCACTAGCGTGATGACTAAGGCAACGGCGTAGATCATGAACAACGAGGACAGGCCGTAGACGGATGCGATTTTTCCGCCGATGGCAGTCCCGAGTCCTCCGCCGCCCATGAAGCAAAAAGCCACCAGAGACATGGCAGCCCCCCGCGCTTTCTGGGCAAACTCAGTAGCACGCGTTAAAAGGGTGGAGTGGGTGAAAATAAAGCCGATACCCAGCAATCCGATGCTGACAACCAGCCAACCGAGACTGCGGCCGAAATAATAGATGAAAAAGTCGGCCAGAGTGGCAAATATGAGTCCCATGATTAGAATTTTGCGAGCGCCAATTTTCAAAACGAGTTTGCCGCTCAGACGTCCGCCGATCACGGTCATCAAGCCAAAAGCCGTCATGATGGAACCGATGGCAAGGTAATTAAAGTGATAGGTTGCGGCAATGAAGGCGCCCAGATAGGAGAAACTGCCGATGATGAACAGTCCTTCCAGCAATACCAGGATATAGGTGAACAGGCTGCTGGGATTGGCAAGCAATTTCAAGTAGGGAGCAAAAAGTTTGCTGTCGCGGTGTTTGGTGTCGGGCAGCAGTCGGTAGTTTTTGATGAGCATGGCCATCGGAATTACGGATAGCAGGGCATAAATTGCGAACACACCGCGCCAGTTTAAAAAGTAGGCAATTGCCCCTCCTGTGACCATGCTCAGTCCCTGACCGAGAAAGGAGATGCCCATAAAGGTGCCGATGGCCCCCTGTCTTTGCTCGACCGGGAAAATATCACCGATCAAGGCCAGGGAGATGGGCATGACCGCGGCGGCAAAAATGCCGGTAAGCGCCCGGTAAATCGCCAGGTCGGTCAACCCAAAGCCCACCGCACACAGCCCGGTGGCCACGGTAAACAAAATAATCGAAAAGGTGATCACCTGCTTTTTGCCGTAGCGATCCGCCAGGGGGCCGAAAATAAGCTGAAAGATTCCGAAGGGAATCATGTACGCGGAAATCAGAAGTCCGGCGCGCTCCACTGCAACGCCTATATTTTCAGAAATCGCCGGCAGAATGGGAGACACCACCCAGTTGTCCGCCATCACGATAAAACCCAAAAAACCCAGCAGCATAACGATACTATTCTTTTTCAATTTGACAGTTCCTCCTGAAAATTGATTTAACGGGCACATCCCCCCCTTGCAACGGCAGGGCCCTGGATGTACCCACGCAATTGATTGTTTATATAAAATGGGAGGGTCTACCTCAGCTTAATCGAAGCGCCGTGTTATTCGGTAAACCAGGACTTAACATCTTCTTTTTTGGGGATTTTACCGACGCTTTTGACTTGGCCGTCAATAACAACAGCCGGCGTGCCGAACACACCGTAGCCGGCAATTTCCATGGTGTCGGTCACATGTCCGACGGTAGCATCCACGCCTGCTTCCGCCAACGCTTCTTTGACGACTTTCTCGGTCTGTTGACACTTGGGACAGCCGGGTCCTAACACTTTAATTTCCATTATAATTTCCTCCCTGTTAGTAAATTTATACTGCGCTAATTATTGGTTGACTGGTTATTTGACGGTTTGGGCGAAGGCCTCCTGCAGCCATTTCTTCAGCTTTGGTTTCGGTGGGACTGAACCGACCGCCTTGATCTCCCGGTTGATCACCAATGCCGGGGTGCCCATTACACCATAGCTGCCGATTTCAGCTATGTCGGTGACGTGCTCGAGATCAGCTGCCATACCCATCTCGGCCATCACCGCTATCAAATCCTGCTCCAGCTGGTTGCAGCGTGCGCAGCCGGGGCCCAGGACCTTGATCTCCAGCCCGTCAGGCTCGCTGTCCGCAACCGGCCGACCGGTAAACTTATTGAACTCCCTTAAAAAAGCCTGACCGTATTCCCCTTGTACCTTTTCGGGGATGTAGTTGCGCTGACCGAGGCGTTTTAAAAGTATGGTATAAATTTCTTCATCCGATTGGGCAGCACATGTTTCGGCCACTTCCGATAAAATGGATTTCAGTCCAATGATACCGGTGCGGTCCCCGCCTATATTGATCTGGCTAATTTCATCTGAAGACATAATTTTATTCCTTTATAATTAAACATATGGCCTTGTTATAGCCGTTAGCCGAAAAATTGACCGAAGATCATCCCGCTAATGGTGGCCATGACCACCACCAGGCTCACAAAGGCCACCGTCTTTTTGGTGCCCATGACGCTGCGGATCACCAGCATGTTTGGCAGGCTCAACGCCGGTCCGGCCAGCAGCAGCGCAAGGGCGGGTCCCTTGCCCATGCCGGCACCCAAAAGCCCTTGTAAAATAGGCACCTCGGTCAGGGTGGCGAAATACATGAAAGCGCCCACCACCGAGGCGAACAGGTTGGCCCACAGGGAGTTGCCTCCCACCAGGCCGGCGACCCACCTTGATGGAATCAGGCCTTCCGAACCGGGCCGCCCCAGCAATAGACCCGCAATCAGTACCCCGCCGAACAGCAGCGGTGTGATCAACTTGGCAAAATCCCAGGTAGACAGAAACCAGGATTCGGTTTCCCCCCGGGTGGTGGTCAGCAGCAGTACTAATGCAATGATGCCGGCTGAAAAGGCAATCAGGGGCTGGTGCGGGAAAACAAACGCCAGAGCCACAACGAACACCGCCGCCAGGACGACTTTATAGGCCTTCACATTAAACCATTTTGTCAGCAACACGCCGAGCACAATCGCAAACAAACCCGTCAGCCACCACTTGACACTGTAGACCGCGTTCCAGAAACCCACCGGTTGTTCGGGTTTGCCCCAGGTGGCAAAGATCAGCACTCCCACCATGCAGGCAAAATAGATCACATTTTGCCACAGCGGTCTTTCCACTTCCGGCTCGGGCAGGTACAGGGCTGCCTCGGCCTTGGCCTGCTCTTCTTTGCGGAACATGAGATGCATGATCAGACCGATGACCACGCTGAACATCACCGCCCCCACGGCCCGGGCCACGCCGATAGGAAGCCCGAGGACCCGGGCAGTCAAGACGATCGCCAGCACGTTGATCGCCGGGCCGGAATACAGAAACGCAATGGCCGGGCCGAGGCCGGCGCCGCGCTTCCAGATGCCGGCGAACAGCGGCAGCACCGTACAGGAGCAGACTGCCAGGATGGAGCCCGACACGGAGGCAACTCCGTAGGACATGACCTTTTTGGCGCCCGCCCCCAGGTATTTCATGACGGCCGCCTGGGACACGAACACCGAAATGGCGCCGGCGATAAAAAAAGCCGGCACCAGGCACAACAGCACATGCTCCCGGGCGTACCAACTGGCAAGCGCCAGGGATTCGATCACGGCCCCGGTAAAGCGGCTGCTGTTGATGGGCAACCAGAAGAAAACCACAAAAACACCGATGATGATACTCAGGGGTTTCCAGATACTCTTCCAGTCCACCAAACTTGGCGGCTTTTCTGCCCCCCCGGTTGCGACCGGATCATCAATTGCCTCCGCCTTGCTTTCAATGGCAACTGCCTCGCTCATTGCAACGTCCTCCTTCAGATGGGTCTCAGGTGATAGCGACATCACGCCGTTTCTCCCTGCTACACCATAATAAATTTATATATTCTTATTTAACGATATATAAACCCAAAAAAAATTATTTGCGGCACAGTTCTGCACGGTTTAAAAAAGGAACTCTTTTTACCAATTCAGCAATTTCCGGATCATCTTCGAGCCAGTGCTTCAAGTTACCCAGTAAACAGGCCGCATAGGGGCTGTTGCGACCATCCGCCAGAAAATAATTAACCCACAGGCCATCTTTCTGAAAATCCACCAACCCCGCATCCTCCAAAATTTTAAGATGCTTGGATACGGTCGGCTGGGCAATCTTTAAAGCGCCCTTCAGTTCACAGACACACATCATTTTTTGCTGCAACAATTTTATGATTTTAACCCGGTTGGGATCCGAAAGTGCTTTCATGACTTTGACAAACGGTTTCATCATCATTCTCCTTATATTCTTATATGGGAATATAACGAATTAATATCGTGATGTCAAGCTGTTTTTAAATGAAATTACCGAAATTAAAGAAGGATGAAATACGTTTAGTGGAATTACAAAAGGATTGCCAAATTAAACTATTTCTGAGAAACAATACTAGCCGGCCATAAACTTTGACTAAAAAAGGAGGCGCTATGTATCTACCCAAAATTTATGAAAAATTTTCCGGAAAATTCCCTGAAGTATTTAAGAATTTTAAAAAACTGGGCCAGACCTGCCGGGAAGCGGGGCCGTTGGATCAAAAGTCCCAGGACCTTGTCAAACTGGGTATCGCCATCGGCGCTAATTCCCGGGGCGGTGTCATGTCAAACACCCGCAAGGCGCTGGAGGCCGGAGCCACGGCAGATGAAATAGCCCACGCCGTCTTGCTGGCATTGACGACCACCGGCTTTCCCAATATGATTGCCGCCCTGCAGTGGGTGGATGAAGTGATGCAGGAAACCTGACCCGAATAAATTATTGGATCAGGATTCAGCGGTTGCCTGGACTTTCTCAATTATCAGATCCTTGATCTTTTTTTGGGTAGGGTGGCCAGCGGGATATTTTCTCCCCTGGCTCACGGCAATTTGGGTTTCCCGGTCATAAACGGTGCGAATCGCTGTCATCACGCCGGATACGAATTCAGCTATGGTCTTATCCAGATCACTGCCGGAGAAATACCGTTGCCCGTAGATAACGCGAGCGGCATTGTCCACGAAGATGGCCGCCGCCCGCTCTTCGCTGACGCGCACAATCACAGCCGATATTTCCAGTCTGATCGGCTCTCCTTTTTCATTTAGAAGAATAAAGGACATGTTTTGGAGCAAGCTCGGCATCTTTGAGAGTTCCGCCCTGTATTCCTGTTTTAAAAACCTCCCGGGGGCAAACCAGGGGTATTCAGTACCCAGCTTTGCCAACGCCTTCCGGAATTCCAGGCTGTCATAGCGGCCTTCCAGAAAGAGGGCCCGCGCCTGATCAGCGATCACGGCCGCGTCGTTGGCGTCCATCCACTTTTTTATCTGATGGTCGCGCGCCGCATCATCCCCGGCCGGATACAGATAGGGCAGGATGCTCTCCCGATATTGAGTGATCGCCTGGGCATTGGTTCCCATAACGTCTTTTCCAACGGAAACCGGGGTTGAAAATTCCAGGTATAAATTGTCATCCGTATTGATGATCCCGTCCCTGCTGAATGCTGTGACGGCGTTGTTGCCCAATACAAAATAGCTGAGGAAATCGGTCGCAGTGCCCATCATCACCGCTTCCAAATCGGTTGAAATTGGCGGCCGAGCAAGGCGTCTTTCCAATTCGGCCTCGTTGATGATAATCGGATCATTGCTTCCGATAAGCTCGGCATCGGACTGGGTCATCCACGCCATGGTGTACCTGAAGCTCTGAGAAAAAGTTCTGGCAACTGACTTTAGATCCTCAACGCTGAGTTCATAAATCGGCAGCCACTGGCACATGATGCCGCCGGAGCGAAGATGTTCCGCGGCTAATTTAAAATACTCGGCCGTGTAGAGATATCCCGATCCCTGGGTCCACGGGTGAATCGGGTCGGCCGTGATCACATCATATTTGTTTTGGGTGGTTGTTAAAAAATTGCGCCCGTCATTAAACACAATTTCTAATTTGGGATTATCAAGAACGCGGTTGTTATAGTTTTCAAAGGTTCGGGCGGCTTCGAGGACATTGGGCTCAATTTCCACCAGCGTCAGTTGCTCAAGATTTGGGTGAACCGATACGGCTCCCAGGGTCATCCCGGTTCCGAGCCCAATCACCAGTATTTTGCGAGGGTTTGGGTGCAGCAGCATCGGCAGATGCCCGAGGGTTAGCTGACATTGGCGATCCTGCGGGGCCGCGGAGGCAACGACTTTCCCGTTTACCACCAGGGCTTGATTGCCGCCCTTGACCCTGATGGAACTGATGGTTGAATCGACTCCTTCGCGGTAAAAGAGAACGTCGGTATTTTCGACGGCATCCCTCTTTTTCTCAGAAGTGTCGTAGGCTTCAGGCTGATTGTTCTGAAATATTGCGAAAAAGTCTGCGTCCCACATTCGCAGGGCATTTGGACGGAGAGCCAGCAGCACCAGAACTGCCGCCGTCAGAACAACCACCCCCCCATTCAGCGGTTTGATGTTTTTAATGCTCAACATCACCAGTAGTCCCAGCCCGATATTGAGAACGATCAAGAACTGCAGAGACCGCTCGATGCCAAAGACATAGATCAGTAAATACCCGCTGACTGCCGAACCGAGGATCGCACCAACCGTATTGGCTGCCAGCACATTTCCGACCGCGCGACCTACTTTTTTCCCATAAACGGCATTCACGCTGCCGGCGATCGGAAAGGCCAGACCCATGAAGAACGCCGGTACCATCATATAGGCAAAGGCGAGGGTCAGATTTGCCCATTGCCGCGCAGCAAATACCTCCAGGCCCCTGCTGAGAAAAAAATCATACAAAGCAATGGAGTTGACCGGCAGATCCCGTATGTAAAAGGTTACCACCAGAGCGGAAATGCCGATAACACACTGTACCAGACCGAATCCAAAAATTTGATTTTTCTGACCGGTAGTTTTTGAAAGTGACATCTTTTGAAAAAGTCCATAGGCTTGACTGCCCAGGGCGATGCCTGTCAAAAATGCCACCAGCATTACGGTAAACCCGTAAACACTTGTTCCTATTGTCAGGGTAAGAATCCGGGTCCACAACACTTCATAACCCAGCGCACAAAAACCGCTGATTCCAATCCCCAGAAAAACGATTCTGATGGGAAATCTGATTGCGAATTCTCGTGGTGCCGCCGCGCGCTCCGGAGATTTATGCGCACCGTTCACATCGTCAGATTCGGTGTCCATCGGCAAGCGACCCGGCACGGCCGAGACCTTATTCGCAATCAAAATACTGAGAACACCGGCAAAACTGTTAAGCAGGATGGCTAAATAGAGGGTGGTGCTGACTGAATAAAAACGCAGCATCAAGAAGCCTGCCGCTGCCGTTCCGGTAACGGCCCCCAGGGTATTAAAGCCGTAAAGAAAAGACAGATGCCGCCCGAGCTTCTCAGGACGGCCTGAAACAAAGCGCGTCAGTAAGGGAAGTGTCCCGCCCATCAGGGTCGTGGGCCCAATCAATGCTGCAAAAGCAAATAAGACACGTATAAAACCAAGGTATAAACTCGCATTTTCTTGCCCCCGGACCAAAACGACGTATACCGCGGGATAGATTTTCATCAAAAAAATGAATATGACGGCAAACAGGGCAATGCCGATTTCAAGCGAGCCGTAAAATTTCAAAGGGTTTTTGATGGCATCGACGCGTTTGCCGATAAAAAAACTGCCCAGCGCCAGGCCTCCCATAAAAACAGACAAAACGGTCGTCACGGCCAGGTGGGTGCCGCCGAATATAAGGCTTAGCGAACGAACCCACACCACTTCATACATCAGCGCGGCCGCGCCCGATAAAAAAAAGATCGTATATACAAGCGCCAGGATAAATTGCAAAAAATCCTGATCCTTTCTTCGATTATTTTCCTGAAAAATCGTGGTTGCCCCTGCAATCTTACCCCTTGATCTTTTCAGCGTCAACCCTGTGCCGTGTGCCTTATGATAAAAAAACCTATTTTAAAGAGGATTGGTTTCACGCTTTCGTTCTATAAGAGGCCTGGCTGCACGGCTCAAAATAAAAAACTCCGCTCCAAAGTTTCTTGGAGCGGAGTTTTTTTAAGGGACCGTTTAGGACGGAAGCTTTTCGTTATTCGGGAAATAATTCTACCGGCCGCTTGGTGTTGCCCGTGGCTGCCGGAAAATCCATTGCCCGATAGGCCTTCTGGTTGTGCTCGATCAGGTCATTGGCCTCTTCAAAGTAATTGATAAAGCGTTTTTTACACTCATAGAAACCGTGCCACCAGGCGTAATCCGGCGCCATCATCGCAGCGCCGAAGCGCGCGCGGCGGCCTTCGTGGTGCCACAACTCGTAAAACTCCACTTCCAGGCGCTCGTCAAAGTACTTGGTATTATCCAGCAAGCCCTTGGCATATAAATCATCGAGCATCTTTTTGGCCGGTTTGAAGTAGATGTTATTGTACTCTTCAACGACCTTGTCCAGTCTGACAAAATGGCCGTCCACCCAGGTGTCGCTGTGACACTGCAGGCAGATGTCTTTCATTTTCTGCCGCTCGACTTCGTGATTCGTCTTGGCCGGGAAAGGCTTGAAATCGCTGGGTCGAACGGTCAGAGGCGCCTGGGTCTCCCAAGCCAATCTTTCGGTGACATCGTGGCTGGTTAAAACCGGGCCGGACCCTGACATATGGCAGCCGGCACAGGTCGGGGCGCGGTAGTCAACCCCCGCTGTCCAGGTGCCGGGAGCGGCATCCCAGTTGTAAGTGTCCCCAAGGGCGGTATATATATCCCCGTGTTTGGATTCCATGAAGATTTCGATCTGGGGATGATCGGGCCCCAGATGGCACTGCCCGCAGGCCTCAGGCTTGCGAGCCTCCATCACCGAAAAGCGATGGCGGGTGTGGCAGGACGTACAGCTGCCCTTGCTGCCGTCAAAATTAAAGCGCCCGACCCCTGCATTGGGCCAGACTTCCGGATCAAGTTGATCATCTTTAATCTTCAATATCGTTCCATGGCAATGGTAGCAGCCGACCGTACGCTCTAAATCGCTGTTCATGCCCTTGTTGAGCCAGGGATCGATTTTCCATATAATCTCAAGCGTATTGGCATGCTTGCTGCGGCTGTATTGCATGGCCTCGTCCGGGTGGCAGCGTGAACAATCTTTCGGTGTTACCGCAGCGGCTATCGGCACTTTGTATTCGGCTTTGCCCCATTTCACGTCCGAGCGTTCATACTGCTGGAAGTGAGTTTTGCTTACATCCTTATCGGACGGGTCGGCCTGATGGCAATCAAGGCAGGTGATATTGGCGTTGGCATGCCGGCTTTTGGCCCAGTCCGCAAACAGCCCCGGATGCGTTTGTTTGTGGCACTCGATACAGGCGACGGCCTGGGGCGACATGCTGCGTTCAATTCGATACTCCTTTTGGGTCGGCATATTGGCGGCTGTCTGTGCATCGGCCATAAACACGCCGGCGGCCAGGTATCCCACCAATCCAACGGCCAGGAGAGTCATACATAAAAGCTTTTTCATACCCAACCCCCTTTCCCATTCTAAACTGACATTTATCTTATAGCCGGGTTGCCGGCCTAAACCGACAACCAAAGTGAGTGAGTTATATGCCCAAACCCCTGTAAGGCGCCTTATATTGTTTATAGTCATAGTGCTCACGCGGATTGTGGACCAGGTTTCGATGGCAGTCCACACAGCGCTTTTCAAGGCCCGGGCGCGGGTAAAGCACTGTTTTATGGGCCAGCATGGCACCGCGTCTGTCCGGAATGTAAAGCAAATTCCGATGGCATTTCATGCATTGCGCATTCTTGAATGAGGCGTACGCCTTCTCGCGTTGCTTGGTATTATCATATTCATCCCCGGTAAAATGGACGAAAACATCTTTGATGCCGTGGAAAGTTTTTTGATAGAAAAAATCCAAGGTGTCCTGGGGGGCCGGCAAATGACAATCCATACAGTCGGCCACAAAGCCCTGGGCATTGTTAACGTGGGTGGAGGTTTTCCAGGTGTTGTAGGCAAATTGAATTTCGTGACAGGATGCACAGAATTCGGGGGTCGAGGTTCTTACCATGGTGTAGTAAGTGATGCTAAATAACGGAAAAGCAATCAGAATGCCGAGGATGATAAAAACGGCAGGCTTTACTATCTTCCCCAAGGCAGGAGTTTTTTTCACCGGCGCATCGTCAGCCTCTTTCATATCCCCTCCTAAGCAGTGAGTCGAACTGGCCCATGAGCAGGTACAAATTTTCGAGATGGCTTCTATTTGAAATCAAAAGTTTGAATTTGGATAATTTCGGTTGGAAAAAAGAGATCATACCCCTATGCTTCTCTGCAGGGTATTGATAAAAAAATACAATGGATAAGTCAAGCAACAGAAATGTAAAAAATGTAACATTCGAAATGAGCAAAAAACCGCTCATTTCGGATTTCTTTTAATTAAAAGTAGAAACAACCATCACAAGCAAATAATTACAATGGCGTTGGCAAACAATTAACTCGCCTGGAATTTATAGCCTACCCCAGCGACCGTTACGATGTATTCCGGATTTTCGACTTCGGCTTCGATTTTTTTTCTGAGCCGCTGCACATGCACATCGACCGCGCGGCTGGTTTGATACAGCTGGGAATCGCGCCAAATCTGCTGCTGGATAAATTCTCGCGAAAGGACTTCACCGGGGTAGGAGACAAAAAGAGACAACAGTTCAAACTCTGTCTTGGTTAGTTTGACAGTTTCGTTGCGCAGGGTGAAGGTTTTGGATTTAAAATTGATGGACAGGTCTTTGAACTCATGCTGATCGTTGACCAGGCTTCGTTCGACCCGTTTAAGAATGGATTTTATTCTGGCTGATAGCTCCAAGGAATTGAATGGTTTAACGATGTAATCATCGGCCCCGCATTCCAGCCCCAGCACTTTGTCGGAAACACCTTCCCGGGCGGTCAGCATTATGATCGGAAAATCATATTCACGCCGCATGATCTGGCAGGCCTTGATCCCGTCGATGTCAGGCAGGTTTAAATCGAGAATAATTAAATCCGGCCGTTGCTCCCGGGCCATTTGCAGGCAGGCGTGTCCGTTGGAGGCGGTCAAAACCTCATAGCCGTCCAGTTCCAGGTTACCCTTGATGGTCTGGACAATATCCTTGTCATCGTCAACAACGAGGATACGGTATGTGGGATTAGGACCGGACATGGGGAGACGTTCCAATGCTTATTTGACTTGATTGTTACTTTGGCATTGCTCGGTTTGCGGTGCAAGTGATTTTTCACAGGTTGACGAAATCGTTACACTTTTAACAGCATTCTTACATCCTGCTTTTTCAGCCGGCAGGCGGCACCAAAATTCACAGAACATTGACTCACTTTTTAAAATCAGGTATTTAGACACTATCAGGCGGCACACCTTCTATTAGAAGCTATCTTCAACATATATCAGGATTATCCCCCCGGGAGGCGCATTGTGAAAAAGCTTCATATTTCCCTCCAGTGGAAATTTTTCTTGTGTATTGTCCTTATCATCATCCCTGTTTTGGGCATAATTTTTACCTGGGCCGGCATTCAAAGCGGCAAGCAGGCCAATGACCAGGTGGTGAACCAGGCCAGGATTCTGTCCCGCCAGATTATTTTGACCCGACAATGGATCGCCGACTGCGACGGAGTGTTCGTTAATCGTCAAAGCCAGGGGGCCAAAGATGTGATGTATTTATTTGACGATACCCTAAAAACAACCCGCGGGTCATACCAGAGATTTACGCCGTCCATGGTAACCCGCAAACTGTCCCAGTATTCGACCCGCCAGGACTTATACCGCTTTCGCCTGGCCGGCTTGAATCCCCTGAATCCTGAAAATGAACCGGATGCCTTTGAACGCGAAGCCTTAAACCTTTTCAGAACTAAAGGATTAAGGGAAACTTTCAGGTTTGAGCACAGCAACGACCAACAGTATTTTCAATATATGGTGCCGCTGTTTATGGAACAAAAATGCCTCAAGTGCCACAATCGCCAGGAAGACTCGCTAAATTCCATCGGCGGCGGCCTGAGCGTATTCCTGCCCGTTGATAAAATGCTGTCCACCACCCGCAAAAATCATCTGAAACTCGCGGTTGCCGGAACTGTCCTTATCTTCATAACGATTCTCAGCCTGTTTGTCCTGACGCGACGGTTTGTGATCAAACCCCTTAAAAAGCTGGAAGAAATGACCGATGAAATCAGCAAGGGCAACCTGGATGCCCGGGTAACCATCGAAACCGGCGATGAGCTGGAAAAACTGGGGCAACGCTTTAACACCATGGCCCATAATCTAGCTCGAGGACGCGACCAGATGGAGGAAAAGGTTTCTCAGGCCACCAAAGAATTATCGGATGCCAACCGGGAGCTTCAAACCCTTGATAAGCTAAAATCGGATTTTCTGGCAAACATGTCCCATGAGCTGCGCACCCCGCTGACCGTGATCCGGGGGGGCATCGATTACCTCAACCGTACGATTAAAAAAGAAGACAATCGTAATTACCTGGAAATTATCGATAAAAATCTGGCCCGGCTGATTCACCTGGTATCAGACCTGTTCGATTTTACCAAGATCGAGGCCCGCAAAATCGAGTGGGCATTTGATCAGGTCAATTTGAGCGTTTTAATCAAGGAAGTCATTGAAATTATAAGTCCTTTATCCATCGATAAAAATATTTCCATAAACTTCGAAAATCCCGGGGATGTCCTGGTGGAGTTAGACCTGGAGCGCATCGAGCAGGTTCTGGTCAACTTAATTGAGAACGCCATCAAATTTTCCGATCCCGGAACCGCAATTCAGGTTGGAGTGAAAGAAGATCCCGCCTATGTGACCGTATCGGTCAAAGACCGGGGGATGGGAATTTCGGAGGAAAATATCAAAACCATATTTGATAAGTTTTCCACCGTGCCATCGGCCGGGATCTCCAAGCCGGAGGGTACCGGTCTTGGACTGGCCATCTGCAAGGCCATTGTCGAGGGCCATGGTGGAAAAATATGGGCCGAAAGCGTCAACGGTGAATCCAGCACGTTTTTCTTCACACTGCTAAAAAAACGGCCTTAATCAAATCACAATTAATTTTTACGATCCGAGTGCTTGCTTCACCGATGGAATATTCCAATTTAGCGTAGCCCCTAGCTTGACTTTCGATTCTGTTACAATTATTACGTTACAGAAACAATAATTTGTGCTATTGATTGATCTCCCCCGCTGACCACTGACCATCAGCGATTTTTTTTGTTTCCTGTTATGTTATTATTAACATAAGGCAACAGCATGCAAGAATTTGAGACGCTTCTAAAAGGATCATCCGAAACCCATGGACATCTTTGCCCGGGTCAGGCGGTGGGGGTGCGCATGGCCATGCTGGGATGCCGTCTCATCGGTCTGGATGAGCCCACCAGCCGCGATCAGATAAAAAAATTGATTGTCTACGTGGAGATGGATCGCTGCACCGCCGATGCGGTGGCTTATGCAACCGGCGTCAAACTGGGCAGGCGTTCCCTGAAATTTATGGACTACGGGATTATGGCGGCCACCTTTGTCAATCTGGAAACGGGTAAGGCCTTTCGGATTATCTCAACCGAAGAATCCCGCGATCTTGCTGAAGCCTATGCACCGGAAATCGCGGATAAGCTTGCCCGCTCGCTGGAGGCCTACAAACGGATGCCGGACAGCGTGCTGTTCAGGGTCCAGCAGGTGGAGGTCGCTGTGCCTGAGGAGGATATGCCCGGTCCCACCCGCTTTAAGGCGACCTGTTCCGGCTGCGGCCAGGTGGTGCGCGACCGGCGCGAGGTAATCAAGGATGGGCGCTCGTTTTGTAAACCCTGTGCCGAGAATGTTTATTTTTGCAAAGCTTGTGAGATTACCTGGCCGGATATGAACCGGGTGCCGGGCAGCAACGTTAAACTATCGAATTCGTATGATCATATAAAAAGGGACTAAAACGAACATCGAACGTCCAATCCGCCTTGCGCGGATTAAATGGAAAAAGTGAGGAAACAGGGAGCTCAACTATGCTGAAAAAAATCAAATTAACGGATGCGGTGGGCACCCAACTGGCCCATGACATAACCGAGATTCGCCCCGGTGAATTCAAGGGCGCCGCCTTTCACAAAGGCCATACCGTCTGCAACGAAGACCTGTGCCACCTTCAAAAGCTCGGC
>Ga0210060_1000267_pt1 | contig 23101 bp, 20 predicted proteins | sample Joice_CattailNLB_FD_184871 | JGI IMG/M metagenome (GOLD analysis project Ga0210060, IMG submission 184871) | Wetland microbial communities from San Francisco Bay, California, USA, that impact long-term carbon sequestration - Joice_CattailNLB_D2... | ecosystem: Environmental > Aquatic > Marine >...
GAAGATCCAGGCGCCCCGGATCGCGCGCAAGAGGAAGGCGGGGCAGTTCCTCGTGATCCGCAAAGGGGAGATGAGCGAACGGATCCCCTTGACGATCGTGAATTCGGACCCCGCCGAAGGGACGGTGACCATCATCTACCAGGTGGTCGGAAAATCGACCGCGGAGCTGGCCAAGGTGATGCCCGGAGAGACCCTCCAGGATGTCGTCGGTCCACTGGGGCTGCCGACGCACATCGAGAGCTTCGGCACCGTCGTCGGCATCGGCGGCGGGATCGGCGCGGCCCCCCTGCTCCCCATTGCGACGGCCATCAAGAACGCCGGGAACCGGCTGATCTCGATCGTCGGGGCAAGGACGAAGGACCTGCTCATTCTCGAGGAGGAGATGAAAGCGATCAGCGATACCCTGATCGTCACCACCGACGACGGCTCATACGCCAAGAAGGGATTCGTCACCACGGCCCTGCAGGAACTGATCGACGCGGGGGAGAAGATCGGACTGTGTATCGCCATCGGGCCGGTCCCCATGATGCGGGCGGTGGCCGATGTGACCCGGCCCCACGAGATCAAGACGGTGGTGAGCCTGAACCCCATCATGGTGGACGCCACGGGAATGTGCGGCGCATGCCGGGTGACCGTAGGGGGGACGACCAGGTTCGTCTGTGTCGACGGTCCGGAGTTCGACGGGCACGAGGTCGATTTCAAGGAACTGACCCTGCGCAATCGCGCCTACCTGAAGGAAGAAAAGGCGGCGATGGAACGCTATGAGCACAAGGATGGCAAGTGTGCGGGAACGAAGGCCCCGGCGGGCACTCCGGGCGCCGCGCCCGTTACGACGGGAGGGGGAAGGTAATGGCCGACGCGAAACCCACCCCCCGCCCCAAGCCGTTCAGCATTCCCCGGCAGCCGATGCCGGAGCAGCCCCCGGAAGTAAGGAGAAACAACTTTCGGGAAGTCCCCTTCGGCCTCACCCCCGACCTGGCCATCATGGAGGCGACCCGTTGCATCCAGTGCAAGAACCCGGCGTGCGTCAAGGGCTGCCCGGTCAACATCAAGATCCCCGAGTTCATCGACCTCGTTCGTCAGGGAAAGTTCATCGAGGCCGCCCGGAAGATCAAGGAGGACAACACGCTCCCCGCGGTGTGCGGCCGCGTCTGCCCCCAGGAAGAGCAGTGCGAGATGCCATGCGTCTTAAGCAAGAAGGGCGAGCCGGTCGCCATCGGTCGCCTGGAGCGGTTCGTCGCGGACTTCGAGCGAGTCACCGGCAACGTGGTGGTCCCCGAGGTCGCATCTTCCACGGGAAAGCGCGTGGCGATCGTCGGGGCGGGCCCGGCGGGCCTGACGGTAGCGGGGGACCTCGTCCAGAAGGGGCATGATGTCACCATCTTCGAGGCCCTGCACAAGCCGGGCGGCGTGCTCATGTACGGGATCCCGGAATTCCGGCTCCCGAAGGACATCGTGCAGGCGGAAGTGGATTACATCTGCAGCCTCGGCGCCAAGCTGGAGTGCGACGTCGTCATCGGAAAGACGATCACGATCGACGAACTCCTGGAAGAAGAGGGATTCCACGCCTGTTTCATCGGCACCGGGGCGGGGCTCCCGTACTTCATGAACATCCCGGGGGAGAATCTGAACGGGATCTATTCGGCCAACGAGTATCTCACCCGTGCCAACCTGATGAAGGCCTACCTGTTCCCCGAGGCCGACACGCCGGTGACGAAGGGAAAGCACGTCGCAGTGGTCGGCGGCGGGAACGTGGCGATGGACGCCGCTCGCACGGCTCTGCGGATGGGTGCGGAAAAGGTATACGTCGTGTACCGGCGATCGAAGAAAGAAATGCCCGCTCGCATCGAGGAGATCCATCACGCCGAGGAGGAGGGGATCGAGTTTCACCTTCTTACCAATCCCCTCCGGTTCCTCGGGAACGAAGAGGCGTGGGTCACCGAGGCTGAGTGCCAGAGAATGGAGCTGGGCGAACCGGACGCGTCGGGCCGCCGCCGCCCCGTCCCCGTCAAGGGATCGGAGTTCCGCCTCGCGGTGGACACGGTTGTCATGTCGATCGGCAACGGGGCCAACCCCCTGGTCCCCGCTACCACCCCGGGCCTTGATACGAACAAGTGGGGGAACATCCTGGCGGACCAGGAGACCGGCAAGACGAGCAAGAAGGGGGTGTTCGCCGGCGGCGACATCGTCATCGGGGCGGCCACCGTCATCCTCGCCATGGGCGCGGGTCGAAAGGCGGCAGACGCGATCCACGAGTATATTAAGACCGGCGTATGGTAGCATACACGCCGGTTCCGGCGGGATAGCGATAGAGGTTGCATAATGGAAGGGCACGGGAGACCGTGCCCTTTTTCATTGAAAGGGATGCACTCCGCGTTCCCGTTCCCGCTTTCCGCCTTCTCCTTTGCTATGGAAGGAGCGATGTGGTCGCACAATTCGGACTGTACCGGAGAGGAATCCCACCGTGAGCCAGGGTCCCAGGTCACCGGCGCAGCACCCGCAGGAGGGGGGCGCAGTGAGGTGAAGCTTAAGCCGTACGGGTTCATCGCACGGAGAGCCACGAACGGAGTCCCTCTCCCAGGATTCGGATCCGATCTCGGACGGCCTGCGACGCGGCGTCAGCGCAGCATCTCGAGGAACGCTTGGATCCGGATCTTCGTCCGTCCGTCAAGAGGGCCCGGCTCGTCTCCTTCCAGCGTAAGGACCGGGAGGCCGATTTCCTCCCGCAGCAGGATGTCCTCGATCTGGCGGAAGCAGAACGACTGGACGTAGTGGACGACCCCCCGTACGCCCCGCCGTGCCGTTTCCTGGCGGATGTCGGCCAGACGCTCGAAGAAGGAGTAGGGGTAGGTGTATTCCCGGTACTGCTCGGTGAGTGTCCGCGTGGCATTGGGCATCGCAAACTGCCGCTGCACCTCGTTCAGCACCGCACGACCCCCCGCCTCCTCGAAAAAGGCGTGCAGGCCGGAGGTGATGGGAGGGACGCCCACGAAGGCGAGCGGGATCAGGTCGCGACGGGGCGTTCGCCTCCGCGCCCCGGCAAGAAACGCGAGGGCCCTACGCTCGTATCCCTCCGGGTCCCCCTCGAAATCCGAGCAGCTGACCAACCAGAAGTGGTTCTCCTCCCCGGTTACTTTCCCCTCTTCCCAGGTCAGGCGATCGATCTCGTGGGCCGCCCGGCGGACGGCGTCCAGTTTTCGTTTCCACTTCCCTGCCCGTGCGACCGTCGTTCCGAACCGATGGGCCAGTTTACGGATCTCGAGGGAGATCGTGCGATGATCCCGGTCGTACGGAAAGGAGAAAGGGGTGATCGAAACTCCCCGGTACTGGAGGACCTCCATGAGCGCCTGGGTGAAGCTGCAATCGCCCTGGGCCACGCCGATTACGTCCGTTACGCCATGACGGCGCACCACGCCGTAGATTCCCTTGACCCATCCGCAGCTGTTCCGGGGGAAGCCGTCGGTTTCGGCGAGTCGCACGTACTCGGCAGGACGGGGGGAGGCGATGAAGAGGTTGTTGAGGTCTACGGGAGTGTGCCCACCTGCGAACAGGACCTCGACCGGGATCGTCGTGGTGAAGCCTATGCGCGAAATCTCAGTCGCCCCGTATGAAGAGGAAATAGATGACGACGACGATGACCAGGAAGGAGCCGACGGCGAACACCAGCATGTTCGTGTCCATGGCCGCCTTCCCCTCGGCGAGTTTCGAATATCGCGCGACGGCCACCAGGGCCGCCACCGCGAAGAGGCTTATGCCCACGACTTTCCACTTCATGACCAGGGAGAGGAGAAAGAGAGCACCCCCGGCGAACATGACCCGGGGATCGGTCAAAAATCCGACCACTTGCGCGTTGATCAGAAAGTCGATGATTTGCCGCACGGCGCACCCCCTTCCACGGGCGTTCGGTTGACAAGGATACGATAGCGTCTTAAGGTAGGAAAATCAAAGGATTAGGAGAGGATGTGGATCGGCCCGTCGGGGTGTTCGATTCGGGGGTGGGCGGATTGACCGTGCTTCGGGAGCTGGTGCGCTCGCTTCCCGGGGAGCGTTTCCTGTACGTCGGAGATACGGCCCGGGTCCCCTACGGGACGAAGTCCCGGGAGACCGTCACGCGGTATTCCATCGAGATTGCCAACTACCTCATCACGCAGCACGACATCAAGATGCTCGTGGCGGCGTGCAACACGGCCTCGTCGCTTTCCCTTCCCGTGCTGCGGAAGATCTATAAGATCCCTGTCGTCGGAATGGTGGATCCGTGCGTGCGCCGCGTCGCCTCCCTTCCGAAACGGGAGTGTGTCGGGGTGATCGGAACCGCCGGCACGATCCGGTCGGGGGCGTACGAAAAGGCGCTGCGCGCTGCGGTCCCCGCCGCCCGTGTCGTGAGCAGGACGTGCCCCCTCCTCGTCGCTCTTACCGAGGAAGGATGGGTCGATACGCCCGTGACGCGCGCCGTGATCGCCGAATACCTCGCGCCGTACCGGTCGGAACCGCCTGACGCCCTGATCCTCGGGTGCACGCACTACCCCGTGCTCAAGACTCTGATCAGGGAATTCCTGGGGGAGTCTACGGTGCTGATCGACTCCGGGGAGGAGGCGGCGCGCGTCGTGGACATCCTTCTTTCGGAGGAGGGGCGGAAACAGGAAGGCGGCAGTCCCGGTGTGTCCTTCCTGGTCACCGACGATCCGGAGCACTTCCGAACCGTGGGGGAGTCGTTCTACGGGGCGGGGATGGAGGCCGTGGAAAAGGTGACGCTCTGACCGGCCGCAACTTCCTCCTTGCATCCGGCGATACGCGCGGGGAGGATGAAAGGAACGGCCTGCTCGGCACAGGAACCAATCGAGAAATCTCAGGAGAGTGAAACGGGATGAGCTCATCGCAGTTCCGGATGCTTTCGGGGTTCAACCATAACCTCAAGTACAAGGGGAAGACCTACCATATCCAGACGGAGGACGGCGGGTGGGAAAACCCGATGATCATCACCCACATCTTCCTTGGCGGGGTGATCCTGTCCACTGTCCGCATGCCATACGACGATCTGCTCTCCCGGCCGGACTGGGAAGAGTCCCTCCGCGAGCGGATGAAAGTGCAGCACCTCGACGAGATCCGCAACCTGTTCTCCGGGGTCTTCGAATCGCAGGTGCAGGACACGACGAAAGATGATTGAGGCGTTCCGCGTCGGCGTCGTCTCGCGGGGGAAGACCCTCTGGGAGGGGCTTGATCTTGCCGCGGGGAAAAGCGAGATGTGGGTCGTGACCGGCCCCCCTTCCTGCGGGAAAACCCTCCTCATGCGGATTCTCAGGGGCGAAAGGCGTCCCGATTCCGGGGATGTTGTCGTGGGGGGAGAGTCGTTATACCGGGGCAGTCCGGAACACAACCGCCGGTTCCGCACGGACTCCGGCGTGGTCCCGGAATCGTTTCCCAGGGAAGTGGGGAAGACGGTTATTGATCTTTTCCGTCGGTCGGCCCTTGCCGCGGAGGGGGTGCCGGCTGCGGAACAGGAGGGCCGGATGGCGGAACTGCTCCCGCTGGTGGGGCTTTCCGGGGTGGAAGGGGAGGAGGTCTCCTCCTTGTCGGCATCGGAGCGGACCCGGGTCGCGCTTGCGGTGGAACTTTTCCGCAATCCCCGGTATCTGTTCCTCGACATGGTCCTCGAGAACGCGGGGAGCGAGTGGACGGACAGGCTGGGGGGGCTGTTGCACGCACTGGCCAGGGAAGAAAGGACGATCCTCATGATGGAGCGGCAGCTGCCCGAAAAATGGCGTGCGGCAACAGTTTCTTCCCCCCGCTGCGCAGGGCCGTTCCTCCTTTACCGTCTGAGAGGTCCGCGCCCGGTCCGCAAGGCGGCGGTGGAACCGCCGCCGGTCGAGTCCCTTCCGGAGAAGACGGGAGGGTGGGAGTGAGCGGCCCCTCCCTTTGGTGGATCGACTGGAGCCTCCACGGCGGGTCGATGCGGAAAGAAGCCTCCGGACGGTTTCTTCTCTGTTTCCTCGCCGCCCTGTATTTCCTGGCGATGCTTCTGTCCGGGGGCGTCAACCGGTTCCTGTCCAGCCAGTACACGATCACGGCCATGATGCGCGTCGGCGTCCCCGACGAGGAGGGGGTGGGCATCGCGTCGAAAGTCGCGATGTTGGGGCCGGTCCGGGAGGCGCACTACCGGACGCCGGACGAGGCGTGGGAGGAGTTCCTGGCGGCCTATCCCGGGCTCGAGACGATTCGCAGCGAGGGAAAGAACCCCCTTCCCGGGTATGTGGAGGTAAGGCTTCGGCCTGAGTGGTTGTCCGAAGAGGGGATCACGGAGGTTCGATCGGCGCTTACTCCTTTGTCCCAGGTGGAGAAGATTCTCTCGGGCGGAGATGTCATGCAGGGGCTGCTGCGGATGAAGCGATGGGCCAACGCCCTGCTCTGGTCCGGTTTCGCCCTGGTGTGCGTCGCTTTCCTGGCGATCCTGGCGATGCAGGAGAGGACCCGCGCGGCAAGGCTTTTCCCCGACGTTTCGTTCCTCGCCGAAAGGGGAATTCCGGGCAGCCGGATCGCCGTGAGGCGCGCCGCCGGTGCCTTCCTCGCCGGCGGGGTCGTCACGGCCCTTGCCACCGGCGCCTCTTTCTTTGCCCTCCTTCTTGCCTCCGGTCGGTTCTCCCTCGTCCGCACCGTAGTGGGATCTGCGCAGGAATTGCTTGACGCGAGGTTTATTCCCGCCGTGTGCGTCTTCCTTCTGTCCGCCTCGATCTTCCCCGGCCTGGCGTCCCTGTCCGGGTGGCACGCGGCCTATCCGAAGGGGAGATGACGGTTCTCCCTTCGCTGGCCAGATTCGCGCTCTGCGTGGTGATGATCGTCGCCTTCCTGCTGCCGCCCGGAGTTTCCTCCGGGGGCAGCACACAGGACAGGCTGCGCCGGGAGAAGGCGCGTCTTACCGAGATGCGGAAGAAGGCGGAGGAGGCGGCGGCCGAACTCGACATGGCCCTTCGCCAGGAGAAGACGGCGCGCAACAAGGTGGACGACATCCGGAAACGGCTTGCCGTCCAGCGACGCCGCATCGCGCGGATCGACAGGAGACTTTCCGCGCTCGCCCGGGATATGGACAAGGCCGAGTCCCAGGTGCGCGCCCTCGAGCAGGAGCGGGTGGGCACGCAGCGCGAACTGGAGCAGGCGGCGGTCCAGGCGTTCCGGCAGGCGAAGGAGGCGGCGAGGCTGCCCCTCGTGGAGGTGCGTGGAGAGAGGCTGCGCTATCTCATGACGCGGGTACTCGCCTCGGAGGCACAGAAGATAGGGCACCTCTCGGTCGAAAAGGAAAAGAAGGAGAACGCGCTGTCCGGGATCGAGCACCAGGTTCACCTGTCGGAAAAGAAGATCTCCCGGGAAAAGAAGGTGGGAACTTTGCTCCTGACCCAGCGGGAGGAAGAGGCGAAGCGGCTCCAGGGGATTAAGACCCAGAAGGAACGGAAGGAGAAGGAGGTCAAGGCCCTCCAGGCGAGCGTGGCCAGGATGAAGGCGCTCGTTTCCCGGATCGAGCGCGAGGTGCGGGAAGCGGAGCGGCGGCGTCCACGGAAGGGAAGAGGGGCGGGGCCCTCGAAGTTTTCGTCCATTCCGGGAGGGCTTGTTGCGCCCGTGCGGGGCAGGGTAGTGGGCCCGTTCGGAAAGTACCGGGACCCCGTGTTCGACGTCGAGGTCGAGAATCTCGGGGTGGAGATCGAGGCCACCTCGGGATCCCCGATCCGGTCGATCGGGAAAGGGAGCGTCGTGTTTTCAGGCACGGTATCCGGGTTCGGCAACGTGCTCATCATCCAGCACGGAACCGGCCTCTTTTCCGTGTACGGAAAAGCGGAATCGTTCAGCGTCGCCCAGGGGCAGGTCGTCGCGCCGGGGCAGAACATCGGCCGTCTTCCCGCAAGCCCCGACGGGAAATCGGTGCTATACTTGGAACTTCGGGCCGCGGGAACCGCCATCGACCCCATGGCGGTGATCCCCCTTGCCCGCTGATGAGCGCAGCGGCCGGCATGTCGCGATTTTAAGGATCGAAGGAGGAGTTGAATGAAGGGGAAAAAGTGGTGGGGACCCGCGGTCGTCATCTTCGTGTTTCTCGTGGGGTTCCTCTCGGGGGATCTCCTGTCGGACCGCCCTGCGGCGCAGGCCAACGTCGTTTATGAAAAACTCAAGATATTCGGAGATGTTCTCTCCGCCGTCCAGACCAGCTACGTGGAAGAGCCCGACATGGACCAGCTCGTGGAGGGCGCCATCAAGGGGATGCTCCAGAACTTGGACCCGCACAGTTCCTATCTGACCCCGGACATGCTGAAGCAGGTGGAGGTCGAGACGAAAGGAGTGTTCGGGGGCCTGGGAATCGAGATCGGGATCAAGGAAGGCATCCTTACCATCATCGCCCCCATCGAGGACACTCCGGCGGACCGCGCGGGGTTGCTGGCGGGAGACAAGATCATGAAAATCGAGGACGATCCTACCAAGGATATGACCGTGATGGATGCCGTCAAGCGTCTGCGGGGCGAGCCGGGGACGAAAGTGAAGATCTGGGTGGCGCGAGAGGGGGTCAGGGAATTGCTGCCGTACACCATCACGCGCGACATCATCAAGATCAGGAGCGTGAAGACGAAAGACTTGGGCGATGGTATCGGCTACGTCAAGCTCCTCCAGTTCCAGCAGGATTCGACCGCGGAGCTGGAAAACGCGATCCGGGAGCGGATGAAGGGGAAGGAAGGCATGCGTGGCCTCGTGCTCGACCTTCGCAACAACCCGGGGGGGTTGCTGGACCAGGCGGTGAAAGTGGCGGACAAGTTCATCGGTTCGGGGCTCATCGTCTATACCGACGGGCGCCTCGAGGCCCAGAAATACAAGTATTCCGCCCACAAGGAGGGGACCTACGGGGATTTCCCGATGGTCGTCCTGGTGAACGCCGGATCCGCCTCCGCGTCGGAGATCGTCGCGGGCGCTCTCCAGGATCACGGCCGCGCGATCATTTTGGGAACGCAGACGTTCGGCAAGGGGTCGGTCCAGACGATTCTCCCCCTGGAGGACGGGTCTGCGCTCCGCCTTACCACGGCGAGATACTATACGCCCAACGGCCGGTCCATACAGGCAAAGGGAATCGAGCCGGACATCGTCGTGCGCGACGGCCGGCCGGGACACCCGCATGCGATCCGGGAAAAGGATATCCAGCGACACCTCAAAGGAGAGGATGAGGGTGAGGGGGAGAAGGTTCCTGGGACGGGAGTCCCTCCCGCGGAAGAGGGAAAGAAAAAATTGGAGGAACCGGGGCAAGAAATGGACGGGAAGGAATCCGCACCCCCGGATTTGGAGGGAAAGCCGGGCGAGGACAAGGATCCCCAGCTCGAGAGGGCCGTGGAGCTGTTGAGGGGGTGGGAGATCTTCAAGTCCCGCTATCTGGACAAGGCGAAAGCGTCCTGACGTGGCTTCCTCTTAGGGAAGGATGAGGAGTCGTCGGAAGAACGGAAGGGGCAGAGCAGGCGCCCCCGGAAGGAAGCGTCGGTGGGGACTTTTGATGCTCCTCGCGTTTCTCGCGGGGCTTGTCACCGTCGGCGTGGCGGTACTCATGCCGGGGGGGGGAAGTACGAACCGGGATGCCCTCTCCTCGCAAGGTGAGCCCGAGGCGCCGGCCGCGATTCCCCCGGGAACCACGCAGCCTCCCGCAATGGCCGTGCCGGCGAAGGTTCCGACTCCCCGCCTTGCCATCGTGGTGGACGACAACGGATACGACACCACGCGGGACGCCGAGTGGCTCAAATTCCCCGAAAAGATCACAGTGGCGGTCATCCCCTTCGGCCCCTCCTCCCGCCTGCTCGCCAAGGCCGCGCACGAGCGCGGCTTCGGTGTTCTGATCAACGTCCCGATGGAGCCGTTAAGCCCCATCTCCGACCGGACCGACGGTTTCCGTCTCCGCAGGGGGATGAGCCGGGAAGAGATGGGCGCCCTGCTCGACCGGATGGTCAAGGAGAATACCTGGGCATCCGGCGCCAGCAACCACATGGGGTCCGCGTTTACCGCCGATCCGGAATCGATGGCGACATTTGCTGCTCTTCTCAAGTCCCGGGAACTGTTTTTCCTGGACAATATGACCACCTCCCGTTCCATCGCCGTCCAGTCCGCCCTGAAGGCGGGGATCCCGGTGGTCCGGCGCGACGTCTTTTTCGATACCGACATGGAACCGGAGGAGATGCGCCTCCAGTGGAAGCGGGCGTTGTCGATCGCGAAAAAGAAGGGGGAGGCGGTCCTCGTCTGCCACGGGCGAAAGGAATCCCTCCGGGCGATCCTCGACCTCGTTGTGGACCTCGAGGCCGAAGGAGTTCGGGCCGTGACGCTGGACGAGCTGTTCGCAAGGGAGAAACCGGGGTGAGCAGGGATTCGCACGGCCCCCTCTTCCCGCCTGTTGCGCGCTCTGGAGAGGAGAAATCGTCGCCGGGGGTGTTGAGCGTTTCCGAGCTGACCGCGCGCATCAAGGGTTGCCTCGAGGGGTCCTTCCGTTTCGTCCGCGTGGAGGGGGAAGTGTCGAACTACCGGTTGTACCCTTCGGGCCACCGGTACTTCTCCCTGAAGGACGAGGGTGCGCAGATCCGTGTCGTCTGCTTCCGTGGACGGGAACGGTACGTATTCGGAGAGATCGCGGACGGCCAGTTCGTGGTCGCTACGGGGTCCGTAGGCGTCTACGAGAGAAAGGGGGAGTACCAGCTGTACGCCCAGTCGGTGGAGGTGCGCGGACTCGGTTCCCTGCTGCTCGAGCTGGAGAAGAGGAAGGAGCGGCTCGCCGCCGAGGGGCTGTTCGATCCCGCGAGGAAGAGGCCTCTTCCCCGGTACCCGTCGCGTATCGGAATCGTGACCTCGAGGCAGGGCGCTGCACTGCGGGACATGATCCACATCGCACGGCGAAGGTGGCCCCCTATCGGGATCACGCTCGCCCCGGCGCTGGTGCAGGGGGAGGGCGCTGCCGGAGATATTGCGCAGGCGATGGACGCACTTGTCTTGCGCGGCGGCGTCGATCTCGTCATCGTGGGAAGAGGGGGCGGATCGGTGGAGGACCTCTGGGCGTTCAACGAGGAGGCGGTTGTGAGGGCGATCGCGGCCTCGCCCGTTCCGACGATCAGCGCCGTCGGGCACGAAACCGACTTTACGCTCGCGGATCTGGCGGCGGACCACCGGGCGTCGACGCCAACGGCCGCCTCGCAGATGGCGGTCCCCGACAGGAACGAGGTGTGGGAGCGTCTGGCGGCCCTGATCCTCCGCGGACGGAAGGCGGAGCAGTACGGGCGGGAGACCCTTCGCCGCGAGTGGCGGATTGCATTGGGAGCCCTGTCCGATCCCCGCCCCGTCCTCCAGGCGCGACGGTTCGCGGTCGTGGAACGGACCGAGGCGCTATCGGAGGCGATGAGGGGCCGAACGAGCAAAGGGAGAGAGAAGGTGGCGATCCTGTCCGAATCCGTTCGCGACCATTCCCCTGCCGCGTGGGTTTCCCGGAAGCGGGGGGATCTCGCGGTCCTTTCGGAGCGAGCGGCACGGCAGGCGGACGCGAGGCGGGCGGGATTCCGGCGAGCGCTCGAGGGTCTGCAGGGCAAGCTTTCCGCCCTCGACCCGGCCTCGGTCCTTACCCGGGGATACGCCATCGCGACGCACCGGGGAACGGGACGCGCGGTGCGGTCCTTCTCCGATGTGGCCCCGGGAGACGCGCTGGATATCCGGGTAGCCGACGGGGCGTTCGGCGCGATGGTGGAAGGCCGGAAGAAATGAGAGCGGCGATCTTCCTTCTTCCTCTTTTTCTCCTGCTCTCCCTTCCCGTTTCCGGAAGCGGGGAGCCGCCCGATGCCGCATCGGGAAAATCCTTCCCGGTGCGAATTTCCAACCGGCGGCCTGCCCAGGGCGAACCCGTGCTTGTGGAAGTATCGCCCCTGCCCCGGGCGGACAACGTCGTCATGATCTGGAAGGGGCGGGAGATCCCGATGAAGGAGGACGGGTCGGGGCGATTCCTGGGGCTGATCGGGATCGATCTCCTGGAGCCGCCGGGGAAAGCCGTCCTTTCGTTCCGGGCGATGGAGGCAGGAACGCCTCTGCGGTTCGACACGCAGATCGGGATCCGTAAAAAAGCCTTTCCCGTCCAGGAGCTCACCCTGCCGAAGGAGATGACCCGGTTCGACGCCGCGACCCTGAAGCGGATCAACCGGGAGGCGCAGCGGCTGTCGGAGAGGTTCTCCCGGGTCTCCACTCCCCCGGTCTGGAGCTTCCCGTTTCTCCCGCCGGTGGCGGAGTTCCAAGCGAAGGGGTTCGGTTCGCGCCGGGTCATCAACGGCGAACCCCGCAGTCCGCACGCCGGAGTGGATGTGGACCTCCCGGAGGGGACGCCCGTCGTGGCGATCGCGGACGGAACCGTGGCGTTCGCGGGGGAGCAGTTCTTTGGAGGAAACTCGGTGGTGCTGGACCACGGGGGGGATGTGTACAGCGTCTATTACCATCTGCAGGAATACGACGTGTCCGAAGGGCAGAAGGTCGCCCGCGGGGAACGGATCGGGGCGGTAGGCGCGAGCGGTAGGGCGACGGGCCCCCACCTGCACTTCAGCGTTCGGGCCGCGGGAGGACGGATCGATCCCACACTGTTGATGACTCTTCCTTCGCGTTGACCGCTTCCCGGGGCAGGAAATATAATGACACATTGTTTGGGGGGGCCATGACGGCGAAGGGAAAGGAACCCACATTCGAGGAAGCCCTGAAGAGCCTGGAAAGCATCGTCGCGAAGCTCGAGTCGGGGGAGACAAAGCTCGAGGATTCGATCCGTCTCTTCGAGGAGGGGATGCGGCTGTCCGCATTCTGCCAGAAACGGCTGGACGACGCCGACAGGAAGATCGAGATTCTCTTGCGAAAACCGGGTGGCCTCGTCGCTACGACGGAAGATGAATCCGACGTTCTCCGGGATGAGGAGTGACATGCCGGCGGTCGGGGGTGCCTCGGGCACGACCGAGTTCGCCCGGTATCGGGACCTCGTCGAGGAAAGCATGCTCCGGTTCCTCTCCGAGGAGGTGTGTCCCATTCCGCCTCCCCTGCGGGCCGCCATGGAATACGCGTTGACCTCGAAGGGGAAGAGGATCCGGCCGGTAATGCTCCTTTCGGCGGGGGCCGCCGTGGGGGGAAGGGAGGTGGATCTGCTCCCGTTTGCGTGCGCGGTGGAGTACGTCCACACCTACTCGCTGATCCACGACGATCTGCCGGCGATGGACGACGACGATTTCCGCCGGGGCCGTCCGACCTGTCACAAGGCCTTCGGAGAAGCGGCGGCCATCCTGGCGGGAGATGCCCTCCTTACCGAGGCGTTCCGGGTCATGGGGGAATCCCCGCTGGCCGAGCAAGACCCGGCGAGGGCGATCCGGGCATCGACGCTCCTTGCCCGCGCCGCAGGCGCTTCGGGAATGGCGGGCGGCCAGATGATGGACCTTTCCCCCCCGGCGGAAAAGGGACCCGAAACGGCCAGGGCGTCCGAAATCGAGGAGATCGAACTGAAAAAGACGGCGGCTCTTCTTTCCGCCTCGGCAGCGATGGGAGGCATCCTCGGCGGGGGAAGCGGGGATCAGGTGGACAGCCTGTCCCGCTACGGGAGAGCGCTGGGTCTTCTGTTCCAGATCACGGATGATATCCTGGACGAGACGGGAAGCTTCGAGGAGATGGGGAAGGCGGTTGCCAAGGACAGGGCGCGGGGGAAGCGGACCTACCCGGCTGCCCGGGGATTGGCGGCCGCCATCGAACGGGCGGAGTTCCTCCGCGGGGAAGCGCTCCAGGCTCTATTGCCGTTTGGCAGCGAGGCGGATACCCTTCGGGATATCGTACGGCTCGTGGCCACGAGGAGATCGTGAGGTGACGATGCAGGAACATCTATCGGCGATCCAGTCCCCGCAGGACCTGAAGAAAGTCCCAAAGGACAGACTTCCCGAGGTCGCCAGGGAAATTCGCGATACGATCGTCAACAGCGTCGCCCGGACCGGAGGGCACCTCGCCTCGAGCCTTGGCGTCGTAGAGCTGACGATCGCGCTCCATTATGTCTTCTCATGCCCCGACGACCGGATCGTCTGGGACGTCGGCCATCAGTCGTATGCCCACAAGATCCTCACGGGGAGGAGGGATCTCTTTCCCACGCTGCGCACCTACGGCGGGATTTCCGGATTCCCGCGCATCGCGGAGAGTCCGTGCGACGTTTTCGGGACGGGACATTCCGGCACCTCCATCTCCGCCGCGCTCGGCCTGGCGGCGGCGAGGGACCTGAAGAAGGAGGAGCACAAGGTCATCGCGGTGATCGGGGACGGGTCGCTCTCTTCCGGCCTCTCGTTCGAGGGGTTGAACCAGGCGGGGCACCAGAAACGGGATCTCATCGTGATCCTGAACGACAACGAGTGGTCCATCTCCCAGAACGTCGGGGCGCTTTCGGGCTACCTCAACAGGTTGATGACGGGAAGGTTCTACACATCCTTCCGAAGACGCGTCGAGGCCTTGCTCAAATCGATGCCCCACGGGAAGCTGCTCGCGAAGATAGGGAAGCGGGCCGAGGAGCTCACGAAGGGGTTCATCGTCCCGGGCCTGCTTTTCGAGGAACTGGGAATCACCTACGTCGGCCCCATCTCCGGCCACAACATCGACGATCTTGTGGGGACCTTCCAGAACCTGGAAAACCTCGAGGGGCCGGTTCTCGTCCACGTGGTGACCTCGAAAGGGAAAGGGTATCCGCCGGCGGAAAAGAACCCCGAAAGGTTTCACGGCATGGGAAGGTTCGACCCCGTGACGGGGAACGGGGAGGGCACGGGAACTCTTCCCTCGTACACGGATGTCTTCGAATCCGCCATCCTGGGAATCGGCAGGGAGAACCCCGACGTGGTGGCGATCACCGCGGCCATGTGCGGCGGTACGGGCCTGGTCAAGTTCCGCGAGGCTTTTCCGGACAGGTTTTTCGACGTCGGCATCGCGGAGTCGCACGCGGTCACTTTTGCCGCGGGCCTTGCCCGGGAGGGGAAGATCCCCGTGGTGGCGGTCTACTCCACGTTCCTCCAGCGTGCGTACGACCAAATCGTCCACGACGTCTGCCTGCAGAACCTTCCCGTCGTATTCGCCGTCGACCGGAGCGGAATCGTCGGCGCGGACGGGGCGACGCACCAGGGTCTGTTCGACCTTGCGTACCTTCGCCACATCCCGAACATGTCGCTGATGGCGCCGAGGGACGAGGCGGAACTGGTCCGGATGCTCCGGACCGCCGTCCATGCCGGAAGACCGGCCGCTATCCGCTACCCGCGGGGAACCGCCATGGGGGTCGACATTCCCGCGGACCCGGAATCCGTTCCCTGGGGCAGGGGGGAGCTGCTTTCCGTCGGGAAGGATATTCTCATCGTCGCCATCGGGGCTACCGTGGCGACGTCGCTCTACGCAGCCGAGGAACTCCGGAGGCGGGGAATCTCGGCCGCCGTGATAGATGCCCGTTTCGTCAAGCCCATGGACGCAGGGCTCATCGTCCCTCTCGTCCAGCGCATCGGCCGGGTGCTGACAGTCGAGGAAAACGTTCTCGCGGGGGGATTCGGGAGCGCCGTCCTCGAAATGCTCGAGGAGCACGACGTGCACCCCCAGGTGTTCCGACGAATCGGAGTGCGGGATGCCTTCGTGGAGCACGGTTCGCAAGCCGAGCTGCGCGAGGCGCACGGCCTGACCGATGACGCGGTGATCGCGGAGGCGGCCCGTCTCTGTTCCCAGGGCCGGCACCTCCTCCCCTCGCTGTTCAACGGCATCCGGTCCCGGATCGAAAAGATTGTCTGATCCCGCTTCCGGGAAGAGCTGCCCCTCCCCCGGCGGAAAAAAGGGGAGGAGTCGATTGGACTCGGAGCTGGTGACCAGGGAGCTTGCTAAGACCCGGGCGAAAGCGCAGGGGCTGATTCTTGCCGGCCGCGTTCTCCTCGCGGGCAAGGTCGTCACGAAATGCGGAAGCCTTGTGGGATCCGACCAGGAGATTTCGGTTTCCCCCTCGCCTCGCCCGTTCGTCTCGCGGGGAGGGGATAAGCTCGCCGGGGCGCTTACGGATCTGGGAGTGTCCGTCTCGGGAGCCGTGGTGATAGACGTGGGGGCTTCTACCGGGGGTTTCACGGACTGTCTTCTGCAACGGGGCGCATCGCAGGTCTATGCGGTCGACGTGGGGGAGTCCCTTCTGGACGACTCTCTCCGCCGCGACCCGAGAGTCGTCGTAAGGGAGAGGGTAAATTTCCGGTACGCTCCCCCCGACCTTCTCCCGCGGAAGGTATCCCTTGCCACGGTAGACGTCTCCTTCATCTCGCTCCGGCATATTCTGCCTCCCTTGCGCGCCTTCCTGCTTCCCGGCGCCTGCGTGCTTGCCCTGGTCAAACCCCAGTTCGAGGCGGGCAAAGGATCGGTGGGCAAGGGCGGGGTGGTGCGGGACGAGGAGGAGAGGCGGCGGGCGGTGCGCGACATCGGCGAGTTCGCCCGGGACGCCGGGTTTTCCGTTGCGGGAGAGGCGGAAAGCCGGTTGAAGGGCCCCAAGGGGAACCGTGAGGTATTTCTCCTGCTCAAGTGGCCCGGCGTACCCTGACCGTCCCCTCCTGTGGGCAACCCGGAATTCCACGCCCACACGCCATCTTGCCCCGCAACGCGAACCGGTTCCCGTCCCCCCGGGAAACCCCGCGGGAAGAATCCGCTTGACTCTCATGAAAATGGCATGTAATTTTTGTCATAAGGAGTGATATTTAGTATAATTGATGTATAATTTTGTGTCCCCCCGGTGGGGCGCGAGGCGAGGTGAAGAATGAAACGATGGGGCACGAGGGTTTCGGTTCTGGCGGTCCTATGCACGATCCTGTTCTTTCCGTTTGCGGTCTCCGCGCAGGAGAGCCCGGGCGTGGCGCAACCGGCGGAATACCCCGAAGGGCTCGTCCACGCCGTCGTCAAGGGGGACACGCTCTGGGACCTCTCCGCGAAATATCTCGGGTCTCCCTGGCTGTGGCCCGACCTCTGGGAGCGCAACCGGTTTATCACGAACCCCCATTACATCTATCCCGGGATCAACGTCGTGGTGTTTCCCCCTCCTCCCCGGGAGTACGGGTGGGAGGTGAAGAAATCCGCCCCTGCGACGGAAGGGGAACCTGCCGTGGCGGCGCCGGAGGGCACGGTCCCGCCTGCCGCGGCAACCACCATGGGGGCGCCGCCGGCTATGGCCGCTCTTAATATCCCTCCGGAGGAATTTGTGCGTGCCGGGGAGTTTACGCAAGATCGTCCGACGGGGATCGGCAGAATCGCGGGTGGATGGGAGGACAAGGACGCCTTTTCGGAGGCGGACAAGGTGTACCTCTCTCTCGACAAGGAGATCCCGGAAGACCAGATTCTCGGGGTGTACCGGGTACGCGGACCGGTCAAATCCCATACCGCAAGACCGGTTTCCGGATACGTCCGGTTCCTGGTGGGGGTCGTGCAAGTGACAGGAAAGCAGGAAGGCCATGTCACCGCGGTCGTCCGGAAGTCGTTTTCGGACCTGACTCGCGAGGACCTGATCCGCGAGGAAATCCCGTCCTACTCCCCGGTGTATCCGAAGGAGGGGAAAAGCGGCGTAGAGGCATTCGTCATCACCGGAAGGGAACCGAAAATTGCGCTGTCGACGAACGACTTCGTCTATCTCGATCGGGGGACAGATGCCGGCGTGGCCGTAGGCGACGTCTACCGCATTTATGACACGCGAGGCGGTACGACCTGGTATGGAAGGGATGAGATCGCGAAGGTGCACATTCCGGTGGGAAAGGTGGTGATCGTCCGGGTCCTGCCGGGGTCGGCCACTGCGTACGTGACGCAATCCACCCAGGACATTTCGGTGGGTGCGATCGCGCAGCCGGCATTCGCCGAAGCCCGGTGAGGGACGTTTTCTCGTAAGGCGCGGCACGTGTCTTGATGGGGCGGGGGGAAACCCAAGAAAGGGCCCCCCCGCAACATGACGCGCGAGCAGTCGTCCGCCGACATACTCCTTCGCTTCTCCCTTGTGGAAGGGTTCAACGCCCGTCACCTGTCCCGGCTTGGGGAGCTCCGGGACCGTCTGTCCTCATTCGCGGACGGGATTTCCCGTCGGGGGGATTCCCTCCTTCACCAGGGTATCGAGGCGGCTACCTCCCGGGAGGCCGGCGAGAAGGCGGAGGAGGTGCGGGAAGCATGCGCACGGATCGGCGCACGAATCGTGACCCTCGGCTCCGAGGATTACCCGGCCTTGCTGTCATCCATCCCGGACGCGCCACTGGTCCTGTACTGGCGGGGATCCCTTCCAACCGGCGGGAATCCTGTGGCGATCGTCGGGAGCCGGGCGCCCACCGACTCCGGGAAGGAGTTCGCACGCGGTCTTTCGGCCGACCTTGCGCTTCAGGGCGTCACCGTGGTAAGCGGGATGGCTCGCGGAATCGACGCCTCGGCTCATGAGGGGGCGCTCGCGGCCGGGGGGGAGACTGTCGCCGTCCTTGGCTGCGGCGTGGATGTTCTGTACCCCCCCGAGGCCGGGCGGCTGAGGGAAACCATACTCGGCCGTGGGGCGGTCGTCTCCGAATTTCCTCCCGGAGCCTTGCCCCTGCCTCGCCGGTTCCCGGAGAGGAACCGGCTCATCAGCGGGATGGCGAGGGCGGTAGTGGTGGCGGAGGCGCCGGCGAGGAGCGGAGCGCTCATTACCGCGCGGTTCGCCCTCGAACAGGGAAGGGAGGTCATGGCCGTCCCGGGTAGTCCCGCATTTCCCCACACGGAGGGGAGCAACCGCCTCCTGCAGGAGGGGGCCGCAATCGTAACCGGGGCGCCGGACGTGCTGCAGGCCCTTGGCTGGGGGGGAGGAGGGGGCCTCCCCGATATGGTAGGCGGGAAGGAAAAGGCAAGGGACGATCTCGAGCGACGCATCCTCGGATTTCTCTCCTCGGAGCGGCACATGAACGAAATCGCCGTTTCCCTCGACGTCCCCGTGCCGGAACTGCTTTCCCGTCTCCTCGATATGGAGTTCAGAAAATTGCTTGAAAGGCGGAGGGGGGACTATTATAAACAGATGTCGAAATCGGGGAGGCCCGCGCACGATCGCGTGTAGGGGGTCCTCCCAGGAGGAAGAATGGCCAAGTCGCTCATCATCGTCGAATCTCCGGCGAAAGCCAGGACGATAAAAAAGATTCTCGGGAGGGGGTACCAAGTCCTGCCGTCCATGGGGCACGTGAAGGACCTCCCGAAAAGCCGGCTGGGGGTGGACGTCGAAAAGGGATTTGCTCCCCACTACATCGTTATCAGGGACCGGAAAAAGGTCCTTTCCGAGATTCTGGACGCATCCCGCTCGGTGAAGACGGTCTATCTCGCTCCCGACCCGGATCGGGAAGGGGAGGCGATCGCCTGGCACATCGCCGAAGCGATCCGTGCCGGAGAAGCCCGACGGCGGAAAGGGAAGAAGGCGGAGGCGGCCGTTCCCCCCGTCGAGGTCCAGCGGGTTCTCTTTCACGAGATCACGAAAAAAGGCGTCACTCAGGGGATGGCGACCCCCCTTCCCCTCGACAAAAACAAGTTCGACTCCCAGCAGGCCCGGCGCATCCTCGATCGGATCGTGGGCTACTCCTTGAGTCCCCTTCTCTGGAAGAAGGTCCGGCGCGGGCTCTCGGCAGGGAGGGTCCAGTCCGTCGCCGTAAAGATCATTTCGACCAGGGAGAAGGAGATCGCCTCCTTTATTCCCGAGGAATACTGGTCGCTCACCGCCCGCTTCGCGGGGAGCGTTCCCCCCGAATTCACCGCGAAACTCTTGGAGGCGGGGGGAGAGAAGGTGCGGCCCCGGACCGGGGAGGAGACTCTGGCCCTCCACAAGGCGGTCGAGAACGGACCGTTCCGGGTCCAGGAGATCAGGAAGAAGATGCGGCGACGCTCCCCGCCTCCCCCGTTCACCACATCCAAGCTCCAGCAGGAGGGGTCGAAGAAGCTTCGCATGCCTTCCTACCGGACGATGATGGTCGCCCAGTCGCTTTACGAGGGAGTCGACGTCCCCGGCGCGGGGCTGGTAGGCCTCATCACGTACATGCGGACGGACTCCGTACGGGTGGCGACGGAGGCGGTGAGCGCCGCGCGCGACTACATCCTGGCGGCGCACGGCGAGGCTTTTCTGCCACCATCCCCCCACACGTACCGGAACCGGCGATCCGCGCAGGACGCCCACGAGGCGATTCGCCCGACCTCGATGGAATACCCGCCGGCTGCAGTCAAGCCGATCTTGAGCCGCGACCAGTACCGGTTGTACGAACTGATCTGGAACCGTTTCGTCGCCTCCCAGATGGCGGCCGCGGAGTTCGAACAGACCACCATCGACATCCTCTGCGAACCCGCCGATTCCCCGTCCGGGGGGTATCTGTTCCGTGCGACGGGCTCCATTCCCCGGTTCCTGGGATACCTCGAACTCTACGAAGAGGGGAACGGTCCACAGACCGACCCGGTGGCCGGGGGCCAGGAGGAGGAAAAGGACGGGGAAAAGGGAGAGGGGAACATCCTGCCGGACCTTTCGGAAGGGGAGCGCCTCGCGCTACGGGAGCTTGTGGACGCGCAGCACTTCACCCAGCCGCCTCCCCGGTTTACCGAGAGCTCCCTCATCAAGGAACTGGAGGAGCAGGGAATCGGGCGGCCCTCCACGTACGCTTCGATCGTGAAGACGATCCGGGACCGCGGGTACGTCCGGATGGAAGAAAGGAAGTTCTTCCCCACGGAGCTCGGGCAGATCGTCACGGACCTACTCGAGGAGAGTTTCCCGAACGTGATGGATGTTGCCTTCACCGCCAAGCTGGAAGGGGAGCTCGACCAGATCGAGGACGGGGAACTCGAGATGGGGAGGGCGCTCGACGATTTCTACCAGCCGTTTTCGGAGGAACTCGAACGGGCGAAGAGCGCGATGCCCGAACTCAAGGACGAGCTCATTGCGACGGGGATCCCCTGCCCGTCCTGCGGGGGGGAGATGGTGATCCGTTTCGGGAGGTCGGGGAAGTTCCTCGCGTGCCGGAATTACCCGGAGTGCCGTCATACGGCGAACTTCCGGGAGACCCCCGAGGGGGGCGTGGAACTCGCCCCGGACGAGGAAGCGGGCGTAACGTGCGACAAGTGCGGAAAGCCCATGATCGTGCGCCGCTGGAAGGGATCCCGTTACATCGCCTGTTCCGGCTACCCCGAGTGCCGTGCCAGCCGCCCGTACGGGATCGGAGTGAAATGTCCCGAGTGCGGGGAGGGGGAGATGGTCGAGCGGGCCTCCCGGGCGGGGAAGATGTTCTACAGCTGTTCGCGCTACCCCGATTGCCGGTTTGCCTCCTGGAGCCTGCCGGTTGCGGGTCCCTGCCCCGTCTGCGGGTATCCCGTGATGACGGAGAAGACCCGGAAAGACGGGAAGACCCAGATCGTATGTCTTCGCAAGGGGTGCAAGGGGAAGAAGGAGGAAGAACCTGTCGCCGGAACGGGGTAATTCTCCAGGGATGCCCTGCGTCGCGCCAAGGAGCGGGAAGTGAAGGAATACATTCTCGTAGTAGACGACGAGCAGAGTCTGCGGCAGTTCCTCGAGATCTTTCTCGGGAAGGAAGGATACCGCGTCGACACGGCCGCTTCCCTGGAAGAGGCGAAAAAGGCCATCGGACAGAACGTCTACGACCTTGTCCTGACCGACCTGCGGATGACCGGGGAAGACGACGGCCTGAAGGTCCTCCGTGCGGCGATCCAGAAGAATCCGTCCACCGAGGTGGTGGTGATGACCGCCTACGCGGAACACAAGTCGGCGGTCGAGGCGATGAAGCTCGGCGCCTACGATTACGTCGACAAGGAGGCGCTCAACCTCGGGGCGGACACCATCACCAAGCCGTTCGACCTCGGCCAGATGCGCGACTTCATCCGGAAGGCGATCGCCCGCAAGGAAACGGCCGACATCCGGAGCCGGGCGCTCCGGGAGGAGGTCCAGGAGAAATCATCGTACGAGGGGATCGTCGGGCGGTGCGAGCCGATGCTGCGGATCTTCGAAATGATCGAGCGGGTGGCGCCCACCAACGCCAACGTGATGATCATGGGGGAGAGCGGGACCGGGAAGGAGCTGGTTGCCGCGGCCCTGCATTCCCGGAGCGAGCGGAGGGAGTACCCGTACGTCCCCATCAACTGCGCGGCCATCCCCGAAACGCTGATGGAGAGCGAGCTGTTCGGCCACATGCGCGGCGCCTTCACGGGGGCGGTTCAGCAGAAGAAGGGATTGTTCGAGCAGGGCCACCGGGGAACGCTGTTTCTCGATGAGGTGGGGGAGCTTCCCCACGGCATGCAGAGCAAACTGCTTCGGGCGATCCAGGAACGGTCCTTCCGTCGGATCGGCGGCAACGACGACATCTCCGTGGACGTCCGGATCATCTGCGCCTCCAAGCAGAATCTCGAGGAGTGGATGAAGGAAGGCCGGTTCCGGGACGATCTCTATTTCCGGCTCAACGTCATCCAGATCGTGGTCCCCGCCCTGCGCGATCGAAGGGAGGACATCCCGATTCTCGCCCGGCATTTCCTGACGAAGTTCGCCGAAAAGATGGGGAAGCGGCCTCCCCGGATCGACGGAGAGGCGATGCGCGCGCTGATTTCCTACGATTTTCCGGGAAACGTGAGGGAGCTGGAAAACATCCTCGAGAGGGCGACGATCATAGAGACAAAAGACGTCATTTCGTTGGACTCCCTCCCCCCGAATGTGACAAAAATGGGCAGCCGGGAGGATGTCGTGATCCCGTTCTCCCCGGATTTTCTCGACGGGGAAGGGGTATCGATCGACGCGGAGATGGACAGGCTCGAAAAATCGATGCTTCTCAAAGCCTTGGAAAAGACCGGCGGGAACAAGACCGAAGCGGCCAAACTCCTCAATATATCTTTCCGTTCCATGCGTTACCGCCTCGAAAAGCACGGGATCGAATAGTCGGCACGTAATCTGCACTATAGCCGGGTAACGTGTTCGATTCACTTGCCGTATCGAGGTGAAATGTGCGGAAAAACAAGGGATTTACCCTTATCGAACTGATGATCGTCGTTGCGATCATCGCCATCCTGGCTGCTATCGCCATCCCGAATTTCCTGAGTTTCGTAA
>Ga0210060_1000270_pt1 | contig 22848 bp, 24 predicted proteins | sample Joice_CattailNLB_FD_184871 | JGI IMG/M metagenome (GOLD analysis project Ga0210060, IMG submission 184871) | Wetland microbial communities from San Francisco Bay, California, USA, that impact long-term carbon sequestration - Joice_CattailNLB_D2... | ecosystem: Environmental > Aquatic > Marine >...
ACCGCCGAGATCCTCGGGCAGAAGTTGTTCGCGCTGCGTGCCTGGCTCGATCCGCGCAAGCTCGCTGCCTACGGTCTTACGGCAACCGACGTGCAGCAGGCACTCGCGAGCAACGACTTCCTGTCGGCGGTCGGCAGTACCAAGGGCCAGATGGTCCAGGTCAACCTGACCGCGTCCACCAGCCTGCACTCGCTGGACGAGTTCAAGCGTCTCACCGTCAAGCAGAAAGACGGCGCCATCGTGCGGCTCGAGGACGTCGCCACGGTGACGCTCGGCGCAGAGGACTACGAATCCGCGGTCGGCTTCGATGGCAAACAGGCGGTGTACGTCGGTATCCAGGTTGCGCCGGCGGCCAACCTGCTCGAGGTCATCAAACGCGTGCGCGACCGGTTCCCGAGCATCCAGGCGCAGCTGCCGCAGGGGCTTGACGGCAGCATCGTGTACGACTCGACCAAGTTCGTGAACAGCTCCATCGTCGAGGTGGTGAAGACGCTCGGCGAAGCCTTGCTCATCGTCACCCTCGTGGTGTTCGCGTTCCTCGGTTCGCTGCGCTCGGTCATCATTCCGACAGTGGCGATTCCGTTGTCGCTGATCGGAACGTTCACCGTGATGCTCGTCTTCGGCTTCAGCATCAATCTGCTCACGCTGCTCGCGCTCGTGCTGGCCATTGGCTTGGTGGTCGACGACGCGATCATCGTGGTCGAGAACGTCAACCGGCACCTCGAGGCCGGCATGCAGCCGATGCCCGCGGCGGTGCTCGCGGCGCGCGAGCTCGGCAGCCCGATCATCGCCATGACCGTCGTCCTGATTGCGGTGTACGTGCCGATCGGATTTCTCGGCGGACTGACCGGCGCCCTGTTCACCGAATTCGCCTTTAGCCTGGTCGGTGCGGTCACGGTGTCGGCGATCGTCGCGCTCACGCTCTCGCCGATGATGTGCTCGCGCATGCTGAGGACGCACGACCCGGCCGAGCGCGGCTGGCAGGCTCGGCTGGTCGCCGCCCTCGATCGCGGATTCGAGTCCCTGCACAAGCGTTACGAGCGTCTGCTCCACCGCACGCTCGACTACGTCCCGGTGACGGGGGTGTTCGCATTGATCGTCCTTGCCAGCATCTACTTCCTGTATGCGGGCGCCAAATCCGAGCTCGCGCCGCAGGAGGACCAGGGCGTCATCATCGAGTCCTCCACGGCGGCGCCGAACGCGACGCTCGCACAGCGCCAGCTGTACTCGCGCGAGGTCTTCGAGACCTTCGTCGCGCAGCCTGAGACCGACCACGTGTTTCAGCTCGACGTGCCCGGCCTGTCGATCGCGGGCATGGTGCTCAAGCCCTGGGACGAGCGCAGCAGGACGGCTGCGCAGCTCCAGCCGGTGGTGCAGCAGGCGCTGAACCGGATCGCCGGCATCAAGGCGGTCGCGTTCCAGCCGCCCCCACTGCCAGGCGCGCGCGGGCTGCCCGTCGAACTCGCAATTCAGACCACGGAGCCATTCGAGCGCCTGAACGAGGTGGCGCAGAAGTTCCTCGAGGAAGTACAGCGTAGCGGCCGATTCATCTTCATTGACGGCGACCTCAAGTTCGACCAGCCGCAGGCGAGGGTGGTGATCGACCGCGACCTCGCCGCCCAGCTCGGGCTGTCGATGCGCGACATCGGGAGCGCGCTGTCGGCCATGCTCGGCGGCGGCTATGTCAACTATTTCAGCTTCTTCGACCGCTCGTACAAGGTGATTCCTCAGGTGCGGCAGGTGGATCGCCTGAACGCAGACCAGCTGCGCGACTACTACCTTCGCACCGCGAGTGGCGACATGGTGCCGCTCTCAACCGTTGCCCACCTCGAAACCCGGGTCGTCCCGCAAGCGCTGAATCACTTCCAGCAGCAGAACGCTGCGACGCTGTCGGGCGTGCCATTCCCGGGGGTGTCGCAAGGCGATGCGCTTGCCTACCTGCAGGATCTCGCCACGCGCACACTGCCGGAGGGCTACTCGATCGACTATTCGGGCCAGTCGCGCCAGTTCGTGCAGGAGTCGAGCGCCCTGGTGGTGACGTTCTTCTTCGCGCTGGTCATCATCTTTCTCGCGCTCGCTGCGCAGTTCGAGAGCTTCCGGGACCCGGTGATCATCCTGGTATCGGTGCCGATGTCGATCTGCGGCGCGCTGATCTTCATCAATCTGGGCGTCGGCGGCGCGAGCCTGAATATCTATACCGAAGTCGGGCTGGTCACGCTGATCGGCCTGATCAGCAAGCACGGCATCCTGATCGTCGAGTTCGCCAACAACCTGCAACGCGAGGGCCAAGGCAAGCGCAAGGCGATCGAAACCGCGGCCGGCATCCGCCTGCGGCCGATCTTGATGACCACCGCGGCGATGGTGCTCGGCGTGGTGCCGCTCATCACGGCGAGCGGCGCGGGCGCGGTGAGCCGATTCAACATGGGCCTGGTGATCGCGACCGGCATCGCCATCGGCACCCTGTTCACGCTGCTCGTGGTCCCCGCAATGTACATGCTGCTCGCGACGGACCGCGCGACGCAGTCCGTCGCGGCGCCGCTGCCGGGCGAGGCGCCCTAGTGCTTGCCCCAAAGCGCCTCGAGGCGCCGGTAGCGGCCGCAGCCGGTCGCGTAGAACTTGTAGCGCGTCGGGTTCTTCTTGTAGTAGTCCTGGTGGTAGCCCTCGGCAGGCCAGAACATGCCTGCTTTCTCGATCGTGGTTTGCACCGGCTGCGAGAAAGGCTTGGTCTGGATGATCTTCGCCTTCGAAGCTTCGGCGAGGCGCTTCTGCTCCTCATCGTGGTAGAAGATCGCGGGCCGGTACTGCGTGCCGACGTCGCAGAACTGCCGGTTGGTCACGGTCGGGTCGTGGTTCTTCCAGAATGCGTCGAGCAGTGTCTGGTAGCTGACCTTCGCAGGGTCATAGACGACTTCGACGGCCTCGACGTAGCCGGTGCGCCCGCTCGAGACCTGCTCATAGCTCGGGTTCTTGATCGTGCCGCCGATGTAACCGGAGGTCGTCGAAATCACCCCGGGGACCTTGTCCATGGCCTCCTCCATGCACCAGAAGCAGCCGCCGGCGAAGGTGGCTTTCGCCGTGGCCGCCGCGACGCTCTGGGCCGCGCCGGCGAAGACGATGGTTGCGAACAGCAGGGCTGTGATGCGCTTCATAGCAATGTGCCTCGATGGACGGTGACCTTCCTCAGTCGCGCGGGCAGGGTGCAGCTTACGCGCCTTTGAGCGCGTCGAGCACAGTGTCGATGACCGGCGGGTCGCGCAGGCACAGGCGCAGCGTCTTCAGCACCGGGCGCGGGTCCCGCGCCAGCCAGTCGCGCGCGGCGCGCACATAGGCGCGCGCGCAGATCGCGAGCGGCACGGCGAAGATGCCGCTGGAGACCGCGGGAAACGACAGCGAGGTCCAGCCCGCGGCGTTCGCCTGCTCGAATGCCGCGCCCAGTGCGCGCAGCAGGAGGGCGCCTTCGTCGCCTTCGCCCTGGCGCGGCCCGATCGCGTGAACCACGCCCCGGAAGGGCAGGCGTCCGGCGCCGGTGGCGACCGCCGATCCGGTGGGCAGGGTTCCCCGGTCGCGCACGATGCGGTCTGATTCCGCCTGCAGCGTCGGACCTGCGGCACGCGACAGGATCCCCGCGATGCCGCCGCCGTGCGCGAGCCGTCCGTTGGCGGCGTTGACCACGGCCTCCACGGGCTCTTCGAGCAGATTGCCGCAAACGACCAGGAATTCGGCGCCCTGTGCGCCGCGCTCCCGGTGCAGAACCTCCGCGCTCACGGCCCGGTTCGAGCGTCCTACTGGATCTTGGCCTTGTCGCGCAGCGCCTTGACCTCCGCGGCGACCTTGCGCTGCGTGAGCTGTTGGCGAATGCGCTGCTCGACCTTTTCGTAGGGCGGCACCTGCACCGGACGGACATCGTCCAGCCGAATGACGTGATAGCCGAACTGGGTGCGCACCGGCGATGTCGTGGTCTGGCCCTTCTGCAGGCTTACCATCGCGTCGGCGAAGGGCTTGACGTAGACGCTGGGGAGCGCCCAGCCGAGGTCGCCGCCGCGGGTCTTGCTGCCCGGATCCTTCGATTCGGAGGCGAGCGTCTCGAACTTCGCGCCTGCGTCCAGCTCGCGGATCACGCGCTTGGCGTCGTCTTCGTTGTCGACGAGGATGTGGCGCGCGTGATACTCCTGCCCGCCTGCCTGTGCGCGCGCATCATCGTAAGCCTTGCGCACCTCCTCGTCGGTCACCGGGTGCGTCTTGAGCCACTCCTGCATGTAGATCTGCGCGATCGCGCGGCGCTCGCCGATCGCCAGCGCCGCCTGCACGTCGGGCTTTTTCAGCAGCCCGGTGCGCTTCGCTTGCTGAACGACGACCTCCTGGTTGATCAGGTTCTCCCGAATCACCTTGCGCAGCTCGTCGGGGTGCTGCGCCGAGGGCTTGCCTTCCTGCGTCTTCAGCATGAAGTCCATGTAGCTGCCCGGAATCTTCACTCCGTTGACCGTCGCAACCGGGTTGCTCTGCGCGCGGAGTGCAGGCGCCGACAGCAGTGCGACGACCGCGAGGGCTGTTGCGGAGCGCTGGATTCGATTCATCGTGGTCCTTTTTCCTGGTTGGTCATGTGCCCGGCTCGCCGGGCAGACGCGCCTCGATCGCGAGTGCGTGGATCGGATGCTGCATCAGCGCGCCGAGCGATTCGTACACCATGCGATGGCGCGCGACGGTGGTCTTGCCCGCAAAGCGTCCCGAGACGATCCGCAGTCGCCAGTGCGTGCCGCCCCCTGGGCGCCAGCCCGCGTGGCCCCTGTGCTTTTCGCTCTCGTCGACGAGCTCCAGCAGCTCGGGCTCGAGCCCCGCAAGGCGCGCGCGGATCTCGGCCTCGATGCTCATGCCTCGCCCTCGCCCTGCTCGACGTACTTGGCGAGAAACAACGCCTGCGCGATCACGAACAGCAGCATCAATCCGACACCGCCGAACAGCTTGAAGTTCACCCAGACATCGAGCGAGTAGTTGTATGCGACGTAGATGTTCGCCGCGCCCATGAAGCCGAAGAAGCCCGCCCAGCTCCAGTTGAGACGCGTCCAGACGGGCTCGGGCAGCACCACCTGGCTTTTCAGCATCGAGCGCAGCAGGTTCTTGCGAAACAGCAGCATGCTGCCCGCAAGCGTCAGCGCGAAGACCCAGTACAGCACCGTGGGCTTCCATTTGATGAAGGTCTCGTCGCGCAGCAGCAGCGTCGCGCCGCCGAACACGACGATGATCGCAAGGCTCGCCCAGAGCATCGGGTCGATGCGGCGGCCGCGCAGGCGCAGCCAGCCGACCTGCGCAAAGGTCGCCGCAATTGCGACGCCCGTGGCGACATAGATGTCAGCCAGCTTGAAGGCGACGAAAAAGAGGATGACCGGAAAAAGGTCGAAGAGGAACTTCATCGAGGCGCGCGCATTCTACCAGCATGCGGGCGCGGCGGCGCCCATGAGGCGCCGGCGGCCGGTCGTGCCGCGCGCCGATCAGCCCTTGTCGAACTTGAGCGCCGCAGAATTGATGCAGAAGCGCTGCCCGGTCGGCTCGGGGCCATCGTCGAAGACGTGACCCAGGTGCGCGTCACAGCGTGCACAGTGCACTTCGGTGCGCTTCATGAAAAAGCTGAAGTCTTCCTCGGTGGCGACGTTTTCGTGCTGCGCCGGGCGCCAGTAGCTCGGCCAGCCGGTGCCCGAGTCGAATTTGTGCTCCGAGGAAAACAGCGCGGCCTCGCAGCAGACGCAGCGATACACGCCGGTCTCGTGGTGATCCCAGTACTCGCCGGTGAAGGCGCGCTCGGTTCCTTTGCGGCGCGCAACCTTGAACTGATGGGGCGTGAGCTGCCTTTGCCACTCCGCGTCGCTCTTGACCACCTTGTCCTCGGTTTTCGCGTCCATCGGGGTCCCCACTCGCTGTGCCTCGACGGATACTATAGCTCCGTGTCGCAAAGGAGGAAACCGTGGCGCTGGTAGGGATGATCGAATACGCGCAGGCGACGCCCGAAGTCAGGGCGGTCTACGACGACATCATGAAGACGCGCGGCACCGACTGGATCAACAATTTCTGGAAAGTGCTCGCCAACGACCCGCCGACGCTCAGGCGGCTGTGGGACAACGTCAAGCAGGTGATGGCCCCGGGCGCGCTCGACCCGCTGGTCAAGGAGATGGTCTACGTGGCCGTCAGCGCGACCAACGGCTGCGAATATTGCAGCTACTCGCATACCGCGGGGGCGCGCGCCAAGGGAATGAGCGAGGCGATGTTCGCCGAGCTGATGGCCGTGGTCGGGCTGGCCAACGAGACCAACCGCCTGGCAAACGGCTACCGCATCGAGGTCGACGCGGCCTTTCTGCCCAAGGCTTAAGCCCCGACCGTTTCCGCCGAGCGGTCCCAGAGATTGGGCATGGTTGGGTTGTGGTAGCCGGAGATGAACGCGCGCTGCGCGCCGGTCTCTGGGTCGAAGGTGTGACGGCGCACGGCGCCGATGTTCGCGCCATAGACGTGAATGCTGATCGCGGGCCCGTCGTGGCCCGCGTTCGACACCACGTGCACATCGCCGACGCGCGGCGAGACGCGGTCGACTTCGCCTGGCTTCACGCGATGGGTCCCCGTGGGTCGCAGCGCGCCCGCGGCGCGACCGGGGTCGGCGTACTCCTCGCACTGCTCCTCGCCGCGCATCACGCCGACCAGCCCCCACACCGTGTGATCGTGAATCGGCGTGCGCTGGCCCGGCAGCCAGACGAAGCTCACCACCGAGAAGCGCTCGAGTGGATCGCAGTACAGCAAGTACTGGCGGTATGACGCCGGCGAAGGCTGCGCGAACGCCTCCGGCAGCCAGTCGTCGTGGGTGATCAGCGCGCGCAGGCTGCGCTCACCTTCCTCGAGCATGCGCGGCTCGTTCGCGCCGTGCAGCTCGACCAGCCGCGTCATCTCCTGGACGAAGCCGCGCAAGCGTGCAATGTTGCGCATAGGCACCTCAGCCGTTCAGTTTGCTCATGGCGCCCGCCGGATAGCGGGTGCCCTGCGCCGCGCCGACCGGACAGGCCGCTTCGAGCGTCGCGATGTCCTCTGCGCTGAGCGCGATCTCGGCCGCCGCGGCGTTCGCCTCGAGGTGGTCGCTGCGCCGCGTGCCGGGAATCGGCACGATATCCGGTCCTCTGTGCAGCAGCCAGGCGAGGGCGATCTGCGCGGGCGCGCAGTTCTTGCGCTGCGCCGCCGCGGCCACCGCCTCGGCGAGCTTGACGTTGGCCGCGAGGTTTTCGCCCTGGAAGCGGGGATGCGCCTTGCGCCGGTCGTTTTCGGCAAGGCTGTCCGCGCCCCGGATCTCGCCGCCGAAGATGCCGCGGCCGAGCGGCGAGTAAGCGACGTAGCCGATGCCCAGCTCGCGGCACAGCGGCAGGATCTCGGCTTCGGCCTCGCGCGTCCACAGCGAATACTCGGTCTGCAGGGCCGTGATCGGGTGCACCTGGTGCGCGCGGCGGATGGTCTGCGGCGCGGCTTCGGACAGGCCGAGATATCGAACCTTGCCCTGCGCGACGAGCCGCGCCATGGCGCCCACCGTGTCCTCGATCGGCACGTTCGGGTCGACGCGGTGCTGGTAGTACAGGTCGATGGTGTCGATGCCCAGGCGCTTGAGGCTCTCGTCGCAGGCCTGCGCCACGTACTCGGGGCGGCCGCAGACGTCGTAGTCCAGCCCGGGCTTCCAGACATTGCCGAACTTGGTCGCGATGATGTAGCGATCGCGCCGCCCCTTGATCGCGCGGCCGACGAGCGCTTCGTTCTTGCCGGCGCCGTAGGCGTCTGCGGTGTCGAGAAAATTCACCCCGACCTCGGCGGCGCGCTGTAGCGTGGCGATGGCCTGCTCCTCGCTGCCGGGAAAGTAGAACCCGGGCAGCACCATGCAGCCGAAGCCGATGGCAGGAACCTCGAGTGGTCCGAGCTTTCGCTTTCTCATGGGCGCGCCTCTCCATTGTCCATTGTGCGCCTCGCCGCCTGCGAATTCGGCCGCCGGGGCGGGCGGAAATTCGATTACCCTCGGGCCCTCCGGCAAACGCGCTGCGTCGCCGCCGGTTCGTCGAGGGATGAATATTATGCAGGTTAAGCCGATCCCCCGCTGGGTCGGGGTGCTGCTGCTGCTGGCGATTGCCGTGAGTTTCGGCTCGAACCACATCGCGGCGCGGGTCGCTTTCGAGCATGGCACCAGCGTGACCACGGCGGTGACGGTGCGCTCGATTTTCACGGCGCTTGCCGTGCTCGTGCTGATCCGCGCGCAGGGCGTAGCGCTTGCGGTGCCCGCCGGAACGCGCGGGCGCGCAATGCTGATCGGCGTGGTGCTCGCGGCGCAAAGCTTCTGTCTGTACTCGGCGGTGGCGCGCATCCCGGTCGCCCTCGCGCTGCTCGCGTTCAACACCTTCCCCATGCTGCTGTCGCTGATTTCCTGGGGCGCGGGCGGAGAAGCGCCGACGCGGCGTGCGCTGATCGCAATGCCGCTGGCGCTGATCGGCCTGGCGCTCGCGCTCGATGTGACCGGCCTGGGCGGCAGCATCGCCGGACGCTGGGACGAGATCGGCGTGGGCGTGGGCTGGGCGCTCGGCGCCGCCGTGTCGATGGCGCTCATGCTCCACCTCACGGTGGTCTGGCTGCGCGATGTCGATGGGCGGGTACGCACGCTGCTCACGATGAGCGTCGCGGCGGCCATCATTCTGCTCGCCGGCGCAGCGACGGGCGAGTTCGCCCTTCCGACTGCGCCCGCAGGCTGGCTCGGCCTCGCGCTGCTTTGCCTGTTTTACGGCACCGCGTTCACGACGCTGTTCGTCGTGCTGCCGCGCATCGGCGCAGTGAACAATGCGATGGTGCTCAATTTCGAGCCGATCGTGGTCCTTGGACTGGCGTGGGTCATTCTCGATCAGGCGGTCGCGCCGCGTCAGATCGTCGGCGCGTTCATCGTCGTCGGCGCGATCATTTACGCGAATACCGGCAGGCGCTGAGCGCGGCCGGCGGCGCTCAGTAGGGCAGGCCGACGTAGTTCTCGGCGAGGCTGCTGCGTGCCGCGACCGAGCCCGCGACGTAATCGAGCTCGGCTTCCTGCACCCGGCGATCGAAAGGACTGGCATCCGGGAAGCGGTGCAGCAGCGTGGTCATCCACCACGAGAAGCGCTCGGCCTTCCAGACCCTGCGCAGCGCCGTTTCCGAGTACGCATCGAGCAGGTCGTCGCGCTTTTCCCGGTAGTGCGCGCGCAGGGCGCGCGAAAGGTAGTAGACGTCCGAGGCGGCGAGATTCAGACCTTTCGCGCCTGTGGGCGGCACGATGTGCGCTGCGTCACCGGCGAGGAACAAACGCCGATAGCGCATCGGCTCGGCAACGAAGCTGCGCAAGGGCGCGATGCTCTTCTCGATCGAAGGACCGGTTTTCAGGGCAGACGCGGCATCCTGCGGCAGACGCAGGCGCAGCTCGTCCCAGAAGCGGTCGTCGGTCCACTCCTCCAGGTCTTCGTCGAACGCGCACTGGATGTAATAGCGGCTGCGGGTCATCGAGCGCATGCTGCACAACGCGAAGCCGCGCTCGTGGTGCACGTAGATCAGCTCCTCAGAGACGGGCGGCGTATTCGAGAGCACGCCCAGCCAGCCGAAGGGATAGACACGCTCGTAGCTGCGCAGCAGGTCCTTCGGGATTGCGCTGCGCGATACGCCGTGAAAGCCGTCGCAGCCGGCGACATAGTCGCAGATGACTTCCTGCGCCTTGCCGTCCTTGCGGTAGCGCACCCGGGCGGCCTCGCCGTCGAGTTCGTGCAACGCGACCTCTTCGGCTTCGTAGACGAGCTGCCCGCCGAGCGCGGCGCGTGCGTCCATCAGGTCCTTAGTCACTTCGGTCTGGCCGTAGACCGTCACGCATTTGCCGCCGGTCAGGCCCTTGAGATCGATGCGGTGACGGCGATCGCCGACGCAGATGTCGAAGCCCTCGTGCACCAGGCCTTCGCGCGCCAGGCGCTCGCCGGCCTTGGCTTCGTGCAGCAGATCGACCGCAGCCTGCTCGAGCACGCCTGCGCGGATGCGTCCGAGCACGTACTCGCCGCTGCGCCGCTCGATGACGACGTTGTCGATGCCCTGCAAATGCAGCAACTGGGATAGGAGCAGTCCCGAAGGTCCGGCGCCGATGATCGCGACTTGCGTGCGCATGGATCCGTCGCCGGTCGAACGAAAGGTCGCTCTGCGTCAGGCCAGCGCCGGGCCGATGCGCCGGCGTGCGCTGTTGATCGTGCGCAGCGCCTCGATGCCCTCGGCGGCAATCGCGTCGCCGACCATCGCGTCGCCCTCGGCCTCGAGCCCCTCGATATCGATCCAGGCTGCGTAGGTCGCCCGCGTGCGCTCGGTGATGATGCCGGCCATCTGCAGCGTCTTCACCAGCACGCGAAATACGTTCGTCGGCAGGGTGAGGCTGCGGCGCCGGTCGGCTTCGCTGAAGATCTCGCGGCAGGCGGCCCGCACCCATTCCCAGTCGAGACCGAAGCGCGCGTAGATCACCTGCTTCTGGCGGATGTTGTTCAGGTTGAAGAGCAGCGTTTCGAAGCACGCCGCCGCCCAGTCTTCGATGCGCTCGTGCTCCTCGCGCGTGAGCTGCGGCACCGTGCGCGCCGCCCAGATCCGGCCGAACTTGTGGTGGAAGGCCTCGTCGGTCATGACGAACTGGACGAGCCGGCGCAAAAGCGGATCACGCGCGCTGGCATGCAGGCTCGCAAAGGTGCCCATCGCCAGTCCTTCGATCAGCATCTGCATGCCGACGAGCTTCTTGTAGACCTCCGGGGCGGCGACGAGCTCGGCGAGCAGCGTGCCGAACGCCGCGCCCACCGGGTAGGGCGTGCCCCAGCGCGCGGCGATGTAGCGCGAGAATGCCGCGACGTGGCGCCCTTCTTCGCGGGCCTGGTTGGCGGCGTATTCCTGCGCGCCTGGATCGAGCAGGATGTCGCACAGGCTGGCCGAGAGCGAAAGCGCGCCCTGCTCGCCGTGCAGCACCGCGCTCAGGTTCCAGCGCGCGACCTCGTTGGCGAGCGCAGTTTGCTGGCCTTCGTCGAGCCGCTCGGCGACCGCGCTTTGCAGCTCGATGACCTGCTCGCGCGGCAGCACCGTGTCGCGCGCCAGGTCGAACGGCGTCTCGAAATCGAGGTAGCGTGGATCGTTCGGATCCCAGAAATGGTCGTGCGTCGCGGCGATGATCGCGTCGAAAGCGTCGCTGCGCCGCGCGTAGCGCGGCACCTCGATCATCGAGGCGAAATCGTCCGCCGGAACGCTCTCGTAGGCGGGATCGTGGGTGATGTGCGCGGCCATGCGGCGTGCCTCCGAAGGCGCATTGTAGCCGCTCGGGGCCGCACGGACCCCGGGAATACCGCTAGCGCACCTCGAGCAACGCCGCCTTCTTCGGTGTGCCGATGTTCTGCTCGGTCGGCGGCAGCCGGTGCGCGATCCCCTTGTGGCAGTCGATGCAGGTCTTGCCTTCGTCGAAGCCCTTGGGGTGCGCCTGGTTCGCGCGCCGCGCCTGCTTGCTGTAGTCCATGTAGGTGTAGGCGTGGCAGTTGCGGCATTCGCGCGAATCGTTGGCCTTCATGCGGTCCCATTCGTGCTGCGCGAGCACCGCGCGCTTTGCGCGGAATTTCTCCGGCGTGTCGATCGAGTGCATGACGAAGTGATGCCACAGCTCGTTGGTCGCCTGGACCTTGCGTGCGATCTTGTAGATCCATTCGCGCGGCACGTGGCAGTCCGGGCAGGTCGCGCGCACGCCGGTGCGGTTCTGGTAGTGAACCGTGTCGCGGTATTCCTTGTAGACGTTTTCCCGCATCTCGTGGCAGGAAATACAGAAGGCTTCGGTATTGGTCAGCTCGAGCGTCCAGTTGAACCCACCCCAGAAGACGATTCCCGCGACGAACAGGCCGAGCGCGGTCCACGGCCCGACGCGCAGCAGCATCGCCCACAGTCGGCCGATGAGCCCTTTGCGTTGTCTGTCTTGTGCCATCGTTCCGCTCCCTTTTCGCGATCCCTGATACGGCCGCAAGCGTGCTATCTGCGCCCGGGCTGGGCGAGGGCGTCGACCGGTTTGAAGCTGTTGCCGACCAGCGGCTTGGCGTCGACCTGCGGCACGTGGCACTGGTTGCAGAAGTAGCGCGAGGGCGAGATATTGGCCAGCTCGGCACCGCTCGCCTGGTCGCGGAAATGCGTCAGGCTGACCTTGGTGGCATTGGCTTCCTTCGCCTTGCTCCAGGCGTGGCAGTCCATGCACTTGTTGAAATTCAGATCGATGCGGTAGCCGTCGATCTTGTGCGGGATGAGCGGCGGCTGCTGCACGTAGTCGCGCGGGATCGGACCCTGGTCGGGGCCGCGCTGGTGCTGCTCGACCTTCGCCGTGTCCGTGATCGGCGTTGCGCCGCGCAGCGACTGCGGGCTGCCCTGCGCGAGCAGGCTAGTGGACAGGGCGAGCGCTGCCGCCGCCAAGACGGTCAACAATGTGGTCGGTGCCTTGCTCATGGCCATCTCTCCTGTGATGAAACCGGGTCGTCATTTGAAAGACATCCTGGGCGCAGATGTCGATGCAGCGCCCGCAGTGGGTGCAGTTGATCGAGGACACGATCGGGCTGGCGTCGCCTTTCAGGGCGGGACGGATCACCTGCGGCTCCGGGCAGACTGCGTAGCACTCGAGGCAGTCGTCGCAGGCGGCGCGCCGCAGCGCGCTGACCTTGGGCAGGCCGGTGACGTTCAGCAGGCTGTAGGTCGCCCCCATCGGGCAGAGGTGGCCGCACCAGCCTTTGGTCGCCACCAGCAGGTCGTACAGAAATACGCCGAGGACGATCGCCCAGGCCGCGCCCAGGCCGAAGAGCAGCCCGCGGTGCAGCAGCGAGACCGGGTTGATCCATTCCCAGGCCAGCGTGCCGCTCGCAAACGAGGCCGCGAGGATGGCGCCGAGCAGCCAGTAGCGCAGCGCTGGCGAGGGCGCGCGCGCGCTTTGCAGCTTGAACCGCCGTCGCAGCCAGGCGGCGGCGTCGGTGACGATATTCATCGGGCAGACCCAGGCGCAGTACACGCGCCCGCCAACCAGCAGGTAGAACGCGACCACGATCGCGCCGCCGATCAGCGCCTCGCGGTAGGGCAGGTGGCCGGCGGCGAAGGCCTGCAGCAGGAAGAAGGGATCGGTCAGCGGCAGCTTGTCCAGGGTGAGACTGGAGGTGAGCGTGCCCTTCACGATCCAGATCCCGAGCCAGGGGCCCAGCGCGAAGACGAGCAGCAGGCCGAGCTGGGACACACGGCGCAGCAGCAGCCACTTGTGCGCGCGCAACCAGCCTTTGCGGGCAATCGCTTCGCGGCCCGGCACACGGGTCAGCGTCGTGAGCGTGCTCACGAGCCGCCTCCCGGTCGCCGCACCGGCAGCTCGAGAACGTCCTGCGGCAGAAGCGATCTTCCGGCCCTGGCCTTTTCCTCCCAGCCCAGCCGGTAGTGGTGCCCGAGCTCGCCCTTCGCCTGCTCGATCGGCAGCACCTTGATCGCTGCGCTCTCGAGCACGCAGGCGCGTTCGCACTTGCCGCAGCCGGTGCAGGCGTCGGAATGCACGACCGGGAGGAACATCGCGTGCATGCCGGTGCGCGCATTGCGCTGCATGTCCAGCGTGATCGCCTTGTCGATCAGCGGACAGACGCGATAGCACACGTCGCAGCGCAGCCCGTTGTAGTTGAGGCAGGTTTCGTGGTCGATCAGCACCGCCAGGCCCATGCGCGCGGCGGCGATGTCCTCGAGCGCGTGATCGAGCGCCCCGGTGGGGCAGGCCTTGACGCAGGGAATGTCCGGACACATCTCGCAGGCCACCTTGCGGGGCTCGAAATACGGCGTACCCGGGGCGACGCCGTCGCCGAGGGCCGAGAGCTTGAGCGTGTCGTAGGGGCAGGCGCGCACGCACAGGCCGCAGCGCACGCAGGCACCGAGGAATTCCGCTTCGTGCAGCGCGCCGGGCGGACGCACGGCGAACGCCGGCAGCGCGGCGGCCTGGCGGGCGTGGACACCGAGCCCGAGCCCGATCAGCGCCGCACCGCCTGCCGCCGAGACCTGGACCAGGAAGCGGCGGCGGGCGGCGTTGGCCTGCCGTTGCGCGTCCGCGTCGCTCGGGAGAGTCCCTGGATCGCTCATCGCCGGATCACCGGGTCGCTGCGATTGTCCCGACCTAGGCTTTCGCCACCTTGACCGCGCACTTCTTGAAGTCGGTTTCCTTCGAAATCGGGCAGGTCGCGTCCAGCGTCAGCTTGTTGACCAGGCGTCCGCCGTCGAAGAACGGAACGAACACCAGCCCGCGCGGCGGCTTGTTGCGCCCGCTGGTCTCGACGCGCAGCTGGATCTCGCCGCGCCGCGAAGCGACCTTGGCGACCATGCCGCGCTGCAGTCCGCGGGCGCGCGCGTCGTCCGGGTGCATGAACATCACCGCATCGGGGAAGGCGCGGTACAGCTCGGGCACGCGCCGCGTCATCGATCCGGTGTGCCAGTGCTCGAGCACGCGGCCGGTGCTCAGCCAGAGGTCGTACTCTTTGTCCGGCACTTCTGCGGGCGGCTCGTAGGGCAGCGCGAACACGATCGCCTTGCCGTCGGGCTTGCCGTAGAACTTCACGCCTTCGCCCGTCTTGACGTAGGGGTCGTAGCCTTCGCGGAAGCGCCACAGCGTTTCCTTGCCGTCGACCACCGGCCAGCGCAGGCCGCGGGCCTTGTGGTACAGGTCGAACAGGGCGAGGTCATGCCCCTTGCCGCGGCCGAAGGCGGCGTACTCCTCGAACAGGCCCTTCTGCACGTAGTAGCCGAAGGCCTTCGATTCGTCGTTCATGTAGCCCTTGCCGTTCACCTTCTCGACATCGTCGAGCGGGAACTTGTTGACGACGCCGTTGGTGAACAGGACTTCGTAGAGCGTCTTGCCCTTGAGCTCCGGCTTCTTGGCGATCGCCTCCGCCGGCCAGACGTCCTCGACCGTGAAGCGCTTGGAAAACTCGATGAATTGCCAGAGGTCGGATTTCGACTCGCCCGGCGCGCTCACCTGCTGGCGCCAGAACTGGGTGCGCCGCTCGGCGTTGCCGTAGGCGCCTTCCTTCTCGACCCACATCGCCGTCGGCAGGATGAGGTCGGCTGCGAGCGCGCTGACCGTCGGATAGGCATCGGAGACCACGACGAACACGTCCGGGCGGCGCCAGCCCGGGTAGATCTCGTCGTTGATGTTCGGCCCCGCCTGCATGTTGTTGGTGGTGGAGGTCCAGTAGCACTTGAGCTTGCCGTCCTTCAGCGCGCGGCTCTGCGCCACGGCGTGCAGGCCGACCTTGCCGTTTAGCAGACCGGCCGGCAGCTGCCAGAGCTTTTCGCTGATCTCCCGGTGCTTGGCATTGCCGACCACCAGGTCCGCAGGCAGGCGGTGCGCGAAGGTCCCGACCTCGCGCGCCGTGCCGCAGGCCGAGGGCTGGCCGGTGAGCGAGAACGGACCGTTGCCCGGCTCGGCAATCTTGCCGGTGAGCAGGTGGATGTTGTAGACGAGGTTGTTCGCCCAGGTGCCGCGGGTGTGCTGGTTGAAGCCCATCGTCCAGTAGGACACGACCTTGGTCTTCGGGTCGGCATAGAGCTCGGCCAGGGCGCGCAGGTCCTTCGGCGCCACGCCGGAGAGCTTCGACACCTTCTCTTCGCTGTACTCGGCGACGAACTTGGCGTACTCGTCGAAGCTCATCTTCGTCGCGCCGCCGGCCTTGGTCGCGTTTTTCGCCTTCTGCTCGCGCGGATCGGTGGGACGCAGCCCGTAGCCGATGTCGGCATTGCCGCGCGCGAATTTGATGTGCTTGGCGACGAAGTCCTTGTTCACCTTGCCGCTCTGAATGATGGTGTTCGCGATGTAGTTGAGGATCGCGAGATCGGTCTGCGGCGCGAATACCATCGGCAGATCGGCGAGCTCGAAACAGCGGTTCTCGAAGGTCGAGAGCACCGCGACCTTGACGTGCGCCGCGGACAGCCGCCGGTCGGTCAGGCGCGACCAGAGGATCGGGTGCATCTCGGCCATGTTCGCGCCCCAGAGCACGAAGGTATCGGCGTTCTCCAGGTCGTCGTAGCAGCCCATCGGCTCGTCGATGCCGAAGGTGCGCATGAATCCGGCGACCGCAGAGGCCATGCAGTGGCGCGCATTCGGGTCGAGGTTGTTCGAGCGGAACCCGGCCTTCATCAGCTTCACCGCGGCAACGCCTTCCCAGACGGTCCACTGGCCCGAGCCGAACATGCCGATCGATTCGGGGCCGTGGGCTTTGAGGGAAGCTTTCCACTTCTCCTCCATCAGGTCGAAGGCTTCCTTCCAGCTGATCGCGGTGAATTCGCCGTTCTTGTCGAACTTGCCGTTCTTCTTGCGCAGCAGCGGCGTCTTCAGGCGGTCGTCGCCGTAGCTGATCTTCGACAGGAAGTAGCCCTTGATGCAGTTCAGGCCCTTGTTGACCGGCGCGTCGGGATCGCCTTGCGTCGCGACGATGCGGCCGTCCCTGGTGCCGACCAATACGCTGCAGCCGGTGCCACAGAACCGGCACGGCGCCTTGTCCCAGCGGATCTGCTGACCCGCCGCGCTGGCGAGCGGCGCTGCGAGCGGCAGGCCGACGCTGGCCGCGGCCGCGGCCGCGGCGTTGCTCTTGATGAAATCCCGCCTGGACAGCTTCATGACGTGCGCTCCTCTGTTCCGATGTCGTCGTCGCAGTACTCGTAGACCAGGGAGACGCCGATCACGCCGCCCAGGTTGTGAACCTTCACGATGTTTTCCGCCGGCGATGCGCCGTCGCTGTCGTCGACCGTGACGATCAGGCGCCCTTCCGGCTGCACCGCGTGCACCTCGGTGCCGGGCAGGGCGTCGATCTCGGCGCGCAGCGGCGCCACCCGCTCGGGTCGCGCGCGTACCACCAGACTGGCCACTTTCATGCCGCCTCCTCATTGGCCACGTTGGATTCCGCCGGCTGCATCGAGATCGCAGACGTCGGACAAACCGGGATGCAGGCGCCGCAGCCGTTGCAGCGCTCGATGCGGACCAGCGGCACGGCGATGCCGCCCGGTGCCAGCCGGAAGTGGATCGCGTGGGCCTCGCACTGTTCCGCGCAGCTGCGGCACACGACGCGGTTCAGCGCAAGGCAGGCCGCACCGATCGCCACCGGACCACCGGCGGCGGCGACGTCCGGCGACGGCTTCCATGCACCGCGCAAAAACCCTCTCCGACTGACTCCGCGCATTCTTCGTTGCGCCGCAGCATTCTGCCTGCCTGACACAACTTCCTTTTCAATCAACGTCGTATGGCTAAGCCTACGCAGGCGTTTGGGGGCCGACCTTGATACGAATCAAACGATGCAGCGCGACGCAGCAGAAGGCGCGAAAGGCGGCGGCGCCGGGTCGTCATCGACCCGGCAGGGCGCTAAAAGACGATGACCTGGCGGATCGCCTGGGCGTCGGCGAGCGCGTCCATCGCCGCGTTGATGTCCTCGAGCGCGAGGGTCCGCGAGATCAACCGATCGACCGGCAGGCGTCCCTGCTGGTGCAGGGCGATCAACGCGGGAATATCGCGATTCGGCAGGCAGGAGCCGATATAGCTGCCGCTCAGCGTGCGCGCCTCCGCAACCAGCCGCGCCAGCGGAAAATGAAAGCGCTGCTCCGCCGCGGGCAGGCTGGTGGTCACGGTCCGGCCGCCGCGGCGCGTCAGCTGCAGTGCAAGATCGAACCCGGCGACGGTGCCGCTCGCCTCGAGCGCGACATCGACCGCCTCGACCGGACCTGTGTCATCGGCGAGCGCAAAGGCCGTTGCACCGCAGGCCAGCGCGAGCTCGGCCTTGCCGGCTACGGTGTCGATCGCGACGATGCGCGTCGCGCCGGCGAGGCGCGCGCCCATGATCGCCGCGAGCCCGACGCCGCCCAGGCCGACCACGGCGACGCTTTCGCCCGCGGCGATGTGCGCGGTGTACAGCGCGCTGCCCGCGCCGCACATCACCGCGCAGCCGAACAGGCTCGCCTCGACGAAGCCGATGTCCGCGGGGATGGGTACCAGCGACTTGTCGGCGACCAGGGCGTACTCCGCGAATGCGGCGAGGCCCATGTGATGGTGCACCGGCGCGCCCGCGAGGCGCAGATGCGGTCCGCCGGTGATCAGCCGGCCTTCGCGATTGGCCTGCGTGCCGCGCTCGCAGAGGTAGGACTTGCCTTCCAGGCAGCGGGCGCAGCTTCCGCATTGCGTGAGAAAAATGAGCGCGACGCGATCGCCCGGCGCAAACCCGGAGACTTCGGTCCCGATCCGCTCCACGGTGCCGGCGGCCTCGTGGCCGGGGACGATCGGCAAAGGCCAGCGCCGATCGCCGTTGACCACCGAGAGATCCGAGTGGCACAGGCTCGCCGCGCGTATGCGCACCAGGACCTCGCCGGGCCCCGGCTCGGGCAGCGCCAGCTGTTCGATGGCGAGCGGTCGCGAATCGGCGTACGGCCGCGCCGCGCCGGCGGCACGCAGGACGGCGGCACGAAACTTCATCCGCGCCCCGTCGCGCCGCAGCTTGGACGGCTCACGCCACGTGCACGCGCGCCGGACCCGCGCTCAGCGCGCCGATCACCTGCGCTTCGGCGAAGCCCCGCTCGGCGAAGTGCGCGAGCACCGTCGACTCGGCGCTCGGGTCGCAGGCGACGAGCAGCCCGCCGCTGGTCTGCGGGTCGGTGATCAGCTTCTGCATCCAATCGGGGGCGCCGGCGGGCAGATCGACGTCATGCCCGTAGCCCTTCCAGTTGCGCTCCGAAGCGCCGGTCGCGACGCCCTGCTTGACCAGCGCGAGCGCCTCCGCAACGAGCGGGATCGCGTCCCAGCGCAGCCGCGCCGAGAGCTTCGAGCCGCGGAGAATCTCCAGCAGATGGCCGGCGAGCCCGAAGCCGGTGACGTCGGTCATGGCATGCACCTCCGGCATGGCGGCAAGCGCCTCGCCCGGCGTATTCAGGCGCGTGGTCCAGTCGATCATCGTCGCGTAGCCGGCGCTCGACAGCGTGCCCTTTTTCAGCGCCGCCGACAGGATGCCGACGCCGATCGGCTTGCCGAGAATCAGCGTGTCGCCGGCACGCGCCGAGCTGTTGCGCTTGACGTGATCCGGGTGCGCAAGGCCGATGGCGACGAGGCCGTAGATCGGCTCGAGCACGTCGATCGAATGCCCGCCCGCGATCGGGATCCCGGCCTGCGCGCATACCGATGCGCCGCCTTCCAGGATCCTGCCGATCACGGTCACCGGAAGCTTGTCGAGCGGCATGCCGACCACCGCGAGCGCGAAAATCGGCTTGCCGCCCATCGCGTAGATGTCGGAAATCGCGTTGGTCGCCGCGATGCGGCCGAAGTCGTAAGGATCATCGACGATCGGGGTGAAGAAATCGGTCGTCGCGATGAGCGCCTGCGAATCGTTCAGCTTGTAGACCGCGGCATCGTCCGCCGTCTCGGTGCCGACCATGAGGGCTTCGGGCAGGCCGCGCACCGGCGTCGTGGCGAGGATTTCGGTCAGCACGGCAGGCGCGATCTTGCAGCCGCAGCCGCCGCCGTGGCTGAACTCGGTGAGGCGGATTTTTTCGAGGACAGGAACGGCCGACATGGTGATGGACTCCGTATGCGGTTGGGAAATTGTAGCGTCAGTCGCCCGCGCGCCGACTGACGGCGGACGTATAGTTGCGTTTTCTCGCGGATCCGGGACGGGCAGCCGATGGCGCGCATCACGATCGTCACGCCGGCGCGCGCCGGTACGCGCACCGGCAACCGGCACACGGCGCAGCGCTGGGCGCGGCTGCTGCGCAGGCGCGGGCACCGCGTGCGCGTGTGCGTCGAATGGGACGGACGGCCGGCCGAGCTGCTGCTCGCGCTGCATGCGCGCAAAAGCCATGGCTCCATCGAGGCCTTTGCGCGCGCGTATCCCGAACGCCCGCGGGTCGTGGCGCTCACCGGAACCGACCTGTATCGTGACCTCCCGGGATCGCGTGAAGCGCGGCGCTCGCTCGCGCTCGCCACGCGCCTCATTGTCCTGCAGAACGACGCCAAGCGGCTGCTTGCGCCTGCGCTGCGCCGCAAGTCCCGCGTCGTCTACCAGTCCTCCGACGCGCGGGCCGGCACGGCGCCGCCGCGCGACCGCTTGCGTGCCGTGGTCATCGGCCACTTGCGCGCGGAGAAGGACCCGTTTCGTGCGGTGCAGGCGCTCGTGCAGCTGCCGTCCCTGCCGCGCATCGAGCTCGTCCAGGTCGGCGACGCGATGACCCCCGCGATGGCGCGCGCGGCGCGCGCCTGGATGCGGCGCGAGCCGCGCTACCGCTGGGTCGGCGGACGCCCGCATGCTGTCGCGCTCGGCTGGATGCGGCGCAGCCAGGTTCTGGTGGTCAGCTCGGTCATGGAGGGCGGCGCCAACGTGATCTGCGAGGCCGCGCGCATCGGCACCCCGGTGCTGGCGTCACGCGTCTCCGGCAATGTCGGCATGCTCGGCGGGGGCTATCCCGGCTATTACCCGCTGTTCGACACGGACGCGCTCGCGCGCTGGCTCGACCGCGCGGCCACCGAGCCGCGTGCGCTGGCGCGCTTGAGAGCTGCGCTGCGTGCGCGCCGCCGTCTGTTCGCGCCGCGCGCCGAGGGCGCGGCGCTGTGCGCGGTAATCGACGAGGCGCTGCTCAGACCGCGTCTGGATCGAACGCGAGCTGGCGGCAGGCCTCGCGATAGCGGTCGACGAGGTCCGAGGCGCTCGAGCCGCCCATGTTGAGCACCGCGTAGCGGTAGCTGCCGAGCCATTTCATCTCGCGCGCGAGCGTCGCGCCGCGCTTCAGGTAGAGCATGAGCTTGGCATCGGGCTGGGCTTGTGCGAAGCGGTCGATCTGCGCGCGGCTCGGCTCGCGATCCAGCGCGCGGCCGTCGAACTTGCGGAAGATGAAGCTCGTCGCGCGCGCGAAGCGTCCGCCGCCCCGTTGCAGCTTGGGCGTGTTGCCGAGCGCGAGGTCGAGCAGCACCCCGTAGGGGTTCATGCCGTCGACGCGGGTGTAGAGATCGGCGAGCTGCGAAGCGAGCCGCGGATTGACCTCGATGACGCGCAACGTGTCGCGCTCGGGGTCATAGCGGAACTCGATGTTGAACGCGCCGTGGTCGAAGCCGAGCGCCTCGACCACGCTCGCGGTGAGCGCTTCGAGGCGCGCCCGCAGCGGCGCGGAAATCGCGCTCGGGTACTCGAAGCGCCGGAAGGCGTTGGTCCCCGGGTACATCACGCAGTCGACGACGCCCAGCGCCTCGACGCGGCCGAAGCATGCGATCGCGTCCACGTTCAGCTGCATGCCCTCCATGATCTCTTCCGCGATCATGTGATGCGCATCGACGCGGAAATCGACGAGGCGCCGGGTCAGCTGGTTGAACGGCCGCACCAGTCGCTTGATGATCAGCTTCTCCAGCGGCGAGAAGGTCAGATGGCGGCGCAGCTCGGCGAAGTCCGGGATGTCGCGCGCGAGCACCGAGAACGTGGCCTTGATCGGTTTGACGTACATCGGAAACGGCAGCCCGACGGCTTCGGCCGAACGTACGTCGTAGGGGAAGGCCGCATAGCGCGGCGTCGCTTCGGGAACCAGCCGCGAAACGACCTCGCGGGCGTAGAACTTGTGCTGCGCCAGCGCGACGGCGCGGGGTTGCGTCCCCGGCAGTCCCAGCCGCTCGGCCAGGATCGCGGCGATCAGCGCGCCGAAGTGCTCGTTGTTGGAGACGATGCCGTCGATGCCGATCGCGTGGTATTTCTCGACCAGCCGATCGATCCAGCGCGGCGCGTCGAAGCCGAGCAGGCGCAGGTTCTCCGGAAAGCGGTGAACATCGAAGCCTTCGAAGTAGAAGCGATACGCGCCCCGGTACTGGGGCTTGCTCAGCTCGTACAGGTCCCAGTCCTTGGGGAAGAGGACGAGGATTTTCTTCATGCGCCTGCTCCCGGGTCGCGCTGTCCGCGGACGTCGCTGTGCCGGCGCTTGGTCGCGCCGGCGCGGCATTCCTGACACCAACGGCCCGGACCGGCGTCCTATTCCACCGCTCACCGATCTCGGCGACGGCGGCGCGCGCCACGGCCGGCCGGACGCCTGCGCTATTGCAGCTTCACGTACGCGTAGTCCAGCGGCTGATTGTTGATGCCGCGGTCGGGCGGGGCGATCCAGGCGGCCATCTTGCCGGGCTCGGCGACCCGCTGCATGAGCGAGCGTACGAAGGCCTTGTCGGCTTCGGTCGGGATCCAGTCGCCGATGTGCTTGGCGTAGTCTTCGGCGGTGACGATCTTGCCTGCCGGCGTCACCGGCTGGTCCACCCAGGCGCCGATGCTGCGGCGAAAGTGCGGCGACGGCAGGCTCAGGCGGAAGGCCTGGCCGGCACGCTCGATTGCCCGGTTCCAGCGCCGGAGGCCGATTTCGCAGTCCTTCAGATAGGACGCACGCATGACCTCGTTCAGCGCGTTCAGCATCGGCACCGCCTCGCTTTGCACGCCGCCATGGCCGTCGGGCGATTCCATGGCGTAGGTCGCGTCGCGCAGGACGTGGTCCTCGTACTGGGTTTCGTCGGGCCGGCCCTTCAGGCCGTTGGCGAAGTTGGATGCCGCGTTCGACGAGATCTCCGAACCGAACAGGTCGAGCGACGACGAGCACCAGAAGTTGAGGTATTTCTGCAGCAGCGGCAGATCGACCGCGCCCTGCGCGCGGATCGCCGCGGGGTCGTCGCTGCCGAGCGCTTTCATGACCTCGAGGGTTCGCTTGATGACGCGGCCGATGCCCGTCTCGCCGACGAACATGTGGTGCGCCTCCTCGGTGAGCATGAAGCGGCAGGTACGCGACAGGGGA
>Ga0210060_1000272_pt1 | contig 22558 bp, 23 predicted proteins | sample Joice_CattailNLB_FD_184871 | JGI IMG/M metagenome (GOLD analysis project Ga0210060, IMG submission 184871) | Wetland microbial communities from San Francisco Bay, California, USA, that impact long-term carbon sequestration - Joice_CattailNLB_D2... | ecosystem: Environmental > Aquatic > Marine >...
GGGGGGGGGGGGATGGTGTTCGGTCTGCTTCGCGATCCGGAGGACCGGGAGGCGATGGAGGAGGTCCTCAAGCGCCGGGGCTTCTCCCCATTTCCGTTCCGGATCTCCGCCGGGCCGCGCATTGCGCGCGCGGGGGGAATCCTTGCCCGCTGATCACTCTGCCGTCTGGGATGTCGTTATCGTCGGGGCGGGCCCCGCCGGACTTTTTGCCGCACGGGCGCTGGCCGGGAAGCTGCGCGTGCTCGTACTGGAGGAGAAGGGTCGCACCGGCGGGGCCGGAGCGATGACCGACGGTAAACTGAACCTCTCCCCCCGCATCGGTATCGACCTCTCGGAGCTGGGCATGTCGGAAGCCGACGCCGAAGAGCGGATCGCCGAGATCGACGAGGTGTTTCTTGCGCACGGGGCCGACCGCACCCTTTATGGAGTGGACGCCTTGCGGATCGGGGGGTGGCTGGACCGGGTCTCCTGGGTACGGCACAGGACCGCCAAGGGGCTTTGGGACATCACTCTCCTTCCCGCGAAGCAGAGGCACATGGGGACAGATCTTGCCCATCGCGTCGTCGCCCGGATGACCGAGTCCCTCGCCGGGAAAGGGGTCGTCTTCTCGCTCCGGACGCGGATCACAGACATCCGGCTGCGTGACGACGGAACGTTCCTCGTGCAAAGCGCGAAGGGGGAATTCCTCTCCCGGTACGTATTGGCGGCCCCGGGCAGGGAGGGCGCCTACTGGTTCCGGGAGGTCGCCCGCGGGATTGGCGCAATAACCCGGTACGGGGCCATCGACATCGGGTGCCGGGTCGAGGTGGCCCGCGCCGTGTATGAAGAGATTACGCAGGTCCTGTACGACCCCAAGTTCCTGTTCGTCACCCCGACCCACGGCGACCGGACACGGACTTTCTGCACCAACCCGGGCGGAAGGGTCCGGGTCGAAATGAGGAACGGGTACCGGCTGGTGAACGGGGACGCGCTGAAGAAGAAAAAGATGCCGAACAGCAATTTCGCGATTCTCAACACCGTCTCGATGACCGAACCGATCCAGGACACGACGGAGATGGGGCGGAAGGTGATGGAGTTCGCCAACTTCTGGGGCGGGGGAGACAGCCTCGTCGTCCAGCGGTGGGGGGACCTGACGGAAGGGAGACGCTCAAAGGCCGAGACGTTCCACTCGGCCGCTCTCGGCTACGACAAGATGACCCCGACCCTTCCCCTGGGGCCGGGCGTGACGCCGGGGGACATCTCCTATGCCTACCCCGGGCGCATCGTCGACAACCTGAGAGAGAGCCTGCTGCTTCTCGCACGCGTCATTCCGGGAGTAGCGCACCCTTCCACGACGGTATACGTGCCGGAGATCAAATTCTACGACACGAAGTATGCCACGGACAGCTATCTCGAGACGAATGTCCCGAACCTCTTCGTGGCCGGGGATGGCGTGGGAAAATCCCGGGGAATCGTCGGCGCCGGGCTCAACGGCGTCCTCGCCGGGGAGGGGATTCTGCGGAAGGAGGGGAAAGGTTAGCCCGCATATCTCATCAGCCTCCTGCTGCGGCGGCGGATACGGGCATGCCTACTGCGTTGCGCTCCTTCGTGCTCCTCGACGTAGTGTCAACTACGTCTGCGGTGCCCGAAGGTCGCGCACCTTGTATCCACGCCCGTCTCCACCCCCTCGCGACGGAGCCCGGTGAGATATGCGGGCTAGGGTTTTGGCGGGCCGGGAGGATCATCCCCCCACCACCAGGACGCCCGATCCCTGGAGCCTGTCCGCCTTGAGCATCTGGAGAGCATGGTTGGCCTCTTCGAGGGGGAAGAGGGTGACCTTCGGACGGAGGGGAATCTCCGCCGCCTCCTGTAGCAGGTTCTCCCCGTCCTGACGCGTATTGGCCGTGACGCTTCGGAGGTTCTTTTCGTGGAACAGGCACTCCTCGTATTCCATCGCGGGGACGTCGCTCATGTGGATGCCCGCGAGCGACAGGGTCCCCCCCTTTTTCAGATATTTCAGCGCCCGCGGAACCAGTTCCCCCGCGGGGGCGAACAGGATGGCCGAATCGGCGTGCGTCGGCATCTCCTCCGGGTTTTCCCCCGCCCATAACGCCCCCATCCGTTTCGCGAGTGCCCGGTGCTCCTTCCCGCGAGTGCACACGAAGACGGAACACCCCCGGTGCAGCGCGAGCTGGATCACGATATGAGCGGACGACCCGAAGCCGTAAATCGCCAGCGTTCCCCCGCGGGGGAGGTCGGCCCTCCGCAGGGCGCGGAACCCGATGATCCCCGCGCATAAGAGCGGGGCGGCATCGGCATCCCGGAAGGCGGAGGGGAGGGGATAGGCGAACATCTCCGGCACGACCGCGTACTCGGCGAATCCTCCGTCGCGGTGGTACCCTGTGAACCACGGCCGGTCGCACAGGTTTTCCCTGCCCGCGGCGCAGTAGGGGCATTCCCCGCAAGTTCTCGCAAGCCACGCGATTCCTATACGGCTTCCGCGGGGAAACCGCCGGCCCGCCCCGTCCCCGCAAGCGTCCACCGTCCCTACGATCTGATGGCCCGGAATCACGGGGGACCGGAGGGGGGGCAGATCTCCCTCGATGACGTGCAGGTCCGTCCGGCAGATCCCGCACGCGGAAATCTTCACCCGGATCTCGCCGGTCCCGGGCGACGGGTCCGGAAGATCCGCCATGAGGAGGGGAGAGGTCTCGATCGGCCCTCTCTCCCTCAGCAACATCGCTTTCACGGGCGGAAATCCCCGGGGTTGAGGATATGGTACCCCGCCTCCTGGAGAGCCTTCCGGATCGGCCCCACGTTGAGGGTGGCGATACGGAAGAAGACGGCCCGCTTGTCCGGCTCGGTGTAGCCGGTGGTCAGGATACTCGTGATATTCACGTGGAAGGATTTGATGATGGTCATGACCCCGACAAGGGAGCCCGGGATGTCGGGGACCACGACTTCCAGGCGGCTGCTGATCTCGCCTATCCCCAGCGCCTCGATGAACGCCTTGAGGACGTCCGTTCTTGTGATGATCCCGGCCACCCTGCCCTCGTCGTCCAGCACGGGGAGAGAGTTGACCCGGAAATCATGCAGCAGTGTGATCGCATCCTCGAGGGAATCGTTGACCGTGGCGGTGATCACCTTACGGGTCATGACCTTTTCCACGAAGGTGCTCGCCAGCATCTTCTCCATCTCCTTCTCCGAAGAGCCGGGGAGGAGCCTCACCGGAAGCATAGCTTCCCGGATGTCACGGTCCGACAAGACGCCGACGAGCTTGTTGTCCTCGGCGGTAACCGGAAGCTGGCGAACATTCCGCTCCCGCATCAGGCGTCGAGCCTCCTGCAGGGAGGCAGACGGGGAAATCGCGACGACGTTGCGTTGCATCCTTCGGGTTACGAACATGGAACACTCCTCCGTATCGCCGGGGTCAGTTCTTCTGGAGCTCCCGGATGTGGATTTCGGTGCAGCGCGCGAGGGACTCCCTTTCGTAACCGCCCTCCAGAACCGAGACGATCCTTCCTCCACAGTACCGGTTCGCCAGCGCGACGGTGAACTCCGAAAGGAATCGATATCCCTCTTCCGTGAGCTGCATGTCCGCCAGCGGGTCGTCGTGGTGCGCGTCGAAACCGGCGGACAGGACAAGGAATTCGGGGCGGAATCTTTCCGCTGCGGGCGCGAGCAGCTGCTCGAAGACCAGCCGGTACTCGTCGTCCCCCGCGCCGGGTGGCATCGGGGAGTTGAGGGTCGTTCCCTCTCCGGCTCCGCCTCCCGTCTCCCACCGTCGCCCCGTCCCGGGGTACAGGAACGCGGGGTTCTCGTGGATGCTGAAGTAGAACACCGACGGGTCCTCCCAGAAGATGCTCTGCGTGCCGTTTCCGTGGTGGACGTCCCAATCGATGATCATCACCCGGGAGATGCCGTGCGACGCCTGGAGGGATCGGGCGGCGATCGCTGCGTTGTTCAGGAGACAGAATCCCATTCCCTTGGCGCGTGAGGCGTGGTGCCCCGGCGGGCGCAAGGTGCAGAATGCCCTGTCCGCCTTCCCCGTGGCGACGGCCTCCGCTCCCGCGATGGCCCCCCCCGCCGAAAGGAGGGCGATCAGGTAGGAGTTCTTGTTCAGGTACGTGTCCTCGGAGTCAAGAGTGAGGTCCCCCCGGCGGCAGGCAGACTCCAGCGTTCGCAGGTAGTTGGGGTCGTGTACGCGGAGTATGTCGCCGTTGTCCGGATAGGCCGGGGTAACCGGCACCAACGTCTCGGAAAGTCCCACGTCCTCAAGACGCTTGTTGATTGCGGTCAGGCGGTCCGGTGATTCCGGATGCTCGAAGGGGGAGGCATGGAGCAGATAGTCCGGATGGTAGACATACGCGACGTTTTTCATCGGAACCCTGACGCAGAATTCTATCACATCGGATATATTAGTACTATGTGGACTCCCATGGGCTGGGTGCTGGCTGCGGTGCTGCTGGCTGCAGCGGGGGCTGCGGTGACCGCGCTTCGTTCCTCCCTTCTGATTGTCGGTGAGGAGGGACTGGCGGAAGACGTATCGGCGGGAGAAACACTTGCCCCCGATCTGCTCTCCGCCGTTCGCGACCCCCGGGTCCGTCACCCCTTCTCCCTCTGGGTCGCGGCGTCGGTCTGCAAGGCCCTTGCGGGACTTTGCGCGGGCGGGGCGGCCCTTTCCCTTTTCAGCCACTTGCGTGGCTGGGCGGGGGGCGCATCGGCTGCCGGTTGGGTCCTTTTCTTCCTGCTCATGCTCTTCTGGCTGGAGAACCTCTCCACACGAGGGGCGATGTCCCACCCGCGACGATTCCTGCGGCGCGGAGGAAAGGCGTCCCTGCACTTGCTGCGCGGGGCGGCCGTTCCCGCCAGGCTTCTGGACCGTCTTGGCAGATGGCTGTTCGGGGAGGGGTATGTCCCCGAGGCCCTCATGGACATACGTTTCGGATCGGAGGAAGGGATTCTCGACGTGATCGAGGAGGGGGCGGAGCACGGCACGATCGATTCCACGGAGGAGAGGATGATCGAGGGGGTCCTGCGATTCGGAGAGACGGTGGTGAACGAGGTGATGACCCCCTGGTCCGAGGTCGTGTGCCTGCGGAAGGGAACGGCGTATGCGGATGCGGCGGCCACCGTCGGGAACAGCGGCTTCTCGAGGTATCCCGTGCTGAGCCGGGATGGGGAGGACATCGCGGGAATCCTTTCCTCCCGGAGCTTCCTCCGGCCGGGGGGGGACGAGAAATGGGAGCAGTTCATCGAAAAACCCGTTTACGTGCCCGAATCGATGCGGGTGTCGGATCTGTTTCGCCAGTTCCAGAGGACGAGAGTCCACCTGGCCGTCGCCATCGACGAGCACGGCAAGCTGTGCGGCATCATCACGATCCACGATCTCCTCGAGGAGATCGTGGGAAGGCTGGCGGGGGGATCGGATTTTCCCGAGGTGCCGGAGTGGGAGAAGGACGGGGCGCTGTCGGTTCCTGCGGCGACTCCGGTTCGGGTCCTCCGCGACGAGTACGGAATCGACATCCCCCTGGGTGATACCTACGAGACCGCGGGGGGGTTCGCTCTGGACTGCCTCCAGGGAGTCCCGGAGGGCGTGGTGACGTTTCTCGCCTACGGGTACCGGGTAACGGTTGCCGAAACCGAGCAGTTCCGGATCAAGCGTCTTCGAATCGAGAAAACGGGACCTACCGGAACTCCGTAACCTCCTCCGGTGGTCTCCGGGGGGGTTTCGGGGGCGGCGAATCCGGGTTTCCCAAGGCGATCACCGCGAGAAGTTCCTCGGGTGGGCGGAGGGAGAGGGCGGATTCGAGTTCGGATTTGGCCACGAGGGGACCGGTCATCCAGCACGCGCCATACCCAAGGGAATGGGCCGCAAGGAGAAACTGGGTGATGGCCGAGGCGACGCTCTGCAGGCCCGCGTTCACTTGGTAGCGCCGCATCCTGTGCCTCTCCGGGTCTTTCTCCCGCAGTTGCCGGTCTGTCGCCGATTCGTACGGTTTCCCGATGACACAGACCGCGGCGGGCGCCGCGGCGAAAAGGTTGTGGTAGTTGATCTTGTCCGGGGCGATCTCCTTCCCCGTGATACGGGAAAGGATCTCGTCCACGATCCCCTTCATCCGGGAGAGAAGGGCAGCGTCCTCCACGACGAGGAAACGGACGTTCTGGGCGTTTCCGGCGGTCGGTGCCCAGGTGGCCGCCTCGACCATCCTGAGAATCTTTGCCCGCGGGACCGGATCCTTGCGAAATTTTCGGATGCTTTGCCGTCCCTTCATGGCACTGAAAACGTCCATCCTCATATTCCTCCTCGCGGAATGTTTGCGGACCGGTCGGGTGATCCCCGGCGGCCGGTACGTCGCCCTCTCAGGGGATTACAAGCAACAGTTCGGTCACCCGGGTTCCGCTTCCCGCGTCCGCGTATACCCGTTCCCGGGGCAGGGAGTGGGTTTTGGTCAAAAGGGTCCGGATCTCTTCGGACTTCGACTTTTCTCCTGCCGTGACGATGATCGACGCCGCAGGAAACTCCGTTGCCGTATTTCCCATTTCCCGGACCACTTTCTTCCCCGCGTTGCTCACGCTTGATTTCCCCTTCTGGAACAGGACCGTGTCTGGCACCCGAACGACCATGGCGGGGCCTACCCGCGCCGACTCGATCCGGGAGGAAATGCCGGAAAACGTCTTTGCGAGCTCTGCGAACCGGAGGTCCCGGCGCCTTGCCTCCTGGAGGCGCTCCTCCTTGATGCGTTCGATCCGGCCAAGCAGGATGTCCCGTTCCCGCCTGAGGGTCTCCCTGTCGGCGGTTTCCGTAATGCGTTTTTCCAGGGCGGATATTGTATCCTGCCGCTCGATGGACTCCTTCTGCAGTCTTTCCCTTTCCATGTCGCATTGCTGGGCCGTTGCGCCCAGTTCCTGGATCCTCTTGCCGGTCGCCTTCTCCTTTTCGAGCAGTTCCGATATAAGCTCTTCCCGTGTGATTCGGGTCCCCTCGTATTTCCCGGCTATCGAGGCGAGCTTCTCCTTGACGTTTCCGAGATCCTCCTCGAGTTCCCGGTTCTGCGACGAGAGGGCCGTGTTTCTCTTTTCCTCATCGGAGAGCTGTTTCCGGGTCGCCTCGTATCTCGCCTCGAGGGAGTTCTTCTCCTTGCTGGCGGAGGCCAGAGCATCCCGTAGCGAGTCCGCTTCCCTCGTCTTGGCTTCGTACTTGGATGTGGTGACGACGCAACCACCTGTCCCCAGAGTGAATGCCACGAGGGGGACAACCAACCAGAATCCCTTTATCCGCAACCCTTTTCCCCGGTAAGGCCTGTTTGTGCAGGACATGAATCATTTTACTTTCCCCCCCCTTTTTTATAAAGTTCTAAATAAACCGGTCTCCCCGAACTACCCGGGGCGGTTTGCGGAAAGGCGGGCCGACGTGCGTGGTTCCCAGACCGAGCTCCTCGACACATTTCTCAAGCTTGGCTATCTGTCCCCCGAATCGCTGAATACACTCAAGACAAGCGGCACGAGGAAAGGGGTACCGGCGGTGGAAGCGGCGCTCGTTTCCGGCATCCTTGATCCCGCCGCAAAGGGGTGGGTCCTCGCGAATTCGCTGGGCATACCGTTCCTCGAAGTCGATCCGGATGCGTTGCCGCTTTCCCTCGGCGATATCCTTCCCGAGGCGGTAGCACGCGAGAACATGGCGGTTCCCGTGTTCCGGGAGGACGAACGGATCACGCTTGCGGTAGCCGACCCGTTTCGCCGGGAGGCGTTCTCCCGGATCGAGGAAATGACGGGACTGGTCTTAAGGCTCGTCGTCTGTCCGGTCCGCTCGATCACGCGCATCCTCGAACGTTTCTACCCCGAGGCTCTTCCGCTTTCCCTCGAGGAGGTGTCCGGAGGAGCGATCGACCGGCAGGAAGCCCAGGAGTGGCTTGCCCGGGGCCGGGTCAGGCGGTTGGCGGAGAAGATCCTCCTTCACGCCGTCAAGACCGGGATTTCCACTGTCCGGATATCCCCATCCGGCCGTAGCGTTGCGGTCCATGGAGACTCGGGGAGCCGGAAATCGCTCCTTCTCTCCTTTCCGCTGCGCTTCCGTGAGGCTCTCGTAAGCTCCTTCCTGGAACTGGCGGGGGTTTCCGGAAGCCGTGAGCCCGTGCTGGAAACGACATTCCAGTTGGAAACGGCCACCGGGATCCGTGCCTTCCGGATCAGTTTTCTGCGGGGCCTCTCCGGGGTCGAGGCGATCGTGAAGGTTCTGCCGGATCTCCGCTCGGCCATCTCGCTGGATTCCATCGGGTTTCTCCCGGATCAGATCGAGGTCACCCGACGTTTTCTTTCGATGCGGGACGGTCTGTGCCTCGTTTCCTCCCCCGGAACCGAGGGTGTGGCGACCACGATCTTTGCGATGCTGAGGGAATCGCACCGGACGGGAAGCCGCGTCGTCACCGTCGAGGAGATCCATCGTTTCCGGAACGACGGGTACCTCCAGCTGGAACGAACGGAGGTCGAGAAGCGATTCGGGGGGAAGTGGGCGCGCCTTGCCGAGACGCTCGCGCCCGACGCCCTGATGATCGAGTCCGTCACCGGGCCGAATGAGCTTCTTGATCTGGTCCACATCGCCAGAAGAGGCGTGCCCGTGTTCTGCGGCGTGCAGGGGATAAATCTCGTCCAAACGCTCCAGTCCCTGTTCTCCCTGGAGATCGATCCGTTTTTCCTTGTGCGCGTTGTGCGGCTCGTTATGCACCAGCGCCTTGTCAACCTTCTTTGCCCCGATTGCCGCCGGGCCGTGCCGGCCGTACCCTCGTTTCAACTCGCAGGGGAGAGTCACCGGGAAAGGCTCCGGACGATGGTCCGGGAGGTCACATTCTACGTTCCGGCCGGATGTTCCCGTTGCCACGAAACGGGGTTTTCCGGGAAAATGGCCCTGTTCGATCTGCTCCCGTTTACCCCCGGCGTCCAGAACGAAATCCTTTCCGATACGCCTGTGGGGAAGGGGCTTGCGCGAATCGTCGAGGAGAATTCGCAGCCTGTTTTCTCCTCGGTGGAGGATCTGTTGCGGCGGGGGATGGTACCATTCGACGATGTCCTGCCGTTTTTCCGATAGGGGCCGGAAGGAGACTGCGATGGGAAGTGCGATTGTCCCGGCCTGCTCGGGCGCCGGGGGGGGGGCATGAAAGAACGGACGCTGAACCGGATGTTTCTGAACCGGATCGAGGAGGGGGGGAATTCCGTCCGGTATCTCGTTCCGCACGAGGGGAAATGGGATCCGATGACCTACCGGGAGGTCGGATCCGCAGTGCGGGAGATGGCGAGCGGGCTGATGGCCCTGGGCCTTTCCCGGGGCGACAAGGTGGCGATCATTTCCGCCACAAAGGTCGAGTGGTGTCTTGCCGACATTGCCGGTATCCTCGGAGGGTTCGTCACGGTACCGGTGTACCCGTCCAGCCTGCCCGACCAGGTCGAGTATATTCTGGCGAACTCGCAGTCCCGGGTCGTATTCGTCGAGGACGAAATACAGCGGAACAAAGTGGCGGGTATCCGCAAGAACCTTCCGTCGCTTGCCACGGTGGTCATGTTTTCCGGAGATTCGCAGGGCAAGGAGGGGACGATCGGGCTGCCGGATTTGCGGGCAACAGGGGCTCGATACGCGGAGACCAATCCCGATGCGCTTCTGCGACGGACCGAGGAGATTCAACCGGAGGACGGCCTTACGATCATCTACACGTCGGGGACCACGGGTCCGCCGAAAGGCGTCGTGATCCTCCACAGCAATGTTGCCTTCGACGTGACGGCCACCCGTTCGGTCTGTTCCTTTCCGAAGGGCGACATAATGCTCCTGTTTCTGCCGCTGGCGCACGTCCTGGGGCGGTTCGAGCATTTTCTCTCGTTTGACGCGATGGCGGTCACCGCCTTCGCGCGCGGCGTCCAGACCGTGGCTGAAGACCTGCCTGCGGTCCGCCCGCATATCATGGTCAGCGTCCCTCGCCTGTACGAGAAGTTCTACGGCGCCGTCCTTGCCAAGGTGCACGAGGAAGGGGGGCTGAAGAAGCGGATCTTCCTGTGGGCGCTTTCCGTCGGACGCGAGGTCTCGATTCGAAAGCAGCGGAACGAACCTGTCACGGGGTGGCTGTCCGTGAAGTTCTCCCTCGCGGACCGGCTCGTGTTCGGAAAGATTCGCGGGAGGCTGGGAGGGCGACTCCGCTTCTTCGTGTCGGGGGGAGCGCCCCTTGCCCGGGAGATCGCGGAGTTCTTCCACGCAATGGGCATACTGATCCTCGAGGGCTACGGGCTGACGGAAACCCCTTCCGTGGTGTCGGCCCAAAGTATGGATCAGTTCAAGTTCGGGACCGTCGGCAAACCCCTTCCCGGCACCGAGGTCCGAATCGCTTCCGATGGAGAGATCCTCATCCGCGGGCCGCACGTTTTCAAGGAGTATTACCGCAACCCGGAGGCGACACGGGAGGCGATCGACCCGGAAGGGTGGTTCCATTCCGGGGACATCGGCACGCTCGACGCGGACGGGTTCCTGCGGATCACGGACAGGAAGAAGGACATCATCGTGACGTCGGGCGGGAAGAACGTCGCACCCCAGAACGTGGAGAACGTGCTCAAGAACGACAAGTTCGTCAGCCAGGCCTTCGTCTACGGCGACCGGAGGAAGTATCTTACCGCCCTCATCACCCTCTCCGGCGAGGATATCGTGAAGTGGGCGGAGCAAAACGACATCCCGGAGAGGGATCTTGTTCTTCTTGCCCGGAACCCGAGGGTGGAAGCGATGATGCGGTCGCGCGTCGACGAGATCAACCGCCAACTGGCTACTTTCGAGCAGGTAAAGAAGTTTGTCCTGCTCGGTGCCGACTTCACCCAGGAAACGGGGGAACTCACTCCCACGCTCAAGGTGAAGCGAAAGGTGGTCATCAGGAAGTACGGGAACCTTCTGGATGCCCTGTACGAGAAAGACTGACGGAACCGTTGCCCACCTCGGTTTACGAAATCAACAGCATGCCGGAAAAGGAGCGCGAAACGCTTCTCTCCCCCCTCCTCCCGCCCCGTCTCCTGAAGATGTTCTCGATCGACCCGGAGACGTTCCGGAACGACAAGGGGGTCCGGTGCGTCAAGTTCGTGTGCCCGGAACGAATGCCCTTTTTCCAGCTGGAGCTCCGACGCGATCCGGAGGACCGGGATGCGGCGTATTTCCTCGACGTTTCCACCTCGGCGTACGGGCAGATGGAGATCTCCTTCGTCATCGTGAACGACCCCGACGGCGAGAGGTTCGACATCGACGTGGACGAGCACGGGCAGGACACCTATTTCGGGACGGCCCGCCGGAACATACCCGAGGAGATCCGGGCAATGAAGGCGGGCCTGGCCCCCGGACAGGTCCGGCGAGGGCTGAAGGCGATGAGGGAGATCGTCGCTGGCTGGGAGGCGGTCTTCGGCGCCCTCGGGCATTCCTTCTTCTTCCTCGAACCGCTGACCTACAACAGCGCGGTCCTTTACGAAAGATCCGGCTTTTCGTACCTGCGCGGTGGTGAGAAGATGAGGGAGATCGACCGGGAGTTCCGCCCCGGCGGCGTTCTCCATGCCCGTCTTGACGGAAGCACGCCGTTCCGCATGTCCGGCCAGGAGAGGACGGTGAGGGGAAGAAGCTGGGCGATCCACGACGGGATCCTGGACGAACCTTGGGAGAGTCCGAAAATGCACAAGACGATCGGGGTCCACGGGGGGGGGTCCACCTTTACAGGGGAGGGATATTGATGCTCCGGCGTATGGCAGTTGTCCTGATGCTCCTCCTCGTGGCCTCCGGCTCCCGGGGGGATGAGGGGGACCGCCCCAAGATTTTCCTCGAGAAGAAGATCTTCGCCGAATCCTCGGCAGGCCAGAAAAACTTCTACGAGGTGCACACGGTCGCGAAAGGGGAGAGCCTGTGGAAGATCCTCAGGGAAAAGGCACCGCTCTTTCCCCAGGATTATCCCGCCCTGCTCCGTGCGTTCCGGCGTGCCAATCCCGAGGTGAAGGATCCGGGAAGGCTCCGCCCCGGCGAGGAGATTCTTGTCCCGGCCAGCGTCGGCATGAAGACCGCCCGCCTGGTGCAGACGGGAAGATCGGTCGCCTACCAGATCCGGAAGGGGGACACCCTCTCGGGAATCCTGACCTCCCGGGGAGTCGTGCGCAAGGACCTCTCCCGCTACCTGGCCGCCGTAGCGGAGATCAACGAATCCGTTCGTGACGTGAACGTGATCCGGGCCGGCAAGGCCATTCTGGTCCCCACGGAAAAATACTTTGCGGAGGATGTGGAAGTCGCCGAGGCGCCGCCCGTGACCGGGACGTCCGATGTCGCGCTGACGCGGGATGTACCGCAGGAGCAGGGAAGCGAGGCGATGCAACCGGCGATACCGGAATCCCAGGTGGCCTCCCCGCCACCCGCCGACTCGGGCGCCGTGATGACCGGGGGCAAGGCCGGGGAACCGACGCTTCCCCCGCTCCCCCAACCGAAATCCCCCTACCGCGGTCTGCTTTCGGACCTGGTTGGCGGGTTGGGGGAAAAGTGGGTAGACCGGGGGACGCTCTACCTTCCGATTCCGTCGGGCGGAGAGGTTGTGCTCAATCTGGAGGAGTACCCCGTCGTCCGCTTCTCGGGGGGAATCCATGCGCTGATCGATTTCCGGGGGGGGCTGCCGGAAGAGGTTCGCCGGGTGATTACGGAGACGTGGAAAAATTACCGGGTGGTCCCGATGGACGGGACACAAGGCGCGCTGGATATGATCGGCCGTCTGCTGGACGCCTCCGGGTACTATTCCGTAAAGGAAGGATTCGCCCACCCTCCCGTCATCGGGGAGGATCTGTCGGTTACTCTCCCTGCCCGCTGGGTAATCCTCCGGACGAGCCAGAGCCTGTTGAACGGGGAGATCATCCTGATCAAGGAGGTTCCCGAAAAACCGAGTCACGATCTCTCGATGGTCCTGCGGTATGCCGAGCAGGTCGGGATCCGGGTTCTGCCGTTTGCCTACGACCCTTCCGCGTACGAAGGGTTTCTCGTGGGGCTCGACCCGGTGCAGGAGGCGGGGGAGGTACGTTCCTTGGACCCGCTCCCGCCAAGCGGCCTCCAGGCACTCGATTTCACACTCGAACTTCTGGGCATTCCGATCCAGGACGGGAAACGAATACGCATCGGCGGGAAAAACGAGTCCTTCCTCCTGACCGTCCAGCCGGAGCGGATTTTCGAGGCGGGGGGGAAGCTGTTTGTCGTGGACACCGGGAAGATGTCCGCCTCCCTCCTGACCATCATGCGGAACTCGGGATACAGCGTATTCACCGTAGGCGGGAGCGAGCCCGGCAGGTCGGTCTTCCTGAGAGTTCTTGACGCCGTCGGGATTCCCTACGAGGAGAGAAAGGAGTACCTGCTTGCCGGAGGAAAGGAAAAGGGATTCGAGATTCGTGCGACCGGAACGTTTCTGACCTCCCGCGACTGGCTCGAGGGAAGAAAGATCCGGGAGGCGGTTCTTGTTCGGGGGAAGGTGGACTCCGCCACGAGAGAACTGATGAGGGGGATCGGAGTGGAAATTGTGGGGCGGTAGCCGTACGATGAGGTGTGGGTGAACGTTCTCCGGTTTCCGGGGCAGCGGGGTGGTAGCGGTGGGCAAGGATAGCCCGGGGGGCGGGCGACCCGAGAAAATTTCCGTCTTTGGTCTGGCGAGTTTCCAGCCTCGTGTGGTCATTGTTCTGTTCGTCCTGACGCTTATCGTCGTCGTGGTGGGAATCCGTATTTCGCGGGATTCGGGGATTCGACGAGTGAATGCTCTGGTGCGGGGTGCCCAGCGGGCTTTCGCAGTTCCGCAAAAGGAGAAGGCGGAACCCCGGGATTCCGGGGAAGTGGAAGCGCTCGTCAGAAAATGGACGGGTGCACCGATCGTCCTCCCCCGGGATGAGGAACTGTTTACGTACACCGGGGTCGCCCGGGAGAAGGTAGGGCGGCAGGTGGCGGCGGTCATTCGCCTGTCCTTCTCGGGGGAGCGCTACCTCCTTCTCGTCGTTCGCCGGGAGATGATCGGGAAGGCGGGATCCCCCGATTCCCTGTTTTCGCAATCCGATTTTCTCTCCGGGGAGAAGGACGGAATGGCCTACGTATTCTGGGAGCGGGAGGGGGTATCGTATCTGGTCGTGACGAGAGCCGACCTGGAGAGTGCGTTCGACCTGGTCAGGAGGTATTTTACCTGACGGGGGATGGACCGGCGGGACCGAAAGGAGGACACGGGATGATCGTTGCCAAGAGAATGATGCGGACCCCGGTGTTCCTGGACGAGGACGACTCGATGAAGACGGCGATGGACACCCTGAAGGACCGGGAGATCCGGCACCTCCCGGTGTTGAAGGGAGGGGAGAAACTCGTGGGAATCCTGACCGAAACGGACATCAAGCAGGCCTCTCCCTCTACCGCCACGGCTCTCGAGATCCGCGAGGTGTACTACCTTCTCGACAAGATCAAGGTGAAGCAGATCATGACCAAGCGTCCGTACACGATTTCTCCCACCGCTCCCATCGAGGAGGCGGCGATGGTCATGCGGGAAAAGAAGATCGGGTGCCTTCCCGTCATGGAGGAGGGGAGGCTCGTCGGCATCCTGACCGAGACCGACATCCTCGACGCGTTCATCGAGTCGATGGGTGTCCGCGGACCGGGGCGCCGGATCGAACTGGTACTGCCCACCATGGGAAAGGGGCTCTTCGAGGTGCTCAAACTCCTCAAGGACTTCGACGCGAACATCGTATCTTTGGCGACCACTTCCCACGATGACCCGGAGAAGAAGGTCCTCATACTGCGAATCGAGACGAAAAACTACAAGGTGCTCAAGACGGCACTCAGGAAGAGCGGGTATGATATTCTCTCTGCCGATTGACCGGGGTCAAGGAACCGGAGAGACGGGAAAGGCATCTTACTACAGGCGGGAAGTTACCGGCTGAAGGAGGTATTACGGATGAGAACGGATGTCGAGATGGTGCTGGAAAAGATTCGCCCGGCCCTGCAGGCGGACGGGGGAGATGTGGAACTCGTCGACGTCGAAGGGGGCGTGGTGAAGGTGCGCCTGACCGGTGCGTGCGGAGGATGCCCTATGGCAACCGTTACGCTGAAAAACGGTATCGAGGCGCTGTTGAAAAAGGAGATTCCCTCGGTTGACCAGGTGATCTCCGTATAGTCCAACACACACAAGGAGGCGGAATGGCTTACAGGATCAATGAGGAATGCATCGCCTGCGGCGCATGCGTTCCGGAATGCCCTGAACAGTGCATCGCGGAGGGGGAACCCATCTACATCATCGATGCAGGCAAATGCACGGACTGTGCGGCCTGCGCGGGGGTATGCCCGACCGCGTCGTGCGTGCCGGCCTGATCGGACGCGCGAATGATTCACGGTCACCGTGGCACGCCGGGTGAGCCCTGCGCCGCGCTGACCGGGACGGAATACGGAAGAAGGGAAGCGGAAGAACACCTTTCCGCTTCCCTTCCTTGTTCCCCTGTTGCGTTTCCCCGGGCTGTCGCCCCCTTTAGAGAAGCTTCCTCACCTCGCTGTCGAAGGCATTACGGTCCAGGTACCCCACGTGAACGTTCCGGATCCTGCCGTCCTTCCCGATAAAGATGGTGGTCGGCAGGTAGGAGACGCCTCCGTAAGCCCTCGCGGTGGTGGGGTCCCCCAAGAGGATCCGGTACTCGATCCGGTGCATCTTGACAAAGGCCGGAAGTATATTCCGGGGGTCCGTGTCAAAGGAGATCCCCACGAGTTCGAATCCCCTGTCCTTGTACTTGTTGTAGACATCCACGAATCCCGGAATCTCCTCGACGCAGGGGGGACACCAGGTGGCGAAGAAGTTGATTACGGTGGGTTTTCCCAGAAAATGCGAGGAAAGGACGACGTTGCCGTTTACATCCTGCAAGGAGAAGGCCGGTGCGGCCGATCCCTTGAGAGGGAGGGACCTGCCCCGCGTCACTTCCCCGTCGGTTTGTCTTTCCCGGTCGGTGTTCAAGTGAAGGACCAGGGCCACCGTGAATCCAAGGACCAGAATCCCGGCCAGCGCCCGGAAGGGTTTTTTCATCGGGGAACCTCCGCGAATCGCTCCTGACCCCGTTTCGCCCGGGGGTTTATCGGGGGGTTGTGCACCGTGTTATTGTAGAGATATAAGGATGAAACGAAAAGCCTGCTGCTCTAATCGAAAAGCAGGGTAGCGGCAGCTGCGAAACCGTATTCAGGCCAAATCCCGACCGGGAGGGACGTAAGATGGCAAAATGGACGATGGAGGAAGTTTTGCGCCTGGCGCTCCGGCATGAGATGGACAATTTCGGTGAATACAATAAAGTTTCGCAAGAAACGGAGAATCCCGCAATCCGGGCGATGTTCAAGTTCCTGGCGGACGAGGAGAGGAATCACATCAAGCTCATCCGGGACAAGATGGCGGAATTCAAGGTGAAAGAGTAGGGAGAAACGTCGTTGGCGAACATCTTCTTCGACCATATCTCCACAACGCCCATCGACCCGCGTGTGCTCGAGGCGATGATGCCGTATTTCACCGAACGGTACGGGAACCCGTCGTCCCACATTCACGACCAGGGCCAGCAGGCGCTGAAGGCGATAGACGCCGCCCGGGCGGAGGTGGCAGGACTTGTCAACGCGAAACCGGAGGCAATCGTCTTCACCTCCGGCGCAACCGAGGCGAACAACCTTGCCATAAAGGGAGCCGCGGAGGCGTGGAGCAAGAAGGGGAAGCATCTCGTGGCATCCGAGGTGGAGCACTTTTCCGTCCTGAATGCCCTCCTGCCTCTCCGCAACCGGGGATACGAGGTCACCACCGTGAAAGCCGACAGCGACGGAAAGGTCGACCCGGACGATGTCCGAAAGGCTATCCGGACCGACACGGTACTCGTCTCGGTGATGCACGCCAACTCGGAGATCGGAACCATAGAACCGATCGAAGAGATCGGTCGGATAGCCCGTGAACGGGAAGTCCTGTTTCACACGGACGCGACGGCGTCGGCGGGACACGTCCCGCTCGACGTTACGGTGGCAGGGGCGGACCTGGTGACGCTGTCTGCGCACAATTTCTACGGGCCCAAGGGAACCGGGGCTCTCGTGGTGCGGGAGGGAGTCGGGCTCGAATCCCAGATCGACGGCGGCTTCCAGGAGATGGGCTACCGCGCCGGGACGGAAAACGTCCCCGGAATCGTCGGGATGGGGCGGGCGGCGAAAATCGCCACCGAAGAGATGGGGGAATGGTCTTTCCGTCTGCGCCGGCTGGAGAAAAGGCTGCGCGACGGCGTCGCCTCCTCGGTGGAGCATCTTCACTTCACCGGCCACCCCACCGACCGGCTCCCCGGCCACGTGAGCTTCTGGGTCGAGTACGCGGAAGGGGAGTCCTTGCTGCTGTTCCTCGCCCTCCACGGCGTGATGGCCGCCTCGGGGTCTGCGTGCAGCTCGAACCTGAAAGGTCGGGACGAGGATGACCTGGTAGCCTCCCATGTTCTTCGGGCGATCGGGGTCCCGAGCGACATCTGCACGGGGTCGATCACCTTCAGTATGGGGAAGGAGAACACGGAACAGGATGTGGACCAGGTCCTGTCCGTGCTGCCGGGGATTGTCCGGCGTCTGTGGGAGATGTCCCCCACCTATCTCGACTACCAGAAGAAGGTCCTGCGGGGAGGGTAAACGATTATGGCGAGCGGGCCGTACAGCGCGAAGGTGATGGATCACTTCATGAACCCGAGGAACGTCGGTGAGATCGAGGATGCCAGCGGTGTGGGCGAGGTGGGCAATCCGGCGTGCGGGGACATGATGCGACTCTATCTCAAGGTCGAAGGCGGGAAGATCGTGGATGCGAAATTTCGCACGTTCGGCTGTGGGGCCGCCATCGCCTCCAGCTCCATGCTGACGGAGATGATCAAGGGGAAGACGGTCGAGGAGGCGCAGGCCATCACGAACCAACACGTCGCCGACGCCCTCGACGGTCTCCCGGCAGTCAAGATCCACTGTTCGGTCATGGCCGAGGAAGCGGTGAAGTCCGCCCTGGACGATTACCGGAAGAAGAACCCCGCCTGAGGGGGGCGGAAAAATCGCGATGCTCGACTTGAACGAGGTCGAAATCCTGCAGGTTGCCCTGGCCCACGAAAAACAGGCGAGAACGTTTTACGAACGGCTGGCACGCCATCAGGGGGACACGCCGGGGGGGGACCTGTTCGCCTTCCTCGCCGAGGAGGAGCAGGGGCACATCCGCAAACTCTCCGCAAAGCACGGGATCCCCGAGTTCGAGGCGGGCTGGGAGGAGAAGTACCTGCCGTACCTCATCGATCTGGACCGACTCGCCTGGGAGGAGGGGGTCGACGCGGGAGGCGCCGAGGGTCCCGAGGCGCTGCGGAAGGGACTCTCCCTCGCAAAAAAAGCGGAATCGCACGCCATTGCCTTCTACCACATGGCCGCGAAGGTCGTCGACGACAGAAATACGCAGGACATGCTTTCCGAGCTGGAGGCCGAGGAAAGGATTCATCTCGCCAAGATCGAGGCACACCTGGAAGCCATGTAGGAGCCCCGCAGGGCAATCATCCGTTCCGGAGGCAGAAATGAAGACTTCGAATCCCCTTGACGTTATGCGGATGGCACTGGAACGCGAGAAGATGGCGGTTCGGGACTATTCGGAATTCGCGAAAACGGCCGAGGAGCCGTCGATCCGGGAGATGTTCGCCTTCCTGGCGGAGGAGGAGAAAAAGCACGTGAAGCTCCTCGAGGACGAAATCGACAGGGAGCAGAATCAGGAGATGTAGGGCCGCCTTTCCGCAGGAGCGGCCTGCATTCGCGCCATTGCCGCGACGGTAAACCGACGCGGCGCCGGGACGGCGGGGTGGTTCCGCATCCTCCCGAAGTTCGGGGGACTGCGGGGCACGGCTTGGGCGAACCAAAGGATGATCCGATGCTTTCCCTCTACGACACCGTTTCCAGGAAAAAGGTACCCCTTGCTCCTGTCCGGCAGGATCGCGTCGGGGTTTACACCTGCGGCCCCACCGTGTACCGGTATGTCCACATCGGAAACCTCCGGACCTACCTGCTGACGGACCTTCTTCTCCGGGCCGTCCGGTTCGCAGGCCTCACGCCGTTTTCCGTCCAGAACATCACGGATATGGGGCACATGCACGAGGAACAGCTCGAGCGGACGGAGGACAAGGTCATCGCCGCCGCGCGGGCCACGGGAAAAACGGCCGGCGAGATCGCGGAATTCTTCACGGAAGCGTTTTTCCGGGATTGCGGCAGAATGAACTTTCTTCCTTCCGACGTCTACCCGCGGGCGTCGTCCCATGTACCCGAGATGATCGCAGTGGCCGAGGAACTGGAAAGGAAGGGTAGCACGTACGGCAGGGACGGGTACCTCTATTTCGACGTTACGAAGGCGATGGGATACGGGGAGTTGTCCGGCGCGGTCCTGGGGAAGGGGGAGACGGCAGGCCGTACGGACGAGTCGATCCACCTTCGGAAAAAACGTCCGGAGGACTTCTCGCTCTGGCTTGCGGCGGAACCCGGGCGGGAGTTCTGCTGGGAGAGCCCCTGGGGCCTGGGCTGGCCCGGATGGCACATCGAGTGCGCGGCCATGGCGGGGAAGTACCTGGGTACGGAATTCGATATCCACGTCGGGGGGGTGGACCTTCGTTTCCCCCATCATGAGAACTCCCGGGCGATGGCGATGACGGCAACCGGAGGGCGGTTCGCCCGCTGCTGGGTGCACGCGGCGCACCTGCTTGTCGATGGGCAGAAGATGTCCAAGTCGCAAAAGAACGAGTACACGCTGGACGATCTCGAGACACGGGGGATAAGCCCGATGGATTTCCGGTACCACTGCCTCACCCTGCATTACCGGACGCCGATGAACTTCACCTGGGAGGCGCAGTCTGCGTCCTCGAAGGCGCTTCTGCGACTGAAAGAGATGTTTGCCGCGAAAACGGGATCAGCGGCCGCGGGCGACGGGAGGGGGGAGGCGAAGGAGTATCGACGCCGCTTCCGCGCTGCGATCGAGGACGATCTGAATGCACCCCGTGCCCTTGCCGTGGTCCACGAGGCGGCCCGATCGGGCCTCCCCGGCGATCTGTTGAGGAATCTTGCCGGGGAGTGGGACGAGGTGCTCGGGGTGGGGCTTCTCGAGGCGGCATCCCGGGAGGCGGTCCCGGGAGAATCACCGCCGGAGGAGGTTGCCCCGGGAGAGGTGGTCGATTTGGCGCTTCGCCGCGACCGGTGCCGGCGCGAGCGCAGATTCGCGGAGGCGGACGCCCTGCGCGCGAAGATCCGGGAAGCCGGGTATGATGTAGTCGACAGGAAGGATAAACCCGCGAGGCTTACGAAACGATGAAATCCTTGAAGAAGGAGCCTATTGTGCCGGTCAGGACGATCGACGACCTCATGGAGATGGCCCACGGATACCAGCGTTCCATGGTTCTTTTCGCGGCGCTCGACCTCGGCGTGTTCTCCGCCCTTGCCGACGGCCCCGCCGACGCCGCCCGGCTTGCCCGCCGTCTTTCCGCGGATACGCGCCGCCTCTCCATCCTCATGAACGCCCTCGTGGGGGTGGGGCTTCTCGGTAAAAGCGGTAACTCCTACCGGAACAGCGAGATTGCCGACCGCTTCCTCGCGGACGGCCCCCTGTCCAAGGCATCCATCCTCCTGCACCACCTGGACTGCTGGCCGGAGTGGACGATTCTGGCAGGAAAGATCCGCGCCGGCAGGAAAGCCCCCGGAAAGGGGAAAGGGTACCAGGAGAATTTCATCCGGGGGATGGAGGACAATGCCCGGGAGCGGGCCGTTTTCGTGGCGAAGCAGATTTCCCTGCGGGAGGGGGAGCGGGTTCTCGACCTGGGGGGCGGCCCCGGAACTTATGCGGTCGAGTGGGCGAAGCGCTACCCCGGTGCGCGCGTTACGGTGTTCGACGTCCCGGAAACGCTCTCGGTCACAAGAAAGATCCTGAGGGAGAAGGGCGTATCCCGGCTGGTCTCCCTGAGGGGGGGCGATTTTCTGAGAGACCGGATCGGGGGGCCGTACGACCTCGTCTGGATCTCCCAGATCCTCCATGCCTATTCGGAAAAGGATTGCCTGTTTCTTCTGCGCAAGGTCCGCAAGGCGGTCGCACGAGGCGGGCGGGTAGCCGTCCAGGAATTCCTTCTGGAGAAGGGCGGAACGTTTCCCCCCGGCCCCGCGTTTTTCTCCGTTCACATGGTGGCGGTGACCGACGGGGGAAAAGCCTACACGGCGGACGAGGTCGCGGCGATGTTCAAGTCAGCCGGGTACCGTCGGGTGACCCGGGGCGAACCCGACATCCGGGGGGTAGGGATAGTCTCGGCGCATACCTGAACGCGGAACTGTCTCCGTTAAAGTTTGCCGTCCTTATACCGATGACAGATAGGTGGGGGGAAGATGAAGAACGGCCTGCGCATTCTGGTCGTGGATAACGACGCATCCATCCGGGAAGTGATGGTCCGGCTTCTCGAGGCGGAAGGCCATGAGGTGACCTTGGCAGTGAGCGGAGAGGACGCGCTGGTCCTCTTCCGGGAGGACCCCTTTCCCCTGGTGATCACGGACATCTCTCTGGGAGGAATGGACGGCATCGAGCTATTGCAGGAGATCAAGAAGATCGATCCCAACTCGCTCGTGGTGATCATCACGAGCTACGGCTCCATGGAAACGGCGGTAGAGGCTCTTCGTTACGGGGCATATGACTATCTCTTCAAGCCGTTCGAGGACCTGAATCTTGTGACGACGGTGGTGGACCGGGCGGTGGAGAAAAACTGCCTTCTGCAGGAAAACCAGTCCCTGATCGAATCTCTCCGCCGAAGCAAGGAGGAGCTGGAAGAGCTCAATCTGAAGCTTCGGGAAATGGCGGTAAGGGACGGCCTCACCGGATTGCACGATCACCGGTTTTTCCAAGACACGCTCACCACCGAGGTGGCGCGGGCCAAGCGCCACGGGCGCGTCTTTTCCCTGCTGTTCTTGGACGTGGATTTTTTCAAGCGGTACAACGATGCGAACGGCCACCTGGCGGGCGACGCGGTACTCAAGGGGCTCGCGCGCATTTTCCAGGAGGGGCTGCGGGCAACGTCCACGATCGCCCGGTACGGAGGCGAGGAGTTCGTCATCCTGCTGCCCGAGACCGGGAAGGACGGGGCCATGAAAGTCGCCGAGAATATACGCCAGCGTGTTGCGGATTATCCGTTTCCGGGGGAGGAGAGGCAGCCGTCGGGGAACCTGACGGTCAGCATCGGCGTGGCCACCTTCCCCGAGGACGGCACGGAACGCGACGCCCTGATTCAGAGCGCCGATCGGGCGCTGTATCGGGCGAAACAGGACGGCCGGGACCTGGTTTTCGCGTGCAGGGAATGAGGTCCCGCATTCCGCACGCTTGCAGGTCCGGGGTGCGGGCAGCGGGAATCGACCCGGGGATTGCCGCAGACGAAAAACGGGAGGCCCGATGGGCCTCCCGGCGCGTGTCGCTGGTGGGCGCTACAGGATTTGAACCTGTGACTTCCACCGTGTGAAGGTGGCACTCTACCGCTGAGTTAAGCGCCCGCGGGAATTCCTATTCTACCT
>Ga0210060_1000275_pt1 | contig 22335 bp, 16 predicted proteins | sample Joice_CattailNLB_FD_184871 | JGI IMG/M metagenome (GOLD analysis project Ga0210060, IMG submission 184871) | Wetland microbial communities from San Francisco Bay, California, USA, that impact long-term carbon sequestration - Joice_CattailNLB_D2... | ecosystem: Environmental > Aquatic > Marine >...
GTCCGGTCCACGGCGATCACGGAGTATTCCTCCAGGGAGGCTTTTTCCACCTGGACGAGCCACTCCTGCGGCGGCCCCTTTTCGGCAGGGGACGTGCGCGACAGGGGTGCGGTGTTATCCCCGGGTGGGGAAAAGAGTTTCGCCAGGTCGATCCCGCCGTCCTTTTCCCGGGTCACCTGCACCATGCCCTTCCGGGTCGCCGCTTCGGCGATCGTGGCCGTCCTTTTGGCGATATCGACATCTGCCCCCGTAACCGCGATCTCCGGCACCGCGAGGAAGTCCTCTTTTTCCCCTTCCCGCCGGAGGTGCAAAGAAGTGAGATTCGCTGCGAACCCGGAGAGCACCGTCTCCTTTTCCACCTTGCCCAAGACGAATCGGAAGTAAGTCGAAAGGTCGAGCCCGGCGGCGGCCCGGAACGGCCTGGCTGCCCATGCGTCCGTATAGGACACGTTCCCCCCGGAAAGCCGCAGATCGTCGACCTCCACTACGAAAGGCGGTTTCTTACCCTTCTCCGTTTCCTCCCCTTTGCCCTCTCTGGGGGGAAGCACGGCCACCAGGTTCAGGACTCCCGTTTTTCCGCGGGCCAGGGAAACCTCCGGCGAGGTGATAATGACGTTGTCCAGCTCTGCACGCCTCGCCAGTGGCTCCAGGGATCTTATTCCTGCGGACAGGGACGGCAGGCGCAGCACCGGCGCATCCTTGACATCTGTTACGGAGAGGTCCGTAAGCGTGGCGCTTCCCGTGAGCGATAAGGCGGGAGGCTGCCCGGCGGGCTGGGAAAAAGACAGGATGGCAATCACGTCCAGGCTGCCGGAGGGGATCCGGAAGTTTCTTTGGAACGGGATGTACTCCAGGTAATGGGGGATGTCGAAATCGCGGACGTTCAGATCGACCGTGGTTACGCGAGAGGCGCTGTACGGCTTGGTTATCCCTTGGAACTTCACCTCCGTCCCGTTTACATTCGCCTCGAAGGCCGGGCGGACAAAGAGGTCCACGGCATAGGGAAGGTTCGACAGGAAGGGGATGGCGATCGATAGGTCCCGGACCGTGTGGCGCGTGCGCTTGGGACGGTCGTCGAAATCGACGCCCCCCCCGATGATGCGGATGTTGTTGAGGGAATACCGAAGGGGCTTGCCCCCGTCGGACGGACCTGAGGAGCTCCCACCGAGGAGATCGGAGAAATTGTACGTCGAGTCTTCGTGCCGGATCAGGGTGACGACCGGGGAGCGCAGGGTAATCTCACGGAGAACCGGCCCCCACCGTACGATGGACGCGACCTGGAAGTTCAGGTACAGCTCCTCGAAGGCGACGAACGGCCCCGTACCGTCTAGGTCCTTCATGGAAAACCCCTCTACGTGGACCGAGAGGTCGAACGGGTTGATCCGGATCGCCCGTATCGCCACGGGCCGGTGGAGTTTTTCGGTGAGCTGCTTGACCAGGACCGATCTGGCGACGGGAGGCAGGATGAAAAACCCGACGATCGCGTAGACCGCAAGGACAATGGCGGGCCACAGGACGAATCGTCTCAGGACAGGGTATTTCCAAAGTGCCTTGAGATCCACGGGACCGCCTCCGTTTCGCACCGAACCCCCATTATCCCCGTTCCTGCTGCAGGGAAAAAGACGAATTCCCCTGGCGGAGTGAAAGACTTCGCTTGCGGACACGGGACCGACGTGGTACATTGACGAAAGTTCGAAAAATCCCGAGACACAATCCTCTCCACAAGGGACATTTCGAAGAAGCGGGCCCGCCGTCATGGCAGGGTGTTCGAAGCTTCTCCTGAAACTTCACCATGCGGAAAGATCGGGCGGGCGAACAGCATGCTCCCCCGGTTGTGCTTGGTGAAAAAAACGTCAGGAGAAGAAAAGAACATGGCAGAACAGAGAACTACGCAAGCAAGAAAATCGTTTGAAGCGTTCGGGCTACTCCCCGAGCTCCTCCGCGCCGTAGCGGAGAAAAACTACACCACCCCGACCCCCATCCAGGAGAAGGCGATCCCCTTCGTGCTCGAGGGGAAGGACCTCCTCGGCTGCGCCCAGACCGGCACCGGAAAGACGGCCGCCTTCGCGCTCCCGATCCTCCATCATCTGCAAGAGACGCCCTGGAAGGGGAGCGGGCGGCGGCCCATCCGCGCCCTCGTGCTGACGCCGACGCGGGAGCTGGCCTCCCAGATCGCGGAGAGCTTCGGTGCGTACGGCAGGCACACGGGCCTTAAAACGGCTATCGTGTTCGGCGGCGTCAGCCAGGTCCCGCAGGCGCAGGCCCTCAAGCGGGGGATCGACATCCTCGTGGCCACGCCCGGACGGCTGCTCGACCTCATCTCGCAGGGGCTTGTCAACCTGCGGACCGTCGAGACCTTCGTCCTGGACGAGGCCGACCGGATGCTCGACATGGGCTTCATCCACGACATCCGGCGGATCATCGACCAATTGCCCGGGAAGCGGCAGACCCTTTTCTTCTCGGCCACGATGCCGGGGGAGATCCAGGGGCTTGCCGGCAGCATCCTGCGCGACCCGGTCCGGGTGGCCGCAACGCCCGTGGCGACACCGGCCGAGGCCGTGGTGCACCAGGTCCACTACGTGGAGAAATTGGAAAAGATCGAGCTGCTCAAGCACCTGCTGGACGGTCCTTCCATCAAGAACGCGCTGGTCTTCACCCGCACCAAGCACGGGGCGGACAAGGTCACCAAACAGCTCGCCCGCCACAACGTCCGGGCCGAGGCGATCCACGGCAACAAGTCGCAAAACGCCCGTGAAAAGGCCTTGGAGAACTTCAAGCGGGGCCAGACGAGGGTGCTCGTGGCGACGGACATCGCCGCCCGGGGCATCGACATCGCCTCCCTCTCCCACGTGATCAACTTCGACCTTCCCAACGAGTCGGAGAGCTACGTTCACCGGATCGGCCGCACGGGCCGGGCGGGCGCGTCCGGCATCGCCCTGTCCTTTTGCTCCTTCGAGGAGCGTCCCTTCCTCGCCGGGATCGAACGGCTCATCCGCAAGCATCTTCCGGTGGCGGAGACCCATCCCTACCGATCCAACCGAAATCCGGGACCTCCGACGAACCTCGACCCGCGGCGGGCGAACGGCGTGCCAGCCCTGTCCATGCTTCGCGCCGACGAGCTGTTCCGGCCGGGCCGGATGGACGCCTTTCCCGGTCGTTCCGACGGTCGGCCGGGCCGGTCACGACGGGAGTCGAAGTGGGGTGCCGGTTCCGAAAGCCGAAAGCAGGGCAACCGGAACGCGGAGCGTCGCGGCCACGCGCGGTAGGACCCTCCGTACGTCGCGGTGGAGAAGTGTGGGCGACGACGGGTGTTCGCCATCGATCTGTGGTATTGTGAATTGGAACTTAACCGTCCGCAGTCAAAGAGATCCCGAGAATCGTGCTCATGACCTCTTTTGCGGCCCTAGCGCATGACTAAGGAGGTTTTATGAGCAAGAAACTGTACGTCGGGAATCTTCCCTTTTCCGCAACGGAGGATTCGCTGAGAGAGGCGTTTGCGCGTTTCGGAACGGTGGAATCGGTGAACATCATCACGGACCGTGACACGGGTCAGAGCAAAGGGTTCGGTTTCATTGAGCTTTCGAGCAAGCAGGAGGCGGCCGAGGCCATCGGTAAGATGAATAGCGCCGAAATGGACGGAAGGACGCTCAAGGTATCCGAGGCCCTTCCCCAGGCGCCCCGCAATACCGGGGGTTCAAGAGGCTATGGCGGCGGTGGCGGCGGATTCCGCCGGTAACCGTCCGTCCCCGCACTAAAAAAAGATGTCCTTCGGGGGCCATGGACCCATGGCCCCCGGAACGACACTCCCCTAAATCGATATTTCAACGGGAACCGCCGCTATTTCACAATCAGGTTGTTTTTCACCGATTGGACCCCTTCAACGCTGCGTGCGATTTTACCCGCTTTATCGATGGCCTGTTGGGAATTCACGAAGCCGCTCAGTTGGACGGTTCCCTTGTAGGTTTCGACGCTGATCTTGAATGATTTGAGGAAATCATCATTCGCAAGCGCAGATTTTACCTTGGTCGTGATAACCGAATCGTCAATGTATTCGCCGGAACTTTCCTGTGTGCGTGTCGATGCACAGGATGCAAGGGTGGCGATCAGCCCGATGCAGATCAGGATACTCAAAATGCGATGTCTTTTTGCCATGATGCTCTCTCCTCTCGTCCAGAGTAAGGGCATGGGGGCGAATCTCCCGCCACTCTGCCTTAATTTTTCGTGCGTACAAGAAGCAGACCCGCGCCGACCGCTATCGCCCCCACGCCCGCCCAGGCGGGCACGTTGACCGTCTCCTTATCTTTGATCGACAGTTCGAGAGAGCCCAGCTTGGCTTCGTGGGTCTCCTTGGTGTAGCTGAACTTGCCGTACACCACTCCCAAGAGGCCGGCGACGATCAGCACGATCGCCAGGATCTTGATGGCGCTCATCTTGTCTCCTTCCTCACCAGGACCCGGCTGCCGAGAAGCATTCCCGGGCCGCTAAACGACCCTTCGCCCCTGAAGGACATTAAACAGCACCATTACGAGCGCGATGATCAGGAGAACGTGAATGTATCCTCCCAGCGTGTACGCGCTGACCAAACCCAGTGCCCAGAGAACAAGCAATATGACCGCTATGGTCCATAACATTGTCTTCACCTCCCATCGTGATTCTGCGATGTTCATTCCCCGCGGATAACCTCATGCTGATCCTTTCCGTCGACCTTGGGTATCGGTATCTGTCCGAAATGCAAGCCATTGTTTGTCCGATTCTCGGACCGGTGTTTGTCCTATGATTTAGACCATGACTCGCGCGAGGAACGACGGATCATTCCGGATCGGCCGGCAGTTCCGTCCCGGCCTGCGGCGTCATCACCTCCACCACGTTGGAGGGTGGCGAGTCGCCGGAGGCGTTCCACGCATGAACCCGGTAGAAGTAGGTCGTGCGAGATTTGACGGAACCGTCGCGAAAAGCCGCGACATTCGTCCCCGTCTCGCCGATCTTCGAGAACAGACAGGCGGAAACGGTTCCGTCGGCGCGCTCGATGCGGAACCCGAGACCGCCGGCCCCGCATTCGGTCCATGCCAGAATCACTTCGCAACCACCGACGGCGACCGCCATCAGATCCCCGGGCGCCTGGGGAAGGGCGGGAAGGGAAGGTAGGTTAGCCATTCTTCACTCCTTTTCGTCACTTCCCGATGCGAAACTCCGAGAGGGAGCCCATGATCCCGAAGGCACGCAATAGCCAGAGGACCACCACGATCACAATCACGATGTTCAGAATGCTCTTGATATTGGCATCCATCGGAAGATGGGTGGTAATCAGCCACAGGAGTGCACCGACGACAACCAGAACGATTACCAATTGAATCAGCAGCATAATTCTTCTCCTTTTTTCCCATGGGCCCCGGGGGATGCCGGGACCAGGGACATCGCGCCCCCCCTGGGCCTGTTGTCGTCCCTCGCGGACACCTGCCACAGTAATCCCGTCCGCCAAACTTCGGAATCGGATTCCGTCCGAAACGCGAGTCGCCGTTTGTCTGATTCTCGCCCCGGTGTTTGTCCTAGGGCAGGAAGGGGAACCGGAGGGTTCGGATCAATCTACCCGTTTGTTGATGTGGATCCCTCTCTCATCAGTTCTTTCTGACGAATAAGGGGAATAAGGAGATTGTGTATCGTTTATGCCAAGGGGGGGCATGGATCCTGTCAGATTCAAACGATCCCGGTGATATTAAACTCCTTGCTCCTTCACCTTTTTCCGCAAAATCTCAAGCAACTGGTCGGGGGTATTTTTCGCCAGGATTGAGTTGAACTGGCTACGATAATTCTGGACAAGGCTCACATTCTCTACGACAACGTCATATACTTTCCATATCCCGTCCTTCAGGATCACTCTGTAGAAAATACGGATTTCATTTTTGGAGGTGATGACTTTCGTTTGAACCTCGGCCTGGTTGGTAGAAAGCATGTTTTCTTTATAGAAAACAATTTTCTCGTTGGTATAAGAAAGGATCTTATCGATGTAAGCCTTTTCCAGTATCTGGCCATAAAGCCGGACGACCTCCTGCTGCTGAGCGGGATTGAGTTTGGTCCAATTCTTCCCCAGGGTTCGCATGGAGAGTTCGACTTCATCGAACATCTGCTCATAGATAGCCTCGATTTTCTCTTTTTTGATCCCTTTCGCCGACTCGTCTTTGAGCTTCGGATCTCGCAGCACATCAAGCACCTTGTTGACATTTATCTGAACCGTGTCGAGCGGTGCGCCAGCATATATCGGAAGGGTAGACAGAAAGAACATCAAAATGCTCAATCCGATGAAACGTCTTTTCACTTTTTCTACCTCTTTGAACGTATTTATACCCTTACTGCGTCTTTACCTCTCCGAAGGCATACTTGCCGATGAGGTCCACCATGTCCACAGCCGGCTGCGTATCGGTAATGGTTCCCCCGTGTCCGAGGAGTTTTCCGGAGCCCCCGGGATCTATGCTGAGAAACATGTCACCAATCAGCCCTTCCGTCTTGATGGAGGCAATGGCATCGTCATAGACCTTGATATCTTTTTGGATTCGCATTTCCACCACCGCCTCCTGATCCTTCTGGTCCATGGTGAGTCCTCTCACCCGCCCGATCTCAATACCCAGCATATTCACGGAACTGCCGACTCTCAGGCCGTTTACCGTGGTAAATCGGGCGTAGAGAGAATAGGCGTTGTCGCCAAGCAAGGAAACATGGCCGAGTTTTACCGCCATATACCCAATACAGAGCAGCCCGAAAACGAGAAAGATGCCGACCGTTGTTTCCACGGTGTACTTTTTCATTTGCTTACCTCCTCACGTCGCACCGAAGGCGGGCAATTTCTTTCTGTCGATGTTTTGCGGAATCGATGACGGGTTCTATTTCCCCAATAGGTTGCCCCTGGGCAATTCCTGCCAGTATGGCAAATTCGACGCACCCCTCCGAAGCCGCCTGTTTGCGAACTCCGGCCCGAATGCCTCGAATTCCCTGCTCTTGGAAATCATCGATAAAATCCTTCAGCATGCTTTCAACCTCAATCAGATCCGAATAGGGGAGCATCGTAACAAATTCATTGGTATCGCGGCGGGTGGAAAACCCCCCCCTGGCACCAAAGTGTTTATCGATATATACGCCCATGCTCCGTATTGCCTCCTGTGCCGCTTCGTGGCCAAAGCTTGCAATGATGGCATCCATCTCCGCCAGAGTAAAAACCACAACCGAGTATGTTTCCCCAAGGGTTTTCTGGTTCAACTGAACATGATACCGAACCTTGAACTGTCGTTTGGAGTAGAGGCCCGTTAATTCTTCCTGCAGCTCTTCGAGGCTGAGGATGACTTCCTCTTTGAACGGGTGGTCGAAATTTTCAAGCTCCTCCGGAGTGCCTTGGAAAACAATCGCTTGATCATAAAGGGCAAGAATACGGTTGGAGATAAAATAGACGTCAGGAATCTCATGGCTGACCAAAATCGCGGTAAAACCAAATTTTCTTTGATATTTGGCAATCATACTCAGGATTGCGTTTTTCCGAACAGGATCCTGGCCGGAAGTGGGTTCGTCAAAGAGGACAATTTTGGGATCGGTTACCAGGGCCCGCGCCAGAGCCGCCCGTTTCTGCATCCCCCCGGAGAGTTCGGAAGGGTACTTGTTGGCAGCATCGTCGAGTTCCAACTGGTCAATTCTGGCCGTAACCCTGAGGTCTATTTCCACTTTTTTCAGGTTTGTCGTTTCCCTGAGGGGAAGCGCGATATTTTCATAGACGGTCATGGAGTCGAAGAGAGCGTTGTCTTGAAACATGTAACTGATCTGTGCGAGGGAGGCAGCCTTCTCGTTCTTATTCATCATGGTGAGGGGTTGGCCCTTGAAAAGAATGGTCCCCTCATCGGGTTTGAGCAGCCCGATGATATGTTTGAGGAGCACGCTTTTGCCTGAACCACTGAGGCCGATAATCGTCGTGACCTGTCCCTCATAGATCTTCAGGTTGACGCGCTCAAGGACTGTTCGGGGTCCGAAGCGCTTGGTGACGTCCTTGAATTCAATCAACGGAGTATCCATGAGTCTCTCTATATCAGCAGGGAAGTCAAAACATAGTCTGCGACCATAATGAGCACACAGGAGAGCACGACGGCCGATGTGGTGGAGAGACCGACGGCATTAGCGCCATGGCTATCTGTGCGCATGTGCGCGAAATAACCCTGGTAACAGCATACCGTGGAGACGATCACCGCAAAAACAATAGCCTTGATGAACCCTTCCGTGACATCTTTCATCTCCATGCTGACCTGAACACGATGGAGATAGGTGCCGGCATTCGCACCCATGAGCAATACCGCGGAGATGTAGCCGCCGATAATGCCGATGAGGTCAAACAAAGCGGTGAGCAGGGGAAAGCTGATGATGGAAGCAGCGATTCTGGGACTGATGAGGTACCTGAGCGGATCAATGCGCATGGTGTCAAGGGCGTCAATCTGCTCGGAGATACGTTGGATACCGATCTCCGCGGTGATCGCTGAGCCTGCCCTGGCCGCAATCATGATTGCGGTGAGCATGGGCCCCATTTCCCTGACCAGCGAGAGAGCCACCAGGGTGCCGATCGCCCCTTCTGCGCCGACCTTAACCAAGGCACGGTAGAATTGGAGGCCCATGACCATGCCAGTGGACAGGCCGACGAGCATGATGATCATCGAGGATTTTGCCCCGATGAAATAGACCTGCTGAAGGATCTTGGGTCCTTGCTTGGGTCGTACTATCTTCAGGATCGCCAGAAAGAGGAAAACTGCCGAGGCGCCCAAATTGCTGATCCAGCGGATCGCCGCCCTGCCGAACGCGGCGAATGGCCTCGTCAGCAACGTGACAAGCTGCCATCTTCCTTCGCCCTTTGAGAGGCTCTGATTGTCTGCATTCAGCATCACGAGTGGTGATCCTGCTATTGGTGAAAACGTACGGACATTTCTATAAGAAGGTACCACAGAGGTCCTATTTTCGACCTAAAAACATCCAGGCAGTTCCCCCCCGTCAACGCTGTATCCGAAGACCCCCTTTTTCATCCCCAAATAGGCCGTTGTTTGCACGGGGCTTGATGGTATCGCCCGATTTTCCCTTTAACACCGTTTTTCATATGTCTAAGATATAATCCGATTCCATCGGAGTTTCGTCATGTGAAAAGATAGCGGTGATGTACGTCATACGGGCGGTCTGGCGCTCGAGAGCGGGCCTGGTTCCTAAGCGATGATGGAGGGCGCGAATGAGAAAAAGGATCTTTTTCATTTGTGGTTCGATGAATCAGACAACCCAGATGCACCAGATCTCCGAGCATCTTCCCGAGTACGAGCACTCCTTCTCGCCCTACTATGTCCACGGCTTTGACGAGATTCTTCGAAGACTCGGTTTGATCGAGTTCACGATCTCAGGGAACAAACTGTCGGAATGCTGTCGGAGGTATCTTCAGGATCATGGCCTCCCCATCGACTACCAGGGAAGGAATCGGCCCTACGACCTGGTGGTTACCTGCTCGGATGTGTACCTTCAGAAGAACATTCGAGACAATCGGATCGTACTTGTTCAGGAAGGGATTACAGACCCGGAATCCCTGATGTTCCATCTCGTCAGGCGCCTTCGATTCCTTCCTCTGTGGTGGGCGGGTACTTCAACGACGGGTCTCAGTGATGCCTACAGGGCTTTTTGCGTCGCAAGTGAGGGATATCGCGACTTTTTCATCCGAAAAGGCGTGAGCCCGGAGAAGATCGTCGTTACGGGGATACCCAATTTCGATGACTGCGGGCGATATTGCAGCAACGACTTTCCCTATAGGCACTACTTGCTGGCCTGCACGTCGCCGCTGAGGGAGACATTCCGGGGCGAAAACCGCAAGGCCTTCATCCGAAGAGCGGTCGAGCTCGCCGGCCGAAGGCAACTTATCTTCAAGCTTCACCCGAACGAAAATGTCGAGCGCGCCACCCGGGAAATCCGCCAGCACGCGCCGGGAGCCATGGTGTTCACGAATGGGAGCGCAGAAGAAATGATCGCGAACTGCGATGTCCTGATCACTCAATTTTCGTCGACTGCCTTTGTCGGCCTTGCGCTTGGCAAGGAAACCTACTCGGACTTCGACAGGGACGAATTGCGTCGGCTGATGCCTCTTCAGAACGGCTCGGCGGCCTTCAACATCGCGAATGTCTGCCGCCGTTTTCTCGAACAGGATGGAATGGGGGAATGAACTTGGCTGAAGGGAGGCAGGCAGAAGATTTGTTCTCGACAGGAAGAGGTCTTCGCAAAGCAGGCTGTAAACCATAGGACAAACACCGGGCCGATAATCAGACAAACACCGGCTCGTGTTTCGGACAGTTGCCGGTACACAAGGCCGACGGACGGAATTACGGTGTCATTACGCGGTAAGTAGCAGAGATGGGAGATCAAATTGCAATGCCGGTCCCCCGAACTCGTCACGGTCGTGCCCCGGAAGGTAGAGCGAGGATGAAATGTACATCAGCCGGAACCGCCCCCTTTCAGAACGCCTCCCAATCGGCGCCCAGGCGGGGAGTACACACCGGCCTGCGCCCGGAGGATGCGGCGCTTCTTTCCCAGCTTCGGCTGGGTGCGCCGGCCGCGGTCGAGTCTCTCTTCGACCGTTACCATGAAAAGGTGTACGGCCTCGCCATGTCCATCCTGAAAAACAAAAGGGACGCCGAGGAAGCGGTGCAGGACGTCTTCCTCACGGTGGTGCGGAAGGCGGACCGGTTCCGGGGGAACTCGGCGCTTTACTCCTGGATCTACCGGATATGCGTCAACGCGTGCCTGGTACGGCTGCGCAAGGGCCGGAGGACGGAAACCGTCCCGATCGAGGAGTTCCTGCCAGTCTTCACCAGGGACGGGGTGCACGCCAGCCCGGTGGAGGACTGGAGCAAGGATGTCGAGCGGAGGATGCTCAACAAGGAACTCGGGCAGGTGATCAAGCGGATCTCGGACGAGCTCTCCGAGGAATACCGGGTGGTCTTCGTGCTGAGCGACGTCGAGGGGCTGTCGAGCGAGGAAACGGCAAAGATCCTGGATCTGACGGTCCCCGCAGTGAAGTCCCGGCTCCACCGGTCGAGGCTCTATCTGAGAGAGCGGCTCAGCCGATACCTGCGGGATGGGAGATTGGTCTAAGATCGTTTATAATGTCTTATCATAATCGAACCCGCACCCAGACGTCGTCTCTCCTCCTATTGAAGGGTCGGACATGAAGGTTCTGCTGCTTTATCCGGAATTCCCCGATACGTTCTGGAGTTTTCGCTATGCCCTCTCCTTTCTGGGGAAACGCTCCGCGTATCCTCCTTTGGGGCTGCTCACCGTCTCGGCATTGCTTCCGTCGCACTGGAAACGAAAACTGGTGGACCTCAATGTGGAGGAGCTCCGCGACAAGGACATCGCCTGGGCCGATGTGGCGTTCCTGAGCGCCATGCTGGTACAGGGGCCTTCCCTTGCGCAGACGATCGCCCGTTTCCGGAAAGCGGGGTTGCGGACGGTGGTGGGCGGACCGGTTACGAGCGCCGACAACCCTTCGTACGAGGGGGCGGACCACGTCGTCCGGGGCGAAGCGGAAGGGGTGATCGAGGAGCTGGTTTCCGACCTGGAAGCGGGAAATGCGCGCCGCCTCTACGAAGCCGCCGGGCGTGCGGACATGACCAGGCTTCCTCCCCCCGATCTGCATCTGGCGCGGCGGCGGCGGTACAGCTCGATGCCCATCCAGTACTCCCGGGGTTGCCCGTTCTCCTGCGAGTTCTGCGACGTCATCGAACTCTTCGGGCGGGTCCCCCGCACCAAGACGGCGGACCAGATCCTTGCGGAGCTCGAACGGCTCCACGACATGGGGTGGCGCGGATCGGTGTTCGTCGTGGACGACAACTTCGTCGGGAACCGGCATGCCATCAAGTCCCTGCTCCCCCGGGTCGCCGAATGGATGCAGAACCGGGGGAATCCGTTTTCCCTGTTCACCCAGGCGTCGATCAACCTGGCCGAGGACGACGAGTTGCTTCCCCTGATGCGGGCGGCCCGCTTCAACAGGGTGTTCATCGGGATCGAGACCCCCTCCACGGAATGCAACCGGGCGGCGGGCAAGATGCAGAACGTAAAGGCCGATCTGTTGGCGTGCGTGCGACGCATCCAGGAGCATGGGATGGAGGTGATGGGAGGGTTCATCCTCGGCTTCGATCAGGATCCCCCGGAGATCTTCGAGGAGCAGATCGCCTTTATCAGGGAGGCGGCCATCCCCGTCTCCATGGTCGGCCTTCTGACCGCGCTCCCCAACACGCGCCTGTGGCGCAGGCTCTCAGAGGAAGGCCGGATCCTGCGGCAAAGCATGGGCGACAATACGGCGGCCCTGTTGAATTTCATCCCCCGGATGGATTCGGAAGCGCTCCTTGTCGGCTATCGGAAAGTCATCGCTTCCATTTACAGCCCGGCGGAATATTTCGATCGCGCCCAGGCAATGTTGAGCCGTTTGGGGGCCATGCCGAAACCGCGCCGGGTCTTCTCGGATTACCTCGCCCTGTGCCGTTCGTTCGTCCGGCAGGGAATCTTCGCCCGGTACCGGGTGGCCTACTGGCGCTTCCTGGGCAAAACCTTCCTCCGCTCGCCCGGACACCTGGGGCTGGCTGTTACGCTGGCCATCATGGGGCACCACTTCTTTATCCTGACCCGCCGCCTGGAATCGGAACCGCTGAAATAACCAGACGAATCTATCCGAATCCTGATCCGTGGAATGAGGACCAGAGCATTGAAGGTGAGCGGAAAACCCATTCTCGGTCGCCTGCTCCATTTGGGAGCACACCTCCGCGGGAACGCATTTGCAAAAAAGTTTGCCGGTGACGACCCGCCGCTGCGCTCGGAGCTGTTCAGCCGCGAACAGATGGAACAGCATGGCAAGACCCTGGCGAGCCTGCACAAGTTGGGTCCGATAGGGGTTCCGGACCGGCTTCTGACAAGGCTGGCGGAGAATGAAAGCGTCCTGGTCGGAGCCTGCAACCTGCTGACGGCGGCGGTCAAGACGAACCGCCGGATTGCGCCGGCCGGGGAATGGATGCTCGACAACTTCTACCTGATCGAAGAACAGATTCGCACGGCCAGGCGACACTTGCCGAAGGGGTACAGCCGCGAACTGCCTCGTCTGCTGTCCGGTCCATCGGCGGGACACCCGCGCGTTTACGACATCGCCCTGGAGACGATCTCGCATGGCGATGGACGTGTGGACCCGGAAACCCTCGGCAGCTTCGTGGCAGCCTACCAGACGGTCACCTTCCTTACGTTGGGCGAATTGTGGGCAATCCCGATCATGCTGCGTCTGGCGCTGATCGAGAATCTAAGGCGCGCGGGAGCGCGTATCGCCGCCGGCATGATCGAACGAAACCGTGCTGCCCAATGGGCGGAACAGATGACGGAGATCGCCGAGAAGGACCCGAAGAGCCTGATCCTGGTCATCGCGGACATGGTGCGCTCAAACCCGCCGATGGTGAGCTCGTTTGTCGCGGAATTGGCGCGCCGGTTACAGGGACAAAGCCCCGCCCTGGCAATGCCGCTCACCTGGATCCAACAGCGACTATCCGAGTCCGGGCTGACGATCGAGCAGCTGGTACGGTCGGAGAACCAGCAACAGGCCGCTGACCAGGTCTCCATCAGCAACAGCATCGGCAGCCTCCGGTTTCTGGGAGCAATGGACTGGCGCGAGTTCGTCGAGAGGATGAGCGTCGTCGAACAGGTGCTGCGGAAGGATCCTGCCGGAGTCTACGAGAAGATGGATTTCGCCACACGGGATCGCTACCGTCACGCAGTGGAGAAGGTTGCGAAGGGCAGCCGGCTGTCCGAAGGCGATGTGGCGGGCAAAGCGATCCAATTGACCTGCGAGAGCGCGGCAGTGAAAGGCGGGGACGACCGGGCCGCACATGTCGGGTTCTACCTGATCGACAAAGGATTACCGCAGCTCGAAAGAGCGGCGATGGTACGAATGTCTCAGATGGAGGCTCTTCACCGTACGGGCCGCCGGTTTCCTCTGCCGCTCTACCTCGGCACGATCACGCTGGTGACAACGATCTTCACCGGGAGCTTGCTGGCGATTATGCCTGCCGGCGGAACCCCGGATTGGCTGCTCGTGCTTTTGGGGTTCCTCTCGCTACTGGGCGGAAGCCAGATGGCAGTGGCGCTGGTGAACTGGCTGGCCACGTTGCTGGCGACGCCGCAACCGCTGCCGCGAATGGACTTTGGCGAAGGGATTCCGGAGGAGTCGCGCACCCTGGTGGTAATCCCGACGATGCTCAACAATGCTTCCGACCTCGAGGATCTGGTCGAGGCGCTGGAAGTCCGGTTCCTCGCCAACCGGGACGACAACCTGTACTTCGGCTTGTTGACGGATTTCCGGGATGCGCTCGAGGAAACGATTCCGGAGGACGACCCGCTGTTGCGGAAGGCCCGGAAGGGGATCGAGGAACTGAATGAAAAGTACAGGGATGTAAAGAGCGACGCGTTTTTCCTTTTTCATCGCCCGCGCCGATGGAATCCCCGGGAGCGGGTCTGGATGGGCTACGAGCGCAAGCGTGGAAAGCTTGCGGAATTGAATTCGATTCTGCGCGGCGGTTCACGGGATCGTTTTTCTCTTATCGTCGGCGAGACGGCCGTTTTGTCGAACGTGAAGTACGTGATCACCCTGGACACGGATACGCAGCTCCCGCGCGATTCGGCGCAGCAGTTCGTGGGAGCCATGGCGCACCCGCTGAATCGTCCGCGGTACGACGAAGAGGGGAAGCGTGTCACCGACGGGTACGGGATCCTTCAGCCCCGCATAGCGGTGAGCCTGCCGAGCACGAACCGGTCGAGGTACGCACGACTGTTCGGGAGCGAGCCGGGAATCGATCCGTATACGCGCGCCGTCTCCGACACCTACCAGGACGTGTTCGGGGAAGGCTCCTTCATCGGCAAGGGGATCTACGACGTGGATGCGTTCGAGCGGGCGCTCCATGGGCGTTTCCCCGAGAACCGGATCCTGAGTCACGATCTTCTGGAAGGGTGCTACGCGCGGGCGGGGCTGATGAGCGATGTGCAGCTGTACGAGGATTATCCCTCCCGCTACAGCGCGGATGTAAGCCGCAGGCACCGCTGGATTCGCGGGGATTGGCAGATTGCGTCGTGGTTGGTGTCGCGCGTCCCCGTCCCCGGCAAGATCCGTCAGAAAAATCCGCTTTCGATACTGTCCCAATGGAAGATCTTCGATAATCTCCGACGCAGCCTCGTGCCTTCGGCGTTGACGCTGATGTTGCTGCTGGGCTGGGTGGTCTTGTCGCCGCTGTGGCTATGGACCCTTGCGGTGATCGGAATCCTGCTGATTCCACCGTTGTTCGCCTCGGTTCTGGAACTGTTCCGGAAGCCGGACGGCGTGCTGCTGAGACAGCATCTCGCCGCCGCATTGCGATCGGCCGGCCGGCACTTCACCCAGGCGGGATTTACGTTCATATGCCTGCCCTACGAGGCGTTTTTCAGCCTGGATGCGATCGTGCGCACGGCCTGGCGGGTGCTGATCACGCGAAAACGGCTTCTGGAGTGGAATCCGTCGGGCAATCCGGACCGCAATCGCCGCGCGGACCTCGCGGCCTCTTGCCGGTCCATGTGGATCGCTCCCGTGATCGCCTCTGCCGCGGCGATCTGCCTGGCGGTTTCGAGGCCGGTTGCGCTGGCCGTGGCCGGGCCCATATTGGCCCTCTGGTTTTCCTCCCCCGCGGTCGCCTGGTGGATCAGCCGGCCGCTCGTCCCCCGGTCGCCCCAGCTCTCGGCCGACCAGGCCCTCTTTCTACGGAAGCTTTCCCGAAAGACCTGGGCGTTCTTCGAGACCTTCGTCGGCCCGGAGGACCATTGGCTGCCTCCGGACAACTACCAGGAGTATCGCCTCGCAGCGGTTGCGCACCGCACGTCACCGACCAACATGGGGCTCGCGCTGCTCGCGAATCTGTCCGCGTACGACTTCGGCTACCTTCCGGCCGGACAACTCATCGAGCGCACAGAGAAAGCATTCCGTACGATGGAATCCCTGGAACGGCACCGGGGCCACTTCTACAACTGGTATGACACGCAGTCCCTGAGACCGCTGTCCCCGCTCTACGTTTCGACGGTGGACAGCGGGAACCTCGCGGGTCATCTGCTGACATTGCGGCCGGGTCTGCTCGCACTTCCCGACCACAAGATCCTGGGGCCGCGATGGGTGGAGGGCTTACGCGATACGCTGGGAGTCCTCGTGGACGCTGCGGGAGAAGCGGCAAAGGCCCAGCTCGCGGAGATTCGGAAGGATCTTGCGGCCGCATCGGATTCCCGGCCGGGGACTCTCTCTGCGGCCCGGTTGTGCCTGGACCGACTGGCGGCATCCGCCGGGGAGGTGGTCCGCGTCCTGGAAGCCGACTCCGGGAGCCGGCAGACATGGTGGGCCCGGGCCTTTGCCCGGCAATGCCGCGACCTCCTCGATGAATTGACGTGTCTCGCGCCGTGGATCCCGCTGCCGGCAGCGAAGGACGGGCTCGACGGTTTTTCCGCAAACGACCAGATCCCGACGCTGCGCGAGGTGGCAAGGCTCGAGGGACGGAGCAACTGGCCTGTCGATCTTCGACACCACATCACGGAGGCAAGCCGGTGTGCCAGGGAAAGGATTGCGGCGATCGACCACCTTGCGCGGCAATCCGCCGAACTTGCCCGTATGGACGTTGACTTCCTGTTCGACAAAGGGCGTCAGCTGCTGGCCATCGGATACAACGCGGATGAGCGGCGACGGGACTCGAGTTTCTACGACCTGCTGGCTTCGGAAGCGAGATTGTGCAGTTTCCTGGCGATTGCGCAGGGGCAGCTGACGCAGGAGAGCTGGTTTGCCCTGGGGCGCCTGCTTACTACCGCCGGGGGAGAGCCGATCCTCCTGTCGTGGAGCGGTTCGATGTTCGAGTACCTCATGCCACTCCTGGTGATGCCGACGTACGAAAACACGCTGCTCGACCGGACTTGCAAGGCGGCCGTCACGAGGCAGATTCAGTATGGGGAGCAGCGCGGCGTACCCTGGGGAATCTCGGAATCGTGCTACAACATGGTCGACGTTCGTCTCAACTACCAGTACCGCGCATTCGGTGTGCCCGGCCTGGGCCTTAAGCGCGGACTCGCCGAGGATCTGGTCGTTGCGCCGTATGCGTCCGCCCTGGCGTTGATGGTGGCGCCCGAGGAGGCGTGCAGGAATCTGCAGCGACTCGCCGCGGAAGGAGGGGAGGGGAAATACGGCCTTTATGAAGCCATCGACTATACCCCTTCCCGTCAACAACGCGGACAATCGAGTGCCGTGGTCCAGGTCTTCCTGGCGCATCACCAGGGCATGAGCCTCCTGTCCCTGGCCTATCTGCTCCTGGACCGTCCGATGCAGGAGCGTTTCGAGTCGGATCCGCGGTTTCAGGCGACCACGCTGCTGCTCCAGGAACGGGTTCCCAGGGCCACGGCATTGTATTCGCCCGTTGCCGGGCTCTCCGATTATCGTACGGCTCCCGATGGCCTGATGACGCCGCTCCGCGTTTTCCGTAGTCCGGACACGCCGATGCCGGAAGTGCATTTGTTGTCGAACGGCAGATACCACGTGATGATCACGAACGCGGGCGGAGGGTACAGCCGCTGGAAGGATATCGCGGTCACACGCTGGCGCGAGGACGGTACCCGCGACGGCTGGGGAACGTTCTGTTACCTGCGCGACGTGGCCAGCGGGGAGTTCTGGTCGAGCGCCTATCAGCCGACGCGCAGACCATCGGAGAAGTACGAAGCGATTTTCTCGGAAACGCGGGCGGAATTCCGTCGACACGATCACGGCTTCGACACGCATACGGAGATCGCCGTCTCCCCGGAGGATGATATCGAGCTTCGCCGGGTCCGCATCACCAACCGTTCTCGGATACAAAGAGGGATCGATGTAACGAGCTACGCGGAGGTCGTTCTCGCATCGGCTGCCGCGGAGGCCTTGCACCCGGCGTTCAGCAACCTCTTTGTCCAGACGGAGATCCTCTCCCGACGCCAGGCGATCCTCTGCACCCGCAGGCCTCGCTCCCTCGAGGAGCCGGTGCCCTGGATGTTTCACCTGATGGTCGTCCATGGGGCGGAAACCGGAGAAGTTTCCTACGAGACGGACCGGATGCGGTTCCTCGGCCGCGGGAACACGGTCGCAGACCCGGAAGCGATGAGGGGAACTGCCGCGCTCTCGGGCAGCCAGGGCTCCGTGCTCGATCCGATTGTCGCGATCCGCCAGCGGATCACGCTCGATCCGGGAGAATCGGCCACGATCGATATCGTCTCGGGGGTCGGCGAAACCCGCGACGTCGCCCTAGGTCTTGTCGGGAAATACCAGGACCGGCGACTCGCGGATCGTGTCTTCGACCTGGCGTGGACACACGGACAGGTGCTCCTGCAGCAGCTCAATGCCACGGAAGCCGACGCGCAACTCTTTGGACACCTTGCCGGCTCCGTCATCCATGCCGATTCCTCACTGCGCGCGGACGCGAGCATTCTCATCAGAAACCGCCGCGGGCAATCCGGCCTGTGGGGTTATTCCATTTCCGGCGACTTGCCGATCGTGCTTGTCAAGATCGGAGATCCGCTGAATATCGACCTGGTCCGACAGCTCGTGCAAGCCCATGCGTACTGGCGATTGAAAGGGCTGGCAGTGGACCTGGTGATCTGGAACGAAGACCACGCCGGTTACCGGCAACTGCTCCACGACCAGATCATGGGGTTGATTCCCGGCGGCATCGATGCCAACGTGACCGATCGTCCGGGCGGCATCTTCGTCAGGCTTGCGGAGCAGATATCGGACGAAGACCGCGTTCTGCTGCAATCGGTCGCCCGCGTCATCCTCACCGACCAGCGGGGGACGCTGTGGGACCAGATCCACCGTCGCCGGTTTGCGGAAGTCCCGGTCCCGCGCATCGCGCCGGACAAACCCCAGGACGTGGAGGTCCCTCCGGCTGTCGAGCCGCCCCGCCGCGACCTGATCTTCTTCAACGGGCTGGGAGGTTTCACGCCGGACGGGCGCGAATACGTGATCACGACCGTGCGCGGGCAAGTAACACCTGCACCGTGGGGGAATGTGCTGGCAAACCCGAACTTCGGAACCGTTCTCTCGGAGAGCGGCCATGCCTACACCTGGAGCGAAAATGCCCACGAGTTTCGCCTCACTCCCTGGAACAACGACCCCGTGAGCGACTCGAGCGGAGAATCCTTTTATCTACGTGACGAAGAGAGCGGCCGCTTCTGGTCCCCCACGCCGCTGCCCAGCCGCGGGTCGACACCTTACGTCAGCAGGCACGGATTCGGCTACACCGTCTTCGAGCACACGGAGAGCGGAATCCGTTCGGAGATGTGGGTTTACGTCGCTCTGGACGCGCCGGTCAAGTTAACGGTGTGGAAAGTTCGAAACGAGTCCGGCCGAGCCCGCCGGCTCTCCGCCACGGGATACGTGGAATGGGTACTGGGAGATCTGCGGCCGAAATCGGCCATGCACGTGGTCACGGAAATCAACCCCGACACCGGAGCGCTCTTTGCGCGGAACTCCTACAATACGGAGTTCGCCGACCGGGTTGCGTTCTTCGATGTGGACGATGCGGCCCGGATCGTAAGCGGCGACCGGGTGGAATTCCTGGGACGAAACGGCACGCTTCGGAGTCCGGCCGCCATGGCCCGGACGCAGCTCTCGGGCAAGGCAGGGGCCGCCCTTGACCCTTGCGCCGCGATCCAGGTCCCCTTCGAGCTGGCCGACAAGGAAGAGCGGGAGATCATCTTTCTGCTGGGAGCAGGGAAAGATGCCGATGACGCCAGGAACCTGGTGCATCGCTTCCGCGGGTCTTCTGCGGCGCACGGCGCGCTCGAAGCGGTGTGGCAGTACTGGAACCACACCCTCGGTGCCGTTTACGTGGAAACCCCCGATCCGTCCCTCAACATCCTGACCAACGGCTGGCTCCTGTACCAGACCCTGGCGTGCCGTCTTTGGGCGCGGAGCGGATACTACCAGTCGGGAGGCGCATTCGGTTTTCGCGACCAGTTGCAGGACGCGATGGCGCTCCTCCACGCCGAGCCGCACCTCGCGCGCGAGCACCTGCTCCGCTGCGCGGCCCGACAGTTCCCCGAGGGAGATGTCCAGCATTGGTGGCATCCCCCCTCGGGCCGGGGCGTGCGCACGCACTGTTCGGACGATTTCCTCTGGCTGCCCCTGGCGACGTGCCGCTACGTGATGAACACGGGGGACATCGGGGTGTTGGACGAACCCATCCACTTCGTCGAAGGCCGCCCGGTAAGCGCGGAGGAAGACTCGTATTACGATATGCCCGGCCGGTCGGGAGAAGCGGCCAGTTTGTACGACCACTGTGTGCGGGCCATCCTGAGGGGCCTGCGGACCGGGGAGCATGGCCTGCCGCTCATCGGCTCCGGCGACTGGAACGACGGCATGAACCTTGTGGGCGAACACGGGAAAGGCGAAAGCGTCTGGCTGGGATTTTTCCTTCATGAAGTGCTCCTGCGGTTCGCCGAGGTTGCCGGCACGCGTGGTGACCTGTCCTTCGCCGAACGTTGCCGGAGGGAGGCGGCTATAGTCCGCGGGAATATCGAGCAGAACGGCTGGGACGGCGAGTGGTACCGCCGTGCCTACTTCGACGACGGCTCGCCGCTTGGGTCGGCGAGCAATTCCGAATGCCAGATCGATTCGATTGCGCAAAGCTGGTCGGTTCTGTCCGGGGCGGGCGGTGCCGAGCGCTCGCGCACGGCGATGGAAGCGGTGGATCGGCGCCTCGTTCACCGGGAGCATGCGCTGGTCCGACTCCTGGAACCGCCGTTCGACAAGTCGGATTTGAATCCCGGCTATATCAAAGGGTATGTCCCGGGCGTGAGGGAAAACGGCGGACAGTATACTCATGCGGCGATCTGGGCGGCGATGGCGTTCGCTGCGTTGGGCGACAACCGCCGCGCGTGGGAACTGTTCGCGATGATCAACCCGGTAAACCATGCGAGATCTCCGGAAGGGGTAGCTACCTATAAAGTGGAACCGTACGTTGTCGCGGCCGACGTCTATGCGCTCTCGCCCCACGAGGGCCGCGGCGGATGGACGTGGTACACGGGCTCGGCCGGTTGGATGTACCGACTGATCGTGGAATCCCTCCTGGGCTTGCGGCTGGAAGTGGATCGGCTTCGATTTGCTCCGTGCCTACCCGCGGATTGGAAGGAGTTCAAAGTGTACTACCGGTATCGGGAGACGGTCTACGAAATCGTTGTTCTGCAACAACTTGCCGAGGTCGGCGAGACGAGTGTAACCGTTGATGGGGTCGAGCAACAGGACAAGGCGATTCCCCTTGTCGACGACCGCCGGAATCATTCGGTCGAGGTGGTGATACACAATGCGCGCAGGTAACACCAAGCGAGGCCGTGGTTCCGCCTAAAAGGATATACACCTCCACGCTCTAAGGGTAGATCCGCTTCACGATCTTTCCCAGCGACAGCCCCTGGACGATGATCGAGAACACCACCGTGATGTAGGTCATGACCAGGATGATGTCCCGCTGCGGGCCGACGGGCAGGGAGAGCGCCAGCGCCACCGAAATGCCGCCGCGCAGTCCTCCCCAAGTCAGGATCCGGACCGTTCCGGGGCTGAAGCGCCGGAACGGCCGCAGCGCGCCCACCGTCAGCCCGACGCTGATCCATCGGGCCAGCAGGGTGATCCCGATCCCTGCGATCCCGGCGATGACTTACGCCCGGTTGAACGGGATCACCTGGATCTCCAGCCCGATCAGCAGGAACAACATGGCGGTAAGGATCCCGTCGACCAGTTCCCAGAACGAGTCGAGGTGCTCGCGGGTCAGGTCGGACATTGCGAAGGCCCGCCCCTGGTTCCCGATGAGGAGCCCCGCCACGACGATCGCGATCGGGCCGGACGTATGCATTCTGTCCGCCAATGTGTATCCCCCCATGACGAGAGCCAGCGTGATGATCACCTCGACCTGGTAGTTGTTGACCCCCTTGAGCATCCGGTATGCCAGAAAACCGAAGAGCAGGCCGAGCGCGGCACCGCCCACCGTCTCCGTGAGAAACAGGGAAAAGGCTTGCCGGACCGTGACGTCGACCCCTCCCCCGGACAGTTCGAGGAGGATTACGAAAACAACCACGCCGATTCCGTCGTTGAAGAGGGACTCGCCGGCGATCTTCATTTCCAGGCTCTTCGGGATCCCGACGGTTTTCAGAATCCCGAGGACGGCGACCGGATCGGTGGGGGAGATGAGGGCGCCGAAGAGCAGGCAGTGGGTGAAGGGGATCGGTATGCCCAGGCTTATG
>Ga0210060_1000287_pt1 | contig 21279 bp, 21 predicted proteins | sample Joice_CattailNLB_FD_184871 | JGI IMG/M metagenome (GOLD analysis project Ga0210060, IMG submission 184871) | Wetland microbial communities from San Francisco Bay, California, USA, that impact long-term carbon sequestration - Joice_CattailNLB_D2... | ecosystem: Environmental > Aquatic > Marine >...
CGCCGGCGGCTTTCCAGCTCGATCCGCTCTCTTCCGTGATGATCCTGGTGGTCACCGGTGTCGGCTTCCTCATCCACGTCTACTCCGTGGGGTACATGTCCCACGAGAGGGCCTTCGCGCGGTACTTCGTCTACCTGAACCTCTTTACCTTCGCGATGCTCCTGCTCGTCCTCGGCAGCAACTTCCTCCTGATGTTCATCGGGTGGGAAGGGGTGGGGCTGTGCTCCTACCTGCTCATCGGGTACTGGTACGAGAAGAAGAGCGCTGCCGACGCCGGGAAGAAGGCCTTCGTCGTGAACCGGGTGGGCGATTTCGGTTTCCTCCTGGCCATGTTCCTCATCTTCTGGACCTTCGGGTCCGTCGAGTACACCGAGGTCTTCGCCCGGATCCCGGGCCTTATGGAGAGCGGCACGCTCACGACCGGGATCGCCACCGCGATCACCCTCCTTCTCTTCGTGGGGGCCACCGGCAAGTCGGCCCAGATTCCCCTCTATGTCTGGCTTCCCGACGCGATGGAGGGGCCCACCCCCGTTTCCGCCCTGATCCACGCCGCGACGATGGTCACGGCGGGGGTCTACATGGTCGCCCGGACGAACGCTCTCTTCCTGCTGGCCCCGGCTTCCATGATGGTCGTGGCGGTGGTCGGCGCGGCGACGGCGATCTTCTCCGCCATTATCGGGATCACGCAGAACGACATAAAACGCGTGCTGGCCTACTCCACCGTCTCCCAGCTCGGCTACATGTTCCTGGCCTGCGGCGTGGGGGCCTTCACCGCCGGGATCTTCCACCTGATGACCCACGCCTTTTTCAAGGCGCTCCTGTTCCTTGGCTCCGGGTCGGTGATCCACGCCCTCGCCGGGGAGCAGGACATGCGGAATATGGGCTCCCTGAAAAAACACCTGCCCGTGACCTTCGTCACGATGTTCATTGCAACGCTGGCGATCTCGGGGATCCCCGGGCTGTCCGGCTTCTTCTCCAAGGACGAGATCCTCTGGAAGTCCTTCTCCTCCGGGCACGGCCACGTGGGCCTGTGGCTGGTCGGGACGGTCGCGGCGGGGATCACGGCATTCTACATGTTCCGCCTGGTCTTCCTGACCTTCTTCGGGGATTCGCGGATGGACCCGGAGGTGGAGGCGCATGTCCACGAGTCCCCGTACTCGATGACCGTTCCCCTGATGATCCTTGCCGTCCTCGCGGTTGCGGGCGGCTGGGTCGGCATCCCCCACGTCCTCGGCGGCCACAACTACTTCGAGGAGTGGCTTGCCCCAGTCTTCGCGCACGCGGCGGAAGGGGCGGCGCACGGGGAGGCCCATGCATCCGCGGCGCTCGAGTACCTGCTCATGGCAGCATCCGTGGGCGTGGCGCTGTGCGGGATCTTGCTGGCCTGGTACCTGTACCGGGTCCGCACGGAGAAGCCGGGGGAGATCGCCGGCCGGGTTCCGGGACTCTACGATCTGGTGCTGAACAAATATTACGTGGACGAGATCTACGACGCAGCCATCGTCCGCAGGATCGTGAACGGCTCGGTCTGGCTGTGGGAAGCGTTCGACGATGCGTTTATCGACGGGATCGTAAACGGCATCGCGGCCCTCGTGCAGGGGGCGGGTGCAAGGACGAGGCGCCTGCAGTCCGGCGTGGTGGGGAACTATGCCCTTTCCCTGCTCCTGGGCGCGGTGATCCTCGTCGGGTTCCTGATATGGCCGTGAGCGCGGCGGGCAAAGATTCCCGGAGCGTGTGCCGATGACATCCGTACCGCAGGCATTGGTGGCGAACATCCTGACCGTGCTGATCTTCTTCCCGCTTGCCGGGGCCCTGGCGCTCGTCTTCCTGCCGAGGGAGAACGGACGGCTTCTCAAGAACCTGACGTTCGGGATCACGCTCGCGGAGTTCCTCCTGTCCCTGCCCGTTGCGATCCTGTTCGACGGGTCGACCGCCGCGATGCAGTTCGTCCAGAAGGTCCCCTGGATTCCGCAGTACGGGATCAGCTACCACGTGGGGGTGGACGGCATCTCCCTGTGGCTCCTGATGCTGACCACGCTCCTGATGCCCGTCACCATCCTGTCCACCTACACGTCCGTCGAGAAGCACGTGAAGGAGTTCATGATCTTCATGCTCCTCCTCGAGGTCGGGATGGTGGGCGTGTTCCTCGCGGTCGACCTATTCCTGTTCTACATCTTCTGGGAGCTCGTGCTTATCCCGATGTACTTCCTGATCGGCGTGTGGGGGGGAGGGCGGCGCATCTACTCGGCGATCAAGTTCTTCCTGTTCACCTTCACGGGCTCGGTGCTGATGCTTGTCGCCATCATCGCGCTCTATTTTCACCACTACCAGGTGACCGGCGTCTACTCCACCGATCTTCTGGCCATGTACGAGCTCGCGATTCCCGTGAAGCTCCAGTTCTGGATGTTCGCCGCGTTCGCGCTGGCGTTCGCCTTCAAGGTCCCGATGTTCCCGTTCCACACGTGGCTGCCCGACGCCCACGTGGACGCCCCCACCGCGGGGTCGGTCATCCTGGCGGCGGTCCTCCTGAAGATGGGGACATACGGTTTTCTGCGGTTCGCGATGCCCCTGTTCCCCGTGGCCGCCGTGGACCTGACACCGCTCATGGCGACGCTTGCGGTCATCGGGATCCTCTACGGGGCCTTCGTGGCGATGGTCCAGAGGGACATCAAGAAACTCGTGGCCTACTCCTCCGTGGCCCACCTGGGTTTCGTGATGCTCGGCCTGTTCGCGTTCAACATCCAGGGGATCGAGGGGGGAATTCTCCAGATGGTCAACCACGGCATCTCGACGGGGGCCCTCTTCCTCCTGGTCGGCATCATCTACGAGAGGCGTCACACCCGCCTGATCTCGGAGTACGGCGGGCTCTCCCGGGTGCTTCCCCTGTACGCCGCCTTCTTCATGATCATTACCCTCTCCTCGATCGGCCTTCCGGGCCTGAACGGCTTCGTCGGGGAGTTCCTCATCCTGTTGGGGGCGTTTCATTCGATGCGGGCGCTCACGGTGGTGGCGGCCAGCGGGGTCATCTTCGCGGCGGTCTACCTGCTCTGGATGTTCCAGCGGGTGATGTTCGGCACGGTCACGAACGAGAAGAACCGCCACCTCGCGGACATGAACGCGCGGGAGGTGGCGTACATGCTGCCCCTCCTCGTTTTCGTGTTCTGGATCGGCATCTACCCCCAGACGTTCCTCCGGAAGATGGACGCCTCCGTGGAAGCCCTCGTGACGCGGATCGAGACGAAACGCCAGGCGGCGCTTTCCGGCTCCCCCCCGGGGGAGTCGCTGCTCGCCCGCTATTTCGACGTGAGGAAGTAAAACAACGATGGGACCGATTGCCATCGACATCCCAGCGCTGGTGACAAGCCTCTACAGCATCCTCCCCGAGATGATCGTGGTGGCCACGGCGATCATCATCCTTCTCCTCGACCTGGTGATTCCCGAGGAGAACAAGCGGGTTCTCTGCGTCTCGGGGCTGGTCGGCATCGGGATCGCCCTCTTCTCCGTATACGCTCTCGGACAGGGAAAGATCGAGGGGTTCTCGGGGATGATCGTCCACGACGGGGCGGGCGCCTTCTTCGACGTCGTGATCCTCTCCGCCTGCGCGCTTACCCTCCTGATGGCGTCCGGCTACGCCGAATGGGAAGGGACGAACAAGGGGGAGTTCTACGCGCTCATCCTGCTCTCCACGTCCGGAATGATGTTCATGGCCAAGGGAACCGACCTGATGACGGTCTTCCTCGGCCTGGAGACGCTGTCGATACCGATCTACGTCCTCGTCGGGTTCCACCGCAACCGGATGTCCTCGATCGAGGGGGCCCTGAAGTACTTCCTCCTGGGTGCCTTCGCCTCGGGATTCCTCCTCTACGGCATCGCCCTGATGTACGCGGCCACCGGCACGACGAAGATCCCCGTCCTGGCGACGATGCTCTATGATCCGCGGATCGTTTCGAGCCCGCTCTTTCTCATCGGGACGGGCCTGCTCCTTACCGGGTTCGGTTTCAAGGTGTCCCTGGTCCCCTTCCACATGTGGACCCCGGACGCGTACGAAGGGGCCCCGACGGTTGTCACCGCCTTCATGTCCGCCGCGGTCAAGGCGGCCGCCTTCGCCGCGCTCATCCGGGTGCTCCTGGTGGCTCTTCCCGGCGTGCAGCCCGCCCTGTGGAAGGTCCTCTGGGTACTGGCCGTGCTGACGATGACCGTGGGGAACCTGTCGGCGCTCGTGCAGGACAACGTGAAACGGCTGCTCGCCTACTCCTCGATCGCCCACGCCGGGTATGTCCTGGTGGGGCTCGTCTCCGGCGACGTCCTCGGCGGGCAGGCCGCCCTGTTCTACCTCCTGGTGTACGCGTTCATGAACATGGGCGCGTTCGGCGTGATGATCCTCATCGCCCGGAAGGAGGACGACGGGTACGACATCGCGCACCTGAAGGGGATCGGCTTCAAGTACCCGGTGCTGGGCGCCTTGCTCACCCTGTTTCTCGTTTCACTGGGGGGGATTCCGCCGACGGCCGGGTTCGTCGGCAAGTTCTACCTCTTCAGCGCCGCGGTGAAGAACGGCTATATCTGGCTTGCCGTCATCGGCGTGCTCAACAGCGCCGCCTCCGTCTACTATTACCTGCGGCTGGTCGTCTACATGTACATGACGCCTGCGGACGGCGAGGTTTCCGTCCCGCGCTCGCCGCGAATCCTCTTCTCGCTGGCCCTATCCGCCTCGGCGGTCGTCGTCGTCGTTCTGGGGATCGTCCCCCGCTCCGTGCTGGAGATCGCCGAGCGCTCCATCCTCTCCATGCTGATGTAGCCGTCCGGGGATGTCGATGGACTTCCTTCCCTCCGTCGCGGTGGCGTCATGATCGGGCTTCCGCAGCCTCGGAGGGGGGCTCCGTTCGTGGCTCGCCGTGCGATGCACCCGCACGGCTGTGCTTAACCTCACTGCGCCCCCCTCCTGCGCCTGCTCCGCCCGGCACATGGGACCGAGGCGCAGCGGGGGTTCCGCGCAGCGGCCTGTGGAGTGAGGCGGAGATTGCGACGAGCGGAACCGGCAGCGAGCGGTCGAAGGTCGCGAGCGTAGCGGAGTGGAATCCCCCGCGAGCCGTAAGGTCCCTGGATACTCAACATCGCAGCAGGAGAATTCCCGGCTCATCTTCGAGTCCTCGACACTGCCGGCAGGGGGGCGGTTCGGAATCGATTCCTTTGGAAAAGCATCTACTTATCAAAGGGAAAAAACCGGACGAGAATGGGGAGGACGGCATGAAGATCTACGTCGTGTTCTACTCGATGTACGGGCATGTCCACAAGATGGCGGAGGCCGTCGCGGAAGGGGCGAAGGAAGTAAAGGGGGCGGAAGTGGTCCTTCGTCGCGTGCCGGAGACGCTTCCGCAGGAGGTTCTCCGGAAGATGGGGGCGGTGGAGGCCCAGAAGGCATTCGCCCACGTGCCGGTCTGCACGGTGGACGAGCTTAAGGAGGCCGACGCGATCCTCTTCGGCACGCCCACCCGGTTCGGCAACATGTGCGGGCAGATGCGCCAGTTTCTCGACGCCACCGGCAGGCTCTGGACGCAGGGCGCTCTCGTCGGCAAGGTCGGCTCCGTGTTCGCCAGTTCCAATACCCAGCACGGCGGGCAGGAGTCGACCATCCTGAGTTTCCACATCACTCTGCTCCACCAGGGGATGATCATCGTGGGGCTGCCGTACGCCTTCGAGGGACAGATGCGGATCGACGAGATCACGGGCGGATCCCCCTACGGGGCGTCCACCATTGCCGGCGGCAAGGGAGAGAGGATGCCGAGCGAGAACGAGCTGGCCGCCGCGCGGTTCCAGGGCAAGCACGTGGCGTCCATCGCCGCGAAACTCGCGAAATAGCGGGAAGAACCTAATTTATCACGGGCCGCCGGTACTGCGGTCAGGGCGGGGAAGGAAGAACCTCCCGGGCCGCTGCGAAAAGCGTTTCCGCGGGCACCGCGCCCACGAGAATCCGGTTTCCGATGAGGAAGGAGGGAACCCCCGTGATGCCGAGCTGGGCGGCAACCGCCCGATTCGAGTTCAGCGTTTCCTCGAAGGCCGGCTCGCTCCAGGCGCGCTCCACCACGTCGGGCGCCACCCCGGCCTCTTCCGCCAGGGTCCGAAGCACGGAGTCGTCGCCGATGTTTCTCCCCTCCCCGAAGAATGCCGCAAAGAGCTTCTCGTTGAGGGCGTTGAACACATCCGCCCCTTCTCCCTTCGCCGCTTCGGCGAGAAGAAGCGCCTTGTGGGAGTTCGTCGTGATCTTCCGCTCGGCCAGGGGGATATTCTCCTCACCGGCCATCCGGGAGAGGTGCTCCATCATCTGCCGCCACTGGTCCTCCGGGTACCCCAGTTCCGAAACCGGCATCCCGGAAGATGGCGTGTCCGGGTGGATCTCGAGAAAATGCCAGTCCACGGCAAGATCGTAGCGATCGGAAAGCCTTGCCAGGCGCTTGTCCCCTATATAGCAGAACGGGCAAATATAATCGGAAAATACGGACACCGATAACTTTGGTTTCTCCCCCATGTTCCCCTTTCCTTTTTTCTCTCTTGTACGTCTTTCCGTCATGTTTTGGATACCCCCGAACGACAGGGAGATTCGTCATCTGTCGCCTGAGGGGATTTACTAAACCCCCTTCCGGGGCAGACGGACCGGCAGGAACCGGGGAACGCGCTTCTGGTATTTCCGGTACTCCTCCCCGAAGATGCGGACCATGCGACGCTCCTCGAAGAAGGTCCCGACGTAGAAGTAAAGGACGATCAGCACGACAGACAGAAAGGAGTTCCGGGTCTGGACGGGGTGAAAGGTCAGGATCGCGGAGGTGCCGAGATAGAGCGGATGGCGCACGAATCCGTATGCTTTCTTCGTGAAGAGGCGATCGTTGTGCCCCGGCTCCGGGGGGTTCCCCTCCCGTTGCCGCTTCCACTGGCGGATGCCGAGAAACTCGTTTACGTCCCAGGGGGTCCAGAAAAGCAGTGCGGCCCCGCAGGCCTGGGTGGCATAGAACAGAAGACGCACTCCGCCTTCCAGACGGTAGAGGGGCTGGTCCGGTACAGTGCGCAGATACAGGACGACCAGGAGAAATGCGACGAAGGAGTACGCGGTGAAGAGAAGGCGGTGATACGCGGCGAACGCCCGCTCCCCCATCGTCCGGCGCGCAAGGTCTTCATACCGTTCTGAAACGGTCAGGCTGTGAAACACCGCGAAGGCAGACCACGCCAGGATGACCCGCAGCATGTCCAACACGTCTCCCCCGCCGTCAAAAGAATGCCGATGGGTGAAATTTCCCGCCCGTCGCCTGGTCCGGGAAGCTCCTTCGCCCAATATAGCACCGGGGTATAAAAGGCGGAGACTCCCCCTGATCCCGGGGTCCGGATATACTGTAGCGGATGGACTGCCCCGTTTGCCGGATATCCTCCATGCGCCGGGTGATGGCGGGAGACAAGGAGATCGACCGGTGCCTTGCCTGCGGAGCCCTCTGGTTCGACTACGGGGAGATCCGCGAGCTCACGGAAGGGCACCTGGAGGTCGAGCCCGGGGAGGAGACGCCGCAGGATCCTCCGGGAGGACTGCTCCGCAAGATGCACCGGCAGGCGATGTCTATTTCCTGCCCGCGGTGCGGAGGGGCCGTAGGCGCGATCGATTTCCAGATGACGGGGGTCCCCGTTATCCGCTGCCGCAAGTGCCGGGGATATCTCGCGCCGCGCCGGTCCGCGGCCGCCATTGTCGAACGGTTCCGGATCGCCCGCCTGCACGGGAAGAAGTTCGCCGATCTCGGGGAGTCGCTCGCCGGGGCGATGAAGCGCCGGATGGAGCGCAGCCACGGACCTGTCATGGGCACATCGGGCATGCCGATCCCCCTTCCGGTCATCGTGCCCCTCGCCGACGATGGGCCGGCAGTCTCCTCGTTTCCCCTTGTCACCTCCCTGCTGATCGGGCTGTCCCTGGGCGTTTACATACTTGCCCGGATCGCCGACGCGACCATTACGCTGCCCGGAGGACTTCCCGGCCTTCCGTCGGGATCGGGAACCCAGGGAGTCTCCTTGACCAACCTCCTGATCTTTCCGTTCCTGCACGCCGGGCTGGTGCCGCTTCTCACCGGCGCCCTTTTTCTGTTCGTCCTGGGCGACAACGTGGAGGACCGGATGGGGTGGCTGCCGTTTCTCCTTCTGTATCTTTCGTGCGGCGTCCTCGCGGGGACGGCCCACGTCCTCTGGGGGAAACCGGGGGGATATGCGGCCCTCGGATCGGCGGGCGCGGTCGCGGGGATCCTGGGCGCCTACCTCGTCTTTTTCCCCGACGTTTCCATCGAAATGTACGGATTGGGAAAAGTAACTACCGTTCCGGCATATCTGTTCGCCTGCGTCTGGGTGGCAGCCGTCTTCCTGATCGGGCCCGGTCCGTTCGTGGAGATCGTAAACCCCGCGCCTCTCTCCCTTGTCGGGAACCTCGCGGGGTTTGGGGCCGGGGTTGCCGGCGCGGTTCTCTGGCGGCTCCGTGAGGAACGTCTTTCCGGCCCTTCCCTGTCCGGCAACCGAAGCTGAAACGTTCTCCCCTCCTTTCGTTGTTTTCCCTGGGCAATACCCGCTTGTCGCCGGGCCGGGAACGGGAGGCGAGAGGGAAACCTCCTGCCGTAACCGGCAGAACCGACCCTTGCACGGGGGTGCGCCGCCGCAGTAGAATACCCCGACCTGGCGGCTGATCGGCCGGGAAGATCGTCGACAAAATGGGGAAACGGAGGAACAGGAGCGTGAGGAAGATCGCAGTCCATGTGGTTCTCGTGTTCGTTTTTCTTTCCGGAGTCTGCCTGGCCGGGGACAAACCGGAGATCAAGGACGAGAAGGGGAAAATCAATTACAGCATCGGCTACCAGATCGGCGGAGACTTCAAGCGGCAGGGGATCGATCTCGATCCTGACCTCATCGTGAAGGGGATCCAGGACGCTTTGTCGGAGTCCAAGCCCCTTATGACCCCGCAGGAGATGCGAAAGACCCTGGTGGACCTGAAGAAGAAGATCGTGGCGGACCAGCGGAAGCAGCAGAAGGAACAGGCCCAAAAGAATCTCGCGGAAGGAAAGGCGTTTCTGGCAAAGAATACGAAGAAGAAGGGCGTCAAGACCCTGCCGAGCGGACTGCAATACAAGGTGATCGAAAAAGGAAACGGGACTTCCCCCAAGAAGACCGACAGTGTGACGGTTAACTACCGCGGGACGCTCATCGACGGCACCGAGTTCGACAGCTCCTACAAACGGGGGAAACCGGCGACTTTCCGGGTCGACGGGGTGATCGCCGGCTGGACTGAGGCGCTGCAGCTGATGAAGCCGGGAGCGAAGTGGCAACTCTTCATCCCCGCGAACCTGGCCTACGGCGAGCGGGGCGCCGGCCCCCGCATCGGACCGAACAGCGCCCTGATCTTCGAGGTCGAACTGACCAAGGTGAATTAAGGGAGGGGGATTTCTCTTTTACCTGCCTTTCCGCAGTACCCGCTTGTCGCCTATCCGCAGCGTGACCTTGGACATGTCGAAGTGTTCGAGCAGCGGGATGACGTACTTCCGGGAGAGCCCGCCGGCCAGGTCCTTGAATTCCGGCACGGTGATCTCTCCCTTCCGCTCCAGGTGGGCGACGAGCTTTTCCTGCAATGCGCCGGTCGCGCCGGGGTCGAAGAAAAGTTCCTTCACGCGCAGTACGGCGCCTTCCTTGACGAGCGCATCCAAGGTCTTTTCGAACTCCTTCCTGTCCGGTGGACGCAGAAGGTCTCCCAGTTCCGCCCGGGAGAGGGCGGACAATCCCGTCTCGCGCACTTTCGCGGCGATGGATTGGGCAAGGGGCGACGACAGTTCCACGGACCGCGGCTTTCTCGCCGGCAGGAAGAAGAAATCCCCCGATCGCTCCGCTTCCGGGCGGGTGGCGAGCGCGATCGCGGCAAGTTCCGGGTCGGGCACGACGGGCATCTGGGCGGCGATCTCCTCGCGGGGAAACCCTTCCCGGTCCGGGAACCGGTCGTGGAGCAGGGTGAGGGCGCGGATCCCCTCCCTCCCGGTCTTCTCCACTACGGCGGCGTGCCAGTACCGGCTTCCTGCGGCATCCGCCCGAATCCTCCCGAGAGAACCCAGGCGCACGATTTCGGCCTGCACCGTGGGGAGCCCTGCTCCTGCGATGACGGCGGCCTCTTTTGCCCTGAGCCCGCTTCGTCCCGCTTCCTGCAGGGCGGCCAGGACCCGATCGGACACCTCGGGGGACCGAAAGCCGGAAAGCGTCTGCAGGAAACCCTTTCCGGGACCTTTACGCCGGGGAGGATAGGGATTCAACACCCGCCCTCCCCCGATCGTGTATCCGAAGTTCTCGAGGGCGGAGAAGCCGCGCAGGATGAAGCTGTCCCCCCCCATGAGAACGATCTCCTCGTCGAGGCTTATCCGGGCGAATCCCGAGCCGCCGGGCGTGATTTCCGATGCGTCGAGAAGGAGGACCTTCGCGAGGGTGGACGACGTCCCCGAGTGAAACGAGACCCGGGCGCGGTTTTTCAACGGCCGGGGGGCCATCGGGAGGTATTCGACGAACGCGTCGGCCTCTTTCGTGGGGGAAAGTGTCCCCGGGTGGCACAGGACCGACCCGCGGGGCACGCTCTCCCTTTCCACGCCCTGGAGGTTAACCGCGGTACGCGTCCCCGCCGAGGAGGATTCCGTCGTTCCCCCGTGCACCTGCAGACCCCGGACGCGGGCGACCGGCCCGCCGGGAAGCACCTGGACCTCGTCCCCGGACCGGACGGTTCCCCCGGTCAGGGTGCCGGTCACCACCGTGCCGAACCCTTTCATGGAGAACGAACGGTCGACGGGGAGCCGGAAGAAAAGTCCCGGGTCCTTTCCCTGTGCGCGCGAGGCGATGGCGTCGAGTGCCTCCGTGAGCGCAGGAAGCCCCTCCCCCGTCACCGCGGAAACCCGCACGACGGGGGCGTCGGAAAGGAATGTGCCGCGGACGTAGCGGCGCACCTCCTCCTCCTGGAGGTCGGCCCAGTCGGCATCCACCTTGTCGCACTTGGTCAGGGCCACGAGTCCGTCCCGGACGGAGAGAAGACGGCAGATGTCCAGATGCTCCCGGGTCTGCGGCATCACTCCCTCGTCCGCGGCGACGACCAGCATCACGATGTCGATGCCGGCGGCGCCGGCGACCATCGTCCGGACGAACTTCTCGTGCCCGGGGACGTCGATGATCCCCGCGAGCGTCCCGGAGGGGAGGAGGAGATGGGCGAATCCCAGTTCGATCGTGATCCCCCGCTCCTGCTCTTCCTTCAATCGGTCCGGGTCGGTCCCCGTGAGCGCAAGGACGAGGGCGCTTTTGCCGTGGTCGATGTGCCCGGCCGTTCCGACGATCACCTTTTTCGACATAGGCCTATCTTACCGGATTCGGGAAGAGGTGGTAATGTGGTGGAAAAAAGGGATGGACGAGGAGGCGACGCTGGATTCACCGCACAGGATCCCGATCGAGGACCGCATCGACCTGCACGCATTTTCCCCGAAGGAGGTCGTTTCCGTGGTGGAGGAGTATCTCGAGGAGGCGTCGAGACAGGGGTTGCGCCAGGTCCGGCTCATTCACGGACGCGGGACGGGGACCCAGAGGCGCATGGTCCGCAGCGCCCTCTCCCGGCACCCGCGCGTGGAAGCGTTCGGAAACGCTCCGACCGAGGCCGGGGGGTGGGGAGCCACACTGGTGCTGCTGCGGCTACCCTGAAAACGTGTTATTTCCGCAGGGTGATCTCGATCCGGTCGACGACCTTTACGATGCTCCGGTCCTTTTTGATGATTGCTTCGCCGTCGAGCGATTTCTTGATGAAGGAAAGCGCGGCCGCGTGCAGCGGAGTCGGAGCCTTGTCGGGCAGCCGGTAATCGATCCACAACCCGTCTTTTTTCGATTCGACCAATCCCGCGTCGGAAAGGGTCTTCAGGTGATGCGACACGTTGGGCTGCGATCCCTTGAGCACGTGCTGGATTTCGCAGACGCAAAGCGGCCTGGCCTCCAGCATCTTGAGGATGCGCAGACGCGTCTCATCCGATAGGGCCTTGAACAACTTGGTCGTGGTTTTCAAAGGACTCACCCCCCCGGGTAATAGTATAAGGTAATCCTTGTTGCCCGGCCCGGTCAAGCAGGACGAAACAGGGCGGGGGGTACGATCGCGAGGGAGGAGCGTGGAGAAGACGAAAGGGGCGGGGCTGCGTAAAGGCTGGAAAAGGATCCTTTTTCTGTGCACCGGAAACGCCTGCCGAAGCCAGATGGCCGAGGGATGGGCACGGGCGCTCAAATCGGAGGAGATCGAGGTTTTCTCCGCGGGGGTGGCGCCTTGCTACGTCCACCCGCGGGCGATCCGGGTGATGCAGGAGGCGGGGGTGGATATCTCGGCGCAGTACTCGAAGCATGTGGAGGAGCTGGAGGAGATCCGCTTCGACTATATCGTGACCCTGTGCGACTACGCGGCAGAGGTGTGTCCCTACCACCCCGGCCTGGGGAAACGTGTCCACCGGCCGTTCGAGGACCCCGTCTTCGCCCGGGGGACGGAAGAGGAAGTGCTCGCCCGGTTCCGGGACGTCCGGGACCAGATCCGCCGTTTTGTCGAGGGGATGCCGGAGAATCTCGAGGAACCGGGGACGTAAGGGGGACGGGATGAAGGTCCCCGCAGTCTACGCGATCACGGGCCTCATCATCCTGGCGGGCTTCGCAGGCAAGGCCCTGTTCCGGAAAACGCGGATCCCGGATATTCCGCTTCTGCTGGGCATCGGCGTGCTGCTGGGTCCCGTTCTTCATCTGATGGACAGCGAGACGCTGCTCCCTCTCGCTCCCTATATAGGAACCCTCGCCTTGCTCATGATCATGCTCGAGGGAGGGATGAACCTCGATGTGGACCGGGTTGTCCGCCAGATGAAGTGGATCGTTCTGCTTACGTCACTGGCGTTCCTCCTGGCCACGGCGGGAATCGCCGCGGTGCTCCATTTCCACGCGGGGATGTCGATCCCTTTGTCCCTCATTCTCGGGGCGGCCCTGGGGTGCACGAGCGGGGCCGTCGTGATCCCCCTCGTCCAGGATATGCGGATGTCGGTCAATACCCGCACCCTTCTTACCCTCGAGGCGGCCCTGGGGGATACGCTTGCCGTTGTCCTGGTACTCTTTCTCATCCGGTACATCAAGGCCCCGATCGCGGACACGGGGCTCCAGGTCTCGCTCCTGGTGAGCGCCTTTCTCTGGGCGGGCCTGCTGGGCGGCGTGGGGGGCGTTCTCTGGGTGCGGTTCCTTGCCCGGGTGGGGCGGATGCACCTTTCGTACATGCTGACGATGGCGGCGATCCTTCTCCTCTACGCCGCATGCGAAATCATCCACGCCAGCGGCGTCTTCGCCGTCCTCGTTTTCGGAATGGCGATGACCAACGCGGAATCGATCATGAAGAAGATGCCCACGAAGAACCAGTACGATTGGGACGCCACCGACTTCGCCCTTCACGATACCATCGGGTGGTTCCACGATGAGGTGACCTTCATCGCCCGGGTCTTCTTCTTCGTCTACCTGGGAATGCTCCTCGACGTGTCGGGGTTCACGCAGGCGGTGGTCGTCGCATCCTGCGGGATCGTCCTCCTGGTCTACCTGACCCGGAACCTGGCCACGCGGATCGTGGGGTGGCTGGGCAGGAGGCAGCCGCCGTTCGAGCGGGGAATCATCACCGGTATGGCGCCGCGGGGACTGGCCTCCGCCGTCCTCGCCACTCTCCCGTCCGCCGCGGGGATCGAGGGGACCGGATCATTCATCCAGTACGCCATTTTCGTCATCGTGGTGACGAACGTGATTCTCGCCGCCTCCGTGTTCCGGAGCGAGCGCCAACTGGATGCGCTCATCGAGCCGTTCACCAGGGATGCGGAAGAGGCCGGAGATTCGGGGGTGGACCGGAGGTAGAATCCCGTTACGACCTGTTGTGCTCGTGCTTGTGGGCGTACCGGATGACCGTGACTTTCTCCTTCGTGATCATCCCGCCGCACATCATCTCGTCGACCCTGGGCATCACCTCGTCCAGTCTCTCCTGGGTCTCCACCACCTCGACGATGATCGGCATGTCCCGGGACAGCCGGAGGATCCTGTCGGTGTGGTAGATGCTGTGGGCGCCGAACCCCGCCACCCCGCGCAGGACGGTGGCTCCCGCGAACCCTTCCTTCTTGAAAAGCTCCACCAGCGCCTCGTGGAGCGGACAGTTCTGGTACCGGTCGCCTTCCCCGATGAAAATCCGCATGAGAACCTTTTCGCCCGTCAGTTTTGTCATGTCGGTCACCCTACAGCTGTCTTGCGGTGATTATCCCAAGCCAGGTGAAAAAAAGACAGAGGAGCACGGTCACCGCGATGTTGGCCGCCGCCGGCACGAAGTCGCCCCCTTCGATCTGCTTGAAGGACTCGTAGCTGAACGTCGAAAAAGTGGTCAGCCCTCCGAGCAGGCCGATTACGAGACCGATGCGCAGGTCGGGGGAAAGAAGGGTGGTGCGCGAACCCGTCTCCATGACGAGCCCGACCAGGAACGACCCCGCGACGTTTACCGCGAGCGTCCCGTAAGGGAAGCCGATTCCGGCGAGGTCGTGAACCCACCCCGATAGGTAATAGCGCGCCGCGCACCCGAGGGCGCCGCACAGCGCGACGAGCAGGACGGTCTGCATACGAAGGATGAACTATACCGCGCCGCGGGAGGGGAATGCAACCGCCCGGAAACCCGGGCGGGATCCCCTGTGGGCCGGCCGTTCGTGTGGTATGATTTTCCCACTGCGCATTGCAAAAAGGGGGAACGGATGGCCTTCCGGGACCTGCGGGAGTTCCTCTCCGCGCTCGAGGCGCGCGCGGAGCTGTTACGGATCCGGGCGCCGGTGTCCGCGGACCTCGAGGCGGCCGAGATCGCGGACCGGGCGATAAAGGCCGGCGGGCCGGCGCTGCTGTTCGAAAACGTGAAGGGGCACGACGTCCCGCTTGCGATGAACCTCTTCGGCACGATGGAGCGGATGTGCCTCGCCCTGGGCGTTGCCTCCCTGGACGAGATCGGCGCACGGATGGTGGAGGTGATCGAGCCGGAGATCCCCTCCAATCTCATCGAAAAGCTGAAGATGCTTCCTAAGCTCGCCCGCCTGGCCGACTTCATCCCGAAGACGGTATCCTCCGCCCCGTGCCAGGAGGTGGTGGAGGAAGATCGGCCGTCTCTCGCCTTCCTCCCCGTCGTCAAGACATGGCCGGGGGACGGGGGACCGTTCCTCACCCTTCCCCTTGTCTTCACGAAGGACCCGAAAACGGGCCGGCGCAACGTCGGGATGTACCGGATGCACGTCTACGACGAGACGAGCACGGGAATGCACTGGCACATCCACAAGGGGGGGGCGCAGCATTACCGGGGGTTTCGCAGGAAGCGGGAGAGGATGCCGGTGGCGGTGGCCCTGGGGGGTGACCCGGCGACGATCTACGCGGCCTCGGCGCCGCTGCCCGAAGACGTGGACGAGATGGTCTTCGCCGGGTTTCTGCGGAAGCAGCCGGTCGAACTCGTCCGGTGCCGGACGGTCGACATCGAGGTCCCGGCGCACGCCGAGGTGATCCTCGAGGGATATGTCGACCCGGACGAGCTTCGCACGGAAGGCCCGTTCGGGGACCACACCGGGTACTACTCCCTGGCCGACGAATACCCGGTCTTCCACGTGACGTGCGTAACGAGGCGCAAGCACCCGATCTACCCGGCGACGATCGTGGGGAAGCCCCCGATGGAGGACGTCTACCTCGGGAAGGCCACGGAGCGGATCTTCCTTCCGCTGCTCCGCAAAATCGTCCCGGAAGTGGTCGACATGAACCTTCCCGTCGAGGGGATCTTTCACAACGTCGCCCTCTTCTCCATCGACAAGCGCTATCCCGGGCACGCGAGAAAGGTGATGAGCGCGGTCTGGGGGATGGGTCTCCTCATGTTCTCCAAGTTCGTCGTCGTCTTCGACGCCGACGTGAACATCCAGGACTCCTCCGAGGTCGTCTGGCGGATAGGGAACAACGTGGATCCCCGGCGCGACACGATGATCGTCGACGGGCCGGTCGATGCCCTCGAACACGCCTCCCCCATCCCCCACTACGGATCGAAGATGGGGATCGACGCCACGCGGAAGTGGGCCTCCGAAGGGTTCGCGCGGGAATGGCCCGAGGACATCCGGATGAACGAGGATATCGTCGAACTCGTCACCCGCCGCTGGAAGGAATACGGCTTCTGATGGGCCGCCTTCCCCATCGCCCCGGGGCCTCGTTTGTTGGCGCAGCAGCCGCAGGAGGGGGGCGCAGTGAGGTAAAGCGCAGGCGTGCAGGTGTATCGCACGGCGAGCCACGAACGGAGTCCCCCTCCGAGGATGCGGAGCCGTCCCCGGGGTGCTCTTGCGACGGGGCATGCACCGAGCCATTCCTCCGGCGTGCGGGAGACCGCTGACATGCTTGGCCGCGTAGGCGTCTACCTCGAGATGATCAAGGTGGCGCATACCGTTTTCGCGCTACCGTTCGCGCTGATGGGGGCGTTCCTCGCCGCGCGCGGTGCTCCCTCCCTCCGGACGGTCTTCTACATCGTCCTTGCCATGATCGGGGGGCGAAGCGCCGCGATGGGGTTCAACCGGCTGGTGGACGCCGACATCGACGCGAAGAACCCGCGCACCCGGGGGCGGGCCATCCCGCAGGGCGAGGTGAGCAAGCCGATGGTGGCCGTCTTCATTTTCCTGTCGCTGGTCCTGCTCGAATTGTCGGCGGCGAAGCTAAACCCCCTGTGCCTCAAGTTATCCCCGGTGCTCCTGCTCCTTCTTTTCTCCTACTCCTACACGAAGCGCTTCACCTGGGCGTCCCACATCATCCTGGGGCTTTGCCTCGGTGCCGCGCCGATGGCCGCATGGATCGCCGTAACGGGGGGAGTCGATGCGAGAATCCTGATCATCTCCTTCGCGGTCCTCTTCTGGGTAAGCGGGTTCGATATCCTCTACGCCCTCCAGGACATAGAGTTCGACCGGAAGGAGGGGCTCCACTCCATCCCGCGGTATCTCGGCGTCGGGAAGTCGCTGTGGGTGGCCCGGGGGTTTCACTTCGTGATGGCGGGCCTCCTGCTGCTGGGCTATTATAGTTTTGGGCTGGGCTGGTGGTTCCTCGCGGGGTGGGGAATCTGCGCCGCGGTGCTGGCGTACGAGCACGCAATCCTGCATAAGGACGACCTCTCCCGGCTGAACGTGGCGTTTTTCAACCTGAACGGACTCGTGAGCGTCGCACTTTGCCTGTTCACCTATCTTGACCTTGTGCTCTGACCCGGCCGGCGGATCCGGGGGGAGAGGATACTCCATGAAGGTGCTGCTCGGCATATCCGGCGCAAGCGGCGCCGTCTACGGCGTACGTACCGGTGCGGCGCTCAACGCCTGCCGGATGGACCTGCATCTGGTCGTCACCGCAACGGCATGGGACATCCTGGAGGCGGAAATCGGGACGGGGAACGTTCCCCGGCCGGGACCGACGCGCAGGACGAGGCTGCGCGGCATGGGCCTGCCGGGGAGAAAGCGGTGGCTCGCGGAACGGATGTCCGTCCCCACGACCGCGTTTCACCTTTATGAGGAGGACGATTTTTCCCTCCCGTTCGCATCCGGGTCGAATCCCCCGGACGCGATGATCATCGCTCCCTGCTCGATGGGGATGCTCGGCAGGATCGCCCACGGTATTTCGTCCTCGGTCCTTTCAAGGTGTGCAGACGTTGCCCTGAAGGAGAGAAAGCCTCTTGTGGTCGTCCCGCGGGAAGCCCCGTTTTCCGCTGTTCACCTCGAGAACATGCTCACCCTGGTCCGCGCCGGGGCGGACATCCTTCCTGCATGCCCGGGGTTCTATCACCGTCCGGCCACGGTCGCGGAGATGGTCGATTTTGTCGTATCCCGCATTCTCCGGCAAATCGGGATCGACGCGGGGCTCACCGCCCGGTGGGGAGAGATCCCCGGACCGGCGAAGAAGAGGCAAAAGGGAAGCCGCCGGAAAACGTGAACGTGACGGGCGGCAAGGGTGCAACCGCACGGGAAGGAGGTTTCCTCCATGAAACGGATCCTGGTCGTCGATGACGAGGAAAACATCCGCGAGCTGTACCGGGACGAGCTCGTCGAGGAGGGGTACGAGGTGGAACTTGCCCCGGACGGGCTCGAAGCGCTCAAGAAATTCGAATCGTTCCGCCCGGATCTCGTGACGCTCGACGTGAAGATGCCGGGGCTGGACGGTCTGGAAGTGCTGCGGAGGATCCGGGAGAAGAACCCGTCGGTTCCGGTCCTTCTGCTGACCGCCTTCGGGGAGTTCAAGCAGGATTTCACCACCTGGGCGTCGGACGCCTATATCGTGAAATCCCACGACACGAAGGAGCTCAAGACTACCGTGCGCCGGTTGCTGGGGGGCAGATGACGGTCCGATCCCTTCTCCAGGAGGCGATCTTCGGGAAGAAGATGCCGGCCTACACCCGGGAAGCTTCGCTCGCGGGGGCGCTGACCTCCGGGTTTTACGAAGTGTCGCAGGCGATGAACACGACGGCGGGCGACATGCAGAGCAGCCTCGACCTGATCGCCTCCGCCGCCACCTCGATTCTGCGCGTGGAGAGGGTTGCCATCCTCCTCAAGTCGCCCGGAGAGGAGGAGCTCGATCTCCGGGCGAGTGCGGGGATCCCGCGGGGGAGACAGTTCGAGAAGTACCGCCGGGAGATCCACGACAGCATCTTTTCCCCGGTCCTGGCCAGCGGCGAGGGAATGATCGTTTCGGAAACGCGGATCGGCCTCAACAGCAAGCTGTTGCGCCTCTTGCGGCGCCTCGACGTCAAGGGATTCCTCGCCGCCCCCATCCGGGATCCCTCCGGGGTCGTCGGGGTGCTTTGCGCCGCTTCCCCTCTGGACCGGAGGAACCTCGCCGAAACCGACCTGAAGCTCCTCTCCGTGATGGCGAACTTCGCGGGAGTGGCGATCGAGAACGCCAACCTGGTGGCCCGGCTCCACCGGAAGGCGAAGAAGCTGACGGCGATCTTCCAGATCAGCAGGGCGCTGAACGAGGAACGCGACCCGGCGGTCCTGTTCGAGCTCATCATCGACCGCGCCACGGACCTGTTGGGGGCCCCCAGCGGTTCCATGATCCTGATCGAAAGGCCTTCCGGCGTGCTGCGCATTCAGGCCGAGCGGGGACTCGGGCCGGAGGTCAAGGAGGAGGTCCTCCTCCGGATCGGGGAGGGGGTCACCGGGTGGGTGGCCAAGGAGGGGAAACCGGCGCTGCTGACCGACGTGACGAGCGATTTCCGGTATGTGGAGGCGAACACAAACGTGCAGTCGGAGCTGGCGGTCCCGATCAAGTGGGGGGACGAGGTCGTAGGCGTCCTGAACGTGGACCACTACAGCCGGTACGCGTTTACGGAAGAAGACCAGGAACTCCTAACCGCTTTCGCGAACGTCGCCGCCGTGGCGCTCAAAAACGCGAAGGTTCTCGACGGGGAAGAGGGCCGATGACAGTCCCGGCGGCTGTCGCCAAAGGCATTCCCCTGGGCCGCAGGATTTATCATAATAACAGGATGTTCTCCATTTCCCCGGCAGCGCGGTGTCCGCAGTGGAAAACGACGTAATCGTCGCCAGGCCCTTGTGGCCCGTGCTCCGCCACGCCGCCCGGTTCCTTACCGAGGACGGGTACCGGGTCGAGGAGACCCCCTCCTGGTCCAAGCTCCTGGACTCCGGGCTTTCCTGCCGCCACCTGTCCGGCATTCTGCTGGGGGAGCACGGGGACACGGCAGCGGAGCTCGAGGTCCTGCGGCGGTTCCGGGAACGGAAAGGGTCTCTCGGCGTACCCATCATCCTGGTGGGAGGAATGAACGCCATCCTCCGCGCCGGCAGATTTATCTCCTCCGGCGCAGACCTTGTGCTGCCCGCGGACATCTCCCCGGGAGAGCTCGTCGAGCGGGCGAAGCCCCTCTTCCACTACGGCGGCCTGTACCGGTCGCTGTCGGAAATCAACCGGGAACTTCGCGAGCTCTCCATGCGCGACGACCTGACGGGGCTTCCCAACCGGAGGCAATTTTCCCAGGATCTCGCCCGGGATGTGGAAATGGCCCGCCGAATCGGCCGTTGCCTGTCGTGCATCATAGTCGACATCGACGATTTCAAGCGGATCAACGACGATTTCGGCCACCCGGAGGGGGACAGCGTGATCCGGCAATTCGGAAACGTGATTCATTCGGCGAAGCGTGCCTACGACACGGTGGCGCGTTTGGGGGGGGACGAGTTCGCGTGGCTCCTCATGGACGCCGACCCGGACCAGGCGCTTCACGCGGCCGCCCGGGCGCACCGGATGGTGAACGAGAAAGCGTTCGACGTCGCGGGCAGCCGCTTGAACCTTACCGCCAGCTTCGGGGTCTCCTCCCTCCTGCCGGGAGTGGAACTTTCCGCCGACGATCTTGTGGGGAACGCGGACCGGGCATTATACTGGGGAAAGGAGAGCGGGAAGAACATCGTCCGTTTCTACCCGCCGAAAAAGGTGGAAGACCGAAATGTTGAGGCCGATTCTCACCTACCCTGACCCGTTCCTGTCGACGATGTCGCTTCCCGTGACGAACGTGGACGAGAAGGTGCGCGAACTCATCCGGGACATGTTCGAGACGATGTACGCCGCAAACGGGGTTGGACTGGCGGCACCGCAGGTCGGCGTGGGAAAGCGCGTGATCGTGGTGGACATCTCCCCGGTGGAGGAAACGGCCGGTCCGATCGCCCTCGTCAACCCCGAGATCATCGGGAAACAGGGGCAGGTCGAGGGGGTGGAGGGGTGCCTGAGCGTCCCCGGCGTCGAGGGGGTGGTCTGCCGGCACGAGTCGATCGTCCTCCGGGGGAAGAACGAGCAGGGGATCCCGGTCACCATAGAAGCCCAGGGGATGTTGTCCCGCGCCCTGCAGCACGAGATCGACCATCTGGACGGTATCCTGTTCGTCGACAAGCTCGCCGCCCCCGCCGCATCCGCGAAATAATGCCCCCATACCGCGTGGTCTTCATGGGAACCCCGGAGTTTGCGGTTCCCTCTCTCGACGCACTTGCACGCACCGAGGAGGTGACCCTCGTCGTCACCAACCCCGACCGCCCGTCCGGACGGGGCCGGGCGCTCACGGCCCCTCCGGTGAAACGGGACGCGCAGCGGCTCGGGATCCCGGTGTTCCAGCCGGAGAAGGCAAGAGACCCCGCGTCGGTGGCGCGCATCGCCGGCGAGCGGCCCGAACTGATCGTCGTCGTCGCG
>Ga0210060_1000291_pt1 | contig 21186 bp, 19 predicted proteins | sample Joice_CattailNLB_FD_184871 | JGI IMG/M metagenome (GOLD analysis project Ga0210060, IMG submission 184871) | Wetland microbial communities from San Francisco Bay, California, USA, that impact long-term carbon sequestration - Joice_CattailNLB_D2... | ecosystem: Environmental > Aquatic > Marine >...
AAGCGTGTGCCGGTGGTGACATCGAAATCCAGGTCCGCGTGATGCACGCGATGCAGGCGCCACAACACCGGTATGGCGTGAAACATGACGTGCTGCAGATAGATCAGCCCGTCCAGCATGATCACGGACGCGACCACGGATAACCAGTCCGGCACCATGACCTGGTTGAACAGACCCCATTGCCGGGTGCTGCACACGGCGGCTATACCCACGGCGGCGGCCGGAAACAACAGTCGCAGCAGCAGCGTGTTCAGCACTACCAACACGATGTTGTTCAGCCAGCGCGACGCCTTCGGCTGCGTCAGGGCTCGCCGCGGCGCCAGCAACTCCCAAATGGCCATGCACAGAAACACACCGAAGAAGGCAGCCAGGCGTATTGTGGCCTCGTGCGTGGTGACGAACTTATCCATGCAGTTGTCGGTATCCGGCTGACGGCTGTTGCTGGTCTATGGCATCCGCAACCAGCGCCAGTGCCGTAGTGACGACCCCGGTGCCCGCTGCCAGATCCGTTGCATGCCGGCTCAGTTCGCGCCGCCACGCACGTGCTCCCGGCATGGCCTGGAACAGTCCCAGCATATGACGTGTTATGTGTTTGAGAAGTGTCCCTGCGGTCAGTTCCCTTTCGATGTAAGGCAGCATTGCGGCAACCACCTGCTCGCGCGTCGGCACCTTATGGTGGTCTGCGAAAAAGCGGCTGTCCACCTGCGCCAGCAGGTAAGGATTGTGGTAGGCGGCTCGTCCCAGCATAACACCGTCCACGTGGCGCAGCTGTTCAGCGGCGGCATCAAGCGAGTCGATCCCGCCGTTGACGACGAACACAAGTTCGGGGAAATCACGCCTGAGCTGCCACACCATGGCGTAATTCAGCGGCGGAATGGTACGGTTTTCCTTCGGGCTCAGGCCATGCAGCCAGGCCTTGCGGGCATGGATGATGAAGCTGCGGCAGCCGGCAGCGGCAACCGTCTGCACGAACGCCGCCAGCGCTTCATACGAGTCAAGATCATCGATGCCGATGCGGGTCTTGACAGTGACCGGCACGGCTGCAGCGCCTGACATGGCCGCAACACATTCCGCCACCAGCCGGGGTTCCGCCATCAGGCAGGCGCCGAAGCGGCCCGACTGCACCCGGTCGCTGGGGCAGCCAACGTTCAGGTTGATTTCGTCATAGCCATAGTCCGCGCCGATTGCGGCGCAGGCCGCCAGCGCGACGGGGTCGCTGCCCCCCAGCTGCAGCGCCACCGGGTGCTCGGCTGAATCATAACGGAGATAGCGCTCGCGCGGACCGTGCAGTATGGCACCGGTTGTCACCATCTCCGTATAGAGGACGGTGTGCCGGGTCAGCAGCCTGAGCAGGTAGCGGCAGTGGCGGTCGGTCCAGTCCAGCATGGGCGCGACCGCGAAGCGAGGGGTGTTGACTTGAGTAATGCCGGTCTCTCCTGTTTACAGTATTTGCCCACATCCGCCGATAGCCTGACTGGTTGTACGCAGGTTGGTGATTTCAATCACATTATATAAATAATCGCTTTTGTATTTTAGGCGTGGGTGCTATAGTGCAGGCAACCCGGTTGGTTTGTAAATCATTATGTTTACCAAGGAGTTAGCTATGAACCGTACGCGCTCAATGCTGCTGTCACTGGCGCTGCCCCTGTTGCTGGCCGGACCGGTTGCGGCGGATGAACTACTGGTCGACAGCATCCAGTCCGCCCCCGCCATTCAGACCCCGCGGGCCGGCCTGGACATGGCCAGCGTGCGCCAGCAGTTCGGTAACCCGGTTGCCGAGCAGCCGACTGTTTCCGTCGACGGCGGACCCTTCCAGCCACCGATCACACGCTGGGACTACAATGCCTTTTCCGTATTCTTCGAGCGCGATCGCGTGGTCCATTCCGTCGTACACCGCCAGTAAACCAGTCCGCATCCACTGATGTATCATAGCCGGTCCTGTGACCGGCTATTTATTTACAGTACTCACGTGTTGATCCCCGAATTCGCACCCCAGTCCGGGGTAATACTCACCTGGCCCCACCGGCACTCGGACTGGGAAGACAGACTCGCAAGTATCGAGCCGGTCTATCTCGACATCGCGCGTGCCGTAGTCGAGCACGAACACCTGCTGGTCATCTGCTACGACACCGGGCACCGGCAGCACGTGCAGTCGGCGCTGGCCGAAGCCGGCATCCCCCTCGACAGGGTCATCTTTGCTTGCGTGCGTACCAACGATACCTGGGTGCGCGATTACGGACCACTCACCGTGCTGGAAGACGGACGGCCGGTACTGCAGGACTACGTATTCAATGCCTGGGGTGACAAGTACACCGCCACCCTGGACGATGCCGTGACCGGCAACCTTTATGCAGCCGGTCTGTTCGGGACACTCGAGTATCAACGCCAGTCGCTGGTACTGGAGGGTGGCAGTATCGACGTCGACGGCAACGGCACGTTGCTGACCACCTCGCACTGCCTGCTGTCACCGACACGCAACCCCGGACTGGGGAAGCCCGGAGTGGAAGCGGCGCTGCGCGAGCGCCTCGGCATCGAGCAGGTGCTGTGGCTGGAGCACGGCGAACTGGCCGGCGATGACACCGATGCGCACGTCGACATGCTGGCACGATTCTGCAGCACCGACACCATCGCCTATATCCAGTGCCTCGACCGGGAAGATCTGCACTTCGCGCCACTCGCCGCCATGGAACACGAACTGCAGGCATTCCGGACCCTGGACGGCGCACCTTACCGGCTGGTCCCGCTGCCCTTGCCGCGAGCCGTACACGACGCAAGCGGCAAGCGCCTGCCTGCCAGCCATGCCAATTTCCTGGTGATCAACGGCGCCGTGCTGCTGCCGGTCTACGACGATCCCGCCGACGCCATTGCGCAACAGCGCCTGCAGGACTGTTTTCCCGACCGAACCATCATCCCGATCAATTGCCTGCCGCTGATCCAGCAATTCGGCAGCCTGCATTGCGCTACAATGCAGCTCCCGGCCGGCATACTGCGGGCAGCGAGTGAATGACATGAACGACAGGATTATCAACGTTGCACTGGTCCAGCAAGCCTGCAACACCGATCATGAAGCCAACCTGGCGGCCAGCATCGCGGGCATCGAGGACGCCGCCGCCCGGGGTGCGCAGCTGGTACTGCTGCAGGAACTGCACCGCGGCACGTATTTCTGCCAGGTTGAGGATGTCGCCAACTTCGACCAGGCGGAATCCATTCCGGGTCCGACCACCGAGCGGCTCGGCAAGCTGGCCGCCGCACACAAGCTGGTCATCGTCGCCTCGCTGTTCGAGAAACGCGCCGCCGGCCTGTACCATAACACCGCGGTGGTATTCGATGTCGACGGCACAATTGCCGGCCGCTACCGCAAGATGCACATACCGGATGATCCCGGCTACTACGAGAAATACTACTTCACCCCTGGCGATCTCGGCTTCACGCCGGTCGAAACCTCGCTTGGCACACTGGGTGTACTGGTGTGCTGGGACCAGTGGTACCCGGAAGCGGCACGCCTGATGACGCTGGCCGGCGCGGAGTTGCTGCTGTATCCGACCGCGATCGGCTGGGACTACGATGACAGCAGTGACGAACAGGCACGACAGCGCGACGCATGGCTCACGGTGCAGCGCGGTCACGCTATCAGCAACAGCCTGCCGGTGCTTGCCTGCAACCGGGTCGGTCACGAACCGGATCCGTCCGGCGCAACCGCCGGCATCCGCTTCTGGGGCAGCAGCAGCGTGATCGGGCCACAGGGGGAACTGCTCGCGCAGGCGGGCACGGACGCGGCCGAAACACTGCTGGTGCCGGTGGATCTCGGACGCACCGAGCAGTTGCGGCGCAGCTGGCCATTCCTGCGCGACCGCCGCATCGATGCCTACCAGGCGCTGCTCACCCGCTTCCGAGACCAGTAGCCTGTCCGGGTAATCATGTTGCTGCGGCGGCGGGAATTCGGCCCATTGTTACGCTTCATCCCGTCAAATTGAACCCGCTATTCTCCTCGAACGATCGAAAAACTGTCCTCGATTTCCCTCTTGCCTCGCTTCTCACAGATTACCCGACAGGCTCTGGCCCGCATCGCGGCACATGCCTGCGGTAGGCAGCTGAATCCATTCATGCTAGTGTTTTTCGAGATTACCAGACCAGCGGACAACGAAAATGATTCTTATTCTGGCCCCGGATACCGACAAGGACGGTGAAGCCTACCGTCAGCTGCTGGAGTTCCTCACCAACCTGAAGAATATCCAGACCCGCGTACACGATGAAAAAGGTATCCAGCAGACACTGACTGAAATCTACCTCGTCGGTGATACGGCATCGCTGCAGATCGAAGACATGGCAAGCCTGCCGTGTGTCGAGCGCGTGGTACGGGTATCGGAGGAATACCGGATACTCGGCCGCCATCACGATGACAATCGCCCCACCTGGTTCGACTACAACGGTGTGCGATTCGGGCAGGACAACCTGAATGTGTTTGCCGGGCTGTGCGCCGTCGATACACCGGAACACGTTGAATTGATGATGAAGGCGCTGCAGGAAAACGGACAACAGTGCACACGCATGGGTGCCTACAAGCCACGCACCAATCCCTACTCGTTTCAGGGGCATGGCAGGAAATGCCTGCCCTGGGTGTTCGAACTCGCCGGCAGGTACGGCATCAAGGTAATCGCAATGGAGGTTACCCACGACTCGCACGTCAGGGAAATTCACGAGGCGCTCGAACAGACCGGGCACCCGACCGGGGTCATGCTGCAGATCGGTACCCGCAATACCCAGAATTTCGAATTGCTCAAGTCGATCGGCCGCGAACCTGAATTCCCGGTACTGCTGAAGCGCGGCTTCGGCATCACGCTCGAGGAATCGCTGAACGCGGCGGAATACCTGGCCAGCGAAGGCAACCGGCGCGTGGTCTTCGGACTGCGCGGCATGAAGACCAACATGGGAGACCCGCATCGTAATTTCATCGACTTCGCCCATGTGCCGGCCGTGCACCGTCTGACCCGCATGCCGGTTTGCATCGATCCGTCACATTCGGTAGGCACACGCGATGCGACCAGCGAAGGAATACTCGATATTTTCCACGTGACGGCACAGGGCATCATTGCCGGTGCGAACATGGTGCTGGTGGATTTTCACCCCTATCCGAGCAAGGCGCTCGTCGACGGACCACAGGCCCTGCATATGAACGAGCTGGGATACTTTCTCGAGGATATCCGCATCGCAAGGAAAGCCTACGAAGACAGGATCGCACTGCACGGGAAATTCGCAAAAACATCGAAGAAGTCCGGCTAGCGTTGCGTGTCCGGTCGCCCTGAAGGTCACGGGCATGCAGTGATACAGGCTCATCCCGCCTGTCACCGGAGATCGACGCACCGGCAACACGCAAGCTGGAGGACATCGTTGCCAATGAACCATTTTCCTGTCGTCTTGCCACTACGGGCAGTCTCCGGCGGCCAGCCATTGATGGCGCAAACGCCGGCTGATGCCGTGGATTTGTCACTGTCGTCCGGGCCGTCGACGCAGAACCGGCTCGCGAGTGATGCTTTTATCGCAGCCGGAAAACCCGGTGTACGGAATATTTCCAGCTATACAGTAGGAGCCAGCACATGAAGTCAATCAGGGACCTTGCACGCTCTTCGATCGTTGCGGCTGCAATCCTGTCGCCTGCCACGACCATGGCCGCCGACGATATCGCCGTCGGGCTCACCGCTGACATGGCATCGGTCGAGATCATGCACAAGGGCAGGAAGACCACAATTTCCCGCAATCAGGATCAGAACAATACCGTCAACCCGGCATTTGCAAGGACCTCCAGGAAGTGCCCGCCATTCTGCATCCAGCCGTCGACACTGGCCCCTGGCGTCGAGACCATCGGCGAGCTCGAGGTCATCAGCTATCTCCGGAAGATGGCGGATGGCGATGAGAGCATCCTGGTAATCGATTCACGCACCCCGGACTGGGTGAAAAATGGCACTATTCCCGGTTCCATCAATATTCCCTGGACCGCCCTGAACCCGGCCCAGGGTGCAGATCCGATCTCGATCGGCGAGATACTGACCGGGCGTTTCAATGTCAGGGAGCAGGAAGGTTTGTGGGATTACAGCAATGCCAGGACACTGGTGATGTTCTGCAACGGCATGTGGTGCGGGCAATCACCGAACAACATCCTTACCCTGCTCAAGTTCGGCTACCCTGCGGACAAGATCAAGTGGTACCGTGGCGGGATGCAGGACTGGGAAATCCTCGGCCTCACCACGGTGCCGGGTGAATAGCCAGGTTCGCGCCCGTTCCAACCGGCATGAATGATCCCGCAACGAACATAGCGGGCATTCCCGTACCCCTAGAATTCGTATTCCAGCAGCAGTCTGAAGGTACTGTTCGGCGTGTTCTGTTTCATACCCAGTATCAGCCCGGTTTCCCAGTGCAGTTGCCTGCCCTGCCCGAAACGCTGGCTGCCCATGATGACCGGGCCCGCACCCAGGATATTTTCGCCACTGTAGAATTCCAGCGCCGGTTCCAGCGACTGCGACAGGCGATAGCGCGCCTGCAACGCAAGCGCCGTATCGAGTTCATTGGCTATATCATCCCCGAACTCGTAGGTCACCTTCAGATTGGCGGTACCGGTCCACTGCAGCCACTCCTTCTCGGCCAGCAGGGTGCTGGAAATTTCCATGATATCGGCGGAATCCACCGATGCCAGCTCGAACAGCATGCCCCAGTCGGCAGCATATTCACCCTGCTCGGTTATCTGCCAGAGCGCCTCCAGTTCGTATTCCCTGAGATGGAACGAATCCATGCTGTCTTGCTGGCCGATCAGGTACGCCTCGCCGAACCAGTTATCATTCAAGGCCATGCCGTAGCCAAGACGCCATGTCTGCCGGTCTTTGGTACGCGCATTGCTGCCGTCCTCCAGTGACGCCCTCAGTTCCAGTTCGCGTTCGAGCGGCTGTACGTACGGATGGTAGATCTTGTCGATGATGCCACCGTCGGCGCCTGCGTTTCGCGGGCCCGCCATGACACCGGACAAACCAGCCATCAGCCAGACAGCTGCGTGTTGAGCGGTGAGGTTCATGTGCCTGATTTCTCATCTGCAGCGTGGCGCTTTTGCCTGCAGCAGAACCCGGCGCCTGCACCGATCAACGTTATGAGTGCCGCACCGCCGAAATAGAATCCTGCCTGTATTGCCGTGGGTGTCGCCTCGTAGCCAATCAGTGCATACAGCAACTGGCCGGTGACCGAGTCTTCCGCGATCACGGACGAACTGTCCCACGCCGGCAGCTGTGCGGGCAGCCAGTCTGCCTGGATCAGCAACAGCGCTGCCTGCGAGGCGAGACCGGCCGCCACCAGCACGAGCAGGAACAGGCTGGCGAACAGCGACCAGTTACGCGGCATGCTGCGCAGCAGATAGTAAATCAATACACCGGTACTGATACCGATGCTGGCGCCGATCCCGGACCCCACCAGGACCACCAGGAATTGCTTCAGATTGCCGGCAAAACCGAACATGTATATCAGCACCTCGAAACCTTCGCGCGCGACCGCCAGTGCAACAATCAGGGCCATGACGAAGGGCAATACCGCGCCGGCGTGTCTGCCGTTCCTGGCCGGGGCCCTTATCAGGAAAATGAATATCGCCATGAACAGGTAAATGGCAATCTGCATGGATGCGCTGCTTACTTCCTGCCCGACCCCGTCGAACCAGTTCGATACCGTGTCGATGCTGTAACTGAGACCGATCGCCGCAAGGAAGCCGCTGGCAAGAGCCCACCCGATCCAGCCACGCTTGACACCGTGCGCAACGGACAGCGCGGACAGGATGCTGACCAGCAAGGCCGCCTCGAGTACCTCGCGGAGCACGATTATGACAGATGTCAGCAACATACCGGCGGCCTCATTCCACGATCAGTTTGCCCTGCGCCGTCTTCGGGTGGAATTCCCCGAAAAACGGGTATTCGCCTGGCGCCAGTGGGCCGATGAAAACGACAGCCGTACGCTGTCCCATGATGACCTTCTCGCGATTGAGTTCGTAACTCTCGAACTCCTCCGGTGTCGGGTCGTTGTTGGTGACCAGCAATTTGACCTTGGTGTGCGCGGGAATGACGATCTCGGCCGGCCAGAACAGGTGGTTGCGAATCTCGATCTCGAACTCCGGCTTGCCCGCATGAACCGGCATGGCGATACCGGACGTGGCCACAAGGACAACGAAACAACCCAGCAGGCGTTGCCGGGATATCACGGGTGCCCCGCCCTCTGCTTTCCGGCGGGCCTGTCCCGGGCATCAGCGCTGCGGGCGGGAAACGACACGATGACGGACAGGCCGCTTGCGAATTCCGACTTGCCCAGCGTAATGGAGGCATGATGGAGTTCAGCGATGTGCCTGACGATTGACAGGCCCAGACCGCAACCGACCACGCCGGACGCGTGCTGGTCACCATCCAGACGGTAAAATCGGTCGAAGATCCGCTCAAACTGGTCAGCGGGTATGCCCGGGCCGGAATCCTGCACCTGCAGGATCACCCGTGCGCCCTGCGCATTAACAGAAACACGGACCCTGCCACCGGCCGGCGTATATTTACTGGCATTGTCGAGCAGGTTCTGCACCAGCGTCTCAAGTGCAAAGCCGTCACCCGCCACGCAGACCCGCTGTCCGTCGAGTTCCAGCTGCAGGTTCCTCTCCTCGAATTGCGAGTACTTGCGGGCGATGTATTCCTGCACCAGTGCGTGCAGGTCAATGGTCTCAAAGCGCATCATGATTTCATCCGGCGCCGTACGGTGCAGCGCCAGCATCTGTTCGACCACGTTCTGCATGCGGGATGTGGCGGAATCGAGCTGCTGCAGGTTGTGGTTACCCGCCGGCAAATCGCGCGCAAGGTTGTGCAGGTGTATTTTCATGGCACTTAGCGGGGTCCGCAACTCGTGTGCCGCGTCCGCGGCAAACCGCTTTTCGCGCTGGAACGAGGCATCCAGTCGTCGCAGCAGATCATTGACAGAGGTGACAACCTGCATCAGCTCATATGGCTGGTCATCGAAAGGCAGCGGGCCGAGGTCGTTACCGCGCTTGTCGCGCAGATGGGCGGCAAGCCTGCGCAGTGGCGCAAGGCCATAGCCCACGACAAACCAGATCAGCAGGCCCTCAAGCGGCAGCGCGACGACAACCGGCACAACAGACTTGAGAATGACGTTTTCCGCCAGTTCGTTGCGTACATCGATTCGTTCCGCCGTGATGATCCAGCGGCTAGTCAGGGGGTCGGGCAAGACATAGGTCCGCCAGCGGTAGCTGCCGAAATTGTTGTACTGGTAGCCGGGTTCAAGGCGGGCGATGGGCGTCAGCGGTGCGTTCTCCGAATGCTGGCCGAGCACACCGTTCTGCCAGACCTGGAAGGCAAACTGGCGGGCGGTCCCGTGCGTGCCGCTTTCAGGCATCTCGCGGCCGTGAGTGACCGCGAGCAGCTGCGCTGCATCGGCCAGTTTGATGTCGAACAATGTTTGCGCCTCGGACATGCTCGAGCGGTAACCGTGCAAGGCGGAAAGAAAGACCGTCAGCGTCATGGTCGCCAGCAAGGCGACGACCAGGAATATGCGGATCGAAATCACGCCTTGTTTACCGTATAGCCGACGCCCCGCACGGTCTTGATGAATTCAGGCGCTATCTTCCTGCGCAGGTGGTGAATGTGAACCTCCACCGAGTTGCTGCTGACCTCCTCGCCCCAGCCGTACAGCTTTGTCTCCAGACTCTCGCGCGACAGTATCCGCCCGGGATTTTCCATCAGTGCCTTGAGCAGCATGAATTCGCGGCGCGGCAGTTCCACCTGGCGGCCATCGACCGTGACCTGGTGACTCAGGGTGTCCAGCACCACCGGACCAAGCGTGATTTCACTGGTGCGTACAGAGCTGACCCTGCGTTCAAGGGCGCGCAGGCGCGCCAGCAGCTCGGGCATCTCGAACGGCTTGGCCAGGTAGTCGTCCGCGCCCTGGTCAAGACCGGTCACCTTGTCGGCCGTGGTATCGCGGGCCGTCAGCACCATCACGAGCGGATTGGCGTCGCTGCGACGTATGTCCCTGAGTACCTCGAGGCCATCCATGTCCGGAAGGCCAAGATCGAGAATGACGATATCGGGGGAGTCCGTATCGATCGCAAGCAGCGCGGTTGACCCGCGGTCGACATGATTGACTGCGAAGCCTTCCCTTTTCAGCGCGCGCTGCAGACCATCGGCCAGCGACAGGTCATCTTCCACCAGCAGTATTTGCATGTACCGGCTCTGGTCACATCCGGCTACCCCGTCCTGACTGCGAATGCGCGTGCGCGGCGGTTCTGTTTGCGCAACGCCCTGTCCACCAGCCCCGGAAGCAACCCGTTGATTCGAACAAACAGCGATTCAGGGAAGCCAATATAGCATTCTTTCCGGCGACTTCGAACAGCCTCGAGTATCCTGCGCGCGACAAGCTCCGGCTCGTCGAAATTCATCCTGACCGCCTTCGCCATATCGTAGACCTGCTGCGAATTGATCCCGGTGCGTACGGCGCGTGGTGCCACATAGGTCACGTCGATGCCGGTCTCGGCGAGTTCCCTGCGCAGCGACTGCGAAAAGCCGCGCAGCGCAAACTTGCTGGCTGAATAGGCGGAGAACCAGGCAAATCCGATGCTGCCGAAGGCCGAGCCGACATTGACGATCTGGCCACTGCCCTGCTCAAGCAGGGTCGGCAGCACCGCCCGGGTCAGCAGCATCGGGGCAAGGGTATTGATTTCGATGGTCCTGCGGACCAGTTCGGCCGGCTGCTGCTCGAACGCCCCGAACGGATTGATGCCGGCGGAATTGATGAGCACGTCGATGCCGCCGTAGCGCTGCAGCGTTTCGCTGACAATCCGCTCGTGCGCCCCGGTTGCGGTGATATCGGCACTGATGATGTGCACGCGGTCAGGGCCGAGCGCCTGTTGCCGGTCTGCCAGGGCCTGCTCGTTGAGATCCACCAGCACCAGCCGGGCGCCGGCATTCGCCAGCTGGCCGGCAAGCTGGCCACCAATGCCGCCACCGGCACCGGTCAGGATAATGCGTTTGTTTTCCATCTGTTCGCTCCCGGTTTGGCGGTAATTGTCAGAGTTTGCTGCGTGCCAGTTGCAGCTTTGTAGCGATCTCCCGCTGCCTGCCCTTGTCGGCCAGCGCACGGTTAGGGCGCGGCGCGGCGGCCTGCGCCTTCTCGAGGTAGCGGACCGCCTCGGCCGGCTTGCCCTCTTCCAGCATGAAGTCACCGTAGAAATAGTTGGGATCGATACCATCCGGGTTGAGCGCCAGTGCCTTGCGCAGATAGAGCTCGGCCTTGGCGTCGCTGCCGAAGCCGATCGGCCAGCCGGGTACCTGGTAGTACAGGGAACCCAGCGAGGTGTAGACGGAACCATCCAGTACCGTGGCATTGATCTTCTCGGCCTGCTCGAGGAGTTTGCGCGCTTCCTTGACCTTGCCGAGGGCGCTGATACCGCCTGTGGCGCCGGCATCGGAGCTCCGGATGATGGCCAGCCAGACCAGTGGCTCGGCCTTGCCCGGGTTGGCATCGACCAGCTTGCGTGCGTCGGCGGTCAGCTGCTCGAACGCCTTGCCCTGGTCGTCCTTCGGCGTGTCGTAATTGACAGTCGCCCAGCGCTGCTGGATGACCAGGAGATCGTCTGCCATTCCGGCATGCGCCATGACCGAGCCGGCCAGCAGGATGCAGGAGACGATAAATACTGCAGGTTTCATGTCAGTTACCTCGTTTTAGTCCAGTGGGAGACTGCGGAATACATCGCCATACAGGCGATACATCATGCTGGCCGTGTGGATCACCGCCTGCTGGTCGCTGGCGTCTTCCAGGCGGTTCATCAGTGATTCGAAAAACTCCATGTGCCCGATATCCAGCGAACCGTGCGAACTCAGGTAGCTGAAGGCCTTTTCCGGCAGTCCGAGTGCATCTGCGATGGCGCCGGCCGCACGGGTTGCCAGCTGGATGCTGGTGCCTTCCAGCACGAACACCATGCCGAAAAAGCCCACCGGGTTGCCGCGGCTGATGGTGTCGTAGGCATAGGCCACCATCAGTTCTGTCGCGGGGTGCGGTATACCGCAGCGGACCTGCTCCGGATCAGTCCCGCAGGCACGCAGATCGTTCAGTATCCATTCCTGGTGCCCGGTCTCCTCATCGATGTAGTCGCCGATCGCCTCGCGCAGCCATTCCTTTTCCATGGGCAGGCGGCTGCCGCACGCCATCAGCAGCGGCACCGTATGCTTGACGTGGTGATAGGCCTGCGTGAGGAAGGCGATGTAGGCGTCGCGGGATATGTTGCCCTGTGCGCCGCGCACGAGTTGCGGAATCGCGAGCATCGACTCGCGTGCGGATTGTGTTGCTGTCTGCAGCTGGTCAAAAAAATTGCTCATGACCGGGCGACCTGCCGCTGCGGGAAATAATGCTGTTCGATCACGTCGCGACGCAGACTGCCGCCGGTTGTGAGCTCGCCGCTTGCGGTACTGAACGGTGCATCGGCAAGCAGCCAGGTGTCGATCCTTGCATAGTCCGGCAGGCGTGCATTGACAGCCGCGACGGTTGTCTCCAGTTCTGCAGCGGCCTGTGCACCGGACGGCACCAGTACCGCCAGTAGCTGCAAGCGGCCATTGCCGATGACGGCGGCCTGCGCGATAGCCGGGTGCGACAGCAGTTCCGCCTCGATCCATTCCGGTGATACATTGCGGCCGTAGGCCGTGATGATGCGTTCGCGCAGGCGCCCGGTGACATACAGGTAGCCGTCCGGGTCGAAATAGCCCGTGTCGCCGGTGGCCAGCACGTCGCTGGCATCCCGCGCCGCATTGCCGAGGTAGCCGGAAAAGGTCTTGCCCTGCACCAGTATCTCGCCGGTCTCGCTGATCAGGGCGCGCACATGCGGCAGCAGCCTGCCCACCGAGCCGGGACGGTTATGTGTCGGGGTATTCATGGCTACCACGGAACCGGCCTCGGACAGCCCGTAGCCCTGGTAGACCGGCAGTCCGCAGTTCACCGCCTCTTCCAGCAGGCCCTGCCCCGCCGGGGCGCCGCCGACGGCGATGAAACGCAGCGAGTCGGGCACTGTCCCGCGCCGTGCCAGCACGGTCAGCAGCTTGAGCAGGCCGGGAGGAACGATCAGTGCGGTTGGCCGGTACCTCTGCAAGGCAGTGGCAAGCCGGGCGGCATCGACCCGGCTCGAACCGTCCACGCCCGTTTCCGCCGGATCGGGCACGAGGATTTCCGCACCGCCGAGTATCGGTACATAGAGCGCGCCGATATTCTCCAGCAGGATGGATAGCGGCAGCAGCGCCATGGCGCGGTCTGCAGCCTCTGCGTGTGCGGCCCGGGCCAGTGTGCCGGCGACGGACTCAATGGTGTCCAGTGACAGGCGCACTCCGCGCGGGGTGCCGGTCGTGCCCGAGGTGTAGGTCACCTTGGCCGCGCTCGCGCGCTGCGCCTGTTGCATGTCCGGCTGCAGCAGCAGGCGGGTGAACGGCTGCCCGCCAATATGCAGCGTGTCGCTGTGGCGCACCGCCACCAGATCGGCGATCCGCTGCGGGGCATCGGTAATGACGGTGTCGATGCCGGCATCCTGCAGGGCATGCTGCAATTGACCGTCGCTGAAGAAGCCCGGCAACGGGACATGCATGACACCTGCGCGCAGGGCGGCGAGATCCGCCACCACCCAGGCCGGCGCGTTGACCAGCAGCGTGCCGAGCGTGCGGGCACCGTTCAGCGCCGTCGCGAGTCGGCCAACCTCACCGTCCAGCTGCCGCCAGCTCAGTACGTCCCGGCTGCCGGTTACGGCGCGGCCCTGAGGCGTATGTGTGGCGTGGTGCGCCAGTGCTTCCAGGATGACACTCACAGCAGGGTTGCCCGGGCGTCGCTGGCGAATGCCCGGCCGGTATCGTATGCGCGCAGCGTCAGGCGCAGCAGGTCGGTGTCTGCAGCCATCAGGGCCAGCAGGGCCGGCGTGCCCGCGACGATGTCACCGGCATACACGGCAGGTTTGCAGTCATAGTAACTGCCCCACTCCGCCTGCTGGTCTGCCGGGAGCCGCTCGCGGTGTGCATCGGCGAGCCGGGTCAGCGGCAGGCCCATGCGGTTGAAGGCATTACGCAGTCTCGGGACCGAGGTGAATACCACGTGGGTGAAACCCGCCCCCATCAGAAAGGCGCTGAGGGTACAGATCAGCCAGCGTGCCTGTCCGGCATTGGCCGGCGCGAGATTGCCGATCTCGGCAATGCCGGCCCGCTCTGTCGACAGCAGGCGTTCGACCGGCTGGTCCAGGTAGTGCTCCGAGAACAGCGCATCGGACCCGGCCGGCCGTATCCCGGCCACTGCCGAGTACTCGCCGCTGTCGCGTGTCAGTCCGAGCAGCAGCGGATAGAATGCACTTAGCGTCGCGCCATAGGCCCGGCGGAAAACCGCACTCACGAATGCCTCCGCGAAGCCGCGCTGGTCGTGTGCCGGGTCCATGAGTGTCAGCGCCAGCTGTACCGGATTGGCGAGCGTGCCGTCCAGTCGTGGCGATAAAACGGTCCGGGTACTGTCCGGTTCTGTTTGCATGGCAGCAAGCCCTGTGAGTGAACTGGCGGGCAGTATGGAACACCCGCCTTATCTGGGACTTAAGGAAAGCGGCCGCGAGCGGCGCACAAAGGCATGAAATTTGTTAACCCGTTCACGGTCTTGCGTATTGCTGCCGGGAAATTCCCGGACGGACGGACGGGATGCGCGGGCCGGGCATGCGCCGCGCTGCGCTATACTGGGCGGTATCGCGACGACCCTGCGGGAGAGCAGTCATGCAAGGCAAGGTCCTGATGCTCCTGATCTGCCTGATGGCCGCGTTGCCGGGACGGGCCGAGCAGGCGGTATCGCGGGCGGTGCAGACGCCCTACACCGAACAGAAGGTGGTGTTCGACTTCTATTTCGACGAGCCGGACAAGATCAACTCGGCACTGTTCTGGGTGCGCTCGCTCATCAATCCCCTCATGGATGAACCCTACGGACTGGCGCCTGAATTCCTCGACATCAAGGTCGTCGTTCATGGCACCGAGATCGTCACGCTGGCGCGCAAGAACTACGCGAGGTACGAGGACGCTGTCGAACGCATGCGTTACTACGCCTCGCTGGGTGTGGAGTTCAAGGTCTGCGGGCTGGCGGCGCAGGATTATCACTACGCCACCGGCGACTTCTATGACTTCGTCGACGTGGTGCCGTCGGCCATCACCGAACTGGCGCACTGGCAGCTGCAGGGCTTTGCCCTGATCACACCCCAGGTGCTGGAGAAGAAGCACGCAATCGAGGATATCCGCTGAGCGGCCCGCTATTTGTCGACCTTCATCAGCAGCGGCGGCAGGAGCAGGAAGTCCGTCACCAGGGCCAGCGCGATGGTCACCGCCGTCAACAGGCCCATATCCGCGTTCAGCTTGAAGCCGGACAAGGTGAGCACCAGGAAGCCCGCGATCAGCACCAGCGTGGTCACCAGCAGCGCCGTGCCAACGGTGTGGAACGCGTAACGCACGGCATCCTGTGCATCCAGACCGCGCTCGCGGCGTGCCCGCAGGTACTTGCTGAGGAAGTGCACCGTGTCGTCCACCACGATACCCAGCGTCATGCCCGCGACCACCGACAGCCCCAGCCCGACCTGGCCGGACACCAGCCCCCACAGGCCGAAGCCCATGGCCGCCGGCGCCAGGTTGGGAATCAGGCTGACCAGCCCGATCTTCAATGAGCGCAGCGCCACGATCAGCACCAGCGAGATCAGCACCAGCGCTACACTGGTGCCACGCAGCATGCTGCGGATATTGCGCTGTCCGATGTAGGCGAACATGACCGCTGAACTGGCGCCGCTGGATTGCAGCTTGGGGGCATTCGTGCGCAGCCAGTCCTGGGCGTGGCGGTCTATATCCAGCAACGTGTTGCTGGACACATTCTCCAGCGAGACGATCAGCCGGGTCGATGTCTTGCCGACATCGATCTGGTTGTTGAGATCGAGACCGTACGGCAGAGACATCTCGTACAGCAGCAGATACTGTGCCGCCAGCTCGCGCTCATCCGGCAGCCGGTACCAGGCCGGATCGTCCGCATGCATGTTCTTGTTCAGCCGGCGCATGATGTCGGTGATCGTATTGACATGCAGCACGTGCGGCTGTGCGCGGTACCACTGTGCGAAGCGGTCGACCTCGCGCAGGAATTCGGGGTCGTTAATGCCACCGCTTTCGCCGCTGTCGAGCGAGTACTCGATGGTGTAGACCCCGGTCAGCCGGGTGGTGGCGAACTCGGTATCGACCCGGAACGGGATGCTCATGTCGAAATACTTGATGAACTCGTCGTTGAGTTCATTGCGCGGAATGAAACTCACCAGCGTCACCACCAGGATGCCCATGCCCCAGAACAGCATATTGCGCCGCGCGACGACAAAATCCGCGAAGCGGTCCATGTAGAGCGCGCGGCGGGTCTCGCCCGCTTTCACCCGCATCGGCAGCAGCGACGCCAGCACCGGCAGCAACGTGACCGACAGGAAATAGGCGACGGTCACGCCGATGGCAACGATATTACCCAGGTCGCGGAACGGCGGAGCGTCGCTGAAGTTCATGCTCATGAACCCGATCACCGTGGTCAGGGAGGTCAGGAACACCGGCTGCATGTTGATGCGCAGGCTCTCGACGATCGCCTCCCGCTTGCCCTCGCCCTTGCGCATGGCGTGCAGCTGGGTGGCGAAGATATGCACGCAGTCGGCCACCGCCAGGGTGAGGATGATGGGCGGCGAGGACGCGGATGGCGGCGTCAGTGCGATGCCCAGCCAGCCGGCCAGACCCATGGCCGCCAGGATGCTCATGACGATGACCAGGAAGGTAACGAGCATGGCCGTGAACGAGTGCAGCATCAGCACCAGCGTCAGCAGCACGATGGCGAACATGACCGGTATCAGCGTGGCCTGGTCATGCAGGCTGACTTCCTGGAAGGTGTTGTTCATGATCACCATACCGGTGAGGTACACATCCAGGTTGGGATTCTGCGCCTTCACCTGTTCGGCCAGCTTGCGCGCAAATTCGGTGATCTCCGGCACCTCGCCGCCGCTGCCTTCATCCGGAAGCTGGATGGTCACGTTGACGCCGGCCACCTGCCCGTCAGGTGATATCAGCCGGTTCACCAGCAGCGGCTCGTGCACGGCGATGTCGTGGATCGACTGAAGCTGCTGTGCGTCAAGCGCATGCGGGTCGCCGACCAGGTCGGCGACGATCAGGTCATCACCCTCTGCGCGGGTATGCTGGTAGTTGGTGACCGAGTCGACGCGCAGCGAGTACGGCATCTGCCAGCAGGCCGTGGTCAGCTGCGCGATGCTTGCCAGGGTCTCCGGCGTGAACACGCCGCCCTGTTTCGGGGCCACCGCAAACAGCACGTTGTCGGTCTTGGTATAGGTGTTCTGCAGCTGCTCGAAGGCCTTCAGCTGCGGATTGTCGGCGCTGAAAAAAACCCGGTAATCGGTCTTGAAGGTAATGAAGCGGCCGCCACTGGCCGCCAGTGCCACCAGGACCAGGCATGCGGCCAGAACGGGGAAGCGCCAGCGCAATACCCATTCACCATACGATTTCACCATAAGGGTTCCCTGCTATTGTTCATTTGAATGTCGGGCATGACTGGCAGATAATCGGCTACTGCAGCGCGGCGGGTAACCCACCCTCTGCAATCAAACGGCTGCGAATTCGGGTATGGATAATACAGGAGAAACATAAAATGAGCGCGATCCGGATGTTGTTTATCTTCATGGCCATCTTTATCGGCGCCGGCATCTGGCTGACCGGTGTGGACAAGGTGCACTGGTTGCTCTATATCCCGCCGGCAGCCCTGCTGTTTGCCGGCCTTACGGGTATATGTCCTGGCTACATTATATTCAGCAAGCTGGGTTTCAAGGGGCAAGGTACCGGCGCCAGGCTCTGAGCCGTTGCTGCTTCCTTTCGAACAGGTCACGTGTGCAGCACGGAACCTTTAACTTTACCTGCACACCGGATCGCCGGCATGGGTGAATATGTGTTAATACCTGGCTGATATCGATTCGAACCTCGTAACTGTCGCATGACCCAAGTCGTTCAACCACTCAACCCCGCGACGGCGGCGCAGGACGTGCTGGCGCCGCAGCTGCCGGAGAGCCCGGGCCGGCAGAACTGGACCGGCCTGCACGGTGACAGCCTGCCGCTGCTGCTTGCCAATACCGTGCGCCGGTATGCACGGGGTCCACTTGTCGTCATCACGCCGGACATGCAGAGCGCCGAGCTGCTGGCTGACCAGTATGCCTTCTTCGCGGCCGGCGGCGACTGTCCCGCGTTCATCTTCCCGGACTGGGAAACCCTGCCGTACGATGTCTTTTCACCGTATCAGGACATCATTTCCGAACGCCTCGCCACCCTGTACCGACTGCCCGCGCTCACCCGCGGACTGCTGATCGTTTCCGCGCCCACCCTGCTGCAGCGCCTGCCGCCGCGAGATTTCATTGACCGCAACAGCCTGTTGCTGAAACGCGGCGACCGGCTCGACCTGGAAGCCATGCGCGCGCGTCTCGATGCCGCCGGCTACCGCTGTGTCGCACAGGTCATGGAACACGGCGAATTCGCGGTGCGCGGCGCCCTGCTGGACCTCTATCCGATGGGCAGCCGCCAGCCGTTTCGCATCGACCTGTTCGACGACGAGATCGAAACGATTCGCACCTTCGACACCGAGACCCAGCGCTCGCTCGACGCGTGCGACGAAATCCGCCTGTTGCCGGCACGCGAATTCCCGCTTGACGAGGCCGCGATACGCCTGTTCCGGCAGCGCTTCCGCGCCAGCTTCGAAGGCGATCCGCAGGCCAGCAACGTCTACCGCGAGGTCAGTCAGGGCATCGCACCGGCTGGCGCCGAATACTACCTGCCGCTGTTCATGGAACAGACGGCCACCCTGTTCGACTACCTGCCCGCGGGCAGCTGCATCGTACAGCTCGATACCATGGATCGGGCCGCCGCGGCCTTTTACGAACAGCTGCAGGAGCGCTACGAGGCGCGCCGCCATGACCGGGAGCGCCCCGTGCTGCCGCCCGGCGAACTGTTTCTCGGGCTCGACGAGCTGCAGACCAGGCTCGCCGGCTACCCCTGCGTGCAGATCGGCCTGTTCAAGGACGTGCTGCTGCAGTCTGGCAGCCGCCATTTCGACACCCGCCTGCCGGGTGACCTGAGAATCCGGCCGCGCAGCGAACAGCCTGCCGGCGCCCTGCAGACCTTCATCGACGGCTTTTCCGGCCGCATCCTCATCACCGCGGAATCCGCGGGACGCCGCGAGACACTGCGTGATCAGCTCGCCGGCTTCGGCATCCGTCCGGTGGCGCTCGCCGACTGGCCGGAATTCATGGCATCCGGCGAGGTGCTGGCGATTACCGTCGCACCGCTGGAACAGGGCATGGTGCTGGACAGCCCGGCACTGGCCGTACTGCCGGAATCACTGCTGTTCGGCGAGCGTGCGCGCCAGGCACGGCGCCGCAAGCCGGTGCGCGACCCGGTCAGCATCGTGCGCAACCTCACCGATCTGGAGATCAGTGCCCCGGTGGTGCACGAGGAACACGGCGTCGGCCGCTATCTCGGACTGGAGCGCCTCACCGTCGGCGGCATCGAGAACGAATACCTGGCGCTGGCCTACGCCGGCGGCGACAAGCTGTACGTGCCGGTCGGCTCGCTCGAACTGGTCAGTCGCTACACCGGTGCCTCACCCGAACAGGCCCCGCTGCACAAGCTGGGCAGCGAGCAATGGGAACGCGCGCGCCGCAAGGCGACGCAGCGCATCCGCGATGTCGCGGCCGAATTGCTGGATATCTACGCGCGGCGCGCGGCGCGCGGCGGGCACGCCTATCACGCACCGCATGAGGAGTACGCGGCATTTGCCGCGACCTTCCCGTTCGAGGAAACACCGGACCAGGAGCAGACCATCCGCCAGGTGCTCGCGGACATGCAGTCGCCGACGCCGATGGACCGGCTGGTATGCGGTGATGTCGGCTTCGGCAAGACCGAGGTTGCCATGCGCGCGGCATTCGTCGCCGTGCAGGACAGCAGGCAGGTGGCGTTGCTGGTGCCGACCACGCTGCTGGCACAGCAGCATTACCAGAACTTCTGCGACCGCTTCGCGGACTGGCCGGTGCGCATCGAGATGCTGTCGCGCTTCCGTTCCGGCAAGCAGCAGGACAGCACGCTCAGGGGCCTCGCCGATGGCAGCATCGACATCGTGATCGGCACCCACAAGCTGCTGCAGCCGGCGGTGAAATTCAGAAATCTCGGCCTGCTGATTATCGACGAGGAGCACCGCTTCGGCGTGCGCCAGAAGGAAGCCATCAAGAACCTGCGCGCCGAGGTCGACATCCTCACGCTGACCGCCACGCCGATCCCGCGTACGCTAAACATGTCGCTGGCCGGCATGCGTGACCTGTCGATCATCAGCACACCGCCGCAGCACCGCCTGGCGGTGAAGACCTTCGTGTGCGAATGGGACAAGGCGATCATCCGCGAGGCCTGCCTGCGAGAAATCAAGCGCGGTGGCCAGATCTATTTCCTGCACAACGAAGTGGAGACCATCGACAACATGGGCCGGGAACTCGCCGTCATCGTGCCCGAGGCCCTCATCGGCATCGCCCACGGCCAGATGCGCGAGCGCGAGCTGGAGCAGGTCATGCTGGACTTCTACCACCGCCGCTTCAACGTCCTGCTGTGCAGCACCATCGTGGAAAGCGGCATCGATGTGCCCACGGCCAACACCATCATCATGAACCGCGCCGACAAGCTCGGGCTGGCGCAGCTGCACCAGCTGCGCGGCCGGGTCGGACGTTCGCACCATCGCGCCTACGCCTACCTCATCATCCCGCCGCGCCGCGCGCTGTCGGCCGATGCCGAAAAACGCCTGGCCGCGGTGGAGGCGATGGAGGAACTCGGAGCCGGCTTTACCCTGGCCACGCACGACCTCGAGATCCGCGGCGCCGGCGAGCTGCTGGGCGAGGACCAGAGCGGCCAGATCCACGAAATCGGTTTCTCGCTGTACATGGACCTGCTGGAGCGCGCCGTCAAGGCGCTGAAGGAAGGCCGCACGCCGGCGCTGGACCAGCCGCTGCACCAGGGACCGGAAATCGACCTGCTGGTCCCCGCGCTGATACCGGATGACTACCTGCCCGATGTCCATACC
>Ga0210060_1000293_pt1 | contig 20986 bp, 17 predicted proteins | sample Joice_CattailNLB_FD_184871 | JGI IMG/M metagenome (GOLD analysis project Ga0210060, IMG submission 184871) | Wetland microbial communities from San Francisco Bay, California, USA, that impact long-term carbon sequestration - Joice_CattailNLB_D2... | ecosystem: Environmental > Aquatic > Marine >...
AGATGAATATTCCCCCATCAAAACAAGTTAATGCTTTTATTAAATCTTCTAAAGTTGGAGATCATCAAATTGAGTATATAAAAAAACTCGCAAAAGTTAATGAGTTAAAGATTGATGAAAATCTTTCGAAACCCAAAGCAAGTGCGTCTGCAGTTGTAAAAGACACAGAAATTTTTGTCCCACTCGAAGGACTAATTGACCTTGATGTAGAAAGAAGCAGGCTGCAGAAAGAAATAACACGACTCGAAGGTTCTTTAATTGGCATAAATAAAAAACTTTCAAATGAAAAGTTTGTTAATAACGCTGCTCCGGAAGTTGTAGAGAAAGAAAGAACAAAAAAGAAAGATTGGGAAACAAATCTTAATAAGTTAAAGGAAATATTATCAAATCTTAATTGAAATTAAACCGATCGTTTTAAACTATTTTACCCTTAGGTACTGGATGCTGAAAAGATTATTCCTGTCAGTCCAGACCTTTCTTACTTCGAATATATCCGAAACTAAATTGGTAAAATCTTCTATACTATATTTATAAGAGTACTCAGTAAGAATATCTTCCCCCTTCTCAAAAGATATTGATGTTCCGTTTAACCTGACTCTCTGATTTTCTTCACTTACCAGGTGCATCTCGATTCTACCTTTCATTTCGTTATAGAATGCAAGATGACTGAATTTATTTACATCAAAATTGGAATCTAATCTATTGTTGATATGACTAAGCATATTTAAGTTGAAATCGGCTGTAACACCGTTTTTATCATTATAAGCTGCTTCAATAATTTTTTTATCTTTTTTCAAATCAACGCCTATAATCATTCCGCCGTTTTTCCCGACGATCTTTGCAATACGTTTAAGAAATTTTCTTGCTTCATCAGGTTTGAAGTTTCCGATTGTCGAGCCCGGATAGTACGCAGCAATATGATCATAAGGATTATTTATCGATGGAAGTTCAAAGTCTTTAGTATAATCGGCAGCGAGTGAATAAATGTTTAGCGAAGGATATTTATTTTTAAGTGATTCACTTGATCGAGCCAAATGTTCTGCAGAAATATCAATTGGGACATAGCCGGCAAGTCCGGGAATATGATCCAGAAGCAAACGAATTTTTGTACTGCTTCCGCTTCCCAATTCTATTAGTAATGTCCCTTCTCCCAGCAAAGAACCGATTTCTTTAATGTTATCCTGCATTATTTGTAACTCTGTCCTGGTCGGATAATATTCCTCAAGTTCACAGATTAAATCAAAAAGAGCGGAACCACGCTCATCGTAGAAAAGCTTAGTTGGAAGTTGTTTCCGTTCTTTTAGCAAACCTTCTTTTACTTCAGATAAGATTTCTTCCTGTATGTTTTCCTCGGTTTTTATATTCACTTTATCATCATTTTATTAAACATCTTTTGCAAGCCTGATGCCCATAAACTGCCATCTAGAATGTGGGGGAAAGAAATTTCTATAAGTTCTTCTGATATGAGATTTTGATGTTGCACACGAGCCTCCACGAAGGACCATCTGGTTCGACATAAATTTACCGTTATATTCACCCAAGGTGCCGGGGAGAGTTTTATAGCCGGGATAAGGTAAATAAGCACTTGATGTCCATTCCCAAACATCGCCGAACATTTGTTTTAATTTTACGCCGTTAGAATTTTCTGGTATGGCAACCGGGTGGAAATTTCCGTTATCTACAAAATTGCCTTCCAATGGTAATCCTTCAGACGCTACTTCCCACTCTGCTTCGGTGGGAAGCCTTGCACCTGCCCATCTTGCAAAGGCATCGGCTTCATAATGGCTTACATGGCAAACTGGTTTGTTGAGATCTACCTTATGTTTTCCATTTAAAGTGAAATTCCACCATTCTCCATCCTGCTTGAACCAGTACAAAGGCGAATCCCATAATTCTTTTTCAACAGTTGCCCATCCGTCGGAAAGCCAAATCTCTGCTTTTTTATATCCGCCGTCTCCGATGAACTCTATATATTCTTTGTTTGTTACTAATCTTGAAGCAATGCAGAATGAATTTAAATACTCTTTATGCCTTGGTGATTCATTATCGTAGGCAAAACCGTTTCCATTGTGCCCGATTTCATAAGTTCCTTCCTCAAATTCAACCCAATCAATTTTGGGAATTGATTTAACAACTGGTGAAAGTATATCAGCAAAAACCGGGTATAACGGGTTGATTGAAAAAACATGTTTGATATCTGTTAAAAGTAATTCCTGGTGCTGCTGTTCATGGTTAATTCCGGTTTCGATTAAAGGTGCAAGTTCGTTCAAAATTTTTCCATCACAATTATTGAGCAGTTTTTCAACATGATCATTAACATATTTTCTGTATTGATATACTTCTTTTACAGTCGGTCTGGAAAGTAGTCCTCTTTGTCCCCGTATAAACCTTTCTCCTGCCTGGATATAATATGAATTAAATAGATAACTGTATTTTGGATTAATGTGTTTATAATCTTTTAAATATTTAAAAAGAATAAAAGTTTCGAAAAACCACGTCGTATGTGCAAGATGCCATTTTGTAGGGCTAACATCTGGCATAGATTGAATAACATAATCTTCCGTCACAAGGGATTTGCAGAGTGTTTCGGAAAAATTTCTAACAATAATAAAACTCTCCCAAAGCTTTACAATATCTTCATTAATAACAGGTTCACTTAAATCATTGTTTGAATTCATGATTTTTGTTTTTCTTCTTTTTTGAAGTATTGGATGACTTACTTCAAAATAAAAAAGTTGTCTGGAAATAAAAAGGGGATTTAAGGGAATAGGTATAGAAAAATAAATTTATATGTGGTCTTAATTTTTATATTTTTAAGGCATTCATTTAATTGGCAAAAACTTTAATCTAAAATAAGAAAGGAGCCTTCTTATGGCTGTAAGAAAAGGAAGTGCGGAATGGAATGGTGATTTAAAAGGAGGAAAAGGGACAGTAAGTTCTGAAAGCGGTGCTTTGAACAATATAGCTTATAATTTTGTATCGAGATTTGAAGAGGGGAACGAAACCAATCCGGAGGAACTGTTAGGTGCCGCACACGCTGCATGTTATTCTATGGCACTTGCAAATAACTTATCAAAAGAGGGATTCAAGGTTAATTCCATTAAAACTGTAGATAATGTACATCTTGAAAAGCTTGAGAGAGGTTTCGCGGTTACTAAGATTGTAATAAACACTGAAGGTAATGTGGAGGGAATTGACGAAAGTACATTTAAGAAATATGCCGAAGAAACAAAATCGACCTGTCCTGTTTCCAAAGCTATTAAAGCGGAAATGAGCTTGAATGCTAAATTGGCGTAAGACCTATTCCTGAAAATACGTAATAACCCCTCTCAAAACCGGAGGGGTTTTTTTATTCAAAAAGCAATTCTTCGTATTCTTTATTTCTTATTATGAAATAATCTGCATAAGAACATGTGGGGATGACCTTTAAATTATTTTCTTTTGCATAGTCGAGGGCAACTTTAGTAAGTTTCCCCGCCAATTCCTGGTTTCTTAAATCAGGATGAACAAAAACTTTTAGAATATTAAATGTTTTAGAATGGTCCATCAAATATTTAACGTAACATTCCTTACCGTTTTCTATAAAGTAAAATTTCTGCTGATCTCTATCGTGTTTTATTTCCATAGAATGACTCCCTTTTATTCCTAAAAGCGGTAAAATTTTAGACGTTAAACAAAAAGTGCATCACATCTCCATCCTGCACAACGTAGTCTTTACCCTCAACGCGCATAACACCGGCGGCTTTGCAGGCAGTTTCTGAACCATGTTTAATATAGTCATCATAGCTTATTACTTCTGCACGGATAAATCCTTTTTCAAAATCTGTATGAATTACTCCTGCAGCTTGTGGCGCTTTCCATCCCTTTTCGATTGTCCATGCTCTCACCTCTTTTGGTCCCGCTGTAAAATAGCTAATCAAACCAAGAGTATGGAAACTCATTCTTATTACTTTTTCTAATCCACTTTCATTTACACCATAAGATGCGAGAAATTCTCCTCTTTCTTCATCACTTAAACTTACAAGCTCTTCTTCGACTTTTGCAGAAATCTTTATCCAATCGGCTTTTCTTTCTTCAGCGAATTTTGCAACTCTTTTAACATAATCGTTATCTTCACCCAAACCATTCTCATCAACATTTGCACAGTAAATAGTTCGTTTCGACGTCATTAATCTTAACTCACTAAGCAAGTGCTTTAAAGTTTCTTTATCCTTTTCGGGATAAGATGACGCGACCTTTCCTTCATTCATAAATTTCAGTAATGTTTCTGCATCTTCAAGAATTAGTTTTGCTGTTTTATCTCCCTTAGCCTGTTTTTGCAGGCGTTCAATCTTCTTCTCCAGAACCTGAACATCTGCAAGCAGCAGTTCTGTTTCAATCACTTCAATATCTCTTAAGGGATCGATACTTCCATCGACATGAACAACATCTGGATCATCAAAACATCTCACAACCTGGAGTATTGCTTCGGTTTCTCTTATATTGCTTAAAAACTGGTTGCCGAGTCCTTCGCCCTTGCTTGCCCCTTTCACAAGTCCTGCTATATCAACAAAATCAACAGTTGAATAAATTACTTTTGCCGGTTTCACAAGTTCTGTTAGTTTATCTACTCTTGAATCCGGAACGGGAACGACAGCTTTATTAGGTTCAATTGTGCAAAAAGGATAATTAGCCGCTTCTGCATTTTGGGCTTTTGTTAGAGCGTTAAATAAAGTTGATTTACCGACATTTGGCAAGCCAACTATTCCGATTCCTAAAGACAAAAAATCTCCAATATTTTTATTGAGAACAACTCAAAATATACAAAGAAAAAATTGAGTGGAGTAGAAAAATACGTAGGGACACAGCGCGCTGTGTCCCTACAATAGGAAATGTTAATTATTTTACCGGAAGGAAAGAATCGTTCTTGCCATAGTCCATCATTTCTTTAGTGAAATCATCAGGGTATTCTATTTTAACATCAGTAATCTTATCGCCATCATAAACAGGAACTAACTTTGGATTAATAAATCCTTTATAGGGAGCACCATTGAGTTTTGAATACCTCTCAATAACCTCTTTATGAAGCGCCGGGTCAACCTTAATTCCGTAATTTTCAATTAAATTTTTAGCCGCTTCAAAATCGCCCTGCGAAGTTATTCGCTGAACTTCTTTTAAAAGCTGTCCGAATAATTCTCTTAATTTCTGGTAATCAGTAATTACAAAATAAGTTTTGCCATCTTTAATTTTCTTTTCGATAACGTTTTCATCTTTGCCTTTTTCATAAACCCACTTGCAAATCAGTTGCCGGTTTCTCATATGAGCTTCTTCAATATCGTCTCCCGGGACAATTCTTCTTAGTTGCAGCATTAAACCATTTCTTATGTATGCATCATACTCTGCTTTCCCCGGTTCTATATTTGGCATAACACCAATTTCAACAAGCTTGGGATCAATTGCATAATATAAAGCGACGAGATCGGCCCTGGCTTCTTCAATTGTAGAAGCATAATTTTTAAGTGTTAATTTAGGTGACTGGACACCCGGCTCTATTTGTCCTGAAGCATGACCGATAACTTCGTGAAGATCGGTGTGAAGTATATCTCCCAGCGATCCGTATTTCTTTGCACGGTCAACTTCTTCCTTAGAATAACAGAATTCTTCAAGGAGACCTTTTGTTTTAGCATTATTGTAAGCTTCTATAATATTCCCGAGCGAAACTGATTTTGAACCATAGTCTTTTCTTATCCAGGTCGAGTTGGGAAGATTAATTCCTATTGGTGTTGAGGGCGAGGAATTCCCCGTTTCTACAACAACAGTAATAACCTTTGCCGAAATACCCACAACATTTTTCTTTTTGTGCTGATCCATAATCGGAGAGTTGTTTTCAAACCATTGAGCCTGCTTGCTGATTGCGTCTATTCTTTTTGTTGCGTCAAGATCTTTTATAGAAACTATCGACTCATAAGACCCTTTGTGCCCAAGAGGATCATCATAAACTTCAACGAAGCCATTTACCGCATCCACACGCGATAAAGTATCTTGAGTCCAAAGAATATTGTATTCATCCCATGTTTTAAGATCGCCGGTTTTGTAAAATTCTATAAGTTTATCGAGAGTTTTTTTCTGCAGATCATTTTCTGCAACAGAGGTTGCTTTTTCAAGCCAGTAAACTATTTTCGCAATTGCCGGAGAATACATTCCCCCAACTTTCCAGACATCTTCTTTAATCTTTCCATTTTCTTTTACAAGTTTTGAATTGAGTCCGTACCAGATTGGATGCGGATCATTTTTCTTTTCCATCTTTGAATAAAAGTTTTCAACCTCTTTTTGTGTAAGTCCTTCTCCATAAAAATTAACTGCCGAAGTTTTTATAAGATCTTCACCGGAACTCAGGTTAACTTTCTTGCCGTCAACTTTGGGGTCAAAGATTATTGGGGTTAAGAAAGAAATTAACTGTTGGATTGTTTCTCCTTCAGCAAGAGGGAATTTTGACGGGTCCGAATTACTAATCAATTCTGTAAAATATTCTTTGGAAAAATCAGGGATGAATTTCATATTTGAATAATGATGATGAATCCCGTTTGAGAACCAGACCCTTTTTGTATAAACCATGAACTTACCAAAATCATCGGTTTTTCTATCACCCTTGTAACTGTCAACAATGGCTTCAAGAGTTTTTCTTACCAAAAGATTATTCCTGTAGTTCTGGTCGTAATAAATATCCCTTCCACTAAGCGCTGCTTCATAAAGGTAATAAACAAGTTGCTTTTCTTTCAGAGACAATTCCTCGAAACCAGGAACTTTATAACGCAGAATTGCAAGGTCTGCAAATCGATCAGTCTGGTATTTAAACTCTTCAGGTTTTTCCATTTGTTTTATACAGCTAAATGATATAAATGTGATGAGAACTAGTAGAGAGAACTTTAAGATTTTCATAAAACACCAGTAAAATTTTTATAATAATTGAACACCAATTTAGCTATTCCTTAAACCCCATTAAAGCAGAGGAAGGGAAAAAATGCATCTCTTTGTTTTATTTATGGAATGAATTGTAAGGATTTGAACGATTTAATTGATAAACCTTAAATTATTTTTCTTGCTCCAAGCTCCTCAACAAGCTGTTTGTAGTTCTTAAACTGTATAGCATCCCAGCCGAGTTTTTTTGCTCCTTCTGCATATTCAAAAATGTCATCAATAAAAATATGCTCTTCCGAAGGAAGTTTTGTATAATCTTCAACTGCGCGATAAATTTTTTCTTCGGGTTTTACTGAGCCGACTTCGTGGGATAGAATAAGTTTATCAAAATTTTTAAGGAAGCTATATTCCCCCCAACCATATTTTTGATGAATAATGTTTGTGTTGGAAAGTAAAACAAGTTTGTATTTCTTTTTCAGCTCCGGTAAAAGAGCAACAACATCTTCATTCACAGTAAAAATTTTTGAGTAAACACTTATAAGAGTTTGTTTATCAATTCTATTATTAATAAATCCCGAAAGTTTTGTAAGAAATTCTTCATCGGATACTTCACCACGCTCAAAACTTCGGTGAAAATCATAATTCTCTTTATATTGATCGAAAAATCTTTGTCCCAATCCAATTTCAATATTTTCAAGTCTTTGGTAAGCTATATTGTAATCGAAGGGAATAAGAACATTCCCAAGGTCAGAAACAATCACAGAGTATTTTCTTTTTCCCAATCTTTTAATCTTTCAATTTTGCCTGTTCGCTTAAGTTTTAGCGAAGGCAGGGAATCTAACTATTCAATTTCAAATTCTCTGTCTGTCAAACCCGTATTCACACTTATTGAATCAACTGTAAATTCCATGGTTTGTGCACCCAAAGTTTGTTTTATTTTAAATGGATAAAGGAGTCCGGCCGATTCTTTATAATCACTATAGATTATTTCTTGTTGGTATAATCCGTTTTGTGATTTTATATACTTCAGTTCTTTAACCTTTAACCCCGTTTTAATATCATAGTATTGTGTCCATCTTATTCCCGATGGGAGTATCATAATAATTTTATAAGCATCATCGCCGTTTACTTTTTCAATACCATCAAGGTTTGTTACAATTCCATAATGCTCGGGATCGGCCAGGAGTGAGAGAGTAGCCTCAAATTTTAATTTTTCCAATTCACTTCCTTTGATTTCTCTATCTTCCCCAGCCATCTCCATTATTCCTTTTTCACCATCAAAAATAATTTCCTGTTCATTGCTTCCTGCTTTTATCAACTGTTTTAATTTATTCGGCGCTTTTTGGTAAGAGGTGACAGTAACGGTTACACCCTGAACGGTACCCGACATAACAGTCGTTCGATCAACAACATTATAGACTTTTTCTGCGCCACCAATTGCCGAGATATAATTTTCTATTACTTTCTCTGCTGTCACCCCATTGAGTAATTTTAAATTAGTTGTATCACTCGGGATAACATTCTTTAATGAATCTTTTGAAGAAGAAATATTGAGTTCGGGGTTTTTAGCAAAGCTGTTGAATGTAAACAACAGCAATGTGCAAAAACAAATCTTTAACATGGTGGCTTTCAATTTTTTAATCGGCTAAAAATAGTGATAATTACTTTTAATTTTTAGTGCAAATGCTTTAGTTTAGTCGAAGCAAAAATGGAATGGTTCATATAATGAAGATAATAGTTGTAATTGTAACCTTTTTCTCTTTAAATATTTTTCCCCAAACCTTTTCAATAAGGGGCAAAATTGCCGATAAAGAAACGGGTTATGCCCTGGCTTATGCCAATATTAGAGTTTTAAATTCTTCTTTGGGCACAACCTCAAATATAGAAGGCGAATATGAAATTAAACTCCCGGCGGGAAAACATAACCTGGTTGCTTCTTATATAGGTTACAAAACAGATACAATAAGTGTTGACCTTAAGTCAGACATTAAGAACCGGAACCTTAATCTTTTATCTACGGATATATCACTTCCCGAAGTTGTGGTTTTACCCGGAGAAAACCCAGCACTTGGAATTATTAGGAAGGCAATTGAGAAGAAAAAGGAACGGGAGAAAAAAATCACAAGTTTTGAATTTGATGCATATACCAAGGGAGTTGTTAAAACAACCAATGAAATAACAACCGGAAGCCATAGTATTCATTTGAATCCCGGGGGCGGTGACACTTTGAAGATAGCGGGTATAGTTGAAAATGAAAGTAAAGGCTATTTCCAGAAACCGGATAACTACAAAGAAGTAATAACCGCAAGAAAACAAACAGCTAACTTCCCCTCAACAATTAATGTTTTAACAGGGGGAAGAGTTATGCAGAATTTCTATAATGATGAAATTAGTTTCCTTGGTATTTACCTTCCCGGACCTTTAGCTGATAACTCGCTGAGCTACTACTATTTTTATATTGAGGGAACTCTTGCGATAGATGACAAAACTGTTTATAAAATTCATATGTCTCCCGATAATGAAAGTGATCCTGGTTTTACAGGAGACATTTTTATTCTCGATAGGACCTTCGATCTTATAAAAGTTGATTTGACTCTTAACAAAGCTGCGAACCCAGGCGGAATTTTTGATACTGTAAATGTCTTTCAGCAATTTTCTCCTTACAATGATTCTGTTTATATGCCTGTTGATTACAGGATTTTTGCAACCGCAAATTATCTGAACATTTTCCGTTTTGGCTTTGAGCTAAATACAATTCTTTATGATTACAATATCAATCCCGATATAAACAATGATATTTTCAGCAAAGCCATAGTTACTGTAAAACCAGATGCAGACAAAAGGGATTCTCTTTATTGGGTTTCTATACAAACAATTCCCAATACCAGAGAAGAAACAAATGCTTACTACAAGATAGACAGCGTTAAAAATATTCCCGTCACTTTCTGGGATAATTTTTCAGTTTTCTCGTCAAGAATAAAATTGTCGGATAATTTTAATATCACAGGCCCATTGGGGCTTTATCATTTTAACAGTATTGAAGGACATTCTCTCGATTACGGTTTTTATTTAAATGATGTTTTAGACAGAAAATTTACTTCATCATTAAAATTTTCGTATGGATTTTCAGATAAAAAATTCAAAACACGTTTTTACGGTTCATATCTTTTCGGTGACTACAGGACTTATGAATTAGAGCTTAATGCCTTTAACAGAATAAATTTACTATTTGGCGGATCAGAAGGAGATCTGTATTCGCAGTTTTTTGAATCCTTGTCCGAGTTATTTTTTAAGACTTCTATTAATGATTACTATTATTCCAAAGGATTTGACGTAAAGCTTACTGGAGAAGTCTTGCCGGTTTTAAAACTTAGCCTTGGCTATATGAATAGAACTGATAACAATGCTTTTAACAATACAGATTTCTCTTTCTTTGCCAAGGATAAAAAGTATAATATTAATTCACCAATCTACGAGACGAAGATTAATGCAATTACAGCAGGGTTTGGATTAGATTTCAGAGATTATATAGAAGATGGATATTCGAGAAGAAGAATTTCTTTCGGAGGTTCTTATATAACGTTTGGTGGGGATGTTACGTATTCAAATTCAGCTTTTTTAAAAAGCAATCTTGATTTTACAAAATACGGTTTATGGAGTTTTACAAACTTAAGAACTTTTAGAAATTGTGTTTTAAATCTTAGAACAGATTTAGTTTACAATTATGGCAAACTTCCATACCAGATGTTTTATCCGATAGCTGGAAATATTGATTACTTTTCCCGTAGTTATACATTCAGAACTCTTAATTATAATGAAGCTTTTGGAGACAGAGTTGCAGCGTTTTATCTCGAACATTATTTTGGAAGTGAAATATTCAGGTGGCTTTCAATACCCGGCTTAAAAGACTGGGACGTTTTTCTTGATTCATTCTTAAATGGTGTTTACTCTGACCTTAGCGGTGGAAGCAAATCCATTCTTGCCGCACCACAAAAACTTTTCAAAAACCCATTGTTTGAAATTGGATTTGGAATTGGCCATCAGCTATTTCCGTTCGAACTAGTATTTGCCTGGAGGCTAAACCACCGGGGCGAGAATAATTTCAGGATAAGTATTAACTCTTTCTTTTATTGATCGTCTTTAAAAAACAAAAGCGCTCGTTCGAGCGCTCAAAAGGATTGGGAAAGAGGCGAAATATTTTATTATCTCTTTGGTTTTGCTTCACTCACGATAATGTTACGTCCCTTTAATTCTGAACCATTAAGGGCTTGAATCGCATTATTTGCATCGGTTTCATTTTCCATTTCTACGAAACCGAATCCTCTTGATTTCCCGGTCTCACGATCGGTGATGACTTTTGCAGAAACGACTGCGCCATGAGCTTCAAAAGCTTCTTTCAGGGCTTCATCATTAACTGCCCAGGGGAGACTGCCGACGAACAATTTGGTACTCACTAACTTACCTCTAACGAATAATTACACAAAAAATAAAGCGGTCACTAAAACCGCTTAAATAAAATAGTATTATTATTTAAAAAAACAAAAGGAAAAATTACCAATTTTGATGAACGGAGCCTTATTTAATTACATCACTAATTGCTTCAGTCAGGCTTTCAACGCCCAGTATTTTTAAGGATGAATTTATTTTCAGGTTTTTAGTATTATTATGCGGGATTATGACTTTTTCGAAGCCCAGTTTCTGTGCTTCCTGTATTCTTTTTTCGATATGGCTTACGCTTCTTACCTCGCCCCCCAGTCCCACCTCACCAATTAATACGGTTTTACCAGCAACAATTTTATTGGTTAAACTGGATGCAATACTGCAGCAAACAGCAAGATCAACAGCCGGTTCGGATATTTTTACTCCGCCAGCCATGTTAAGAAAAACATTATTTGCTGAAAGCCTCAATCCGCTTCTTTTTTCCAGAACGGCAAGTAGAATAGAAAGTCTCCTGTAATCAAATCCGGTGGCAACTCTCTGCGGATTACCAAAACTCGATGGAGTAACAAGTGCTTGCACTTCTAAAAGTATTGGTCTTGTGCCTTCGATGCTTGAAGTTATGACCGATCCCGAAATATCTTTGTCTCTTTCGCTTAAGAAAAGTTCACTCGGATTTTTTACTTCGGTAAGACCATCTTCATGCATTTCAAAAATTCCTATCTCATTTGTGCTGCCAAACCTGTTCTTTACAGCTCTTAATATTCTGAAGGCATGATGTGCTTCGCCTTCAAACTGGATTACTGTATCTACCATGTGCTCAAGAACTTTTGGGCCGGCGATAAAACCTTCTTTGGTTACGTGTCCTACAATAAGGATTGAGATTTGATTCTTCTTTGCAACTTCCATTACCTGAGAAGTACATTCCCTGATTTGTGTTATTGTTCCCGGAGAATTATCAAGCTCACTTCTGTACATAGTTTGGATGGAATCAATAATAACTAATGAAGGAGCCAGAGAATTAATAGAAGCGATGATAATGTTGATATCGGTCTCGGCAAGAACGAAAAAATTATCTGATTTTATTTTAAGTCTTGCAGCTCGTGATTTTATCTGTGCTGTTGATTCCTCGCCGGTAACATAAAGGATATTGTGATTAACTTTTGACGCTGCCTGCATTGCAAGAGTTGATTTCCCAATCCCAGGGTCACCTCCAAGTAGTATAACAGATCCGGGAATAAACCCGCCGCCTAAAACTCTGTCTAATTCTCCGATTCCAGTTGTAATCCTGTTTTTTTCTACGCCTTCAATTTCATCTATCTTTTTTATGTTGAGATTTCCCTTATATGCCGCCGGTTTTCTCTTACCAGTTTCAACTATTTCTTCAGTAAAAGTATTCCAGCTATCACACTCAGGACATTTGCCCAGCCAGCGAAGTGATTCATATCCGCAATTTGAGCAAATATATTTTATTCTGGTTTTACTCATTCTTTTTTACTAAGACACTTAGTTCACTAAGAGTCACTTAGTGTTTCTAAGTGTACTTAGTGCCTTAGTGGTATTTTTATTACCCAAGTTAATTGATCCATATCTTTTCTAAGATTACAGCAGTTCCGTAAGCAAGAACTTCCGTAACCCCCGACATAACCTCATTAGCGTCATACCTGAAACCAATTATTCCATTTGCCCCGATTTGTTCTGCGTGTGCAATCATAAGTTCGTAAGAATCTTTTCTCGTTTTTTCACATAGTTCAGTGAATAATGATATGTTGCCCCCAACCAAAGTTTGAAACGAAGCGCCAATAGTACCAAATACCGATCGCGATCTGACAATAATTCCTCTTATAACACCGAGGTTTTTCTTAATTTTGTAGCCGTCTAATGTAAAAGCGGTTGTAACTAAATTGTGATCCATTATTTTTCTCCTCTGAATTAAGCGTTTAGAAAACTTCCAATAATTTCTTCTGTTTTATTTAGCGCCAACTGGATTTTTGAAACGTCTTTACCTCCGGCAGTTGCAAGATGAGGTCTTCCGCCGCCGCCGCCGCCGGCAATCTTTGCAAGCTCACCTACAATCTTTCCGGCACTCAACTTCTTTTCTTTTATAAGATCATCGGAAACGACGCAAACTATTGCCACTTTATTATCAATTACAGAAAATAAAACTCCCACAGAGCCTTTTATTTTTTCTCTAAGCTCATCGCCGAGAGATTTTAACTCATCATTATTCTCTGCGATTATTTCTGCTTTATAAATTTTTATTCCTTTAACTTCGGTGGGATTTTTAAGTACTGAAGATATTTCTCCTTTCTTCTCTTCAAGTTTAAGTACCGAAAGTTGCTTCTCAAGCTTTTTCTTTTCATCGAGAAGCTCAAAAATCTTTTCTTCCGAAGAACGTAAATGTTCAAATTGTGATTCTATAAATTTCTCGATACCCGAACCTGTTACAGCCTCAATTCTTCTGACTCCGCTTGCAGTAGAGGATTCACTGATAACTTTGAACAAACCTATTTGAGAAGAATTTTTTACGTGTGTTCCGCCGCAGAATTCTTTTGTGAATTCTCCAAATTGAACAACATTGACTTTGTCTCCGTACTTATCACCAAAGAACATAAGTGCACCCATTTTCTTTGCTTCATCAAAAGGAATATTGCGATGATGCTGAAGATCATAATTTTTCCTTAGTTCTTCATTAACCATAGTCTCAATATCGTTTAACTTACTCTCTTCCACTTTGGAGAAATGTGTAAAATCAAAGCGAAGATGATCTGGACCGACATAAGAACCAGCCTGGTGGACATGAGTTCCGAGAATATTTCTTAAAGCAGCATGAAGAAAATGAGTTGCCGTATGATTACGCATAATATCCCAGCGCCTTTTTTCATCTACTTGGGCGAGAACTTTTTTACCTTTAATAATAAGTTTGTCTTTCCCATTCTCTAGAATATGAATGGTTTTATTATCTTTTTTCAATACATCAATTACAGTTAAAGGAATAGTTTCGAGAATAATATGACCTATGTCATCAATCTGTCCACCCGCTTCAACGTAGAAAGGCGTTTTGTCCAAGATTAACCAATCATTCCTCGTATTTTTCTTATATCCTACAATTTTGGCTTCAGATTTTAACTCATCATATCCACAAAACTCAGTTGTTTCTTCAATATTAGAAGCAAACTCGGCGACTTCATCAATTGATTCTATAGAGGTTGTTAAAGATAGAGATAAAGTAGATTTGTGAACCTTACGTGATTTTTCCTTTTGTTCATTCATTAATTTGTTAAAACCATCTTCATCAATAGTAAATCCCTTTTCAACGGCCATAACATTTGTCAGGTCAACAGGGAAACCAAAAGTATCGTATAATTTAAATACCGAATCTCCGGGAATTTTATTTTTCTTCCTCTTCTCCAAATCAGTTGTTATTTCTTCAAACAACTCAATTCCTCTGTCAAGAGTTGCATTAAAACTTTCTTCTTCAGCTTTTATTACTTTCCCAACAAATTCCTGCTTCTCCTTTATTTCCGGGAAAACATCTCCCATATTTTTTACGAGAACATCAACAAGCTTATAAATAAATGGTTTCTGCAGATTGAGTTTTCTTCCATATCTTGCCGCTCTTCTTAAAATTCTTCTCAAGACATAACCGCGACCTTCATTCCCCGGGACAGCACCATCAGCAATTGCAAACGTTAAGGCTCTTGCATGGTCCGCAATTACTCTCATTGGAATTCGATGTTCCTCGCTGTCATACTTTATCTTTGAGAGTTTTACAATCTCATTAATTAAAGAGGTAAAAACATCCGTATCATAATTTGAGTTTTTCTTTTGCAGAATTGCACAAACTCTTTCGAATCCCATCCCGGTATCGACATGCTTTGCAGGAAGTTCATGCAGTTTCCCGGTTTCATCTCTGTTATATTGAATGAATACAAGGTTCCATATTTCCATACATTCAGGAACGCCCGCATTTACAAATTTTGGATTGTCATAATCATCACTAAGATTTATATGAATTTCAGAACAAGGACCGCACGGTCCAGTCTCTCCCATCTCCCAGAAATTATCTTTCTCATCAAACCGGAGAATATGTTTTGGATTTATATCCGTTTTAGTTTTCCACAATTCAAAAGCTTCATCATCAGTTCTGTAAACCGTCGCCCACAATCTTTCTTTAGGAAGTTTCCAGACTTTGGTTAAAAGTTCCCAGCCCCATTCTATTGCCTCTGCCTTATAGTAATCTCCGAAAGACCAGTTGCCGAGCATTTCGAAAAAAGTGTGGTGGTAGGTATCATGTCCGACTTCTTCAAGATCATTATGCTTGCCGCTTACACGGATACATTTTTGCGTGTCGGCTGCGCGTTTATATTCCCTTGAACCGGTTCCGAGAAAAACATCTTTAAATTGATTCATTCCTGCATTTGTAAAAAGAAGTGTCGGATCGTCGAATGGAACTACCGGGGAGCTTGGAACTATCCTGTGATCTTTGCTCTTAAAAAAGTCGAAAAATTGCTGCCTGATTTCTCTTGATGTCATAATATTGAGTTAAAATTTGTTTCTGTCAAAGATAATAAATAATGATGTAAGCATAAACGGAGGAAAGTACTTAAATGCAATATTAAACCGGATTGCTTTTTGTTTTTGTTAATTATAGTTTTCAAATTAAAGTTAACATTGGGTATTATTTTGGAGTCAATTTCTTCCGTGTCTGAATTGGAATTAATGCAAAATGTCTTTGAATCGGATGAGCAGGCGATTGAAAGATTATATGACAAATACGCCCCGCTTCTTTATACTTTTATTAAGAAAATTGTTAAAGATAAAAAAGAAACAGGGAATGCGCTGGAAAACGTCTTTCTATCCATTTGTAAAAGGATAAATTATTTTGATTTCGAAACAAAAACAGTTATACCTGGATAATAACTCTTGCTAAAAACAAAGCTGTTTATGATTTAAGAAAAGGAAAAAGTAGAGATGTCGAACAAGAAAGTTCAGACAAATCAGAAAATGATTTTATAATACCGCATCTTTCCCACTTAAGTGAACCGCTTGACCTTGAAAAAGCATTAGAGTATAAAGACAAAATTGAAAGTGCACTTAATAGTTTAACAGACGCACAACAATATGTGATTTATCTTGCATTTTATGAGGGGCTTAGCCGGGATGAAATCGCGGATAGATTGAAAATCCCGCTGCAAACAGTTGAATCAAAAATAAAAATTTCATTAATAAAACTGAATGAAAGTTTTGCGGAAGGATCATATTCGTTCCCGGTAAAAAACCAGCTTGTCGATTTGATTTATCCTTTTGTACTTGGTTGTCTTAAAGATGATGAAATGACAAATGCGTATAATGGTTTTAAGTCTTCCGAAATATTCCCCTGGAAATTATTGGGAAAATATCAGAACCTTGTTTCACTTCTGCCGATCATACTTGATCTTGAAAATCCACCTGAAGAGTTGAAAGAGAAAATTATTAATCAATTAAATAAAACAAAAGATGAAACCGAAAGTTTAACATCTCAAACAGATTCAGTTGTTGAGGAGACCCAAATGGAAGATGTTAAACCGCAAAATGAAATTCGGGAACGTGAAAAAACGGAAACAGTAGAAAATCCTGATGAAATTATTGTAACGTTTAACCATAAAGCGGAAAAAGAAGATGCCGAACAAGCCGAGATGTTTAAATCTATCGGGGAAAGCATTGAAGGAATTAAGCATATTGATCCCGAATATATCAAGTTTGAACGGCACAGGAATTATACAGGCTTAATAACATTTATTTTTATCCTGGTATTTATTGTTGTGACAGTAATTGCATACTTGTTTTACCAGGACAGATCAGATTATTATGAAAGCCAGATTAGTTCTCTGAATGAAAGTTTAGAAGATCTTGTAAGGGAAAATAAGAACAAACCTGAAATACCGGGAATTGGGGAATTAGATAAGCCACTAACAGTTGAGCTTAAAAATACCAAACTTGCTTCTCGTGGCGGTGGAAAGATTGTTTTCAGCTTTCCGGATAAAAGAGGATATCTTTATGTACAGAATCTTCCATTATTAACTTCGGATAAAGCTTATCAACTCTGGGGAAATTTTAGAGGAAATTTTGTTTCTCTTGGATTATTTAAAACCTCGGCGAGACCAGATTATTATCCTTTTACATTACCGGCATCTGTTGTTGAAGACCCGGTAGAGTTTTATCTGATTGAATCAACAGCTTCGGGCTCAAGTAAACCAAGCAATCAAATTTACCTTCTGGGGAAATCACAATAATTAAGGATTTTTTTTATTCTCCCTGTGAAGAATAATTATTAACCCGATTGTAATGAGTGCTACCGGCCAATATTTAATTGTTATTTTTATAATTGAGTTGAAGAAAAGAGGAAGTGTAATATTTCCAAGCAGGGTGGTAACGATTATTGCCGAAAAAATTATTGTTGCGGAAATCAGGAAGAAATTTTTCTTTGAGGTATCATCAAAGAAGAGCATTAAAAAGCTGATCCCGGCAATAAAAAGTATTGATGGAAAAATAATATCTTTTCCATTTAAAAACTCAAAATGATTTGTAAGAAAAATAAGAAGCCCGATTAAGAACAAAGATGTGCCGGTAAATAAAATTCCCCGTTCTCCCTTTCCGAACGATGAATAAACAAGATTGATCCCGTAAAAAATCATAGCATAGCCCACTAATTCTGTGCTTTTAACATCAATTACTCCCACTAATTTTAAGGCGGTCGCAAGCGCGAGAAAGATAAGGAGGTAAAGTAAGATTGGTCGATTATTCAATAGTTACTCTATATAGTTTAAATTTATAAAATCCTTTTTCCCATACTTGATGAAACTAAATCGGCAGCAAATATTGCACTTTTGTTTTTATCATCGAGTATAGGATTTACTTCAGTAATTTCGAGAGAAGACATGCATCCGCAGTCAGCGATAGATTCCATTAAAAGATGTGCCTCCCTGTAACCGAGCCCTCCGGCTACCGGAGTTCCAACACCTGGCGCAATAGATGGATCAACAGAATCAAGATCAAAGCTTACATGAAGATGATCGACCTTCTCTTTGAATTGTTTAAGTATTTTTACAATTATCCTGTGAATTCCTAGTTTATCAATGTCAGTCATTGTATAGACAGGGAGATTTAATTTTTTAATATTTCGTTTCTCAAGAACGTCAACGCTTCTTACCCCGATCAAAGCACAATTCTCCGGTTTCAGTTTTGGAGCGAAGCCGTAAAAGTTAACGAGCTTTTCATTTCCTATTCCTAAAGAAGCAGCAAGCGGCATTCCATGAATATTGCCCGAAGGAGAAGTTTTGTCTGTATTCATATCGGTATGCGCATCGACCCAGATAACACCAAGCTTTAGTTTATGTTTTTTGCAGTATGAAGAAATTCCTGCAATAGAACCCAAAGCCATCGAATGATCACCACCAAGGCAAATAGGGAAATGTTTCTTTTCGAGAACGCGCTCTACTCTATGAGCAAGAATTCTCGATGTCTTCAATATTTCATTTAAATATTTAAGTTTTGGATTTGTAATTTTCTGCCGTTCCATTATCTGGATGAAAATATCGCCGCGGTCGATAACCTGGTACCCCAACTGTTCCAGCTTTTCTCTCAGACCAGCAATTCTTAAAGCAGAAGGCCCCATATCAACTCCTCTTCTGTCGGCACCAAGGTCCATTGGAAAGCCGATAATATTTACGATTTTGGAGTTTTCTTTTTTCATTAAGTGATGTTATAAGAACTATAGCAAATTAAAAAGTTTCCCCTTAATATCCCAAAGGCGTCCCCATTTAAGGAATGTAAATTGAAATTGCTATTATGTATATTCTTTTACGGGAATATTTTTTTTATCAAAAGCTTTTAATATGCCACTCGACGAACCGGTAATAAATGTAGGTATTCTATCTGATCACCAGGTAAACTTTGAACTTTATGGTGATTATAATATTCAGGGTTTTAAACAAAAGTTCAGCGGAAAATTTTCTGCAGAACTTAAGGGGGACCGTATAATTTGTAAAAATCCTAATGATAAAATTGAAATATCGAACGAAATAATTTTTGAACCCGGGGATTCATCAGTTGATTCTTTTCTCATCAGGGATGTTCCAATCGGGAAACAATTCCATTGGCAGAGAAAACAAACACAAAGGTTCAGCGGCTCTCTTAAGTTTCTGAAAGATGGAGATAATATCTGGGTAATTAATATTGTATCAATTTCACAATATCTTAAAAGTGTTATTTCTTCGGAAATGAGTGCGAAAAGTTCATTGCAGCTTCTAAAAGCACATGCAATTGTTTCGAGAAGCTGGCTGTTAGCGCAGATAGATAAATTGAAGTCTTCAGAGGGGCAAAACAAAGAAAACTATTTATATAAGACTGATAAGGAAATAATTAAGTGGCAGGACAGAGGAGAACATCTTTTATTTGATGTTTGTGCGGACGATCATTGCCAGAGATACCAGGGGGTTTCGAAAATATCTACAGAAAACACAAACAACGCCGTAGAACAAACAAGAGGGATAGTTCTTATGTTCGGAGGTAAGATTTGTGATGCGCGCTACTCAAAATCGTGCGGGGGAATTTCGGAGTCTTTCGAAAATGTTTGGGAACCGGTTAAGCATGAATATCTTTCATCTGTAGTCGATTATAAATTTGAACCGGAGAATTACAATCTCGATTTCTCATCTGAAGTAAATGCAAAAAAGTGGATAATGAGTAATCCGACTGCATTCTGCAATACTAATGATGAAAGAATTTTGTCACAAGTGTTAGTCGATTACGACCAGGAGACGACAGATTTTTATAGGTGGAAAGTTGAGTACACTCAAAAAGAAATTGCTGAATTAATAAATAAAAAATCAGGAATTGATTTTGGAGAGATCGTTGATCTTGTTCCAGTGGAAAGAGGGGATTCGGCAAGATTGATAAAACTCAAAATCATTGGGACAAAGAAAGAAATGTTAATTGGTAAAGAATTGGAAATAAGAAGAATCCTGTCCCCGACACATTTATACAGCAGTGCTTTTATTGTTAATAAAGAAAGCGACGAAAATGGTGTTCCGCAAAAGTTTGTTATTCATGGCGCTGGCTGGGGACACGGAGTTGGTCTTTGCCAGATTGGTGCTGCGGTAATGGCTTCACGTGGTCATCAATTCGATGAAATTTTGCTTCATTACTTTAAAAAGGCTAAACTGAAAAAGATTTACTAACAAGTGAAAAACATTTTATTTGAATACCCAACATTAGATGAACTAATTTCTGTAAGAAATTATTCTGGCGCCGCAAGATTACTTCTTGAAGAACAAAAAAAAAGCTGGACAGGTTTAGCAAAGAATTATAACTTTCTTAATTCTGTAAAAGTAAAAACATTTCAATTCCCCGGCTTTACAATTAAGGCCCAATATAATTCCGGAAGAATAAAATCTACTTCTGCCAAAGTTGATGAGAAATCTATAGGCGAAAGGAAATGTTTTCTTTGTGCAGATAATTTATTTGCTGAACAAAAAGCAATTAAATATGAAAATGATTTTCTTATTCTTGTAAATCCATTCCCGATTTTTCCTGAGCATTTTACTATTCCGCATAAAGATCATGTCCCGCAAAGGATTAAAGAATCCTTCGGGAAGATGCTTTTGTTTTC
>Ga0210060_1000295_pt1 | contig 20875 bp, 16 predicted proteins | sample Joice_CattailNLB_FD_184871 | JGI IMG/M metagenome (GOLD analysis project Ga0210060, IMG submission 184871) | Wetland microbial communities from San Francisco Bay, California, USA, that impact long-term carbon sequestration - Joice_CattailNLB_D2... | ecosystem: Environmental > Aquatic > Marine >...
CGCCGGCTCATGCCGCCGCCTGCGCCACGAACGCGTCGCGCGACCGCCATCGCGCCGGCGGCCCCCCGGCATGGGGCCGGGTCGCATCCCCGCAAGCGGGGCCCCTGCTCCGCCGGCTCATGCCGCCGCCTGCGCCACGAACGCGTCGCGCGACCGCCATCGCGCCGGCGGCCCCCCGGCATGGGGCCGGGTCGCATCCCCGCAAGCGGGGCCCCTGCTCCGCCGGCTCATGCCGCCTTGCGCGTATTCGTGCGGATGAAATCGGCCATGCGCGCGACCCCCTGCTCGATCGCCGACTGAGAGGCCGCATAGGAAAAACGCACATGCTGCCCCTCGTCGGGCACGCGCGTGCCGAAGTGGATGTCGGCGAGCAGCGCGACGCCGGCTTCGTTCAGCAGCCGCTTGCGGAATTCCTCCGAGTCTGCGGCACCGATCCGCTGACAGGCCTCGGTCACGTTCGGCCAGACGTAGAACGCGCCACCCGGCACCTGACAGCGCACGCCGGGCACCTCGTTCAGCAGCCGCACGATCAGGTCGCGCCGCGCGAGGAATTCGGACCGCATGCGCTCGGCCGCATCCTGCGGCCCGGTAATCGCTTCGAGCGCCGCCCATTGGGAGATCTGCGAGGCGCAGGATTCCGTATTCGTGATCCAGCGGGTGAACACCGGCGCAAGCACCGGGTTCGAGGTAAAACCGATGCGCCAGCCGGTCATCGCCCAGGTCTTCGAAGCGCCGTCGGAGAGGATCGTCCGCTCGTACATGCCGGGCAGCTGTGCGATCGAGAAGAAATCGCCGGCGTAGGCCAGCCGCGAATAGATCTCGTCGGCATACACCCAGACCTGCGGATGCTTGCGCAGGATCGCAGCGATCGCCTCGAGCTCCGTGCGCGAGAGCAGCCCGCCGGTCGGGTTGTGCGGGTAATTGAGGATCAGCAGCCTGGTGCGCGGCGTGATCAGCCGCTCGAGCTCGGCCGGATCGAAGCCGAAGCTGCGCGCTTCGCGCAGATGGATCGGTACCGGCACCGCGCCGTTGGCCACGATCTGCGATTCGTAGATCGGAAACCCCGGGTTCGGGTAGATCACCTCGTCGCCCGCGCCGTAATCGGTGGTCGACAGGATCGCGTAGGCGATGAACGGCTTTGCGCCCGCGGCAACGACCACGTCCTCCGCGCGGATCGGCAGGCCGCCGCGCAGGCCGCCCATGTACGTCGCCGCAGCCTGGCGCAGCTCGTCGATGCCGGCCGAGGGGGTATAGCCGTGCTTGCCGGACTGAATCGCGCGGATTGCGGCCGCCTGCACGTTCTCGGGCGCGGGAAAATCCGGCTGGCCGATGCAAAAGCTGACGATGTCCTTGCCGGCGCGCGCGAGCGCATTGACTTCGGCGAGCACGACGAAGGCATTTTCGGTGCCGAGCTGCTTCGCACGTTTGCTGATCTGGGGCATGCCTGAACTCCCTGGTAAAGCGCAGCGCCGTGACGCCTCGCCCTGCGAGTGAACCGAAATTCTATCGAATTGCCCGGCGGGGCCGGGCTATGATTGGCCTTCGCTCACGGGAGGGACGCCATGAACGATCAAGTACCCGCTACTTCGGCCGGCGGCACATCCGACGCCGAGTTCAATCTCGAAGGCAACGCGCGGCCGGCAGGCGCCGGCATCGAATGGTGGACCAAGGCCTGGCCGCTGTTCACCCGCCAGGCCGGCATGTGGATCGGCGTGGCACTAGTGATCTTGATCATCGTCGTTGTCGCGTCTTTCATTCCGGTCGTCGGCCAGCTCGCAATCTTGTTGTTTGGCCCGGTGATCGCCGGCGGGCTGATGCTCGGCGCGCGCGACGTCGACCGCGGCAGCGCGCTGACCATCGGGCACATCTTCGCGGGCTTTTCGAACCAGATGGGGCAGTTGGTGCTCGTCGGCGTGGTCTACCTCGCGGGAATGGTCCTCGCCATGGTGATCGCCGCGTTCACCGCCGGCGTCGGCCTTGGCACGATGATGATGGGCGCCTCGGGCGGCGGTCATCCCGCTGCGATGGGCATCGCCGGCGCCACCGGCATCCTGCTCGCCGCGCTGATCATGATGGCCCTCGCGCTGCCGCTCTACATGGCGGTCTGGTTCGCGCCGGCGCTGGTCGTGTTTCACAGCCTCGGCGCCATCGATGCGATGAAGGCGAGCTTTTTCGGCTGCCTGAAGAACATCGTGCCGTTCCTGCTCTACGGCATCATCGGCATGGTGCTCGGCATCGTCGCGGCCATTCCGTTCGGGCTGGGCTGGCTGGTCCTGCTCCCGGTCATGACCGCCTCGGTGTACGTAAGCTACCGCGACGTCTATCTCGCCAGCTAGCGCCGTTTCACCCAGGTCTCCGACCAGGCGAGGCAGGCGCTCGAGGCCTCGCGATCGCCGCGCTGTTCCGGCCAGGGCTTGCCCGGCGCGGCGCGGCCGCCGATCTCGACGCGCGCCGCACGCGCCGGAAAGAAGGTGCTGAACACGCCGATCGGCCGGTCGTTGAAGCCGGGCGGCATGTTGAGCACGAACGGCGCGAGGAAATCCTGCCACGTCAGCACGAGCTTCGTGCCGGGGGCGGCGACTTCTTCGCGCGCCCCGGCGGCCACGTCGCCGTGGCGCGCGAACTGGGCCTTCGTGACCGGAAGCCTGGGATCGGCGAACGCCGGATAGAGCAACGACTCGATCGTTGTCTGCAGCCAGCGCGCGACCGCCTCGTTGTCGGCGTAGACCTTCACCGCGCCGTCGGTCAGCGTGCTTTGTACGAACAGCGCATGACCCGCCCCCGCGGGGCACCACAGCACGCGCCAGTGGCTGACGCGGTCCGACTGCGTCTTGCCGCCATCGGCGCTCAGGCGGATGAACGAATTCTCGCCGGTCATCAGGACGGCGTTGGCATCGACAGGCGAAGTCATAGGTAACCTCCTTAGGCGCGACAATGGGGTCAGACCCCACCCGGCGGCGGTCTGACCCGGGGTCGCAACTAACGATTGGCTCTTAGAACGACGGCGTTCGCCAGCACGTTGACCCCCGGCAACGTGCGCGCGAGCGTGGCGTGCTCGTGGTTATTGTGGGTGATGCCGTCGGTGCAGGGCGTGAAGATCATCGCGGTGGGCGCAACGCGCGCGACGAAATAGGCGTCGTGCCCGGCCTGCGAGGCGAGGTCCATCGACGGCAGGCCGAGCGCCGCGGCCGTGTCGCGCACGAGCGCAATGCAGCCCTTGTCGAACAGATCGGCGTTCCAGGTCCAGGCGTCGAGCAGCTTCATGTCGACGTTGGCGCGCCGCGCGCAGGCGGCCATCGCCGCGGTGAACTCGTCGAGCATCGCCTGCGCCGTCTGCGGGTCTTCATGACGCACGTCGCCCGTGAACTGCGCCCAGTCCGAGAGGATCCCCGGCTTGTTCGGCCAGGCGACGATGCGCGCGGCGGTGCCCTTGCCGCCGCTCGGGTGGTACTTCCAGCCGATGTCGTTCACCGCGACCGCGAGCATCGAGGCGCCGACCAGTGCGTTCCGCCGCTTGTCCATCGGCCAGGGTCCGGTGTGCGCGGTCTCGCCGGCGACCTCGACGATGAAGCCATGCGCGGTGTAGCCATGCGTCACTACGCCGACGTCGACGCCGGCCCGATCGAGCAGCGGGCCTTGCTCGATGTGCAGCTCGAAGTAGGCATCCAGTACGCGCCCGCCGACCGCTGCCGCACCGGCGTAGCCGATGCGCGCGAGCTCGTCGCCGAAGCGCTTGCCGTCGTCGTCGCGCCGCTCGAGCACCCAGTCGAGCGCGTAGGCGCCCGCAAAGGCGCCCGAGGCGATCATCGGTGGCGAGAAGCGCGCGCCCTCTTCGTTCGTCCAGTTGACCAGCGCGATCGGGCGCCGGGTCTCGATACCACGGTCGTTTAGCGTCCTCACAATCTCGAGCCCGGCGAGCACGCCGACGATGCCGTCATAGCGCCCGCCGTTCACCTGCGTGTCGAGATGGCTGCCGACGACGACCGGCGGGGCCGCCGCATCGCGTCCCGAACGGCGCGCGAACATGTTGCCGACCTGGTCGACCGTCACCGTGCAGCCGGCTTCGCGGCACCAGTCCGCGAACAGGTCGCGCATTTCGCGATCCGCGTCGGATAGCGCGACGCGCGCGAGGCCGCCGGGGCGGCCGAGGCCGATCTCGGCCGAGCGCTCGACCGTCTGCCAGTAGCGCGCGGCGTTGACTTCGAGTGCCGTTTGGATTGGTGCGTTCATGATGTGCATTGTATCGGCAGCGCGTCGATCTCCGATGCAGTGTATCGTGCGTCACTCAACGAGACACCGATCGGATGCGTTGCACCGCCTGTCAGTTCGACAACCCGCCGAAGGCGCGCTTTTGTGGCCAGTGCGCCGCGCCGCTCGCGGCGCGCTGCCCGGCGTGCAACGAGCCGGTGACGCCCGATCTGCGCTTCTGCACCGCCTGCGGGCATGCGCTGACCGCCAAGACGGAACCGGTCAAGGCGCCGACGCCGCCGGCCGAAGAAGACGGCGAGCGGCGCCACGCCACCGTCGCGTTCTCCGATCTCTCGGGATATACCGCGCTAAACGAGCGGCTCGATCCCGAGGAGGTCGAGGCGATCATGGGTCGCATCAAGCGCGAGGCGGTCGCGATCATCGAGCGCCACGGCGGCACCGTCAACCAGTTCGTGGGCGACGAGATCATGGCGCTGTACGGGGTGCCGGTCGCGCGGCGCGACGATCCGGGCCGCGCGCTGCGCGCCGCGTTCGAGCTGCACGCGGCGGTCCGCGCGATCGGCGCCGAGCTCGCGGTGCGCATCGGCAGCGCGCTGGGCATGCACACCGGCGCGAGCACCGGGCTCGTGGTCGTGCGGCGCAGCGACGTGCGTGCGGGCCAGTTCACGGTGACCGGCGATACGGTGAACACCGCGGCGCGACTGCGCGCGCTCGCCGCTGACGACGAGGTCGTCGTCAGCGCGGAAACCTGGCGCGAAGTCTCTGCGCTGTTCGACGCCGAGCCAGGGGATGCCATAAGCGTTAAGGGAAAGCAGCAACCGGTGGTGCCCTACCGCGTCCGCGGCGCGCGCAGTCGCGCGGAGGTCGGGCGGTCTTTCGTCGGGCGCACCGAGGAGCTGCAGCAGTTCGACACGCTGCTGCGCAGCTGCCGCGCGCTCGGGCGCGGGCGCGCGATCATCGTGCGCGGCGACCCGGGAATCGGCAAGTCCCGGCTGCTGCGCGAATTCCAGGCGCACGCGACAGCGAGCGGCTTTGCTTGTCACGCCGCGCTGGTGCTCGACTTCGGCGCCGAGACGGGACGCGATGCCGCGCGCAGTCTGGTGCGTGGCGTGCTCGGGCTCGGCCCCGAGGCGGCCGAGCCCGAGCGTCGCGCTGCGGCGAGCCGCGCCTGCGTCGAGGGGATGACCGCAGCCGAGAACGAGATGTTCGTCTGCGTACTGCTCGACATCGAGCCGCCGCCCGCGCAGCGCGCGATCTACGCGGCGCTGTCGCGCGAGGCACGCGCGCGCGGCGTGCGCGACACCATGTGCGATCTTCTACGCCAGGCGAGCGCCCGGGGACCTCTTTTGCTGGTGGTCGAGGACGTGCATTGGGCCGATGAATCGACGCTCGAGCGGCTTGCGGCGGTCGCTGCGCTCACGCGGACGCAACCGCTGCTGCTGGTCGCCTCGACGCGCTTCGAAAACGACCCCACCGCCGGACTCTGGCGCAGCGCGCTGCACAGCGTACCGACGACGGGCATCAACCTCGTCCCGTTCTCGGCGGAGGAGGCCGAACGTCTGGCGAACTCCTTCGCGGGCATGGCCGATGCGCTGGTGCGCGAATGCGTGGAGCGCGCGGCGGGCAATCCGCTGTTCCTCGAGCAGCTGCTGCTCAATGCCAACGAAGCCGGCCAGGCCAGCCTGCCCGGCTCGATTCAATCGCTGGTGCACGCCCGGCTCGACCGTCTCGACCCGGCCGACAAGCAGGCGGTGCAGGCGGCGGCGGTGCTCGGTCAGCGCTTCTCGCTCGAGGCGCTGCGTCACCTGATCGAGGATCCGGCCTACGACTGCGGCACGTTGATTGCCCATTTTCTCGTACGCCCGGAAGAGGACGGGTTTCTGTTCAGCCATGCGCTGATTCATGACGGGGTCTACGAATCGCTGCTGCGCGCGCGTCGTCGGCAGCTGCATGCGCGCGCAGCGCAGCGGTTCGAGTCCAACGACCCCGTGCTCGCCGCCGAGCACTGGGACCGCGCCGAGGACCCGCGCGCACCGTTCGCCTATCTTGCCGCGATCGAATTCGAGGCACGCCACTTCCGCTACGAGCATGCACGCAGTCTCGCCGATCGCGGGCTCGAGCTCGCGGGCGAAGGCGCGCCGCGCTGCGCGCTTCTCATGGCGCAGGGCGGCCTGCTGCTCGAGCTTGGCCGGATCGCCGAGAGCGTCGACGCTTACCGCGCCGCGCTCGAAGCGGCGGGAGACGACGCGGAACGCGCACGCGCATTGATCGGCATGGCCTCGGGCATGCGCGTGAACGACCGCATTGACGATGGTCTCGCCGCGCTCGCCGAGGCGCAGCCGCTCGCCGAGCGGGCCGGGCTGACGCTCGAGCTCGCGCGCCTTCACCACTTGCGCGGCAACCTTTTTTTCCCGCTCGGTCGCCTGGACGACTGTTTGCGCGAGCATCAGGCCTCGCTCGAGTACGCGCGTGCGGCGGGCTCGGTTGAGGCCGAGGCCACAGCCATCGGCGGACTGGGGGATGCTTATTACCTTCAGGGCCGGATGCGATCGGCGCACGAGCAGTTCACGCGCTGCATCGCGCTCGCGCAAGCGCACGGGTTTGCCAAGCTCGAAGCCTCGGTGCTGCACATGGTCGGTTGGAGCGCGGAGTATCTACTGCAGGCGCACAGCGCGCTCGACATCGGTCGTCAGGGTGTCGCGCTCGCCGCACGCCTGTCGGATCCGCGCGGCGAGATGCTCTCGCACGGGTTGATCGGCGCGGTCGCGGTGAGGTCGCTGGGTGAAATTGATCTGGCAGCCGTGCACATCGCGGCGTTTCGCGAGCTGGCCGCGAAGCTGGGTGCGAGGCGCTTCACCGTTCAAGCACTCGGCGACGACGCGCTGCTCGCCTTGCGGCGCGGCGACCGGGAACGCGCACGCCACCTCGTTCACGAGGCGCTTTCGAGCATCGGCGAAGCCGGGCGTCGTCACTTCGGTTCGGCGCTGTACGGAGTCCTCGCCCTCGCGGTGGACAGCGCGTCGGCGCGCCGGGAGGCGCTGCGCGAGGGCGAAGCGCTGCTCGAGGCGGGCGCCGCCAGTCACAATCATTTCCGTTTCGGCGAGCACGCAATCGATGTGATGCTCGAGCACGGCGACTGGGAGGGTGCAGAACGCTACGGCGCGCAGCTCGAGCGCTACGCAGCCCGCGAGCCGCTGCCGTGGTGCGACCTCATCGTCGCGCGCGGGCGCGCGCTCGCGCGCTTCGGGCGCGGCGAGCGCAGCGCAGCGCTTCGCGCCACCGTCGCCGAACTGCGCGAGACCGCTGCGCGCGCGGAATTCAACGTCGCGCTGCCGGCGCTCGATTCGGCGCTGGCGACAATGGGGTCAGACCCCTGTGGATAAGTCGACGGGGTCTGACCCCGTCAAGCCACCGTCTTCAGGACCTCGGCGACGGCGCCGAACATCTGGTCGAAGTGCTTCTGCTCGACGATCAGCGGCGGGCAGAAGCCGATGTTGTCGCCAATCGGACGCACGTACACGCCCTTCGCCCAGCATTTCTCGAACACTTCGAAGCCGCGCGCGCCGGGCGCGCCGGGACGCGGTTCGAGCTCGATCGCGCCAATCAGACCGAGGTTGCGGCAATCGATGACATGCGGCGCCCCCTTGAAGGCGTGGATCGCGTCCTCGAAGGACTGGGCGAGCGCGCCGTTCGCGCGCGTCAGCAGCCCTTCCTCGGCGTAGGTGTCGAGCGTGCCCATCGCCGCCGCGCAGGCGAGCGGATGCCCGGAATAGGTGTAGCCGTGGAAGAACTCGACGCCCGCGCTCTGCGTGTTCATGAAGGTTTCGTAGATCGCATCCGACGCAATCACGCCGCCGAGCGGTACCGTGCCCGAGGTGATCGCCTTGGCAAACATCATCAGGTCGGGCTCGATGTCGAAGTACTGCGCCGCGAACGGCGTACCGAGGCGGCCGAAGCCGGTGATCACCTCGTCCAGAATCAGCAGGATGCCGTGCTTGCGCGTGATCTCGCGCAACCGCTTGAGGTAGCCCTTGGGCGGCACCAGCACACCGCCCGCGCCCGAGACCGGCTCGACGATCACCGCGGCGATATTTTCCGCGCCGTGCAACGGGATGAGACGCTCCTCGAGTTCGTCGGCGAGCTCGGCGCCGCTCTCGGCGCAGCCGCGCACAAAGGCGCGCGTTTTGAGATCCTGGGTGTGGCGCAGGTGATCGACGCCCGGCAGCAGCATGCCGGCGTAGGCCTTGCGGTTGAGCGACACCCCGCCCACCGAGATGCCGGCAAGGTTGACGCCGTGATAGCCCTTCTCGCGCCCGATGAAGCGCGTGCGCGTCGGCTCGCCTTTCAGGCGGTGGTAGGCGAGCGCGATCTTGAGCGCAGTGTCTGCCGCCTCCGAGCCCGAATTGGTGAAGAACACATGGTCGAGTCCCGGCGGCGTCAGCTCGGCAACGCGCGCCGCCACCTGGAACGGCAGGCGGTGGCCGAGCGAGAACGAAGAAGCGTAGTCGAGCTCGCCGGCCTGCCTGCGGATCGCCTCGACGATCTTCGGCCGGCAGTGGCCCGCATTGACGCACCACAGCGTGGCCAGACCGTCGAGCACCTGCTTGCCGTTCTCGGTGACGTAGTACATGTCCTTCGCCGACGCGATCATCTTCGGCGCCTGCTTGAAGCGCCGGTTGTCGGTGAAGGGCATCCAGTAGTGCTCCAGCGCCTGCGCGCCGGTCTGCGCTGCGTTCATCGCCTGCTCCTCGATTGTTCGTTCCGGCCCCGCCCGCCTAGGCGGACAGGCGCAGCTCGACGCGCACCGCGTCCCAGGGCACCGCAACCTGTGCGTCGCGGCGCTCGATGAGCCCGACGGCGACGAGCTGACCGACATCAGTATGCACGTTCTTGTAGTCGCGCTGCAGGCGTTTCGCCAGCGCGTAAACGCTGCACGGTCCCTCGGCCGCGAGCCGCTCGAGAAGCTGCCAGCGCGCCGGGGTCAGTGCCTTGAGCAGCGCCGGCAGATCGGGCAGCGCCAGAATGCGGCGCGGCGCCAGCTGCCCGCCTTCGTCGAGATGGTTCCACGCCGCCTCGAAGCGATCGAGCGCCTCGCCGGCGCCCTCGATGCGCACTTCGACGGGTTGCCTGGAATTCGCAGGACTCACAAGACCTCCACGTCGCGCTCGAAGTCGTAGCGCAGCTGCTCGACCGAGCGAAAGGCGTAGGGCGCCACGCGCCCGCGCAGCATGCGCGCGTGCCGCCCCGCGCCACCGTGCTCGTAGCACAGCAGGCATTCGCCGCCGCGCAGATAGGCAAGACGGTACGCCAGGCCGCGCGCCGTGCGCGCCAGGCGGACCTCGATACAGTCGCCCTCGGGCAACTGGCAGCGCTGCTCGAGAAGGACCTCGTTGGAAGCGCCGATAATCATGTATGGCGTAGTATACCATAGTCGGTGATCTAGAATTCTCCGCATGGCGACCCGGAACGACTTCTTCAACCTCTACCGGCACGGCTTTGCGCGTGTCGCGGTCGCGACGCCCGCAGTGCGCGTCGGCGACCCGCAGTTCAACCTGCAGCACACGCTGGAGCTGATGCGCGCCGCGGCGCGGCGCAAGGCGCTGCTGGTGGTGTTTCCCGAACTCGGCCTGTCGGCCTACAGCTGCGAGGACCTGTTTCATCAGCGTGCGCTGATCGACGGCACCGAAGCCGCACTCGCCGAACTGCTGGCGCGCACCCGCGCGCTGCCGATCGCCGCGCTGGTCGGCCTGCCGGTGCAGGTCGACGGCCTGCTCTACAACTGCGCGGCGCTCATCTGCCGCGGACGCCTGGTCGGCGTGGTGCCCAAGACCTACCCGCCGAACTACCGCGAGTTCTACGAGCTGCGCCACTTCACGCCGGGCGATACCGCGGCGGCAGGCGAGATCACCCTCGCCGGGCAACGCACGCCGTTCGGCACCGACCTGCTGTTCCGTCACGCCGAGCTGCCGGGCCTGGTGTTGTTCCCGGAGGTCTGCGAGGACCTCTGGGTGCCGGCCCCGCCGTCGACCTTCGCCGCCCTCGCCGGCGCCACGGTGATTGCCAACCTGTCGGCCTCCAACATCGTCATCGGCAAGCACGAATACCGCCGCGAGCTGGCCTCCAACCAGTCGGCGCGCTGCATCGCCGCCTACCTGTTCAGCGCCGCCGGCGCAGGCGAGTCGACCACCGACCTCGCCTGGGACGGCCACGCGATGGTCTGGGAGAACGGCACGCTGCTCGGCGAATCACGGCGTTTCGCCGACGAGCCGCAGCTCAGCTTCGCCGACCTCGACCTGGAGCGCCTCGCGGCCGATCGCATGCGCCAGAACTCCTTCGGCCTGTCGGCGCGCCGCCATGCGGCCGAGGTACGCCGCTTTCGTTCGATCGCATTCTCCCTGCCGCTGCCGCGCGGGCGCGTCGTGCTCGAGCGCCGCATCGCGCGCTTTCCCTACGTGCCCGACGATCCCGCGACGCGCGACGCACGCTGCGAGGAGGTCTACCGCATCCAGGTGCAGGGCCTCGCGACGCGCATGCGCGCCAGCGGCAGCCAGAAGCTGGTCATCGGCATCTCCGGCGGGCTCGATTCGACCCAGGCGCTGCTGGTCTGCGCGCGCGCGATGGACCAGCTTGGGCTGCCCCGGCGCAACATCCTCGCCTACACCATGCCCGGTTTCGCCACCACGGCGCGCACGCGCAACCAGGCCTGGCAGCTGATGCGCGCGATCGGCGCGAGCGCCGAGGAGATCGATATCCGCCCCTCTTGCGCGCAGATGCTGAAGGATCTCGGTCACCCGTTCGCCAAGGGGCGCAAGCTCTACGACGTGACCTTCGAGAACGTGCAGGCGGGGGAGCGCACCAGCCACCTGTTTCGGCTGGCCAACCACCACGGCGGCATCGTCGTCGGCACCGGCGACCTGTCCGAGCTGGCGCTCGGCTGGTGTACCTATGGTGTTGGCGACCATATGTCGCACTACAACGTCAACGCCTCGGTGCCCAAGACGCTCATCAAGTACCTGATCGGCTGGGTGGCGGGTTCGGGTCAGTTCGACCGCCCCGTCAGCCGTTCACTCGAGCGCGTGCTCACCACGGAGATCAGCCCGGAGCTGGTGCCCGGCACGCGGCCGACAAGGCGCGGCCAGCCGACGCAGCTCACCGAGTCGGTGATCGGCCCCTACGCGCTGCAGGACTTCCACCTCTACTACACCCTGCGCTTCGGCTACGCACCCGCCAAGATCGCGTTCCTCGCCTGGAGCGCCTGGCAGGGCAAGGACGGCTATTCGCTCGGCGAAATCCGCAAGTGGCTGGGGGTGTTTCTCACGCGCTTCTTCCAGACCAGCCAGTTCAAGCGCAGCGCTCTGCCCAACGCCCCCAAGGTGGGCTCGGGCGGCTCGCTTTCGCCGCGCGGCGACTGGCGCGCCCCGTCCGACGGCAGCGCAGCGGCCTGGCTGGCCGATCTCGAGCAGGTTCCGTCGAGCGCGCGCTAGATACCGGCGCAGCCCGCTGCGTGCAACTATTGATCGGCGTCAAGCGCCGCCCGCGCACGAAGCGTAACTTTGGCGGCATGCTGCGCGCGCGCGTAGGCCTTGCCGGGCTCGCCGCGTTTTCCCTCCTCCTACGCCTGGCGGCGTCCGGCGGCGTTGCGCGCAGCGACCCTTCCCCGAGCTAGCGCTTCGTGTCGAGCGCGGCCGTGGCGAGCTTCGCGACGTCGAAGCCTTCGCAGCCGCCACGCAATCCGCCGCAGGCATGCCCGTCGCGCGCCGCGTCGAGCGCGCGCTGGTAGTACAGCCGCGCCGCGTCGGCGTAGCCGAGCCCGCGGGCAGCCTCCGCGAGCATGAAGTACGACAAATCCGACAGCGTATCGGCGCGCATCACGGAAACCGCGAGCTCGCGCCACGCGGCGTCACGATGATAGGCCGCCCACTCGCCCTTGTTGGCGCGATACGTAAAACAGCCGAACGCGCAGTTGAGCTTCACCTCGCCCTGCCGGAAGCGTTCCACCTCGTCCGCGACGAAGGTCATCGCATCTGCGGTCTTCGCCGTGCGGCGTGCATAGGCCTCGCGGGTCTCTTCGCCCGCGCGGATCACCACGCGCTCGTTCGTCGCTTCGGGTACGGCGAGGAAATTCGGCACGGCCGACGGGCCCTGCGCCTTTGCCGCGAGGTACAGCGGCTCGACCTTGGACACCAGCGTCTGCAGTTTGGCGATCCGCGTTTCCGCTGCGGGGTGCGTCGAGAGGAACTCCATCGGCGCGTACTTGTCCTCCTTGGCCATCTTCTGCCACAGCGTCACCGCGGCCTCCGGATTGAAGCCCGCGCGCGCGGCGAGCTCGATGCCGATCTGGTCCGCCTCTGATTCGGCCTCGCGGCTGTGCGGCAGCTGGATCGCGAGCGCGGCGGCGATCGAGCCGATGTCCAGGTTGCGATAGAAATCGTTCGAATTGTTCGACGTCAACGCCGCCAGCGCCGTCACGCCGACGCCGACGCCGATCGCGGTCGAAATGCCCTCGCGCGGATGGCTCGCCAGCGCATGCGCGATCTCGTGCCCCATGACCTGGGCAAGCTCGTCGTCGGTCGCATGCAACTTGGTCCAGAAGCCGGTGTAGATGCCCATCTTGCCGCCGGCCATGCAGAATGCGTTGATCGTCTTGGGTTCGTCGATGACCTCGATCTGCCACTGCCAGTTCGCCGAATCCGGTCGGAAGCGCACCGCCTGGGCGATCAGCCGATCGGTGATGTCGTGGATCTGCTTGGCGCGCGCCGTACCGGTCTCGAGCTTGTCGCGGCTGCCGAGCTGGCCCATCATCGAGCGGTAGGCCGCCGCCGAGCTGCCGATCGCGTAGTCCTCGGACACCAACATGAACTGGCTGCGGCCGGTGATCGGATTGGTTGCGCAGCCGGCCAGGGCGGCGCAGAGAAACGCGACCAGGATCGAGCGCATTCGCCGAATCATGGTCGACCATTTTACGCCGCGCCCCCGCGGCATCGCGGGGGCGCGTAACGGCGAATGTGACTTAGCGCACGCCGAGCCCGGGCTGCAGGCCTTGCCGGGGCTTCGCCGCGCTCACCCGCGGCGGCGCCGACACGTCATGAAACGTCAGCATCGCGCCGATGCGGCTCGAAGCCCCGTCGTAGAAACCCTCGGTACGTGGTTCGTCGCCCGCCTTCGGGTTGCGATACGTGCCGAAGAGCATGTCCCAGAGCGGCAGATCCGAATAGTTGTACGCGTGGATGCCGCGCCCGTGGTGGATCGCGTGACTTTCGGGCCGCTGCACGATCGTTCCGAGCCACCGTGGGGTACGGATGTTGGCGTGCTGAAAGGCCGCATTGAAGGCAAGGAAAGCCGCGGCGATCGCGCCCGCCTCGGGCGTGAGCCCAAGCAACGGGTAGAACACGAGCACCGCCCAGGTCGTAAACAGCGCCGCGTCGATCGGATGCAGGTAATTGGCGCCGAACGCATCGAGCGACTCCGCGCTATGGTGCATCTGGTGGCCGAGCCGCCAGAGCCAGTTCCAGCTGTGCGCGGCGCGGTGATACCCGTAGTGCGCAAGCTCGTAGACCAGGATTCCGACGAGCGCGCCGCCCCAGCTGCCCAAGGCCGCGCCGTCGACCAGGCTCGTCTCGGGCAGTACCGCGCCCCAGCCGATGCCCACGGCCATGGAGACGCCATATATGGCGCCGCTGACGATCGTTGCACGGACCTTCCAGCCCGCAGGCGCCGCGTAGTCTCGCGCGCGCCAGAAAAAGTGCAGCGCGATGAACGGCAGCAGAAAAATCAGCAAATAGTAGTCGGCGAGTTCGAGCAGCATGGCGTCCTCCTTCGTGTCGCGTAAATGTCCTTGCGTCGGGACACAGGTTCACGCAACGACGCCCTGCGCTTCAACACACAGTTTGTTGTGTTTTGTATCCGCCACATTTCAGCGCGGCGGGTGGTCGACGGCGCGGCGGCTCGCCGCGCCGCCTCAGGCCGCCCGCTGCAGCGGCGGCAGCTCGCCGATCGCCGCCGCGACCGCGTCCTCGACCTTCTCGAGAAACACGAAGCGGAGCTTCTCGCGGGCCTCGGCCGGCACGTCCTCGAGGTCCTTTTCGTTGCGCTTCGGCAGCATCACCGTGCGAATGCCTGCACGGAGAGCGGCGAGCGTCTTTTCCTTCACCCCGCCGATCGGCAGCACCAGACCGCGCAGGGAGATCTCGCCGGTCATCGCAACGTCGCTGCGCACCGCCGTGCCGGTGAGCAGCGAAACCAGCGCGAGATACATCGCCACGCCGGCGCTCGGCCCGTCCTTGGGCGTCGCGCCCGCCGGCACGTGCACGTGGATGTCCGACTTGTCCAGCGGATCGCCGAGCAACCGCTTGGCGAGCGTGAGCGCGGCCTGCGCCGATTCCTTCATCACCTCGCCGAGCTGGCCGGTGAGGATCAGCTTGCCGCTGCCCGGAACGCGCGTCGCCTCGATGAACAGGATGTCGCCGCCCACCGGCGTCCACGCGAGCCCGGTGGCCACGCCCGGCACGCTGGTCATCTGCGCGACCTCGCTCTCGAACTTTCGCGCGCCGAGGATCGCCTGCAGGTCCGCCGCGTCCACCGCCACGGTCTGCGCCTCGCCCTCGGCGATTCTCATCGCGGCGCGCCGGAGCACCGAGCCGATCTCGCGCTCGAGATTGCGCACCCCGGCCTCGCGCGTGTAATCGTGCACGAGCGCGGCCAGCGCGGCATCCGTAAGCGACGCCTGCTCGGGCTTCAGCCCATTGGCCTCGCGCTGGCGCTTCACCAGGTAGCGCTTCGCGATCTCGAGCTTTTCCTCCGCGGTGTATCCGGGCAGATGGATGATCTCCATGCGGTCGCGCAAGGGCCCCGGAATCGTGTCGAGCACGTTCGCCGTGGCAATGAACATCATCCGCGACAGATCGAAGTCGACGCCCAGGTAGTTGTCGCGGAACTTCGCGTTCTGCTCCGGATCGAGCACCTCGAGCAGCGCCGAGGCCGGATCGCCATGGAAGCCGCCCGCACCTACCTTGTCGATCTCGTCGAGCATCAGCACCGCGCTGCGCGACTCGGCGCGGCGGATCGCCTGGATGATGTTGCCCGGCAGCGCGCCGACGTAGGTGCGGCGGTGCCCGCGGATCTCGGCCTCGTCGTGCAGCCCGCCGAGCGCAACGCGCTGGAACACGCGTCCCGTGGCGCGCGCGATCGACTGGCCGAGCGAGGTCTTGCCCACGCCCGGCGGGCCGACGAAGCACAGGATCGGGCTCTTGCCCTCGGGGTTGAGCTTTCTCACCGCCAGGTACTCGAGGATGCGGCGCTTGACCTTCTCCAGGCCGAAGTGATCCTCGTCGAGCACGGTCCTCGCCGCAGCGATGTCGATCGGCTTTTGCGCCTCGGCCCGCCACGGCAGCTCGGCCAGCCACTCGAGGTAGGTGCGCAGCATCGACGTCTCGCCCGAGCCCTCGGGCATGCGCTGCAGGCGCTTGAGCTCCTTCGCCGCGTGCTTGGCGACGTCCTCGGGCATCCCAGCCGCGTCGATCGCCTTTTTGAGCGTCTCGAGCTCGGCCGAGCTGTCCTCGTCTTCGCCGAGCTCCTTCTGGATCTGGCGCATCTGCTCGCGCAGCACGTGCTCGCGCTGACGGTCGTCGAACGCCTTCTTGGTCTGCTCGCCGATCTCCTTGGAGATGCGCAGCACCTCGAGGCGCTGGGAAAGGAGCTCGATCACCCGGTCGAGCCGTGCGCCCAGGGCAAAGGTCTCGAGCAGCGCCTGTTTTTCCTCGGCCTTCACATCGAGCAGATTGGCGACCATGTCGGCGAGCACGGCCGGTGCGTCCACCGCCTCGACCATGCCGGCGAGCTCATCGGGGGCGTGCGGCAGCAGGCCGACGGCCTCGACCGCCTTTTGCTTGAGCTGCAGGAAGCGCGCCTCGATCTCAGGCGTGATGTCCGCCGGCTCTTCGATCCAGGCGACGCGCGCGACCAGATACGGCCAGCCCTCGAGAAACTCGAGCACGCGAAAGCGCGACTGTCCCTGCACGACGAGGTGGTGCGCGCCCCCCGGGCTGGTCACGTAGCGCAGGATCTGGCCTGCCGTGCCCACCCAGTACAGCTCTTCGGGTTTCGGCGCGTCGAGCTTCGGGTCGCGCTGCAGCAGAAAACCGACGCGCCGCTCCTGCTGGGCGGCTTCCTGCGCCGCGGCGACCGATTTTTCGCGCCCGATCGTGACCGGCGCAAGCACGCCCGGGAAGAGCACGATGTTGCGCACCGGGACGAGCGCGATGGCGTCCTCGGGCAGCGCCTTGCCGGATGCGACATCCGCGGGCGCGCGCGGCACCGCTTCGCCCTGCAGCGCATCGCCGCCGAGCAGCTTCTTCATTCCGGGCCAGGGCATCATGGCGTCTCCTTGCTGCACTTGGCGAAGGTCAGTGTCAGGCAGCCGTCTACGTAGCGCTTTGCCGTCAGCTCGAGCCGGTGGCTCGGCAGCGGCACGCGCCGGCTGAAGCGGCCGTGCGGAATCTCCACACGGTGAATGCGCGCGCCGCCGCCGGCGCCGGCCGCGAAGGGGCGCAGCGCAGAGACGGTGATTGCGCCGGGCTCGGCGACCAGAACGATCGAGTCCTCCGCCACGCCCGGCAACGCGACCTGGAGCACGAGCGCGCCCGCGGTCTCGATCACGTCGATCGGCGGCTCCCAGGACGCCTCGGCCGTCTCGCGACCCGCCCGGAAGAACCGGCGCTGCAGGCGCTCGGCCTCGTCGAACATCGACAAGGCTTCGGCCCACATCCAATTGCGCAATTCACGCGAATTCATGGCTCTTAGATGGCGTTCGCAGCGCGCGGATTCAAGGGCCGGCCCGGTGCACGCAAAAACACTTTCGCATCAGCACATTGGGCGATGCGCGGGCGATCGGGGACAATGGCGTGATGGAAAAACGTCTGCCGCGATCCGCCGGCGCGGTCGTCTTTCGGCGCACGCCGCGCGGCCCGCGTCTGCTGGTGCTGCGCGCTTACGCGAACTGGGACTTTCCCAAGGGCCTCGTCGAGGACGACGAAGCCGAATTCCACGCCGCGCAACGCGAAGTCTTCGAAGAAACGGGCCTGACCGACCTCGCCTATCCGTTCGGCGACGACGTCTACAAGGAAACCCTGCCTTACGCCAGCGGCAAGATCGCGCGCTACTACCTCGCCGAGACCGGCACCGCGGCGCTCGAGCTGCCGATCTCGCCCGCGCTCGGCCGGGCCGAGCACGACGAATGGCGCTGGGTGAGCTTCGATGAGGCCGAAGACCTGCTGCCGCCGCGCCTCGCGATCGTGCTCGACTGGGCCCGCGCTACCATTGAAGGACACTGACCGACCGGGACGGGAGCGCCCATGAACCTCGAGAAGGTGATCTTCGGCTTTTTCATCGTGCTCGCGGCAACGCTGAACTTCGGCTTCGTGTACGGCGAGATCAGCGATCCCCAGCATCATCACCTGTGGGAGTTCTTCGCCGCCTTCGTGGTGAACATCATCGCGACCGTGCTCAAGTTCGGCGATCGCACGCAGGTCGGCGCGATCCACCTCGCCACCAGCCTGGTCGCGATCCTGCAGTTCGCCGCGGCCGCCCTGGTCTGGTTCTTCGCTGCGCCGGGCGCCGACGGCAGCCTGTCCGACCGCACGCTGGCGAGCATCGTGTCGCTGTCGGCCGGCGCGCTGCTCGCCAACATCGTGTCGATCATCCTCCTGATCATCGAAACGACGATGCAGCGCCGCTGAGCGCAAGGGCGATGTCGAGCAGCATCCTGTTCCTCGCGCTGCGGCGCATGCGCGCGCCGCTGATCTACGTCGTTGCCGTATTCGCGATCGGCATCGTCGGTTTCGTGCTCATCCCCGGCATCGACGCGAACGGGCAGCCCTGGCACATGACTGTCCTTCAGGCGCTCTACTTCATGGCATATACGGCGAGCACCACCGGATTCGGCGAGATCCCCCATCCCTACACCGATACCCAGCGGCTGTGGGCGACGACGATGATCTTCTCCTCGGTCTTCGGCTGGGCGTTCTTCGTTGCGCGACTGATCGCGCTCGCGCAGGACGGCGCGTTTCGCGCTGCACTGATCGCGGCCCGCTTTTCGCGTCGGGTGCGCGCGCTGAGCGAGCCGTTCTACCTGATCTGCGGCTTCGGCGAGACCGGCAGCCTCGTCGGCCGCGCACTCGACGATCTGGGCTTCCGCTTCGTGGTCCTCGATATCGACGAGGCGCGCGTGCAGGAGCTCGACCTGCTCGATCTCGTCCAGGCCGCGCCCGCGCTCACTGCGGATGCCAAGCTGCCGGCCAACCTGGTTGCCGCGGGTCTCGTCAACCGCTACTGCCGCGGCGTGATCGCGCTGACCAACGACGACCAGGCGAACCTTGCGGTCGCGATGGCCGTGCGCCTGCTCAATCCGAAGATCCCGGTGCTCGCGCGCGCCATGAGCCGCGAGACCGCGGCCAACCTGGCCTCCTTCGACACCGATCACATCATCAACCCGTTCGCGACCTTCGGGCGCTATCTCGCACTCGCCGTCGCCTCGCCAGGCTCGTCGCAGCTGTTGCGCTGGCTGACCGGCATGCCGGGCTGGACGCTGCGTCCCGAGACCGCGCCGCCGCGCGGCCACTGGGTGGTCTGCGGCTACGGCCGCTTCGGGCGGGAATGCGTGCGCGCGCTGCGCAAGCAGGGACTCGATGTGACGATCATCGATCCCACTGCCGAGGCCGAAGACGGGCTAAACGCCGTGCACGGCTACGGCACCGAGGCCGAGCCGCTGCGCGCCGCGGGAATCGAGCATTCCGTCGGCATCGTCGCCGGCACCGATGACGACGTGACCAACCTGTCCATCGTGGTCACCGCCCGCCAGATCAACCGCAAGCTGTTCACCGTGGTGCGCCAGAACCTGCAAGCGAACCATCCGCTGTTCGATGCCTTCGAAGCGGACATCACCATGGTCTCGAGCGAGATCGTCGCGCACGAGTGCCTGGCGCGCATCCACACGCCGCTGCTCGCGCGCTTCCTGCTGCTCGCGCGCGAGCAGGGCGAGGACTGGGCCGACGCGCTGGTCGCGCGCCTGCAGGCATCGCTCGGCGAAGCCACGCCCGAGATCTGGAGCGTGGCGATGACCGCCTCCGGGGCGCAGGCCCTGCACCGCGCCCTGCTCCTCGAGGGCACGACGGTCCGGGTCGGCGACCTGCGCCGCGACCCGGGCGATCGCGAGACGCAGCTTGCCTGCGAGGCGCTGTTCCTGCTGCACGCCGACAAAGCCACGCTGCTGCCCGCCGACGAGATGGCGCTCGCGCCCGGCGACGCGCTGCTGTTCGCCGGCAAGCCGGCCGCACGCCGCGCCCAGCTGCGAACGCTGCGCAACGTCAACGTGCGCGACTACGTGGTCAGCGGGATCGACCGGCCGGGGGGCTGGATCTGGCAGCGATTCACGCGCCGCGCCGCGGACCAGCGCCCACCGGGCGCGCGGGTCTGAGGTCTACCTGCCCGCTATCTCGCCGCCGCGTCCGCGAGATAGCGCTGCGGGTTCTTGCGGAAGCGCCGGCGGCAGGCTTCCGAGCAGAAGTGGAAGATCTGCCCGCCGTGGGCGAGCTTCAGCTCGCCCTGCGTCACCGCCATGCCGCAGACCGGATCGCGCGGTGCCGGTCCCGCAGGCGCCGCCGCCCGCGCGCCGGCGCGACCGAGCGTTTTCAGGAGCCGGGCAAAATCGAGCAGCAGCCGCGGCAGCAGGAAGCGATGCCGCACCCGCTCGCGTCCCGATTCGCCGAGCGCGCGTGCGGCGTCCGGGTCCTCGAGCAGGCGCACGATGGCAGCGCCGCATTCGGCAACCGAGTCGACCAGCACGCCGCCCGTGCCGTCGGCCATCTGCAGCGGGATGCCGCCCGCGCGGCCAGCAACCACCGGCGTGCCCTTCCACAGCGCCTCCGACACCACCAGGCCGAAGCCCTCGCGGAGCGACTTCTGCACCACGACGTCGGAGAGCCGCTGGAAGGCATTGACCTCGATGTTCGACACGCCGGTCAGGTTGGTGAACACGTGGACGAGCGGATCGTCCCGCACCGCGGCGCACACCCGGCGGTACATCTCCGAGCCCTCCGGATCGTCGAGCGCCATGCTGCCGACCAGCGCGAGCTGCAGGTTCGGCACCGATTCGCGCGCGACGCGGCAGGCCTCGATCACCCCGAGCGGATCCTTCCAGCGGTCGAAGCGCGAGATCTGCGTGACCAGCGGGTGCTCGAAATCGATTCCGATCCAGGCGAGGATCTGGTGCGCGAGATGGCGCGGCAGCTCGAGATTCTTCGGCGAGAGCGGATCGATCGCCGGCGGGATGATCTGCACGTTGGCGATCGGCAGGTCCGGCGGCACGAACTCGCGCATGGTGAACACCGACGCGTCGTAGCCTTCGAGCAGGCCGCGCAGGAACTGCCAGATCTCCGCATTGGGTTGCCCGGTGTCGATATGGCAGCGCCAGAGCCAGCACGCGCCGTTGCGCCCGCCGCTGGCGAGCATGCCCGCAGGCTGCGGATCGTGGATCACCACGTAGTCGTAGCGCTCCTCGAAGGCCCTGGCGTTCTTCTCGGCGTTGGCGAGGTAGAGATCGCGCTCGGCCGCCGACAGCGTCTCGGCCGCGCCCTGCAGCGCGTTGTGGATCTTCTTCGTCACCTGGAAAAAC
>Ga0210060_1000300_pt1 | contig 20517 bp, 25 predicted proteins | sample Joice_CattailNLB_FD_184871 | JGI IMG/M metagenome (GOLD analysis project Ga0210060, IMG submission 184871) | Wetland microbial communities from San Francisco Bay, California, USA, that impact long-term carbon sequestration - Joice_CattailNLB_D2... | ecosystem: Environmental > Aquatic > Marine >...
GATCTCGCGGGCCTTGCGGTTGAGCGCGTGCAGTGCTCCGAGCGGCCCGCGTGTGGCGTTGTTGGCTTGCATGCGGCCATCCTCGGCGCCGACCACCCACGGGCGGGATACGGATCGGTCATAGACCGCTTACAGCAGCCGGATGCTGGGCTGCAGCAGGACTAAGTCATCCGTAAGCGTCCCGTAAGCCGGCTGCATGCGGCTGTCTTCCATGATGGGTTCTCAGGCCAGACGGGCCTGCGCAACAATTTGGAGGATGTCATGAGAAAGCCACTTAAAAATCTGATCGGACTGTGCTTTGCGGCTATCGCGGCGAGCGCTTGCGTCGCCGTGCCGGTGACGGCACCCAGCGGCGACGTGAACTGGGAACCGGTCCCACTGCCGCTGGCCCCGATCATGTACTCGCCCGACCCGTTTCCGGCGAGCGTGCCGGCGCGCCTTTACCCGACGAACGACCTCGCGCGCCAAGTCGGCATGTTGACGGGGAGCGTGACCAACATGCGTAACGGCAAAGGGCGCTTTCAGCTCAACTACCGCGGCGACTCGCTGACCGGCGAGGCGACGCGCGCCTCGTCCGGCGACGCGCACAACGGCGTTGCCAACGCCTGGGGTCCGCGCGGCACGTACATGAACTGCCAGTACCGCATGAACAACCCGCGCCAGGGCTCCGGGGTCTGCACCTTCTCCGACGGCGCGCAATATGACGTGCACCTCGGCGGCTGAGCGATCGCGCGTGCAAGACGTTCCACGGCCGCGCAGCGTCTTGCCGCCGCATCGATGGAGACCATCGTGAACGGGCGCGTGCACCTGACCCCGCGCGAAATCGAGGTGCTGCGATCACTCGCGCGCGGCTGCACGTACTCGCAGGTCGCGGATCGACTCGGCGTCTCGCTCAACACGGTCGCGAGCCACGTCAAGAACCTCTATCGCAAACTCGCGGTGCGTTCCGCGCGCGAAGCGGTGTGGCGGGGATTCGAGCTGCGTCTGCTCGCGCGTCCGCAGGCTCAGGACGCGCGTGGCGCGGAGAGCGCGTCGAGTACGGTCGCGACGCATCCGTCCACCGAGCCCTCGACGCCGACCGTGATCGCATCCTCCGGCGGCTCGAGCGCGGCAAACTGACTGTCGAGCAGCGAGGCCGGCATGTAGCGGTGACGCCGCGCGGTAAGCCGCTTGCGGATCTGCTCGCGCGTGCCTTTCAGGTAGACGAGCCGGCAATCGCCGATCCCGGCGCAAAGCCGATCGCGATACGCCTGCTTGAGCGCCGAACAGGCAAGCACCGCGTCTTTCGGCGATGCGCGTAAGAGTGCATTCAGCGCGTCGAGCCATGGCCAGCGATCGGCGTCCTCGAGCGGCACGCCCGCGGCCATCTTGGCGACGTTCTCTGCCGGGTGGTGATCGTCCGCGTCGACGAAGGCGCAGCCGAGTCGCGCGGCGAGCCGCGCACCGAGGGTCGTCTTGCCGGAGCCCGACACGCCCATGACGACGACGACCATCGCGGTGGCTACTTGCGCCTGGTCACCGCGTGGCCGCCGAACTTCGCGCGCATCATCGCCAGCACGCGCCGCCCGTAGTCCGATTTTCCCTGGCTGGAGAAGCGTGCCATCAGCGCCAGCGCAATGACCGGCGCGGGCACACCGAGCTCGACCGCCTCGAGCGTGGTCCAGCGGCCTTCGCCGGAATCGGCGACGATCGGCGCGATGTTCTCCAGGCCCTCGTCGTCGGCGAACAGCTCTGCGCACAGATCGAGCAGCCAGGAGCGCACCACGCTGCCGTGGCGCCAGGTCTCGGCGAGCCGCGCGAGGTCGAAGCCGAAGTCGCCTTTCGCCTTGAGCAGCGCGAAGCCCTCGGCGTAGGCCTGCATCATCCCGTACTCGATGCCGTTGTGGACCATCTTGGCGTAGTGCCCGGCGCCGCTCGGGCCGCAGTGCAGCCAGCCGGTCTGCCGTCCGGGCGCGAGGATTTCGGCGAACGGCGTGAACTGCTCGATCGCCGTGGGCGTGCCGCCGAGCATCAGGCAGTAGCCCTGCGCCAGGCCGTGGATGCCGCCGGAGACGCCGGCGTCGACGTAGCGCAGACCTTCCTGCGACAGCGCAAGCGCGCGGCGCATCGAGTCGCGGTAGTAGCTGTTGCCGCCGTCGACCAGCGTGTCACCGGAGGAGACCAGCGTCGCGAGCTCTTCCAGCGTGGCGTCGATCGCGTCGCCGGCCGGCAGCATGATGAGGATGACGCGCTCGCCTTCGTTGAGCTGCGCGCATAGCGCGGCGAGTCCGGCGACGGTCGTGACGCCCGCCTCGTCGGCGAGCGCGGCGCGCGCGTCGTCGCTTCGATCGTAGGCGACGACCTGTGCGCCGCCGCGCGCCAGGCGGCGCGCCATGTTCGCGCCCATGCGGCCGAGTCCGACGATTCCGATCTGCATGCGGATTCTCCTTTGGCTGCGTGCATTCTAAGGCGCGTGCAGCAGCATGCCTTCGATCGCGTCCTGCACGCGCTGTGGCGCGCCGTCCGCGAAGGGATCGAGCGTCACGTCGGTCGCGAGGCGCCGCAGCCAGCTGAGCTGGCGCTTGGCGAGCTGGCGCGTCGCGGCGATGCCTTTGTCGCGCAAGCCGCGCGCATCCAGTTCACCGTCGAGGTGCTGCCAGGCCTGGCGGTAGCCGACGCAGCGCATCGCCGGCAGATCCGGATCGAGCCGGTGCCGTGCGCGCAGTGCACGCAGCTCGTCGACCAGGCCCGCAGCGAGCATCGCCTCGAAGCGTGCCGCGATGCGCGCGTGGAGCAGCGCGCGGTCCGCCGGCCGCAGCGCGATCCACAGGGCATCGAAGGGCGCGGCGGAATGCCGTCCGAGCAGCGCCGACATCGGTTTGCCGCTGAGCGTGCACACTTCGAGCGCGCGCTGGATGCGCTGTGCGTCCTGCGGGGCAATGCGCGCGGCGCTCGCCGGATCGCGCGCGGCGAGTCGCGCATGCAGCGCCGGCCAGCCCTCGCGCGTCGCGGCCTGCGCGATCTCACGCCGCAGCGCCGGGTCCGCCGGTGGCAGGCCGTCGAGTCCTTCGCGCAGCGCCTTGAAATAGAGCATGGTGCCGCCGACGAGCACGACGCTGCGCCCACGCGCGCGGATCTCGGCCGTCAGGCGGCGCGCGTCGGCGGCGAAGTTTGCCGCGGAATAGCGCTCGGTCGGCTCGAGGATGTCGATCAGATGGTGCGGCACGCGCGCGCGCTCCGCCGGCGTGGGCTTGGCGGTGCCGACGTCCATGCCGCGGTAGATCTGCGCCGAATCGACGCTGACGATCTCTGCGCCGAGCGCCTCGGCGAGCGGCAGCGCGAGCGCCGACTTGCCGCTCGCCGTCGGGCCGAAGAGGCAGACCGCGACGGCGCGCCTCACCGACCGCGCAGGAACAGCTTGTCGAGGTCGGCGAGCGACAGCTGGTACCAGGTCGGCCGGCCGTGGTTGCAGCTGCCCGAGCGCTCGGTGGCTTCCATCTCGCGCAACAGCGCGTTCATCTCGGGCTGGGTGAGCGCGCGGTTCGCGCGCACCGCGGCGTGGCAGGCCATGCCGCCGAGCAGCTGGTCGCGGCGTGCCGCGACCAGCTGCGCGGCGCCGAATTCGCGCAGCTCGGCGAGCACCGCGCGGGCGAGCGCGGGCAGATCGCCGCCGGCGAGCGCCGAGGGCGCGGCGCGTACCGCAAGCGTATCCGGGCCGACCACGTCGAGCTCGAGCCCCAGACGCGCGAGCGCCTCGGCGTGCTCGGCCGCGGTTGCGAGCTCGATCGGCGCGGCGCGAAACACCGCCGGCACGAGCAGCGGCTGGCGCTCGATGCGCCCGGCCTCGAGGCTCGCGCGCAGCCGCTCGAACACGATGCGCTCGTGCGCGGCGTGCATGTCGACCAGCACGAGCCCCGCTGCGTTCTGCGCGAGGATGTAGATGCCGTGCAGCTGGGCAAGCGCATAGCCGAGCGGCTGCGCGTCCTCCGCCGTGGCCCCGAGGGCCGGCGTGACCTCGAGGGCCGGCGCGCGCGCCGCGCCGGCGACGAAGGCCGCGTACGCGGCGGTCGGCTGCGCGAGCGCGAAGGCCTGCTGAACGCCCGCGTCCGGCGCGCGCGCGCGCGCCGCCGGGGGCGGGGCCAGATCGGCGTAGGGAATCGGCGCTTCGCCCGCGCCGGGCGCGAGCGCGCGCGAGACCGCGTGCAGCACGAACTGGTGCACGGCGCGCGAATCGCGGAAGCGGACCTCGGTCTTCGCCGGGTGCACGTTCACGTCGACGCCGCGCGGGTCGAGCTCGAGAAACAGCACGTAGGCCGGCTGGCGCTCGCCGTGGAGCAGCGCGCGCCAGGCCTCGCGCGCGGCATGGGCGAGCAGGCGATCGCGCACGAAGCGGCCGTTGACGAAAAAATACTGCATGTCGGCGCGCGACCGGGCGATGCTCGGCGCACCCGCGAGGCCGTACAGCCGAAGCGGCCCGGCGGCCGCCTCGACCGGCAGGCAGGCCTCCAGAAAGCTGCGCCCGAGCAGCGCGGCCGCGCGGTCGCCGAGCGGCGCACGACGCAGCGCGTGGCTCACGCGCCCGTTGTGGCGCAGCGTGAAGCCGTGCTCGGGGTGGGCGAGCGCGATGCGCCGGAAGGTCTCGTCGCAGTGCGCGAACTCGGTGGCCTCGGTGCGCAGGAACTTGCGCCGCGCGGGCGTGTTGAAATACAGGTCGCTGACGCTCACCGTCGTGCCCTGCGCGCGTGCGGTCGGCTCGACCTCGCCGATGAAAGGGCCTTCGGCGCGGATCGCGTAGGCGTGCGGGCTGTCCGCGGTGCGCGAGGCAATCGTCAGCTGCGAGACCGAGGCGATCGAAGCGAGCGCTTCGCCGCGGAAGCCGAGCGATGCGACGGCTTCGAGCTCGTCCAGGCTGTGGATCTTGCTCGTTGCGTGACGCGCCAGCGCGAGCGCCAGCTCGTCGCGCGGAATGCCTGCGCCGTCGTCCTCGACCTGCACGCGCTTCGCGCCGCCCTGCTCGAGGCTCACCTGAATCGCCGTCGATTCCGCGTCGAGGCTGTTTTCGAGCAGCTCCTTCAGCACCGAGGCCGGGCGCTCGACGACCTCGCCGGCTGCGATCTGACTGACGAGGACCTCGGGAAGTATGCGGATGGTGGCCATGCGCAGCGCGACGATTATAGCGGCGCAGCCGCTACAATCCGCGCATGGAGCTGATCGCATTGCTGTGGGACTTCGCCGTCCACCTCGACCGCCATCTTGCGGAATTCGTCGCGCAATACGGCCTCTGGGTGTACGGCCTGCTGTTCCTCATCGTGTTCTGCGAAACCGGGCTCGTGGTGACGCCGTTTCTGCCGGGCGATTCGCTGCTCTTCGTGGTCGGGGCGCTCGCCGCCGTGGGCAGCATGGATCTGCGGGTGGTGATGGCCGTGCTGGTCTGCGCCGCGCTGCTCGGCGACAACCTCAATTACTGGTTCGGGCGCTGGCTCGGGCCGCGCGTGTTTCGCTCGAGCGAGGCGCGCTGGCTGAATCACCGCCATCTCGAGCAGACGCAGGCGTTCTACGCCCGCCACGGCGGCAAGACCGTGGTGATCGCGCGCTTCGTGCCGATCGTGCGGACCTTCGCGCCGTTCGTCGCCGGCGTCGGGCGCATGCCCTACGCGCGCTTCCTCGGGTTCAGCATCGGCGGCGCGCTGTTGTGGGTGGTCTCGCTCTCCACGCTCGGCTACTTCTTCGGCAATCTGCCGATCGTGAAGCGCAATCTGACCGCGGCGATCATGCTGATCATCGCGCTGTCGCTCGTGCCGCTCGGCCTCGAGTGGCTGCGCCACCGCCGCGCCGCGCTCGTCGCGCGGCGCTGAGTGTGCCTCAGTCGGCGTGCTTCGCGCGTGCGCGGGGCAGCGCCGCGAGCGTCGGGCGCGGCTGCGGCGGGTGCTTGTCGAGGTAGCGCTTGATGCCCGAGAGGATCGCGCGCGCCAGGCGGTCCTGGTAGGCGCGGTCGGTCAGCCGCCGTTCCTCGTCGGGATTGGAAATGAACGCGGTCTCGACCAGGATCGAAGGAATGTCGGGCGCCTTGAGCACGGCGAAGCTCGCCTGCTCGACGCGCGGCTTGTGCAGCGCGTTGACGTTGCCGAGCTCGGCGAGCACGGCATTTCCCAGGCGCAGGCTGTGGTCGATGGTCGCGGTCTGCGACAGGTCGAGCAGCGTCTGCGCGAGGTAGCGGTCCTTGCGATCGATGTTCACGCCGCCGATCAGGTCGGCCTCGTTTTCCTTCTTCGCGAGCCAGCGCGCCGCTTCCGAGGTCGCACGCCGCTCCGAGAGCGCAAAGACCGAGGAGCCGTGGGCGTGCGGGCGGATGAATGCGTCCGCGTGGATCGACACGAGCAGGTCCGCCTTCACGCGGCGCGCCTTGTCCACGCGCACCTGCAGCGGCAGGTAGTAGTCGCCGTCCCGGGTGAGCAGGGCGCGCATCCCGGGGTCGTCGTCGATATGCGCCTTCAGGCGGCGCGCAATGAGCAGGGTGACGTCCTTTTCCTGCGTGCCGCGCCGGCCGCGCGCGCCGGGATCCTCGCCGCCGTGACCGGGGTCGATGACGATCATCGCGAGACGCGCCGAGGACGGCTTTGCGCCGTCGTCCCCGCCCTTGGGCGCGGCGCCCGCCTTGGGCACCTTGCCGTCGAGCGCGATCAGCGCGGCGAGCGGATCCGGCGGCACGAGCGGGTAGAGATCGAGCACCAGGCGATTGCCGTACTGCGCGATCGGGCGCAGCGTGAAGGCCTGCGCGCGCACCACGGTTTTCAGCTCGAGCACCACGCGCACCACGCCCGGACGGTTGCGCGCGGTCCGCAGCTGCGCGATGAACGGGTCCTCGGCGCGCACGTTGTGCTGCAGGGTCTCGAGCGCGGGGCCGAAGTCCACGCCTTCCAGGTCGAGCACCAGGCGCTCGGGGTCGGCCACGCTGAACAGCGCGTACTTGATCGGGCTGCGTGTCTCGAGGGTCAGGCGGGTGTAATCGGGCGAGGGCCAGAGGCGCGCGGCGACGATCGTTTCGCCGGCCAGTGCCGGCATGGCCACCTGAAGCAGGATCAGGGCGAACGCGCCCGCGACCACTGCCTCCGCACAGCGTCGACCCAGTTGCGGCCGTCCGAGGTCTCGCCGCGGAGCGCGACGCTGCGACCGGGGAGGGCGAACGCGATCTGCGCCTCGAGGTCGGGTGGGCCGAGCAAGCCTGCGACACGCTCGGGCCATTCGACGATGCACGCTGACGCCGCGTTGAAGTAGTCCCGGAATCCTGAGTTCAGCCATTCCGATCGGTCTTTGAACCGATAGAAATCAAAGTGATACAAGTTTAAGCTCGAAAACGTATAAAGTTCAACCAGCGTGTAGCTAGGACTTTTGACACGTCCCTGATACCCCAGGGCGCGCAGCAGGCCGCGCACCAGCGTGGTTTTACCGCTGCCCAGGGGGCCACGCAGCGTGAGGACCCGTCCCGGCGCGACCCCGGTGGCGAGCACCGCGCCGAACTGCAGGGTCGCGGCTTCGTCAGGCAACTCGACGCTAAGATGCGCTGGCATGGATGACGCGGCGCTCGCGGCGGAGATCAAGCAGTGGGGCAGGGCGCTCGGCTTTCAGGCCGTCGGCATCGCCGATTGCGACCTGGCGGCGGCCGAAACGCGGCTGCTCGAGTGGCTCGCGCGGGGCTGGCATGGCGACATGGAGTATATGGCGCGCCACGGTGCGCGCCGCGCGCGTCCGGCGGCGCTCGTGCCGGGGACGCTGCGGGTGATTTCCTGCCGCATGGACTACCTGCAGCCGGGCGCGCAAGCCGACGCGCTCGACGATGTCGACGATGCGCAGCGCGCGGCCATCGCACGTTATGCGCGCGGGCGCGACTACCATCGCGTGCTGCGCAGCCGTCTGCAGACGCTATGCGACCGGATCGAAGCGCGCGTCGGCGCCTTCGGCTACCGCGTGTTCTGCGATTCCGCCCCGGTGATGGAAGTCGCGCTCGCCGCCAAGGCCGGCATCGGCTGGCGCGGCAAGCACACGCTGCTGCTGTCGCGCGAGGCGGGTTCGTGGTTCTTTCTGGGCGAGATCTACACGAGCCTGCCGCTGCCCGTCGATGCCCCGGCGAGCGAACATTGCGGCAGCTGCGTCGCCTGCATCGAGGCCTGTCCGACGCGTGCGATTCGCGGACCGTACCAGCTCGATGCGCGGCGCTGCATCTCGTATCTGACCATCGAGCACAAGGGCGCGATTCCGGAGGACCTGCGGCCGCAGATCGGCAACCGGGTCTACGGCTGCGACGATTGCCAGGCGGTGTGCCCCTGGAACGCGTTCGCGCAGCCCTCGGCCGAGCCGGACTTCGCGGTGCGCAACGGGCTCGATTCGGCGACGCTGGTCGAGCTGTTCGCCTGGAGCGAGGCGGAATTCGAGCAGCGCATGCGCGGCTCGGCGATCCGCCGGATCGGCCACCTGCGCTGGCTGAGAAATCTTGCCGTCGGACTGGGCAACGCGCCGACCTCGAACGAGGTCCTCGCGGCGTTGCGCGCCCGCGCCGCGCATCCCTCGGCGCTGGTGCGCGAGCACGTGCGCTGGGCGCTGGCGCGGCACGCCGCGGCGCGCGCTTGATCGCAGGCCGCGCCGCACGCTCAGTCGGCGCGGCACTTGTACGGCAGGTACTCGCCGGGGACGCTCGTCCGGTTCTCGCCCTTGGCGGTCATCTTTTCGGGCACCGGCGCATTGCCGCAGATCCAGGCCAGCGGAACGATCGGCGCGTCCTCGACGATCGCCGGTCGCAGACTGAGGACCTTGCCCTTGAGCTGGCCGTTGGCGCGATTGCCGAAGCTGAGGTGGATCGCACCGTCGCGCACCGCGAGCCCGCTGACCAGGTTGCTGACGATCTTGTCCTCGGGCGGCAGGCCGGCCGCCGCGTTGTCGGCGGGAAACGCATGGGTCAACGCCCAGGATGCGGCGATCGGCCCCTTGGCGATGTCCGCCAGGGGCAGCGCCTCGAGCAGCTGCTCGCGCACGATCTTGCTCTGGTAGCTCGGAATCGCCATCAGCAGCAGGATCGCAATGATCCCGAGCACGGCCATCAACTCGAGCAGGGTAAAGCCCGCGTGACGCATGGTTGTCCGGTGCTCCCGCAGGCGACGCCGCGCGCGGCTACCAGCGCAGCAGCCGCGGGCCGAGCCAGGCGCCGACCGCCGCGGGCATCAGCATGCCGATGACGTACCACAGCCCGAGAAAGGACGCCGCCAGCTCGGGGCAGTGAAGGGTGTAGGCCAGCGCGCCCACCCCGCCGGCGCACAGGCCCGCGGCGGCGCTGGCGAGGCGCAGGCGCGTCGGCGCGCATTCGCGCATCGCCCAGAACAGCCCGGCAAACGCCGGCAGCGAAAGGATCGCGATGCGGAAGGGGCACTCGCGCCAGGTCTGGCCGAGCAGCAATGCGCCGCGCCCGCCGTCGGCGGCGCGCAGCAGCTCGATGGCTGCGAGCAGCCACATCGCCGCCAGCGGGACGATGAGCAGCCAGTGCAGGCGCGCGAGCGCCGCGCCCGGACGGCCGAGGCGCAGCGCCGCCGCCCATCCGGCAAGCGCGATCGCGGCGACGAACGCAGCCTTCACCCAGAACATCCAGCGCGCGGCGTCCTGCGCCAGCGTCGGGCGCACGCCGTACAGCAGCTGCATCAGCACCAGCGTCGGCACAAGCGCGACGCCGAGTGCGATCAGCACGCGGCGCGCCGCCAGGCCGCGGTCCGCGGCGCCTGCGCCCTGCGCCAGCATCGCGACGAGATCGTCGGTCCTCATGAGGCGTCCCGAATCCGGGCGGCGAGCGCCTTCAGGCCGCGGTGCACGCCGACCTTGACCGCCGATTCCGACATCTCGAGGCGCTGCGCAGCCTCGGCGACCGACAGGCCCTCGAGCTTGACGCACTCGATCGGCAGGCGCTGGCGCGGCGGCAGCGCCTGCAGCAGCTTGGCGAGATCGCGGCGCGCTTCGCGCGCCTCGCCGTCGGTGGCGGCGAGCAGCTCGGGCGCGTCGTCCAGCGCGTCGTGCAGCAGCTCGCGGCGTGCGCGCCGTCGCAGGCAGTCGATCAGCTTGTAGCGCGCAATCGCGTGCAGCCACGCGGTGAGCGGCTGCGAGGGGTCATAGCTGTGGCGTTGGTTGTGCACGGCGAGCAGTATCTCCTGCAGCAGATCCTCTACCTCGTCCGGCGCGCGCGTCAATCGCCGCCGCAGGAACGCGCGCAGGCGAGCGACCAGCGCGTCGAGAAACGCGCGGTAGGCCGCTTCGTCGCCTTCGAGCCCGCGCGTAAGCAGGCCGCGGAGGCGATCTTCGTCGTCGCTCAATCCGCCCCCTTATAGATTCGCTGCACCGCTCCATGCGGTTACAGCGGCACATTGTGACCCGATCGCTTGAAACCGCGCTAAGCCTGTAACCGGCCGCCCGGTTCCTGCGAACTATTCAACAGATCGTGCGCTGCGGCCGTGGCGAGCCCCCGGCACCGCGGCGGCGCGATCGTCCACCATTCGTCGACAAGGAGATCACCACATGACCACCCGTTCAGCCGCTTCCTCCCTCGCCTCGATGGCCGCCGCGCTTGCGCTGTCGGCCGGTGCCTTTGCCGCCGACGCACCCAAGGGCAGCATGGGCGCCGCCGTCGCCGCGGGCGACAAGGTGCATTGCTACGGCATCAACGCCTGCAAGGGCAAGGCCGAGTGCAAGACCGCCGCCAACGACTGCAAGGGCCACAACGCCTGCAAGGGGCAGGGCTTCAAGGCGACGACCGCCAAATCCTGTCTCGAGCATGGCGGCGTCATCGGCGATCTTTCGGGCAAGTAATGCGAGACGGCCGGCGCCGCGCGCGGCGCCGGCCGCAGCCATGCCTCGATTGCTCCAACCTTCGCCCGGCTTCGGCCTGGGCCTGCGCCCTGCGCATTACGCGGCGTTCCTCGAGGCGCCGCGGCAGGTCGACTGGCTTGAGGCGATTTCGGAGAACTACCTCGTGCCGGGCGGCAAGCCGCTCGTCATGCTCGAGGCGATGCGCGCGCGCTACCCGATCGTGCTGCACGGCGTGTCGATGTCGATCGGCTCTGCGCGCGGCCTCGATGCGCGCTACCTGCGCGCCCTGGCGGCGCTCGCCGCGCGCGTGCAGCCGCTGTGGATCTCGGACCACCTGTGCTGGACCGGCGTGCACGGGCGCCAGCTGCACGATCTGCTGCCGCTGCCCTACAGCGAGGAGGCGCTGCGCGTGGTCGTGCGCAATGTCCGCCAGGCGCAGGACGCGCTCGGCCGGCGCCTGGTGCTGGAAAACGTCTCGAGCTACGCCGCGTATCGCGCCTCGACGATGAGCGAATGGGAATTTCTCGCCGCGCTGGCCGAGGAAGCCGACTGCCTGCTGCTGCTCGATGTCAACAACGTCTACGTGAGCAGCGTCAACCATGGCTACGACGCGGCGCGCTTCATCGACGCCGTGCCTGCCGCGCGGGTGCAGCAGATTCACCTCGCCGGCCATCGTCACCACGGCACGCACATCGTCGACACCCACGACCAGCCGATTGCCGATCCGGTGTGGGCGCTGTATCGCCGCGCCTGCGAGCGCTTCGGACCGGTGGCCACGATGATCGAGCGCGACGACTGCATCCCGCCGCTCGGGACATTGATCGAGGAGCTCGACACGGCGCGTGCCGTCGCCGCAGGGGCCGCGCAGCGGCAGGCGGCATGAGCGCGGCGCTCGAGCAGCTGCAGGCGCGGTTTGCCGCCGGCATCCTCGGCGAGGATCGCGCGATCCTGGGCGCACTCTGCGCCCACGGCGGGCTCGATGCCGCCGAGCGCTTTGCGATCTACCGGGACGCCTACCGCGCGCGGCTGATCGACGCGCTGGCCGATACCTTTGGCCACACCGCGCGCTACCTCGGCGAACAACGCTTCCACGCGCGCGCGCTCGCGTATGTCGAGACCCATGCGCCGACGGCCACCAGCATCCGCTGGTACGGCGCGCAGTGGCCCGCCTGGCTGCGTCGCGCGTATCCGCAGGACGCGGCCACGGCCGAGCTCGCCGCGCTCGACTGGGCGCTGCGCGCGGCCTTCGACTGCGCGGACGCGGCGCCGCTCGAGGCCGCCGCGCTCGCCGGTCTGTCGCCGCAAGACTGGGACCGCGTGCGCTTTCGCCTGCATCCGTCGTTGCGCCTGCTCGCGCAGCGCTGGAATACGGTGGCGCTGTGGCAGGCGCTCGATGCCGAGCAAACGCCGCCCGCCGCGCTGCGCCTTCCGCAGGCCGGCGTCGTCGCCGTCTGGCGGCGGGAACTGCAGCCGCATTTCAGGACGCTCGATCGCGAGGAGGACGCCGCGCTGCGCAGCCTGCGTGTCGGCGCGCCCTTTGCCGCGCTTTGCACGCGGCTCGCCGAGACGCGCGCGCCGCAGGATGCCGCGGCGATCGCCGGGCACTGGCTGCGGCGCTGGCTCGACGAGGGGCTGCTGATCGGGCTGCGCTAAGCACCACGCCGCGGCGGCACGCGCTTCAGCGTGACCAGCGTCGCCAGCGCCCACAGGACATAGGCTGCGGCGAACAGCCACTCGGGCGCGCGGTAGTAGAGCAGCTTGGCGACCCAGCGTCCAACGAACGACGCCGGGCGCAGGCCCCCGCGCAGCAGGTCTTCCCAGACGGTGAGCGGACAGGCGACGCCGGCGAGCGCCTCGAGCGCGACCAGGGCGATCGCCGCGAGATGAAGGTAGCGGAACCAGGGATTGCGCACCCAGCCCCAGCCGCGGACGGCGCCGATCCAGGTGAGCGGCAAACCGCCGACGATGAACGCGGCAATCAGGAAGTGAACGACCAGCAGCGCATCGGCGGCCACGCCGCGCGGCCCTAGTCCTTCTCGCGCGGCCGCGCGGGATCGGCGATCCACTCGCTCCAGGAGCCGGGATACAGGCGCGAACCGGACAGCCCCGCGATCTCCATGGCGAGCTGGTTGTGGCAGGCCGCGACGCCCGAGCCGCAGCTGTGCACGACCGACGCCGGCGCGCGCTTGCCAAGCAGCGCGGCGAACTCCGCGCGCAGCGTCGCGGCGTCCTTGAAGCGGCCGTCGGGCGCGAGGTTCAGCCCGCAGAAGCGATTGCGTGAGCCCGGAATGCGCCCGGCGACCGGGTCGATCGGTTCGACTTCGCCCCGGAAGCGCTCGGCCGCGCGCGCGTCGATGATCAGCATGTCCTCGGCGCCGAGATGCGCCGCGATGCGCCCGGCGTCGACGTGGGCATCGGCGTGCGGGTGCCCCGGATAGCGCGTCTGCGCGAAGCGCGGCACGGCAGCGGTCACGGGCCGTCCCTCGGCGCGCCAGGCGGTGAAGCCGCCGTCGAGCACGGCGGCCGCCTCGTGCCCGAGCCAGCGCAGCATCCACCACAGGCGCGCGGCGGCCGTGCCGCCGCTCGCGTCGTAGGCAACGACCTGGTCGGAGGGCCGCACGCCCTGGCGACCGAGCCAGGCGGCGAACGCCTCGGGCGTGGGCAGGGGATGACGCCCGTTCCTGCCGTCGGGCGGCGCGGCCAGGTCGTGGTCCATGTGCGCGTGCACCGCACCCGGGATGTGCGCCTCGGCGTATTGCGCAGCGCCGAGCTCGGGCTTGGCGAGCTCGTGGCGGCAATCGATCACGCGCCAGCCCGCGTCCTGCAGATGCTGCGCGAGGACCTGCGTCGCAACGAGAGTCGTGTAGGACATGGTTCCTCCTCGCCGCAGGGACCGCGGCGCGGCCCAGGCGCGGGCACGTCGCTGGCAGGCGGCAGGCGAAAGCGGTCATTCTACTGTGCACAGTGCGCGCAGGTTTGACCGTGCCGCAAGCGTTCGGCTATGGTCTGCGCATGACCAAGGCGAGCCGTAGCGGCGCGGCGGCGGGAAAACCCGTCGAGGGGCTGTCGTTTGAAAAGGCGCTCGCCGAGCTCGAGCGCCTCGTTGCGCAGATGGAAAGCGGCACGCTGAGCCTCGAGCAGGCGCTTGCCGCGCACACGCGCGGTCTCGAGCTGGCGCGGTTCTGCCAGACGCGGCTCGAAGCGGCCGAGCAGCAGGTCAAGGTGCTCGAAGGCGAGGTGCTCAAGCCGCTCAAGGCGCTCGCACCCGACGACGGTGAGGACGACTGAGCCGGGCTTCCAGGCCTGGATGGGCGGGATCCAGGCGCGCATGGAAGCGGTGCTCGCGCGTCTGCTGCCCTCGGCCGGGATCGCGCCGGCGCGGCTGCATGCGGCGATGCGCTACGCGACGCTCGAAGGCGGCAAGCGCGTGCGGCCGCTGCTTGCTTTCGCCGCCGGCGAGCTGACGCAGGCCGACCCGGCGCGGCTCGAAATCGCGGCGGCCGCGGTGGAAATGATCCACGCCTACTCGCTCGTGCATGACGACCTGCCGTGCATGGACGACGACGTGCTTCGACGCGGCAAGCCGACGGTGCACGTCGAATACGACGAGGCCACCGCATTGCTGGTGGGCGATGCGCTGCAGGCGCTGGCCTTCGAGCTGCTCGTGGCGCACCGGCTCGCGGACGACGCCGAAGCGCAGCTCGAGATGGTGCATCTGCTCGCGGCCGCCTGCGGCTCGCGCGGCATGGCCGGCGGGCAGGCGATCGACCTCGAGGCGACCGGGCGGCCGCTCGATCTTGCGGAGCTGGAGTTCATGCACATCCACAAGACGGGCGCCCTGATCCGGGCGGCGGTGCGCATCGGTGCGGCCTGCGGCACGCCGCTCGCGGCGGCGGCGCGCGAGGGACTCGATCACTACGCGAAGTGCATCGGGCTCGCCTTCCAGGTGGTCGACGACGTGCTCGATGCGCAGGCGAGCACCGCGACGCTCGGCAAGACCGCCGGCAAGGACGCTGCGCAGGGCAAGGCGACCTACGTCACGGTGCTCGGCGCGGCCGCGGCGCGGGAATTTGCCGAGGCGCTGCGGGTCGAAGCGAAACAGGCGCTGTCGAAGATCTCGGCGAGCGCGGCGGCCTCAGCCTGCGGCGCGCGGACCGATCGCCTTGCGGCGCTCGCGGACTTTATCGTGCTACGGAAATTCTGATGACGGCCTTCACGCGGGCCTCGGACGCGCTGCCGCGGCAGGCGCAGGCGGGCGCAGACTACAATCCGGCCATGACTGCGCTGCTCGAGTCGATCAACGACCCGGTCGCGCTGCGCGCGCTCGAGCGCCGGCAGCTCAAGCAGCTCGCCGACGAGCTGCGCGCCTACGTGCTCGAATCGGTGTCGCAGACCGGCGGACACCTGTCGTCGAATCTGGGCACCGTCGAGCTGACCATCGCGCTGCACTACGTATTCGATACGCCCGAGGACCGGATCGTCTGGGACGTCGGCCACCAGACCTACCCGCACAAGATTCTCACCGGGCGGCGCGAGCGGATGAAGACGCTGCGCCAGCTGGACGGCATTTCCGGTTTTCCGCGGCGCAGCGAGTCGGTCTACGACACTTTCGGCACCGCGCATTCCTCGACCTCGATCTCCGCCGCGCTCGGCATGGCGGTCGCCGCGCAGCTGCGCGGCGAGCCGCGCAAGTGCATCGCGGTGATCGGCGACGGCGCCATGTCGGCGGGCATGGCCTTCGAGGCGATGAACAATGCGGGCGCTTCCGAGGCCGACCTGCTCGTGGTGCTGAACGACAACGAGATGTCGATCTCGCAGCCGGTGGGGGCGCTGACCAACTACCTCGCGCGGCTGCTCTCGGGCCGCATCTACGACACCGCGAAACGCGCGAGCGAGCACATTCTCAAGCGGGTGCCGGGATTCTGGGAGCTCGCGCGTCGCGCCGAGGAGCATGTCAAGGGCATGGTCACGCCCTCGACCCTGTTCGAGGAGTTCGGCTTCAACTACATCGGTCCGATCGACGGCCACGATCTGGATGCGCTCATTCCCACGCTGGCCAACATCAAGAAGCTCAAGGGCCCGCAGTTCCTGCACGTGGTGACGCGCAAGGGCCAGGGCTACAAGCTGGCCGAAGACGACCCGATCGCCTATCACGGGCCCGGCAAGTTCGATCCCGCCGAAGGCATCAAGAAGAGCGGCGGCGGCCGCCCGAGCTACAGCCAGGTGTTCGGCGACTGGCTGTGCGAGATGGCGGCCGAGGAGCCGCGGCTGGTGGGGATCACGCCGGCCATGCGCGAGGGCTCGGGGATGGTGCGCTTTTCCGAGGCATTCGCCGATCGCTACTTCGACGTCGGCATCGCGGAGCAGCACGCGGTCAGCTTCGCCGCGGGCCTCGCCTGCGAGGGGCTGCGGCCGGTGGTGGCGATCTACTCGACCTTCCTGCAGCGCGGCTACGACCAGCTGATCCACGACGTCGCGATCCAGAACCTGCCGGTGCTGTTCGCGCTCGATCGCGGCGGCCTGGTGGGCGGCGATGGCGCGACCCACAACGGCGCCTTCGACTACGCCTATCTGCGCACGGTGCCGAACATGACGGTGATGGCGCCGGCCGACGAAGCCGAGTGCCGCCGCATGCTGACCACGGCCTTGCGCCTGGACGGACCGAGCGCGGTGCGCTATCCGCGCGGCGCCGGCCCCGGGGCGAAGCCGGGTGCGCTGCGCGAGACGCTCGAGGTCGGCCGCGCGGAAATCCGCCGGGAGGGACAGCGGGTGGCGCTGCTTGCCTTCGGCGCCATGCTCGCGCCGGCGCTCGCGGCGGGCGAGGCGCTCGATGCCACGGTCGTCAATATGCGCTTCGTCAAGCCGCTGGACAGCGCGCTCGTCGAGCGGCTCGCCGCGTCGCACGCGCTGATCGTGACGGTGGAAGAGCACGCCGTGATGGCCGGCGCGGGCAGCGCGGTGTGCGAAGCGCTCGCGGCGCGCGGCCTCGAGCACCGCGTACTGCTGCTCGGGCTGCCCGATCGGTTCATCGACCACGGCGACCCGGCCAAGCTGCTCGCCTCGGTCGGCCTCGATGCGCGCGGCATCGAGCAGGCGGTGCGCGCCGCGCTCGGCACGGCGGCGCCGGCGCTGCAGACGGGAAGCTGAGCGGGACCCGAGCGCAGGCGCGCCCGCTGCTATACTGACTGCTCACGAATATCCCGCATCCCGGCGGGGGCTTGCATGAAATCCCGCGACCTTTACAACATTCCCGACGTCCAGGCGTCACACGACTCGCGCCGTCTCGCGATCGACAAAGTCGGCGTCAAGGCGATCCGCCATCCGATGCGCATTCAGGAGCGCTCGGGCGGGGTGCAGCACACCGTGGCGAGCTTCAACATGTACGTGCACCTGCCGCACCACTTCAAGGGCACGCACATGTCGCGCTTCGTCGCGATCCTGAGCGCGCAGGAGCGCGAGATCACGGTCGAGACCTTCCAGGTCATGCTGCGCGAGATGGTCGACAAGCTCGAGGCCGAGGAAGGCCATATCGAGATGAGCTTCCCGTATTTCGTCGACAAGGCGGCGCCCGTGTCGGGCGTGCGCAGCCTGATGGACTACGAGGTGACCTTCATCGGCGAGCTGCGCAACGGCGAGGAGCGCTTCACGATGCGGGTGCTGGTACCGGTCACCAGCCTCTGTCCCTGCTCGAAGAAGATCTCCGAGCGCGGCGCGCACAACCAGCGCTCCCACGTTACCATCTCGGCGCGCCTGAACGGCTTCGTCTGGATCGAGGAAATCATCGATCTGGTCGAGAAGCAGGCCTCGAGCGAGCTCTACGGCCTGCTCAAGCGGCCGGACGAGAAGTTCGTGACCGAGCGGGCCTACGACAACCCGAAGTTCGTCGAGGACATGGTGCGCGATGTCGCCGCCGTGCTCAATCTGGACGAGCGCATCGAAGGCTACGTGGTCGAGGCGGAGAACTTCGAATCGATCCACAATCACAGCGCCTACGCGCTGATCGAGAAGGACGGGACCGCGCAGCGCTGAAGGTCCGGTCATGGCGCATGGATGGCGCGCTCGAATTGCCCTGGGCGCCTGCGCGGCGGGCGCGGTGGCCGCATTGCGCATGGTGAACCTGCACGCCGAACCGGAGTACGCCGCAGACCGGGCCCGCATGATCGCGGAAGTCGAGGCGATGTACGCCGAGACGCGCGCCGAGACCGGCTTCGCCGCGATGTCGCCTGCGGTGCGTGCGGCGATGCGCAAGGTCGAGCGCCACCGCCTGGTGCCCGCATCGCAGGTTTCGCTGGCCTACCGCAACCATCCGCTGCCGATCGGCAGCGGGCAGACGATCTCGCAGCCCTACATCGTCGCCCTGTCGACCGACCTGCTCGACCCGCGGCCCGATCAGGTGGTGCTCGATGTCGGCACCGGTTCGGGCTACCAGGCCGCGGTGCTCGCCGAGATCGTGAAGCAGGTGTACTCGATCGAGATTGTCGAGGCGCTCGCGACGACCGCGCGCCGCGCGCTCGGCGCGCTCGGCTACCGAAACATCGCCGTGCGCACGGGCGACGGCTACCTCGGCTGGCCCGAGCACGCGCCGTTCGACGGCATCGTGGTCGCCGCGGCCGCGCCGCGGGTGCCGCAGGCGCTCGTCGATCAGCTGCGGCCCGGCGGCAAGATGGTGATCCCGATCGGCGCGGAGTACGGCATTCAGTACCTTGTGCTGATCACCAAGCGCGCGGACGGCGGCATCGACGAACGACGCGTGCTCCCGGTGCGCTTCGTTCCGCTGGTGCCGGGCAGCGAGGCGCCAGCGCCGCCGCGCTGAGCCCGCGCCGCTAGTAGCGCCGGATCAGGGTCATCGTCGTGCCGTCGCGCTGCATCTCGACGCGGTTCAGGAAGGTCATGCCGAGCAGCGCGATGTCCAGCCCGCTCTCGATGACCACCGCTTCGACGTTGCGCAGCTCGATGTCGCCGACTTTCACCGTGTCGAGCCGAACCGCCCAGGCGAGCGCGGCGCCGTTGGCGGTGTCGATCCGCCCCGGTCGGCCCTTGCGGTAGTCGATGCCGAGGCGGTCGGCCTCGGCGCCGGGCAGCGCGACCACGGTCGCGCCGGTATCCAGAATGAAGCGCACGCGACCGCCGTTGACCGTGCCTTCGACGAAAAAATGGCCGCGCGGATCGGCGGCAAGCACGACGCGCTCGCGGTCGGTCTGCGCCTGAGTGCCCGAGCGGTAATGCTGCCCCAGCGGCAGGCGGCGCTCGGCGCCGTCGACTTCGATCACCGCGTGCTGCTCGTCCACCGCGATCACGCGGATGCCCCTCCAGCTGCGTCCGATCTTGACGAGCTTCGGATTGCCGCCATCGATCGACAGCACGGCAGCCTTGCCGGGCGCCACGCCGATCAGGCTGACGTCGGCGCGCGCCGTGCGCACCGCGAGGAGCGCCAGCAGCAGGCCGGCGACGAGCGCCACCCGGCGAAGGCCGTGCAAACTACAATGCGCGGGTTGCAAGGAGAGCATCGATGAAGCCGGTCGCGATCTTCCGGCATGTGCGTAGCGAGGGACCCGGCTATTTTGCCACCGTGCTCGAGCGGCGTTCAATCCCGCATCGCCTGATCGCGGTCGACGACGGCGAACCGCTGCCGCGCTCGGCGCGCGCGTTTTCGGGCCTGGTGTTCATGGGCGGGCCGATGAGCGCGAACGACGACCTGCCGTGGATCGCGCCGTCGCTCGCGCTGATACAGGACGCGGTGCGCCAGGACCTGCCGCTGCTTGGCCATTGCCTGGGCGCGCAGCTGATGGCCAAGGCGCTCGGCGGCGAGGTGCGCCCCGCCGCGGTGAAGGAGATCGGCTGGGGCGAGGTCATGGTCTCGGACAATGCGCTCGCGCGCGAATGGTTCGGACCGCAGGCCGGATTCACCGCGTTCCACTGGCACGGCGAAACCTTCACCCTGCCGCCGGGCGCAACGCGTGCGCTCGGCAACGCGCATTGCGCGAACCAGGCCTTCGTGCTCGGCAAGCACCTCGGCCTGCAATGCCACCTCGAGATGACCGCGGCGCTGGTGCGCAGCTGGTGCCGCGGCGGTGCCGCGGAGATCGAAGCCTCGGCGGCCAGCCCGGGCGTGCAGACCGCCGCCGAGATGCAGCAGGGGCTCGACGCGCATGTTCTGCTGCTGAGTGTCGTCGCCGAGCGGGTCTATGCGCGCTGGCTGGGCGGGCTGGTCGCCGATTGAGCCGGCCGCGGCGCGGCGCCGGGTCAGTCGCGAAAGTTGACGAACTGCAGCGGCAGGTCGGTCACGGCGCCGCGTACGAGCTGGATCGCGCTCTGCAGGTCGTCTTTCTTGGCGCCCGACACGCGGACCGCGTCGCCCTGGATCGAGGCCTGCACCTTGAGCTTCGCGTCCTTCACCAGCTTGACGATCGCCTTGCTCTTGTCCTGTGGCACGCCGACCTTGACCGTGACCGGGCGCTTGACCTTGTCGCCCGAGATCTTCTCGACGTTTGCCAGCTCGAGGCAGCGCACGTCGACGTTGCGCTTGGTCAGCCGTCCGCGCAGCACGTCGAGCACCTGGCCGAGCTTGAACTCGTCGTCCGCGAACACGGTGAGCTGCAGCTCGTTCTGCTCGATGCGCGCGTCCGAGCCCTTGAAGTCGAAGCGGTTGGCGATTTCCTTGTTGGCCTGCTCGGTGGCGTTGCGGATTTCCTGCTTGTC
>Ga0210060_1000301_pt1 | contig 20411 bp, 21 predicted proteins | sample Joice_CattailNLB_FD_184871 | JGI IMG/M metagenome (GOLD analysis project Ga0210060, IMG submission 184871) | Wetland microbial communities from San Francisco Bay, California, USA, that impact long-term carbon sequestration - Joice_CattailNLB_D2... | ecosystem: Environmental > Aquatic > Marine >...
CGCGCCCTGATGGATCTCGAGTTCGCTACGCTCCCCATCCAGGAGCGCTACAAGCTGCTCGCCAGCCTGGTGATCCCGCGCCCGATCGCCTGGATCTCGACGGTCAACGCGGCCGGCGTCAACAACTGCGCGCCCTACTCGTTTTTCAACGCTTTCGCCGAGGACCCGCCGCTGTGCATGGTGAGTTTCGGCCCGCGCCAGGACGGGCTCACCAAGCACTCACTGACCAACATCCTCGACACCGGCGAGTTCGTGGTGAACCTGGTCGACGAGGCGACGGCGAACGCGATGCACATCTCGTCCTACGAGATCCCCGAAGAAGAAAGCGAGTTCGAGACGGCCGGTCTTACACCGGCGCCGGCGCTGCGCGTGCGCCATCCGCGCATCGCCGAAGCACCGATCAGCTTCGAGTGCACGGTCTACAAGACGCTCGAGATCACGGAAACTCGCGTTTTCGTCTTCGGCGAGATCGTGCTGCTGCACGCGCGCGACGGCATCGTCGACCCGGCGACCAAGCGCGTGGATGAAGCGCACTACCGGCCGATCGGGCGCCTCTACGCGAACCGCTACTGCACGACGCGCCAGCGCTTTGCCCTGCCCGGCGCGCTGCCGGAATAGGAACCTACGCGCCCCAGTAATCGAGCCCCTCGGGCAGCGGCTCGCCATGGCTCAGCGCGGCGAGCTTGGCGTACTGGCCCTCGGCGTAGAGCAGCGGCCGGCCCTTCTTGCCGAACAGCACCTGCTCGACCAGGCCGAGGAAGATGCTGTGCGTGCCGTGCACCATCTTCTTCACGACGCGGCAGTCGAACGACACCAGCGCATCGATCAGCACCGGCGAGCCGGTCGCGAGCCGCGTCCAGTCGCGCGAGCGAAAGCGCGCATCGCCGGTCTGCGCGCCGCTGAACAGCGTCGAGACCTCCCAGTCTTCGGCGCGCAGCGCGTTGACGCAGAACACCCTGGCCTTGGCGATCGCGCCGTGCGTCGCGGTGGCCTTGTTGACGCAGATCAGCACGGTGGGCGGCTCGGCGGACGCCGAGCACACCGCGGTCGCGGTCATGCCGTAGCGATGCCCGGCGTGCGCGCTGGTGATGACGCACACGGCGCCGGCGAGGCTGCGCATGCCGAGCTTGAACTGCTCGAGGCTGACCGGCTGCGAGGCGGCGTGCTTGTCCATGGGAGACGAGTTTACCCGGCCATGCGCTCGAGCACGCCGCGCAGGCGCTCGAAATGGGTGCCCTGCCAGTACACCCGGCCGCAACCGGGACAGCGCTTGAAGCGCGTGTAAAGGGCACGCACGCCGTCGGGCAGCGCAGCCTCGATCTCCGGCTTGGCGACCTCCTCGAGCGGAACATTGCATTCCCGGCAGCGGCTGAACGGCCGCAGGCGCGCGCGCAGCCCGAAGGCGCGCAGCACTTCGGCGAGCTGCGCCTCGGATGCGGTGGCGCGCACGAAGCGCCCGCGGCGCACCGCGCGCCGGCGAAGGACCCCTTTGTCGCGCGTCAGCACGACGCGCGCCTCCGCGACCGCGGTGGCGACCAGCGCATCGTCGTTCCAGTCGCTTTGCCACAGGCAGTCGAAACCGGCGAGGCGCAGATGGCGCGCGAGCTTGCCGAGGTGCACGTCCGCCACGAAGCGCGGCGTCGCCTCGCCCGCGTCCGCCGCGTCCTCGCAGCCGGCGACCTCGACCTGCTCGCCGCCGCGCAGCAGATCGTCGAGCGCCGCGGGATGTCCGTCGATCGCCAGCCGGCCGACCTCGGTATGCGGCACGCCGAGCGACTCGATCGCGTCCTTCGCCGAGCGCGCGCGGTCGATCTCGACCGCGACCGGCCCGCCGCGCCGCGCGGGCGCGAGAAACGGCTGCAGCGCAGCGGCGAAATGCAATACGGCCAGTGGACGCAGTTCCGTCACGGCCCGCGCAAACTCAGCGCCGCAGGTTGACGAGCACGATCCCGCCGCCGACGAGCAGCGCGGCGGCTGCGAACCAGGGCGTCAGCGGCTCGCCGAGGATCGCGACGCCGAACAGCACGCCGAACAGCGGCGCGAGGAAGGAGAACACCGCGAGGCGCCCGGCGAGATAGCGCGTCAGCAGCCAGAACCAGGCCAGGTAGCTGGCGAAGGCGACGATCACCCCCTGGTAGGCGAGGCTCGCCACCGCCAGCGGCGTCAGCGCGATGACGCCGCGCTCGCCCAGCAGCAGCGACGCCGCGAGCAGCATCAGCGCGGAGACCGCGAGCTGGTAGAAGAGCGTCTTGGTCGCGGTGATGCGCGCCAGGCCGGTGGCGCGGATCAGCACCGTGGTCGCCGCCCACAGCGCGGCGGCGACGACGCCGCAGGCGTCACCGAGCGCGGTCGCGCCCCTCGCCGCGACGAAGCCTTCGCCGAAGGCGAGCACCAGACCGCAGAAGGAAAGCAGCACGCCGAACCACTGCGCGGCGCGCAGGCGCTCGCCGGGCACGAAGAAATGCAGGCCGAGCGCGGTGAGCGGCGGACAGAGGTAGATGAACACCACCATGCGCGAGGCGGCGGTGTGCGCGAGGCCGGCGTAGATGAACACGAACTCGCCGCCGAACAGCAATCCGGCGATCAGCCCGGGCCACAGCGTGCCGTCGCGGGAAAACAGCGCGATGCGGCGCGCCTGCGCCCAGACGAGCACCAGGGCGGTGGCGATGCTCGAGCGGATCGCCGCCTGCATGACCAGCGACACGTCGGGCGCGGTGAGCTTGATCGCGACCTGCTGGAAGCCCCACAGGCCGGTGAGCAGCACCATCACCGAGACCGCGGTCGCGTCGAGCGAGCGGCGCGGTTCGATCATGGCTGCGGCCCCGCGCGGGCGTCACCCGAAGCGTGCATGGCGCGGGATTCTACCGTCCGTGTCGCGGGCGCAGGCCGCAATTGCCGTGGGTCTCGCCGCAGGCTACGCTGCCGGTCGCTATCGACAACGGAGACGCACATGATCGAGCGCTTCATGGTGCCGGGGCAGATGCCGCCGGTGAGCCACTACTGCCACGTGGTGCGCGCCGGCAGCCAGGTCTGGGTCTCGGGCGCGGTCGGCGTGCGGGCCGACGGCTCGATTCCCGAGGGCACGGTCGAGCAGTTCGATGTCGCGCTTGCCGCCGTGGACGCCTGCCTGCGCCAGGCCGGCGCCGGCGCGCCGCAGGTGGTGAAGGTCAACATCTACATGACCGACATCGGCGAGCGCGCGGCGATCAACCCGCGCCGCATCGCATACTTCGGCGAGCACCGTCCCGCCTCGACGCTGGTCGAGGTCTCGGCGCTGGTCGATCCGCGCATGAAGGTCGAGATCGAGGCGATTGCGGTCGTCGATTGACCGCTAGAGCTGGCTGCGCAGGCTGCGGAAGTCCTCGCGTTCGATCAGCCAGGACACCGCAAAGCCGAACACCAGGCCCCAGAACGGCGCGCCGATGTTGAAGATCGCCACGTCGGCGACGGTGACCAGGAAGGTCACCAGCGCGCCGAGCGCGAAGCGGTCGCGAAACGACACGGTGAACGCGGTCTGCAGCACGCGCAGCATGGCGAGGCCGGCAAGCGTCGCGATGAACGCCTTCGGCGTCGCGAGCAGCAAGCGGGTGAACACCGACGCGTACAGGCCGAACAGCAGGCCGAACAGCGCGACCAGCATGCCGGCGATGTACTGCCGTTCGCGCGCGCCGGAGGCCGAGATGATCGCGTTCACCGGCCCGGTGAGGCAGCTCGACACCGCGCCCACCAGACCGGAGATCATCGAGCCCGCGCCGCAGGCCACCGTGATCGCATTGATCGGCGGCTTGTGCCCCGCGGCGCCGAGCACCGCGAAGCCCTGCCCGTTCTGCACCACCAGCACGGTGATCGCGAGCGGCACGACCAGCTCGATCATCGCCCGCCAGGAAAACACCACGTGGTAGAGGTTCGGTTGCACCATGGCGAAGATCTGCGCGTCCTTCGCGTCGAAGCCGCCGGTCAGGGCGATCACCAGCGCACCGACGATCAGCGCGCCGATCACCGGCGGCAGCACGCGCGCGAGGCGCGGCAGCGCCGTGAGCACGACGAAGGCGAGCGTCATCGGCGCGGCGAGCCGGAAATCGTCGCGCACCGAATACACCAGATCGAGCCCGAAGCGCAGGAACACGCCGGCCACCATGCCCATCACGATCGGCATCGGCACGGATTGCATCGCGCGCCGCACCCAGCCGGTGAAGCCGAGCACCCCCATCAGCAGGCCGGTGGCGTAAAAGGCGCCGATCACCTCGGCGAAACTCAGGTGCCCGAGCGCCGGGCCGACCAGCACCGCGCCCGGAATGCTCCAGAAGAACACCAGCGGCTGGCGGTACAGCCAGCAAAACAGCAGGCTGATCAGGCTGTTGAGGAAAAACGCGCCGAAGATCCACGACGAGATGTCCGATTCCGACAGTCCGCCGCGCGCACCGACCGACAGGATGATTGCGACCGGACCGGAGGCCGCGAAGATGAAGGCGACGACCGCGTTGGCGAAATACACGCCGCCGAAATCAGACGCGATCGTGCGCAGCCCGGGCAGCGGGCGGTGGATGTTCTCGAGCGACATGGGCCGATTGTCGCTCAGCGCGGCGGCCGCGATCGGCGTGTTTCGCGGGCGACATCGTATGATCGGGCCGCGGCCTCGGGGAGCGGCGCGTGCCGTGCGGAACGTGGGGAGCGTGGGGACGGTACGGAAGGTGCGCAACAATCCGAAAAAGCTGAGCGAAGCGCCGCCGTGGCTGCTGCGGCTGCTGACCCCGATGCTCGCGCGCCACATCGCCCGGCAGCTGGCGAAGGACCATCCCGACGAATCGGCCGAGGCGCTCGCCGCGCGCATGCGCGCCGACCTCGGCCCCCAGCCCGACCCCGCCGCGCTGCGGCTGATCGAGACGGTCGAAGCGAAGCTTGCCGCGGCGCCGCGCGCGCCCGCCGGCGCGCAAGACGCCGGCACCGCGGTCTGGCTCTCGGCGGCGGTGCTCATCGCGGCGAACGGCGTTCCGCTCTACGGCGTGGTCGCGCTCGGCTGGTCGGTATTCGCGGTGCTGCTCCTGTTCTGGGTCGAGAACGTGATCGTCGGTCTGCTAAACGTCGCGCGCATGCTTTGCGCGTCGCCCGACGATCCACTGCAGTGGGGCGCCAAGCTCCTGTTCGTGCCGTTTTTCTGCCTTCACTACGGCATGTTCACCGCGGTCCACGGCACGTTCGTTTTTTCGCTCTTCGGGCAGGTCAAGACGAGCGGCCTGTTTCCGGTGAGGACCTGGATCGCGACCATCGGCGAGCAGGGGCTGTGGCTTGCGGTCGGCGTGCTCGCCGCGAGCCATCTGTTCTCGTTTTTCTGGAACTACCTCGGACGCGGCGAGTTCCGCACGGCGAGCGCAGCCGAGCTGATGGGCAAGCCCTACGGCCGCGTCGTGGTGCTGCACCTGACGATCCTGTTCGGCGGCTTCGGCGTGCAGGCGCTCGGCTCGCCGGTCTGGGCGCTGCTGCTGCTCGTCGGACTGAAGACCGCGATCGACCTGTATGCCCACCTCCGGGAGCATCGGCCCAAGGGCGCAGCCGCCCGGCGCACGACCGCGTCCTGAGGTCGGTGGTAATCTCTGTGCGGCCGGCCCCGGCCTCCGAGCGCTCCGGGGTTCACGGCGCGCGGCGCACGGCTCAGGCGGCGCTGCGCGCCCCGCAAAGGACGACGGATGGGTATCCGAACGAAATTCAACCTCGCGCTGTTCTTCGTGTTCCTGCTCGGCTTTGCCGTCAGCGGCGCGATCTCCTACGAGCTCCTGCGGCGCAACGCGCGCGCCGAGATCGTGCGCCATGCCGAGCTGATGATGGAGGCCGCGCTCGCGATTCGCGGCTACACCGTGAACCAGGTGCGGCCGCACCTCGAGGCCCAGCTGGCGCGCGAGTTCCTGCCGCAGTCCGTGCCTGCGTATGCGGCGACCGAAACCCTGAACGACATCCGCAAGAAGCACCCGGACTACCAGTACAAGGAGGCCACGCTCAATCCGACCAATCCGCGCAACCGGGCCGCCGACTGGGAGGCCGACCTGGTGAATGCCTTCCGCAACGCGCGCAGTGAAACGCGCGAGATCATCGGCGAGCGCGACACGCCCACCGGCCCCTCGCTCTACATCGCGCGCCCGATTCGGATCAGCAACGGCGCCTGCCTCGCCTGCCACAGCGTTCCCGCGGCGGCCCCGCCAACCATGCTGAAGCTCTACGGCAGCGCCAACGGCTTCAACTGGAAGCTGAACGAGGTGGTCGGCGCGCAGGTCGTCTCGGTGCCCATGTCGGTGCCGATCAGGAATGCCGAGCGCGCGTTTACGACCTTCATGGGATCGCTGCTGGCGGTTTTCGTATTCGCCTTCGTGGTGCTCAATCTGATGCTGAGCTGGATGATCATCCAGCCCATCCGGCGCATGTCCCAGGCCGCCGACAAGGTGAGCACCGGAGACTTCGCCATCGAGGAGTTCGCCGAAGCCGGCAAGGACGAGATCTCGATTCTCGGCGCCTCGTTCAACCGGATGCGTCGAAGCCTGCAAAAAGCAATGCAGATGATCGACGCCTGAGCCGACGTCCGCCATGTCGATCGTCCCCAACCAGAACCGGACGGTGATCTGCAGCATCGTGTTCGTCGATATCGTCGAATACTCCAAGAAGCCGGTGGCCCGGCAGCTCGCGATGAAGGGCTGGTTCAACGACCTGCTCTCCGGGGCGCTGCAGCACGTCGCGGACTCCGACCGCATCATTCTCGACACCGGCGACGGCGCCGCGATCTGCTTTCCGGGAGACCCGGAGGACGCCCTGTTCATGACCAACAGCCTGAAGGTCGCGATCGCCGAGCACGACTACCCGGAATTCGCGCTGCGCGTCGGCGTCAACCTCGGGCCGGTGAAGCTGGTGACCGACATCAACGGACGGCCGAACATCCTCGGCGACGGCATCAACGTTGCGCAGCGGGTGATGAGCTTTGCCGAGCCGAATCAGATCCTCGTCTCGCGCTCGTACTACGAGGTCGTTGCCTGCCTCTCGGAGGAGTACCCGAAGCTGTTCCGCTACTGCGGCATGCACCAGGACAAGCACGTCCGCGAGCACGAAGTCTACGAGGTCAGCGTCGGCGGCGCGCAGGCCGAAGCGTCGCCCGGCGGCCCTGCGGCCGCGGAATCGCCGGCCGCAGCCGCGTTCGATCAAGCGGCGCTCAAGGCGCTCGCCGCGCGCCTCGCCGACGACATCGGACCGATCGCGCCGCTCATCGTCAATCGCGCCGCGAAGCGGGCGACCGATGCAGCGGCGCTCCTGCGCGCGATCACCGATGCGATTCCCCTGCCCGCGCGCCGAATGGCCTTCGTCGACGACGCGCGGGCGGCGCTCGGGCTCGAGGCGCCGGCGACCGGGGAGCGTCCGGTTGCGGAGCAGCCCGCCGCCATGCAGCCGTCGGCGCGCGCGCCGAGATTCGCGCCCGAGCAGGAATGGCTCGTACGCGTCGAAGCCCTGCTCGCCAAGCAGATCGGCCCGATCGCGAAAATCATCGTCAAGAAAGCGCTCAAGGCGGCCGAAACCCGGGCGGCGTTCATTGCCACGTTGGCCGCGGCGATCGAAAACGAGCGCGAGCGCGCCGAATTCTCCGCGGCGGTCGAAAAACTGGAGACCTAGCGCCGCAGAGCCCGGGGGCCCGGCCTCAGCGCCGGCTCGGATGAAGCTTGGCGGAGAGTGAGGGATTCGAACCCTCGATACAGGTTTTACCCGTATAACGCCTTAGCAGGGCGCCCCCTTCGGCCACTCGGGCAACTCTCCTTGCTCACTACCTTACCTACGTCAAGTTGCCCTCGGGCCTCGGGGGCGCTACGCGCCCCGGGTGAACGATCGCCTTCGGCGATGGCCACTCGGGCAACTCTCCTTGCTCACTACCTTACCTACGTCAAGTTGCCCTCGGGCCTCGGGGGCGCTACGCGCCCCGGGTGAACGATCGCCTTCGGCGATGGCCACTCGGGCAACTCTCCTTGCTCACTACCTTACCTACGTCAAGTTGCCCTCGGGCCTCGGGGGCGCTACGCGCCCCGGGTGAACGATCGCCTTCGGCGATGGCCACTCGGGCAACTCTCCTTGCTCACTACCTTACCTACGTCAGGTTGCCCTCGGGCCTCGGGGGCGCTACGCGCCCCGGGTGAACGATCGCCTTCGGCGATGGCCACTCGGGCAACTCTTCGACACCCCGCGATTCTACCCCGATCGCCTGCGGCCCCTGAAGGATGCCGCATAATCGGCGTGACCGCAGGGAGGCAACGATGCGCGTACAGGTCGGCATCATCGGCGGCGGCCCGGCCGGGCTGCTGTTGTCGCAGATACTGCATCGCAGCGGCGTCGACAACGTGGTGCTCGAGGCGCGCAGCCGCGCCTACGTGCTCGGGCGCATCCGCGCGGGCGTGCTCGAATGGGGCTCGGTCGAGGTGCTGCGCAGCGCCGGGGTCGGCGAACGCATGGATCGCGAAGGCCATGTGCACGACAGCATCGGCATCGCCTGGAGCGGGCGCGGGCTGTTTCTGATCGACACCAATCAATATGCCGGCCGGCCGATGATGGCCTACGGGCAGACCAACATCACCGAAGACCTGTACGCCGCGCGCGACGCGATGGGCGGCGTGGTGATCGACGAGGCCGAGGACGTGACGCCGCACGACATCGACGGCGCGCGGCCTTACCTCACCTACCGCAAGGACGGCGAGACGCGGCGCGTCGACTGTGACTTCATCGCCGGCTGCGACGGCTTTCACGGCGTGAGCCGCGGCTGTATTCCGGCGTCGGTGCTGCGCTCGGTCGAAAAGGTCTATCCCTTCGGCTGGCTCGGGGTGCTCTCGGAGACCCCGCCGCTCAAGGAGATCGTCTATGCGCGCCACGCGCGCGGCTTCGCCCTCGCCTCGCAGCGCAATCCGATGCTGTCGCGCTACTACATCCAGTGTCCGCTCGAGACCCGGATCGAGGACTGGCCGGACGACAAGTTCTGGGACGAGCTCAAAGCGCGCTTCCCGCCCGAGATCGCGGACCGCATCGTCACCGGGCCGTCGATCGAGAAGTCGATCGCGCCGCTGCGCAGCTTCGTCGCCGAGCCGATGCGCCACGGCAGGCTGTTCCTCGCGGGCGATGCGGCGCACATCGTGCCGCCGACCGGCGCCAAGGGGCTCAACCTGGCGATTTCCGACGTGTTCTACCTGTCGCGCGCGCTGATCGAGCACTACAGGGGAAACGGCCGATACCTGGAGAGCTATTCGGACATGGCGCTGCGCCGCGTGTGGGGCGCGGCGCGCTTTTCCTGGTGGTTGACGATGCTGCTGCATCGCCTTCCGGACCAGACCGAGTTCGACGAGCGCGCGCGCGAGTCCGACCTCGACTACCTGTCGAGATCGGAGCACGCCAAGCACTCGCTGTGCGAGCAGTACGCCGGGCTGCCGTTCGAGGATTGACCTAGACGGGCTTGAGAAAGCGGTTCGGCTTCATGAAGAAGCCGAGGATGACGCAGCCGGTGGGCGAACTGGCCTCGTGCCGGTTGCCCGCCGGTCGCCAGATGAAATCGCCCGGCCCCGCCATGCCCTCTTCGTCGCCGAAGCTCCCTTCGAGCACGTAGGTCTGCTCGAGCGCGGCGTGCACATGATCGGGCACCACGCCGCCCGGCGGGATGCGGAACAGGCCGGTGAACACGCCGCTTTCCTTGTCCTCGTAGAGCACCTTCATCTCGACGCCCGGCGCCTGCGCCATCGGCTGCCAGGGGATGGCGTCGCTCTTGACGTAGCGTGATGCGAGCTCGGGCGGGTTCTTGGCGCCCGGCAGGGGATCTCGTTTGCTCATCTGCGCTCTCCTTGAGTCATCCCGGGCCAACGCGGCGGCGGCAGGCCCGATTCTAGCGGGCCCCGCAGTCGGTGGCGCGTCAACCGCGATCGCCATGGTTCGTTTAGGTCGGGAATATGAGGAAGCGCAATCCCGCATTCGTCGCGGCCGAGCATATCGCTCGGTCGATCCTCCTCCTGCGCGGACACAGGGTGCTTCTGGACGCGACCCTCGCTGCCCTCTACGGCGTCGAGACCCGCGCCCTCATACAGGCGGTCAAGCGAAATCGCGAGCGCTTTCCAGTGGACTTCCTGTTTCAGCTCGCGTCCGAAGAGGTCGATTCTTTGAGATCACAATCTGTGATCTCAAACGCCCCGGGGCGCGGCGGCCGACGCTACACCCCTTATGCCTTCACCGAGCAGGGCGTCGCAATGCTCTCCTCGGTGCTTCGAAGCAAGGAGGCCGTTCACGTGAACATCGAGATCATGCGCGCCTTCGTGCGGCTGCGTGGACTACTTGCCTCCAATCGCGAGCTCGCGGCGAAGCTCGACGAACTCGAGCGCAGGGTCTCCTCCAACGACCAGGCCATCGCGGCCATTCTCTCCGCAATCCGCCAGCTCATGGCCTCGCCCGAACCAAAGCGTCGGCCGATCGGGTTCGTTTCGCCCGAGGCGACTAAACCCGGCTAAGAGGCCAAATTTCCGAGCGAACGTGGCGGAAGGGGTGGGATTCGAACCCACGAAGGCTTGCGCCTTGCCGGTTTTCAAGACCGGTGCATTAGACCACTCTGCCACCCTTCCAGCGCCCTTGAATCGCGTCAAACCGCCGCCATTTTCGGTTTTGGCCGGGAAACCCGCCAGCGCCGTGTAACCCAGTGTATCAATGTGGGTTTACGGTTGAAACTTCACGATCTTTTGGTAGTCTTACCCCCGTGCGGAATATCCCGCCCAAGGAGGAAACTGAATGCAACCAGAATTGAAGCCTGTGCGCACCGACGACTCCCGATACGGCGGTGGCGGCCCATATGTCGCCGACGCCCGCGTCTCGATCTCGCCGGAAGCGCAGAAGGTCATGCGCAACACCTACCTGCTGCTCGCCGCGACGATGGTCCCGACGGTGGCCGGCGCCTTCCTCGGCATGGCCACGGGCGGCATCATCCTGCAGCACCCGATCCTCGCCACCTTCGTGATGCTCGGCGCGGTGATCGGCCTGCAGTTCGCGATCGCCAAGAACCGCAACAGCGGCCTGGGCGTGGCGCTGCTGCTGCTGATGACGGGCGTTCTCGGCTGGTGGCTCGGACCGATCCTGAACATGGCGCTGACCTTGAAGAACGGCATGCAGCTCGTCGGCTATGCGGCCGCGGGCACCGGCGTGATCTTCTTCGCCATGGGCGCGATTGCGACCACGACCAAGCGCGACTTCAGCTTCATGGGGAAATTCCTCTTCGTCGGCATGATCGCGCTGCTGGTGGCGATGATCGCCAACATGTTCCTGCAGATTCCGGCGCTCGCGCTGACGATCTCGACGCTGGTGATCGTGGTCTTTTCGCTGTTCCTGCTGTTCGACCTAAACCGCATCGTGCGCGGCGGCGAGACCAACTACATCATGGCGACGACCGGCGTGTACATGAGCCTGTTCAATATCTTCGTCAACCTGCTCTACCTGCTGATGGCGCTCGCCGGCCAGCGCGAGTGACATAGGCGGCGAGCACGTCCAAAGAGGGCGCCTGCGGGCGCCCTTTTTTCATGCCTCGCGCTCGAACAGCGCGATCGACTCGACGTGCGCGGTGTGCGGGAACATGTTGACCACGCCGGCGGCCTCGAGCCGGTAGCCCTGCACATGCACGAGAAACCCGGCGTCGCGCGCGAGGGTGGCGGGATCGCAGGACACGTAGACGATGCGGCGCGGCCAGGGCTCGGACAGCGCCTTCACCACCTCCATCGCGCCTGCACGCGGCGGGTCGATCAGCAGCTTGTCGAACGGCGCCAGCGGCGGGAGGGACGCCGCGACGTTGCCGTACAGATCGGCCTCCCGGAACGTGACCCGGTCTTCGCCCAGCCCGTTGGCCGCCGCGTTTTCCCGCGCGCGCGCGACGAGCAATGCGCTGCTTTCGATGCCGACGACGGTCGCACCGCTGCGCGCCAGGGGCAGGCTGAAGTTCCCCAGCCCGCAGAAAAGATCGGCAATGCGCTCGCCGGGGGCGGGCGCAAGCAGCTGGACCGCGCGGTGCACCAGGGCGCGGTTCATCGCGTGGTTGACCTGGGTGAAATCCGTGGGCTGAAACGCGATCCGCACGTCGAATTCGGGCAGCGTGTAAGAAAGGTCCGGCGCGGCGGCAGGATGAAACGGCTGCGCGGTCTCCGGCCCGCCGGGCTGCAGCCATGCCGAGACGCCATGCTGCTCGGCGAAGGCGCGCAGCCGCGACTCGTCCTCGCTGCTCAGCGCATCGAGATGGCGGAATACGAGCACGATCGTCGCGTCGCCCACGGCCACCTCGATCTGCGGCAGGCGTTCGCGGATCGACAGCCGGTCGATCAGGTCGCGCAGGGGGCGGATGAGCGCCGATACCGCGTCCGGCAGCACCTCGCAGCTCTCCATGTCGACCGCGTAGTGCGAACGCCGTTCATGGAACCCGACCAGCGCACCGCCTTTTTTTGCGACCCAGCGGGCGGTCATGCGGGCGCGGTGGCGGTAGCCCCATTCCGGCCCGTACAGGATCGGCAGCAGCGATTGCGGACGCAGCTTGCCGATGCGCGCAAAGCAGTCCTCGAGGCCGCGCTGCTTGGCTGCCATCTGCGTCTGGGCGTCGGCATGCTGGGTGACGCAGCCGCCGCACAGGCCGAAGTAGCGGCAGCGCGGCGAGCGGCGCCCCGCGGCGGCGTGGTGCACGGCCTGCGCCTGCATCAGGTCGAACGCCGGCTTGCTGCGCAGGACCACGGCATCGACCCGCTCGCCCCCGAGCGCGCCGTCGACGAACACCACCTTGCCCTGCGCGTTGCGCCCGACGCCGCGGCCTTCGGCGCTGAGCGAATCGATCGCGAGGGTGATCGCGGTGCGCCGCTTCGCCACCTCAGGCCAGCGGCTCGTTCCAGCGCTCGAGGAACGCCGCCCAGTGCGCGCCGCGCTGCTTCTCGACGAAGGCGCGCAGCAACTCGCACTCGCGACGGTAGTGTTCCGGGCTGAAGATGCCGCGCAGGCGCTGAAAGCGCAGAAACAGAAGGTAGGTGTTGGCCGCGTCTGCCTCGCAGTAGTCGCGGATGCCCTGGACGTCGCCCGCCTGGAAGCGCGACCACACGGCGCCGCCTTCCATGCCGAGCTTGCCGGGGAAGCGGGCCAGCCGCGCCACCTCGTCGAGCGGCGCATTGTTGCGCGGCTGGTACATCGCCAGCACGTCCATCAGGTCGACATGCCGCGCGTGGTAGCGACTGACGTAGTTGTTGTAGCGGAAGTCCCGATCGTCGTCGCCCTGCTCCCAGAAGCGCGCGGCATGGACGCCGTGGATCAGGCCGCGGTAGTTCAGCACCGGCAGGTCGAAGCCGCTGCCGTTCCACGACACGAGCTGCGGGGTGTAGCGCTCGACGCCGTCGAAAAAGCGCTGGATCGCCGCCGGCTCGTCCTCGTCGGGGGCGCCGATCGACCAGACCTTGACCCCCGTTTCGTCGCGCATGACGCAGGAAATGACCAGCACGCGGTGCTGCGCGGGCGCGAGGAAGTCGTTGCCGGTCTGCGCGCGGCGCTTCTGGAAGGCGAGCTCGGCGACCTCGGCATCCGACAGCGCGTCGGGCAGCTCGTGCAGCCGCCGCAGCCCGTCGCAGTCGGGGACGGTTTCGATGTCAAAAGCCAAGATGGGCGTCATAGGCGCGTAGACGGGGTCAGACCCCTGTGGATAACTTCATCGGTGGCTTTGGTCAACGGGAGCGACGTGGAAGTTATCCACAGGGGTCTGACCCCATTTCTGACCCCATTAGTCAGGAAACACGCCGGTCGACAGATAACGATCGCCCCGGTCGCAGACCACGGTGACGATGACCGCGTCGCGCAGCTTCTCGGCGACGCGCAGCGCGACGTGCATCGCGCCGCCCGAGGAAATGCCGGCAAAGAGGCCCTCCTCGCGCGCCATGCGCCGCGTCATCTCTTCGGCCTCGGCCTGGCCGACGAGCTCGAGCCGATCGACGCGCGCCCGGTCGTAAATCCTGGGCAGATAGGCCTCGGGCCATTTGCGGATGCCGGGGATGTTCGCGCCGTCCTCGGGCTGGCAGCCGATGATCTCGATCGCCGGATTCTTTTCCTTGAAAAAGCGCGAGCAGCCCATGATCGTTCCGGTGGTGCCCATGCTCGAGACGAAATGCGTGATCCGGCCCTCGGTGTCGCGCCAGATTTCCGGCCCGGTGGTTTCGTAGTGCGCGCGCGGGTTGTCCGGGTTGGCGAACTGATCGAGCATCACGCCCTTGCCCTCGGCGACCATCCGGTCGGCGAGGTCGCGCGCCCCCTCCATGCCGCCCGCCTGCGGCGTGAGGACGAGCTCCGCGCCGAACGCGCGCATCGTCTGGCGCCGCTCGACCGAGAGGTGCTCGGGCATGATCAGCACCATGCGGTAGCCGCGGATCGCCGCGGCCATGGCGAGGCCGATGCCGGTGTTGCCGCTGGTCGGCTCGACCAGCGTATCGCCCGGCTTGATCTCGCCGCGCGCCTCGGCGCGCCGGATCATCGATATCGCCGGACGGTCCTTGACCGAGCCGGCCGGATTGTTGCCCTCGAGCTTGGCGAGGATCAGGTTGCCGCGCTTCGCGTTGGTCTCCCCCGGCAGGCGCTGCAGTCGCACCAGCGGGGTTTCGCCGATGAAATCTTCCAGCGTGCGCTTCATGCCGCGGGCCGCGTATCGGTCTCGAGCAGCTGCGCAAGGTACGCGGCGACGCCCTGCTCGACCGACAGGAACTCGCCCGCGTAGCCCGCCGCGCGCAGGCGCGTCAGATCGGCCTCGGTGTAGCTCTGGTATTTGCCCAGCAACTGCGCCGGAAACGGGACGTATTCGATCAGGCCCTGCGCCACCAGCGCCTCCAGCGCGAGCGCATCCTCGCCGCGCGCCGCGCGCACGCCGTTCACCACGGCGCAGGCGACGTCGTTGAAGGTCTGGGCGCGCCCGGTGCCGCAGTTATAGATGCCGGAAGCGTCCCGGCCGCCGAGGAAATGCATGTTGACCGCGACCACGTCGTCGACGTGCACGAAGTCGCGCCGCTGCGCGCCGTCGCCGTAGCCGGCCGAGCCGACGAACAGCTTCACCGTCCCCGCGTCGACGAACTGGTGGAAGGCGTGAAACGCCACCGAGGCCATGCGGCCCTTGTGCGCTTCGTTCGGGCCGTAGACGTTGAAGTAGCGAAACCCCAGGACCGGCGCGCTGCGCGCCTCGAGCCGGCGGCGCACGTGCTGGTCGAAGAGGAACTTGGAGTAGCCGTAGACGTTTAGCGGCGCTTCGCAGGCGCGCTCTTCGCGGAACACGGGGCCGGCGCCGTAGACCGCGGCTGACGAAGCGTACAGGTAGGGGATCTCCTCGTCCTGGCACCAGTCGAGCAGCGCGCGCGAGTAGCGGTAATTGTTGTCCATCATGTAGCGCCCGTCGGTCTGCATGGTGTCCGAGCAGGCCCCCTGGTGCAGCACCGCGTCGACCGCGTTGTCGAACTGGCCCGCAAGCACGCGCTCGAGGAACTCGCGCTTGTCGAGGTAGTCGGCAATCTCGCCGCCAACGAGGTTGCGGAACTTGTCCGCAAGCGCCAGGTTGTCGACCGCGATGATGTCGGTCACGCCGCGCTGGTTGAGCCCCGCAACGAGTCGGGAGCCGATAAAACCCGCGGCGCCGGTCACGACGGTGTACATGCCTCAGCTCGATCCGCTCAGTTCTTCGCGTGTGGCCACTGCGGTTCCCAGCTTGCCGACGACGATGCCGGCCGCGCGGTTCGCGAGGCGCATCGCATCGTCTAGGGTGAGTCCCGCGGCCAGCATCACGCCGAGTGTCGCGATCACGGTGTCGCCCGCGCCGCTCACATCGTACACTTCGCGCGTCTCTGCCGGGATATGCGTCGCGCCCGCGGCGCGGAACAGGGACATGCCATGCTCGCTGCGCGTGACCAGCAGCGCCTCGAGCGCGAGCTCGGCGCGCAGCGCTTCGGCCCGGCGCAGAAAATCGGCTTCATCCTTCCAGCTGCCGACCACTTCGCGCAGCTCGGCGCGGTTCGGCGTGACGAGGGTCGCGCCGCGGTAGCGCGCGTAGTCGTCGCCCTTCGGGTCGACGAGCACCGGCCGCCCGGCCTCGCGCGCGAGGCCGATCATGCGCTCGATATGCGCGAGCCCCCCTTTGCCGTAGTCCGACAGGATGACCGCGTCGCAATCGGGGAGCGCCTGCTCGAACTCGGCGAGCTTCGAGGCCAGCACCTCGCCCGAGGGCGGCGTCTCGAAATCGATTCGCACCAGCTGCTGCTGGCGCGCGATCACGCGCAGCTTCACGGTCGTCGGCATCGAGGCATCGGTGTGAAAGCTCGCGCGCACCCCGGCCTCCGCGACGAGCGCCGCGAGCCGTCGGCCGTGCTCGTCGTCGCCGATCACCGAGAGCAGCTGCGCCGCCGCGCCGAGCGCGACGCAGTTGCGCGCGACGTTCGCGGCGCCGCCCGGGCGGGCCTCTTCGCGCTCGACCAGAACGACCGGTACCGGCGCCTCCGGCGAGATCCGCGAGGCGTCGCCGAACCAGTAGCGGTCGAGCATCACGTCGCCCACGATCAGCACGCGCGCCCGCGCGGTATCGGGAACCGCAAGCGGCGCCACGGCCTGCGCTTCGCTCATGCCGCGGCCCGCCCCGACGCGCCGCCCGCGTCAGGTCCCGTGGTACGTCCCGTGTTTCGTCCGATGGGGAAATATTCGATGCCGTGGGCGCGCAGCACCGCCGGATCGTAGAGATTGCGCCCGTCGAAGACCACCGGGGTCTTCATGCGCGCGGTGAGCGCGGCGAAATCGGGGGCGCGAAACTCCTGCCACTCGGTGACGATGGCGAGCGCGTCGGCAGCCTCGAACGCCGCGGGCGCCGAATCGACGATCTCCAGTTGGGCAACGCCGGCGTAGATCCGCCGCGCCTCGGCCCCCGCCACCGGGTCGTAGGCGCGCACGCGCGCGCCCGCGCGCAGCAGCGCATCGATCAGTACCCGGCTCGGCGCCTCGCGCAAGTCGTCGGTGTTCGGCTTGAATGCGAGCCCCCAGACCGCGATCGTGCGCCCGCCCAGATCGGCGCCGAAGCGCGCGCCGATCTTCGCACCGAGCAGGTTCTTCTGCGCTTCGTTGACGCGCTCGACCGCGGCGAGGATCTGCAGCGGCGCGCCCGCCGACGCCCCCGTGTGCTGCAGCGCGCGGATATCCTTGGGGAAGCAGGAGCCGCCGAAGCCCGCCCCGGCGTAGAGGAACTGGAAGCCGATGCGCGGGTCCGAGCCGATCCCGCGGCGCACATCCTCGATGTCCGCGCCGATCTTCTCGGCGAGGTTGGCGAGCTCGTTCATGAACGAGATGCGCGTCGCCAGCATCGCGTTGGCCGCGTATTTCGTCAGCTCGGCCGAACGCACGCCCATCAGCATCACCCGCTCGTGGTTGCGCTGGAACGGCGCGTAGAGTTCCCTGAGCAGCTGCGTCGCGCGCGGCTCCTCCGAACCGATGATCACCCGGTCCGGGCGCATGAAGTCGTCGACCGCCGCGCCTTCCTTGAGGAACTCGGGGTTGGAAACCACGCTGAACGGAATGTCGCGTCCGCGCGCGGCGAGGGTCTCCGCGACGACCACGCGCACCCGGTCCGCGGTGCCGACCGGCACGGTGGACTTGTTCACGATGACCCGGTAGTCGTCCATCGCGCGGGCGATCGCCTGCGCGGCTTCGAGGACGTAGCGCAGATCCGCGCTGCCGTCTTCGCCCGGCGGCGTGCCGACCGCGATGAATTGCAGCTCGCCGTGCGCGACGCTCGCCGCCACGTCGGTGGAAAACAGGAGCCGCCCGGCATCCCGGTTGCGCCGCACGATCGCCTCGAGCCCGGGCTCGAAAATCGGGATGCGCCCGGCGTTCAGCGATTCGATTTTCGCCGCGTCGACGTCGAGGCACAGCACCCGGTTGCCCATGTCCGCGAGACAGGCCCCGGTGACCAGGCCGACGTAGCCGCTGCCGATGATGGTGACGTTCATTGTGCGAGCTCGAATTCCTCGGAACGGACCGGTGGGAAGGTTTCCCAGCCACCGCAGGCCGGGCATTGCCAGTGGAACTGGCGCGCCTTGAACCCGCAGGCCTCGCAGCGATAGCGTGCCAGGCGCCGGGTGTGGCCGTGCACCAGGTTGCGCATCAGCTCGAGGTCGCGGCGGCGCTCGGGCGATTGCGTGGCGACGATCTCGGCCTCGAGCAGATGGTCCAGGCCGAGCAGCGTGGGATTGCGCCGCAGCTCGTCGCGCACCAGGCGGTAGGCCGTGTCGGCGCCTTCGGTCTCGAGCACGCTTTGGAACACGGTATCGAGCAGATCGGGCGACGGGTAGCGCTCGAGATAGCCGAGCAGCAGGCGCAGCCCTTCTTCGGCACGTCCCAGATCGCGGTGCGCTTCGAGCATGCGCTGCCCGACGAGCGCGAGGTGGGTCGGACGCTGCGCCTCGATGCGCATCCAGAACGCCAGGGCCTCGTCGAGGCGCTCCGCGTCGCGCGCCAGATCGCCGAGCTGGATGTTGGCACGCACGCACTTGCGGTTGGATTCGAGCGCGGCGTCGAGCTGCGCGCGCGCCGCGTCCGGATTCGAACGCATCGCCTCGCCCGCCGCGAGCTCGCAGTGATACTGGGCGATCTCCCTGGCGCGCGCCTGCCCGGATTCCGCCTCCAGCGCGCGCGCCATCTCGATCGCGCGCGCCCATTCCTTTTCCTGCTCGCAGATACTCAGCAGGTGGATGCGCGCCTGCGCGCCGTACGGGCCGTCGGCAAGCTGGCGAAAGGCGTCCTCGGCACGGTCCAGGATCCCGGCGCGCAGATAGTCTTCGCCAAGCGCGGCCATGGCCGCACGCTTCTGCTCGGGGCCGAGATCGGCGCGCTCGAGCAGGCTCTGGTGCATCCGGATCGCCCGGTCGTACTCCCCGCGCCGGCGAAACAGGCTACCGAGCGCGAAGTGCAGCTCGATGGTCTCGGGGTCCACGCGAACGACCTCGAGAAACGCGTCGATCGCCTTGTCGGGCTGCTCGTTGAAAAGGAAATTCAGGCCGCGAAAGTAGGACCGCGGAAGCGCCCGCGATTCCGTGACCAGATGCTTGATGTCGACCCGCGCCGCCAGCCAGCCCAGTCCGAACAGAATCGGAATTCCGAGCAGCCACCAGACCTCGAACTCCATCGTGGCCGCCCGGGTCAGGCGTCGATGACGGGTGGCGCAGCCTGCGATTCGCGCTTGGCGATCGAATCGCCGCGGCGCAGCTCACGCCGCAGCCGCGCGATCTCCCGTCGCTGGCGCATCAGGGGGCCGACGGTTGCAGCGAGCCCGAACAGCGCCCCGATTGCGAGAACGCCGAACAGCACCACGACGAGCGGTCCCTGCCACGCCAGGTCGAAGTAGAAATGCAGCGTGACCGGATCGGTGTTCTTGACCGCGAAGGCCAGCAACGCGATGAACAGGATCAGCCTGACGGCCCAAGTGAGGATTTGCATGGTCGGCGGCGCGACCCCGCGCGGGCCGCCACTGCTGGCTGCGCCACGCGCGTGATCTGCGCCTGATCTCGATTAGGGCGCGGTCTGAGACGCCATGGCCGCTTCCTTCGCCTGCTGCTCCGCGTAATTCGCGTCGACGCGCTCGCGCAGCTCCTTGCCGGCCTTGAAATGCGGCACGAACTTGTCCGGCACGTGGACCTTCTCACCGGACTTCGGGTTGCGCCCGACGCGCGGGGGCCGGTAGTTGAGCCCGAAGCTGCCGAAGCCCCGGATCTCGATGCGATTGCCCGAGAGCAGGGCCTGCCCCATCGCATCGAGAATCATCTTGACCGCGTATTCCGCATCCTTCGCCACCAGCTGCGGATAGCGCTGCGCGAGACGCGCGATCAGCTCCGATTTCGTCATCTACCCCTCCCGCAGGCGCGCCGTTCGGCCATCGTGGTCGATTCCCGGCACGCGCCCACGCTATTGCTCCGGGTTGCGGTTGTCGAGCTTCGCACGCAGCAGCGCGCCCAGGTTGGTGCTGCCGGCCGCGCTCGCCGCCTGCTCGCTGCGCAGCTGCTTCATGGCATCGGTTTCCTCGGAGATGTCCTTCGCCTTCACCGACAGGTTGATCGAGCGGTTCTTGCGATCGACGTTGGTGATCATCGCCTGGACCGTGTCGCCTTCCTTGAGGTGAGCGCGCAGGTCCTCGATGCGGTCGCGCGAGAACTCCGAGGCCCGCAGGTAGCCGTCGACATCGGTGGTCAGGCCGACGATCGCGCCCTTGGCATCGACCGACTTGACCACGCCCTGGATGACGCTGTTCTTCTCGTTGCTCGCAATGAAGTTGGTGAACGGATCGCCCTCGAGCTGCTTGATGCCCAGGGAAATGCGCTCGCGCTCGACGTCGATCGCGAGCACCACCGCCT
>Ga0210060_1000310_pt1 | contig 19571 bp, 23 predicted proteins | sample Joice_CattailNLB_FD_184871 | JGI IMG/M metagenome (GOLD analysis project Ga0210060, IMG submission 184871) | Wetland microbial communities from San Francisco Bay, California, USA, that impact long-term carbon sequestration - Joice_CattailNLB_D2... | ecosystem: Environmental > Aquatic > Marine >...
CTGCATGCGCGCGTCGATGTCGCGCTCGACGTACTGGTTGAACGCACCGGCCGCCGCCGAGGACATCAGCACCGCGAGCGCGAGCACCGCGACCTGCCAGGCGCCGAGCGCCGGGCCGCGCTCGACCGCCCAGCCCGCAAGCGCCGCGACCGCGATCGCGACGCCGATCCGCAGCTTGAACAGGTTCAACAGCGCGCGCATGCCCCGATCCCCGCGTCCCTACTTGAGCGGCCAGACCGTCGACAGATACTTCCAGTTGACGAAGTAGTACAGCACGAACGACGTGAGGAACACGAGCGCCAGCACGAAGGTGCCGGGCGCGACCATGCCCCAGCCGCCGATGCCCGCATGGGCGCCCGGCTGCTCCGGGGCCGGCAGCGGTACCGCGCCCACGCCCTCGCGCGCGCTGACCCGCTTGAAGCCCGGCGCCTCGACCGTCTCGCCGAGGAACACCGACCACACCGTGATGGCGACGTACATCGCGCCACCGGTCAGGGCGATCAGGCCGCAGATGCCGGCGAGCGTCATCATCAGCCAGGCCGCGCCGGGGAATTCGTAGCCAAAGGCGTTGCCGGCAAAGCTCATGTCCCAATGCCGCCTCGGCACGCCGAGCGTTCCCGCCCCCATCAGGAACAGCGCCACCCCTGCCATCCCGATGCCGAAGATATACACCTGCCAGGTCGCCAGATTGCCGAACGCGACCTTGCGGCGGAACAGCACCGGGATCAGGAAGTACGTCAGCCCCATGAACGCGAGCGTGGTGCCGAGTACGACGGTGGCGTGGAAATGCCCGGGCACGTAGAGCGTGTTGTGGATGATGAGGTTGAGCTGCTCGGTGCCCATCATCACGCCCGAGATCCCGCCGAGGAATCCGAAGCCGAGGATCGAGATGAAGATCGCCGCGAAAGGCGCGTTGCCCCAGGGGGCCTTCCTCAGCCATTCGAACAGGCCGTTGTTGTAGCCCTTCTGGCGCTGCGCCACTTCGATCGATCCCGGCACCGTGAGGCCGTGCACCATCGAGGCGAGCACCGCGAGGTACATCGCATAGCTGGTGTTGAAGATCTTCCAGTTCGAGGTCAGCCCCGGGTCGGCGAGCAGGTGGTGCGCGCTCGCCAGCTGCAGGAACAGGATGTAGAGCAGGAACGCCGTGCGGCTCACCTTCTCCGACATCGGCTTGGCGCCGAATACGATCGCCGCACCCGCATACCAGACCGCGACGTGCGCCGCGACGTTGATCTGCTGCGAGGAGTGGCCGAAGCCCCACCAGATCGTGCGGTACATGAGCGAATCGATGTGCTCGATCAGCCCGAGCGACCAGAGCAGCGTCGGGATCAGGATGATCGCGCCCGAGGCGATGGTGAACACGGCGATGATCGCCGCGGTGATCGCGCCGAAGGTGACCAGCGGCACGGAGCCGACATAGGTGCGCTCGGCGCGCGCCACCACCAGCGTGCCGAAGAACACGAAGCAGGCAATCAGCGCGCCCACCGCGAACAGGATCAGGCCGAGGTAGAAGGTCGGGTGCGCGCCCATCGGCGCGTAGGAGGTGAACATGACGCTCGAGTCGCCGCGAATCACCGAGTAGTTGTTCATCAGCGCGCCGAGGATCATCAGCCAGAATCCCAGCCAGGCCATCTTCGGGGTCGCCAGGCGGCAGCGCAGCAGCGTACTGGAGGCGAAGTACAGCACCGCGATCTCGAAAAAGATGATCCAGAACACCAGCATGTTGAGCCCGTGCGCGGTGAGCACCTGGTAGAACGCGCTCGGATCGAGCAGGTGCACCGCCTGCCAGCGCGTCAGCACCACGCCGATCGCGAGGATTCCACCGATCAGCAGGAACACCACCGCCGCGACCGCGTTCCAGCGCATCAGCTTGTCGGCCGGCTCGTGGAACACCAGCCCGCTCGCCGGACAGGTGCGGAAATTTCTGTTGATTGCCATGGCCGCGGTCCCCTATTTCACGTACAGCTTGCTGGTCATCGTGTGGTGATTGATGCCGCAGTACTCGTTGCAGATGATCGAGTACGTGCCCTTGCTGGTCGGCGTCACCGTGAGGACGTGGTCGTAGCCCGGATGCACCTCGACGTTGATGTTCTCGGGCTGCAGGGAAAAGCCGTGCAGCCAGTCCATCGACATGAGGTGGATGCGGTAGGACTTGCCCGCCTCGAGCTCGAGGATCGGGTACCACTGCCACAGCCGCGCGACCAGGTAGACGTCGGCGCCCGCCGGCGGCGCGACGACCGGCACCTTCTGCCCCTCGGCGCCTTCCTCGCGCACCTTGTACTGCGCGATCATCGCCTCGGTCTTCTTCAGGTATTCCGCCGGCGTCGTGCGAAAGGCCTCGTTGGCGAGGTTCTGCTTACCGTACACATGCCAGTACGGCATCATGAAAAACATGATCAGGCACCACACCAGCGCGATCACGATCCAGATCAGCTCGACCCGGTCGAGCGGCTGCTTCCACCAGACCCGCTCGCTCGGCGGCAGGATTGCACTCATGGCATTGTTCCTTTCGTTGTCCGGGGACGCCGGGCTACTTGCCGACCGGGATCGAGACGATCTCCATCACGCCCCACACGATGTAGAGCACGGTCGGCATCGCGATGCCGAGAAACAGCAGCAGGAACGGGTTGTCGAGCAGCTGCTGCATCACCGGAACCGGTTCGTCGAACACCTCGTCAGGGCCGGGGTTGCTGGTTTGCGTCGCGTTTGCCATCTTTTCCCCCATAATCGTGCCGTTATGCGCGGCCTTTGCCGGCGCATGGCGCGCACGTTACGCGCCGCGGCGCGCGCGCGAACTTGATTCGCATCAAGCTTTGCCGGGCTGTCGCGGCGCAGCATCGCGGGGCATGCAGCGGATCGGATGCGCAGCACAGCGCGATTGATGCATGTCAAACGCGACCAACCGGAACACTCGGCGGAACACGCAGCCAAGCGACGCAGGCGCCATGACCTCGACCGACCGACGCAGCGTCGCCGCCTGGCTGCTGTTGTGCGCCGCGATGGTGTTCGCCATGGTGGTGGTCGGCGGCGTCACCCGCCTCACCCACTCCGGACTGTCGATCGTCGAGTGGCAGCCGCTGGTCGGTACGCTGCCGCCGTTGAATGACGGCGAATGGCGCACGCTGTTCGAGAAATACCAGCACACGCCCGAGTTCAAGCAGGTCAACTTCGACATCGACCTCGACGGGTTCAAGCGCATCTTCTGGTGGGAATACTTCCACCGCCTGCTCGGTCGCCTGATCGGCGTCGTGTTCCTGCTGCCTTTTCTGTGGTTCCTGCTGCGCCGGCGGCTCGAGCGGCGGCTCGCCTGGCAGCTCGGGGGCGTGTTCCTGCTTGGCGCGCTGCAGGGCGCGCTCGGCTGGTACATGGTCGCGAGCGGCCTGATCGACAATCCGCGCGTCAGCCATTTCCGCCTGACGGCGCATCTCGGCATGGCGCTCGCCATCTTCTCGGCCGAGCTCTGGCTGGCGCTGCGCCTGCTCTCGGCGAATGCGCCTGCCACGGGGCGCCTCGGACGTCCCGCCCTGGGCCTTGCCGCGCTGGTTTTCGTGATGGCGCTGACCGGCGGCTTCGTCGCCGGCCTGCGCGCCGGATACGCCTACAACACCTTCCCGCTGATGAACGGCCACCTGGTGCCGCCCGAGATCCTGATGCTCGAGCCCTGGTGGCAGAACTTTCTGTACAACTTCGCCACGGTGCAGTTCGTCCATCGCGGCATCGCCTGGCTGCTGATCGTCCTGGTGCCGTGGCTGTGGTGGCGCTCGCGGCGCGAGGGGCTCGATGCGCAGGGGCGGCTCGCCTGCAACCTGCTCCTCGCGATGTGCGCCGCGCAGCTCACCCTGGGTATCGTGACCCTCGTCAACCGCGTGCCGCTGGTTCCGGCGGCCGCGCACCAGGGCGGCGCGGTGCTGCTCCTCGGCGCCGCGCTGTGGGCGGCGCACGCGCTACGCCATGCGCCGGCCGCGCGCCGCGCAGCGCGTTCGAGCGATGCCCGCGTCCCCGCCTGAGCGGCGGCGGGCGTTCGCCGCGGCCGCCGCGGTCGCGCTCGCACTGATGTTCGCCGTCGTCGCGGCGAGCGCCTATATCCGCCTGTCGCTCGCCGCGGATGCCTCGGCGCTGCTGCCCGTGGCGCGCGCCGTGCACCGCGCAACGGCCACGCTGACCGCCGTGGCCGTGCTCGTGCTCACGGTGCTCGCATGGCGCAGCCCCGGACTGCGCGCCCGCAGCGGGCTGCCCGGCGGCGCGGCGGCGGCGCTCGTGCTCACCCTCGCGCTGTCCGCGCTCGGCGTGGCGACCGGCACCGCGCCGCCGCCGCCCGCCCAGTTCGCCAACCTGTACGGCGGACTGCTGCTGCTCGCCCTGCTCGCCTGGCTCGGCGGCCGGGCGCTGGACACGGACCGCGCGCCGCTGCCCGAATTGCCGAGACTCGCCCGGCTGGCGCGCATCGCGCTCGCCCTCGGCCTCATCCAGGCGGCGCTCGGCGCCGCGCTGGCCACGCTCACGCGCGTCCCGGACGCGCTCGCATTGAGCGCCCATGTGTTCACCGGGCTCGCGACCGCAGCGCTCGCCTTTGCGCTCGGCATCCGCTTGATGAGCGCCGGCGCACCGATCGCGCTCGGCCTGATCGGCGCGGCGTTCGCCGCACCGATCGCCGGCACCGTGTCGGCGCTCATCGACCTGGCGCCGGCCGCGGCGCTGGTGCATCCGCTGCTGGGCGCGGCGACGCTCGCGCTGCTCGCGCGCTTCGATGGTCGCTGCGGGGCGCGACCGCGCCGCGCTTGACTCACATCAAGGCCCACACGCGCCCTCGTCGGACAACGTGCGCGCATCACGCCCGCCGGGTCCGACATGGTCAGCATCGCCGAAGCGCTCACCGAGCATCATCGCCTGTGCGACGCGCTGTTCGAGAACGCGAGCGCCGCGGCCGACGCCGCCGACTGGCCCGCGCTGCGCGCCCGGCTCGCGGCCCTGAGCGACGCGCTCCGGCGCCACTTCGCGTTCGAGGAGGACGCGCTGTTCCCAGCCTTCGAGGAGGCGACCGGGCTGCGCGAAGGACCGACCGCCGTCATGCGCCTCGAGCACGCGCACATGCGCAACCTGCTCGAGGGGCTCGCCGCGGCCGCGCCCGAGCACGACCCCGAGGGTTGCCGTGCCGAGCTCGACAACCTGTTCGTCATGCTCCAGCAGCACAATGCAAAAGAGGAAGGCGCGCTCTATCCGGCCTGTGATCAGCTGCCTGCGGACCAATGCGCGGCGCTCGCCGCGGAAGCCGCGAAGCTCGACCCGGGCGCCCCGGGGGCCCAGGGCACGCTCGATCTGCGCAGGCTCGAGCCGCCGGAGCCGTTCCTGCGCGTCGTCAAGCGGCTGCGCGAAGCGCCGGCGGCGCCGCTGCGCGTACGCCTTCAGCGCGAGCCCTTTCCGCTCTACGAGGAGCTGCGCGCTCTGGGCTACCGCTACCAGACCCGGCCGCTCGAGGACGGCAGCTTCGAGATCCTGATCGAGCCCGCCGCCTAGCATTCTGGGAATCCGGAATTCGGGCAATCCGAGCGCCGGCGCGCTGCGTCTGCTATCTTCGCGCGCCATGCTACAAGCCGAATCGCTTGCCTGCGAGCGCGGCGGGCGGCTGCTGTTCAAGTCGCTCGAGTTCGCGCTCTCGCCGGGCACGCTGCTGCGCGTGAGCGGCCCGAACGGCGCCGGCAAGACGAGCCTGCTGCGCATCCTCTGCGGTCTCGCCCACCCTGCGGCCGGGCGCGTGCTGTGGTCGGGCGAGGATGCCCGCGGCCTCGGCGAGGAGTACACGCGCCGGCTGCTGTACCTCGGCCATCTGAGCGCGATCAAGGACGATCTCACGCCGCGGGAGAATCTGCGCTTCGCGCTGCGCCTGGCCGGTCTCGAGCCGCCGCGCGCCGCGCTCGATGCGGCGCTCGAGCGCCTGGGCCTCGCCGGCCGCGGGGACGTGCCGGCGCGCTATCTGTCGCAGGGGCAAAAGCGCCGCGCCGCGCTCGCCCGCCTCGCGCTTGCGCAGACGCAGCCGCTGTGGATCCTCGACGAGCCGCTCGCCGCCCTCGACGTCAACGCCATCGACACCGTGATCGCGCTGGTGTCGGCGCAGCTCGATGCGGGCGGCATCGTCGTGCTCACCACCCACCAGGACGTCGCCTTCGCGCAGGCGAGCGTGCTGCACGTCGTGCTCAACGGCTGAGGCGCGGTGCTCGCCTCGACCGCCAGCATCATCGCGCGCGACCTGCGCCTCGCCTTCCGCAGGAAGGGCGATGTCGCGCAGGTGCTGGTGTTCTTCGTGATCGTCGCGAGCCTGTTTCCGCTCGGCACCGGGGCCGAGCCGAACCAGCTGCGCGCGATGGGCCCCGGCGTGGTCTGGGTCGCCGCGCTGCTCGCGGCGCTGCTCTCGCTCGGACGGCTGTTCGCCGCCGACTACGCCGACGGCAGCCTCGAGCAGATGCTGATCGCGGCGCACCCGCTCGCTGCGACGGTGGCCGGCAAGACGCTCGCCCACTGGCTGACCACCGGCCTGCCGCTGACGCTGCTCGCGCCGCTGCTCGGCGTGCAATACGACCTGCCCGCGCCCGCGCTCGGCGCGCTGGTCGCCTCGCTTGCGCTCGGCACGCCCGTGTTGAGCCTGATCGGCGCGGTCGGGGCGGCGCTCACCCTGGGCACGCGCGGCGCGGCGGTGCTGCTCGCGCTGCTCGTGCTGCCGCTCTACGTGCCGGTGCTGGTGTTCGGCGCCGGCGCGGTCAGCGCAGCGCTCGCCGGCCTGCCGCACGGCGCCCATCTGTCGCTGCTCGGCGCGTTCCTCGCGTTCTCCCTGGTGTTCGCGCCCTGGGCGACCTGCGCCGCGCTGCGGATCGCACTTGATTGAACGCAAAGGCCCCTTGCAGGGTCATGACTTAGAATGCGTTTCCCTCGAATTCCCCTTGGATGGGTCAGGTTTTGAGCTCCCAGGACATGAGCCTTGGCGACGGCTCGGCGCGCGGCGAGTGGTGGCTGCGCTATGCCGCGCCGCAGGCGTTCTTCCCGCTCGCCGGACGCCTGATTCCCTATTTCGCGATCCTCGCGGTGGTCCTGGCCCTCGGCGGCCTGTACCTGGGATTCTTCGTCGCGCCCACCGATTTCCAGCAGGGCGAGGCCTACCGGATCATTTTCCTGCACGTGCCCGCGGCCTGGATGTCGATGTTCCTCTATGTCGTCATGGCGCTGTGGGGCGTGCTCGGCTTCGTGCTGAACACCCGGCTCTCGGGCATGATGGCCTCCGCGATCGCGCCGACCGGTGCGCTGTTCACGTTTATCGCGCTGTGGTCCGGCGCGCTCTGGGGCAAGCCGACCTGGGGCACCTGGTGGGTCTGGGACGCGCGGCTGACCTCGGAGCTCATTCTGCTGTTCCTCTACGTCGGCTTCATCGCGCTCAAGGCCTCGATCGACGACCCGCGGCGCGCCGACCGCGCCGGCGCGGTGCTCGCGCTGGTCGGCGTGGTCAACGTGCCGATCATCTACTTTTCGGTGCAGTGGTGGAACACGCTGCACCAGGGCGCCAGCGTGAGCCTCACGCGTTCGCCGTCGATGGCGACGACGATGCTCTGGGGGATGCTGCTCATGGCGCTGGCGGCCTGGATGTACTCGATCGCGGTGTGTCTGGCGCGCGTTCGCGTGATCATCCGCGAGCGCGAGCGCGAGATGGCCTGGATGCAGGAGCTTGGACAATGAACTGGGGCAGTTTGCAGGCGTTCCTCGACATGGGCGGCTACGGCCTTTACGTCTGGGGCTCGTACGGCGTCGCGGCGCTGTGCATCGCGATCGAGCTGATCGCGCTCAAGGCACGCGCGCGTCGGCTGGGCGCGCGGATGACGGAGAGCGCGTCGTGAAGCCGCGCCACAAGCGTCTGGTCGCGGTGGTGGTCGGGCTCGCGGCGCTCGGCATATCGGCGGCGCTGGTGCTGAACGCGTTTCGCTCGAATCTGGTGTTTTTCTTCAGCCCGACCGAGATTGCGGAGAACAAGGCGCCGCTGGGACGCACCTTCCGGCTCGGCGGTCTGGTCGAAAAGGGCAGCCTCAAGCGCGCCGCCGACGGTCTGACCGTAAGCTTCGTGGTGACCGACACCGCAAGGAGCATTCCGGTGCGCTACAAGGGCATCCTTCCCGACCTGTTCAAGGAGGGCAAGGGCGTGGTCGCGCAGGGCCAGCTCGGCCCCGACGGCGTGTTCAGCGCCGCCGAAGTGCTCGCCAAGCACGACGAGAACTACATGGCGCCGGAGGCGGCCGAGGCGGTCCAGAAGGCGCACCAGGCGCGCGATCGCGCCGCCAAGAGCATGGCAAAAAGCGACGCACCGACCCGATGATTCCCGAGCTCGGCCATTTCGCGCTGATCCTGGCGCTGTGCATCGCACTCGTGCAGGGCACCCTGCCGATCCTCGGCGCAGCGCGCGGCAACGACCGGCTGATGGCGCTCGCGCGGCCCGCCGCGCAGGGCCAGTTCCTGTTCGTGCTGATCGCCTTCGCCGCGCTTGCCTGGTCGTTCGCGCAGAACGACTTTTCGGTGCTCTACGTCGCGGAGCACTCGAACTCGAAGCTGCCGCTCGCCTACCGCCTGTCGGGCGTGTGGGGTGGCCACGAAGGCTCGCTGCTCTTGTGGATGATGATGCTGACGGTGTGGATGCTCGCGGTAAGCGTGTTCTCGAAGACGCTGCCCGAGCCGATGGTCGCGCGCATCCTCGGCGTGCTCGGGCTGGTGGGCGTCGGCTTCTACGCCTTCATGCTGTTCACCTCGAACCCTTTCGAGCGCCTGCTGCCCGCGGCCGCCGACGGCCGCGACCTCAATCCGCTGCTGCAGGACCCCGGGATGGTGTTTCACCCGCCGATGCTCTATATGGGCTACGTCGGCTTCTCGGTGGCCTTCGCGTTCTCGATCGCGGCGCTGCTCGACGGGCGGCTCGATGCGTCCTGGGCGCGCTGGTCGCGCCCCTGGACGACCGCGGCGTGGATCTTCCTCACGCTCGGCATCGCGCTCGGCAGCTACTGGGCGTACTACGAGCTCGGCTGGGGCGGCTGGTGGTTCTGGGATCCGGTCGAGAACGCCTCGTTCATGCCCTGGCTGGTCGGCACCGCGCTGATCCATTCGCTCGCGGTGACCGAGAAGCGCGGCGCATTCCGCGCCTGGACGGTGCTGCTCGCGATCTGCGCGTTCTCGTTCTCGCTGCTCGGCACCTTCCTCGTGCGCTCGGGCGTGCTCACCTCGGTGCACGCCTTCGCCACCGACCCCAAGCGCGGCATCTTCATTCTCGCCTTTCTCGCGCTGGTGGCCGGCACATCGCTCACGCTGTTCGCCTGGCGCGCGCCGAAGATCGGCCTCGGCGGCCGCTTCGAGCTCGTGTCGCGCGAATCGATGCTGCTCGTGAACAACGTGGTGCTCGCGGTGGCCGCGGGCACGGTGATGCTCGGCACGCTCTATCCGCTCATCCTCGACGCGCTCGGCCTGGGCAAGATCTCGGTCGGCCCGCCTTACTTCGAGGCGGTGTTCGTGCCGCTGATGGTGCCGGCGGTGTTTCTCATGGCGGTCGGCCCGATCGCGCGCTGGAAGGAGGCGAAGCTTCCGGAGCTCGCGCAGCGCCTGCGCTGGGCCGCGGGCGTCGCGATCGCCACGGCGATCGTGCTGCCGCTCACGCTGGGCAGCTGGCGGCCGCTGTCGGCGCTCGGTTTCCTGCTCGCCGGCTGGGTCATCGCTTCGAGCGTCAGCGCATTCGTCCAGCGGCTGCGCGCGCAGCCCGCGGCCCAGTCCCTCGGCCAGAAGCTGCGCGCCGTCTCGGGCGCGCAGCTCGGCATGCTGGTCGCGCACGCCGGTATCGGGATCTTCATCATGGGCGTCACCGCGGTGAAAGGCTTCGAGACCGAGCAGGACCTGCGCATGCACCCGGGCGAGATCGCCACCGCCGGCGGCTACACGCTGCGCTTCGACGGCGTGCGCGACCGCGAAGGCCCGAATTACACCGCCGCCCGCGGAACGCTGCAGCTGCTGCACGACGGCAAGCAAGTCGCGACGCTGCATCCCGAGAAGCGCGTGTATCACGTGCAGAAGCAGCCGATGACCGAATCGGCGATCAACTCGAACCCGGCGCGTGACCTCTATGTCGCGCTCGGCGAGCCGCTCGGCGACGGCGCCTGGAGCGTGCGCATTCACACCAAGCCGCTCGTGATCTGGATCTGGCTCGGCTGCGTGGTCATGGCGATCGGCGGGCTGCTCGCCACGCTCGACCGGCGCTATCGCGTCGTCCCGCGGCGCCGCGACGCGCCGGCGGCGCACCCGGCGAGGCCGGCACCCGGGTCGGCGGCCAGCGGACGGAGCCCGGCATGAAGAAGTATTTTCTGCCGCTCGCCGTGCTCGTGGTGGTGGTCGGCTTCCTCGGCTTCGGCCTGAAGCTCGATCCGCGCGAAGTGCCCTCGCCGCTGATCGGCAAGGCGGCGCCGCCGTTCAGCCTGCCGGTGCTCCAGGAGCCCGCCAAGACCGTCTCGAATACGGACCTCAAGGGCCAGGTGTGGCTGCTCAACGTCTGGGCCTCCTGGTGCGTGAGCTGTCGCGAGGAGCACCCGGTGCTGGTCGAGCTCTCCAAGCAGAACGTCGTCCCGATCATCGGCCTGAACTACAAGGACCAGTCCGACGACGCGCGCGCCTGGCTCAAGCAGTTCGGCAATCCCTACGTCATGTCGCTGGTCGACGCAAAGGGCAACATCGGCATCGACTACGGCGTGTACGGCGTGCCGGAAACCTACCTCATCGACCGAGACGGGGTGATCCGCTACAAGAAAATCGGCCCCGTGACCCCGGACACGGTCCGCGAAAAGATCCTGCCGCTGGTGAAGCAGCTCAAGGGATGAGGTCCGCGCTCGCCGCCGCGCTCGCCGCCCTGGCGCTCGCCGCCACGGCGCCGCTCCATGCGCAGATGCGCGAAGCGCCGCCGCTCGCCAAGGACCCCGCGGTCGAGGCGCGCGTCATGCACCTGGCGAGCGTGCTGCGCTGCCTCGTGTGCCAGAACCAGACGCTCGCCGATTCGAACGCCGAGCTCGCGGTCGACCTGCGCAACCAGCTGCGCGCGCAGATCAAGGCGGGCCGCAGCGATGCGCAAATCATCGACTACCTGGTCGCGCGCTACGGCGATTTCGTGCTCTACCGCCCGCCGGTGAAGACGACCACCGTGCTGCTCTGGGCCGGCCCGTTCGTGCTGCTGGTCGCCGGTCTGCTGGGGCTCGCGCTGACGCTGCGGCGCCGGGCGCGCGTGCAGGCCGCGCAGACGGCGCAGAATGCAGCCCACGGCAGCACCGTCGATGCCGCATCGCGTGCCCGCGCCAAGGCCCTGCTCGACGAGCCTGACGGCGCGAAAGGCGCATGACCGCGTTCCTGCTGCTCGCCGCCGTGCTCGCGGCGCTCGCGCTCGGCTTCCTGCTCACGCCGCTGCTGCGCCGGCGCGCCTCGACAAGCGGGAACGATCGCGCGATCTCGAACGCCGTGATCTACCGGGGCCAGCTCGCCGAGCTCGAGGCCGAGCACGCGCAGGGCCTGATCAACGCTGCGCGCTATGCCGAGTCACGCGCCGAAATCGAGCGCCGGCTGGCCGACGATCTGGCGTGCGGCGATGCACCGCCGGCAAGTTCGCATCGGCCGTCACCCGGTAAAGGCCTTGCGCTCGCGCTCGGTCTGATCGTGCCGCTGGCCGCCGGGGGACTGTACCTGCTGATCGGCACGCCCGGCGCGCTCGACCCGGCCGCCGGCACGCGTAGCGCGCAGAGCCAGCACGAGATCACGCCCGAGCAGATCGACGCGATGGTCGCCAAGCTCGCCGAGCGCCTCGCGCGCGAGCCGAACAATCCGGAAGGCTGGATGATGCTCGCGCGCTCGCAGGCCGCGCTCGGGCGCTATGCCGAATCCGCGAAGTCCTACGCGAAACTGCTCGAGTACGGCGGCAAGAATGCCGACGTGCTCGCCGACTACGCCGACGTGCTCGCCATGGCCGCAGGCCGCGAGCTGCGCGGCGAGCCCTACCGCCTGATCCAGGAGGCCCTCGCGCTCGACCCGGACCACGTCAAGGCGCTCGCCCTCGCCGGCACCGCGGAATTTCACCTCGGCAATTACGCTGCCGCGATCGCGCACTGGGAGCGGCTGATGAAGACGCTGCCGCCGGATTCGCCGCTCGCCGAAGGCGTGAAGAGCGGTCTCGCCACGGCGCGCGAGCGCAGCGGCCGCCCGGCCGTCGCCGCGGCGCCGGGAGCCCCCACGGCGCCGCGTTCGCCGGCGCCGGCGAGCACGGCAGCTGCAGCCGCGGGCGCGGAGGCCGTACAGGGCGTCGTCATGATCGACGCGGCGCTTGCGGCCAGGGTCAAGCCCGAGGACGTCGTCTTCGTGCTCGCGCGCCCGGCGGACGGTTCGCGCATGCCGCTCGCGGTCAAGCGCGTCGCAGTGCGGGACCTGCCCTACGCGTTCCGGCTGGACGACAGCATGGCGATGGCGCCCGGCGCGAAGCTCTCGCTGCACCCGCGGGTCATCGTCACCGCGCGCGTCTCGCGCGCGGGCAGCGCGGCGCCGGCCAAGGGCGACCTCGAGGGCGCGAGCGCGCCGATCGCACCGGGCACGAGCGGCGTGCAGATCGTGATCTCGAAGGTCATCGAATAGCCGAATAGCGCGCCGCCTACGCGGCCCGCTTCGCCGCCGCGGGCGGCACGTTCAGGTTGATACGGAACAGGTTATCCGGGTCGACGCGCTGCTTGATCGCCTGCAATCGCCCGTAGTTCCCCCCATAGGCCTGCGCGACCCGCTCGCCCTCGTCCTCGGTGAAGAAGTTGACGTAGCCGCCGCCCGTGCTGTGCGGCGCGGCGGCGCGGTACAACGACCGCGCCCAGTCGCGGCCCTGGGCATCGTCGGCGGCGCTTTGCCAGCGGCCGTGGACGTTCATGACGAAGTTCGCGTCGCGCCCCGCGTACGCCGTGTCGGTCGCCGGAACCGCCGCCATCGCGCCGCCGAGCTGCGCGAGGAACACCTCGCACTCGGGCCCCGGTGCTGCGGCCGCGGCCGCGACGACGACCTCGAGCAGGCCGTCGCTGACCTGCGCGAGATTGTGCGATTTCCAGTAGTTGCGCGCCCCCGGCGCGAGCAGCGGATCGAACGCCGCCTGGAACGCCGCATAAGGGTTGCGCCCGAGATGGCTGCCCGCCGGCGTTCCGAAGCCGAGCACCGGCGCGGCCGCGCGTTCGCCCGCATCGGCGTCACCGGCGTAGACGACGGCGAGGATCACGACGTTCCTGCCGTGGATCGACGCGGGCAGGAACGGCAGCGGCGGCGCCTTGCGCAGGACCGCCCAGACGTTGAGCTCCAGCGGCGCCGTGCGCGTGAACGCGCGCCAGGCACGCAGCACGCCGTCCGCCTGCTCGAGTGGATAGACGACCAGGCCGGAATAGACCTCCGGTCCGACCGGGTGGAGCTTGAACTCGAACGAGGTCACCACGCCGAAATTGCCGCCGCCGCCGCGAATCGCCCAGAACAGATCGGGTTCCTGCGTTGCCGAGACCACGGACTGGCGGCCATCCGCGGTGACGATGTCCGCCGAAATGAGGTTGTCGATGGTCATGCCGTACTTGCGGGTCAGCCAGCCGAACCCGCCGCCGAGGCAAAGCCCCGCCACGCCGGTGGTGGAGTTGATGCCGAGCGGGGTCGCGAGTCCGAAGGCCTGCGCTTCGCGGTCGAAGTCGCCCAGCAGCGCGCCGGGCGCGACGCGCGCGGTGCGCTGCAGCGGATCGATGCGCACGCTCCGCTGCGCGGACTGGTCGATGACCAGGGCGCCGTCGGCCACCGAGTTGCCGGCGATGTGATGGCCGCCGCCGCGCACGGTCAGGCGCATCTGGTGCTCGCGGGCGAAGGACAGCGCGGTGCGCGCGTCCTGCGCGTTCAGGCAGCGCGCGATGACGGCCGGGCGACGGTCCGCCATGCCGTTCCAGACCTTGCGCGCCGCGTCGTAACCATCGGAATCCGCGGTGACGATGCCACCGCGGATGCCTGCGGCGAGCGCTTCGAGCTTCGATGCGTTCAGGCGCGCGTCGCGGCCGTCCAGCGTGGTGTAGCTGAGCTCTTTCATGGGGTTCTCCGATCGGTGGCGGTTATGGAGTCGATGAGCTGCAGCCCGGAGGCTGCGCGCATCGTGTAACGCGACGATTTCAGCCGCCGGGATATTGGTATCCACTTTGTAACTGCGCGCCGACGCGGCACCCCCCGCAAGGTCGGTGCTTGACCGCCTGCGCCTGCCGCGCGCAGCATGCATCGTGACGCGCGGCCGCCCGCCCGGCGGCGCGCGGCGTCTCCCCTGACCGCCATGCGCGCGCAAGACATTCCTCTCGCTGATTGGCTCGCCGGTTCCGACGGGTCCGCGGCCCTGGTGTTCTCCGACATCGTCGGCTCGACGAACCTGCTCTACACGGCGCGCACGCTCGATTACATGGGCATGTTGCGCGCGCACAAGCGTCGGGCCGAAGCGCTGATCAGCACCCACGACGGCCGGCTGATCGGCGAAACCGGCGACGAGCTGCTCGCCGCCTTCCTGCGGGCGGCGAAGGCCTACGCCTTCGCCGACGCGCTGTTCGGCGACCCCGGGCACGGCCAGCTGCGCGTTCGCGTCGGGGTGCACTTCGGCGCGGTGCGCGCCGAAGGCGAAAGCCTCGCCGGGCGCAATGTCCACCTCGGTGCGCGCGTGATGCAGCACGCGGTGGACCGCGAGCTCTGGCTCAGCGACGCGGCCAAAATGGCGCTGGAGGGCGAGTCACCCGCAGTCGCGGCGCGCATCGCCTGGATCGCGCACGACGAGTGCGAGTTGAAGGGCGTGCCCGGCCGGCAGCAGCTGTGGCGCGCCGCCTGAGCAATCGACGCGGCGCGCCCGGACCGTTTCAGCCGTTCGGCTTGAAGGGCAGGATCTCGAGCTTGCCGGCGCGCGCGTGCAGCGCTGAGCTTTGCGGGACCTCGGTCCAGATCTCGGCGAACTTGCCGATCGGCTCCGATACGACCGCGCGCGCCTGCCGGCCGAGGATGCGCTCGATGTCGGGGTTGACCGCGGCCAGGTCCTTGACGTCCCGGGTGCAGTAGAGCGTCGGCGCGTCGCCGTCGCTCGCGTAGCGCACCGCCCAGATCGACTCGCCGTCGCTCACGCCGAGCGTCATCCACAGCGGCTGCTCGACACCGTGCGCGCGCGCCGTGCGCTCGACGAATCCCGCCATGCGCGCGAGCCCGCCGAGCGGGTCCTTCTCGAGGCCGAAGGTGAGCGCGAGGTAGAACATCAGCTCCGAGTCGGTCGAACCCAGGATTTCGCCGAACAATGCCGGGTCGACCGCCAGCAGCAGATCGCGGTGCAGCTTTTCCACCTCGAGGATCTCGCCGTTGTGCACGAACAGCCAGCGGCCATGGCGGAACGGGTGGCAGTTGGTCTCCTGCACCGTGGCGAGCGAGGTCGCGCGCACGTGCGCGAGGAACAGCTGCGAATCGATCTGCGCCGCGAGGTCGCGCAGGTTGAAGTCGTTCCAGGCCGGTCGCAGGCTGCGGAACAGGCCCGGAAACGGCCGCGGGCCGTACCAGCCGACGCCGAAGCCGTCGCCGTTGGTCGGCGTCTCGGCCGAGCGCGAGCTCATGCTCTGGTCGATCAGGTTGTGCTCGGCCTTGAACAGCAGCGTGTCGAGCGGGATCGCGTTTCCCGAATAGGCCATCCAGCGGCACATGACGACGCTCCTTGAGCGCGTACACCACCGGCCGCGGTCGCGCCGGACTTCGTACGCATAAGCGGCGCCGATCTTAGACCGGCGCAAGGGGGTCTTACTGATCCACGTCAATGCCGTGTGTCGCGCAAACCACATCATCGTCCGGCCGGGCCGCGAATGGCCGGGCGGCAAAGGACGACCATGAGACTCGCTGGAAAAGTGGCTGCCATCACGGGCGGTGCGCGCGGCATCGGACATGCGACCGCGGTCAAATTCGCCGCCGAGGGTGCGCGGGTCGCGGTCTGCGACATCAATCCGGAGCTGATGCGCGAGACGCTGGCGGCGATACGGCGCAACGGCGGCGAGGCCGAGGGCTATCCGGTCGACGTCACCAACAAGGCGCAGATCGCCGCGATGGTGGCGCGCGTGATGGACCGCTGGGGGCGCATCGACTGCGTGGTCAACAACGCCGGCATCGTCATGGACGCACAGCTCAAGAGCATGACCGACGACCAGTTCGACTAGGTGATCGACATCAACCTGAAGGGTGTCTACAACTGCACCCGCGCGGTGGTCGACGTCATGCTCGCGCAGCACTCGGGGGTCATCCTCACGACCTCGTCGATCGTCGGCCTGTACGGCAATTTCGGCCAGACCAACTACGCCGCGAGCAAGTTCGCCGTGATCGGCATGACCAAGACCTGGGCGAAAGAGCTCGGGCGCCAGGGGATCCGCGCAAACGCCGTCTGCCCCGGCTTCGTCGCCACGCCGATCCTCAAGCAGATGCCCGAACAGGTGCTGCGCGACATGGCCAAGAAAGTGCCCTGCGGCCGGCTCGGCCTGCCCGAGGAAGTCGCCAACGTGTTCGCGTTCCTCGCGTCCGACGAGGCGAGCTACATCAACGGTGCAGTCATCAGCGTCGACGGCGGCATGACGCTCTGATCGTTTCGCCGGGCTCAGGCCTCCAGGCCTTCCGCGCGCAGCTCCGCGAACACGTTCGTCGCGACCAGCAGCGCATCGCGCACCAGCGGCGCGCCGACGTAGCCGAGCAGATGCAGGAGCGCCTCGGCCAGCTGGTCCTCGCTCCAGCCCTGGCGACGCGCCATGCGCAGGTGGATCGCCAGCTCGGGCTCGCGGCCGGTCGACGCGTCTGAGATCACCGTGATCAGGGTGCGCGTCTTGAGGTCGAGCCCCGGGCGCGTCCACAGCGTGCCGAACACCGTCTCGCCCACCAGGTCGATGAATTTCTGCATCAACGGGTCCTTGTAGGTCGTCGCCGCGACCTTGTCGATGTAGGCATCGCCGAGCAGCGTGCGGCGCATATCGCGCCCCTTGGTCAGTTCCGTTTCGGACACCGGGTTCTCCTTGGCAGTGGTGGGATGTCGATGGAATTCAAATGCGATCGCCTCATCCGGCGCGGCCCTCAGGGAATCACGCGTCGCGCGCGGAAGTCGTCGAAAATCCGCCGCATCATGTCCTCGCTGTCGGTCATCTCGGTGAAGCCGGCGCGATTGATCTTCACCGTGCTGATCGCGTTGTCCCAGTGCCGCGAGAACACCGTGTCGGCGTAGGCCCAGGGCGTGAGGCGGAAGAACGCGGCGTCGCGCAGACCGTGGCGGCGCACGAGTTCGTCCCACAGCGCGGCCTTGTCGGCCATGAACGCGCTGAGACGCATCGTCTTCACCGGGCCCGCCGGCATGTCGAACAGCGCGGCGATGCGCGGCCACAGGTGGCGCCAGCGGAAGGCGTCGCCGTTGCCGACGTTGAAGGCCTGGTTGGCGGCGCGCGGTTCGGTCGAAGCCCACAGCATCGCCCGGTTGAGCAGCCCGACGTCGGTGACGAAGGTGAGCGCGTCGAAGGTCGCGGCATCGCCGGGGAAGACGAGCGGCTCGCCGAGCGCCTTCATGACGCTCGCGTAGGCGGCGATCACACCCATCAAATGGATGCGCGCACGCGGCGCGTAGCCGCACACCGCGCCGGGACGCGTGGTCGACCAGGTCCAGTCCTTGCCTGCCTGGTGATGCAGGACGCGGGCGTGCTGCGCCTCGTAGAAGTAGGCCGGCCGGCAGGGCGGATCGTCCTCGCGCGCCGGCGTCTTGTAGGCGCCGAGGTGGTAGCCGTACCACTTCACGCCTTCGAGCACGTGCACGTGCTCGAGGGTCCGGATGCGCGGAATCGCCGCGTCGAGGAAGTTGACGCAGATGCGGGTATTGAGCGCGTTCTCTTCCTCGAGGGTACGGCCGCTTAGCAGCGCGGTATAAAACACGTGCGTCACGTCCTCGATCCCGGTGATGCCCTTGTTCGCGGCCTCGGCATCGAGCAGATCGACGCTCAGATGGCGTAGCCAGGGGCCGAGTTTCGGGTCGCTGCGCGAGATGCCGATCACCTGCCAGCCCAGGGCGTGCAGCATGGCGGCCATGTTGCTGCCGCACATGCCGCCGACGCCGGCGATCAATGCCGTGTTCTTCGCCATGGCGAGAGTATAGGCGGGCGCCGACTGCGCGCCCGGCGCGCGTCACGCAGGATTCATTTCGCCGTCACGCGCCGGCAATGTCGCATGCGCAGCATTGCATTCGCTGCCGAGCGACGAGGAGCTGACGACATGGCATTGGCAACCGAAGCATTCCTGGCGCTGTCCCGCGCATACCTGTGCCAGACCGACTTTCCGACCGAACCGGGCGCGCCGACGGATCTCTTGACCCGCGCTTACGGATCAGAGCCACGGCGAAAGCACAAATCGGGCAAGGCGGTACCGCATCCGGGCCGCGCGGTGCGCGGGGTGAACACGCAGGCGAGATCGTCCTCGGCGGGTTCCTCGATCGCCGCCGGCGCGATGCCTGCAAGCGGGCGCGCGGGCGCCTTCTGTTATATTGACGCTCGTCTAACCGGGCGGCGCGCGTCGCTCGTTCGGTTCGGGACGCACCGCAACCTTCGCCGCATCGCGGCGCTCGGCCGGCGCGGCCGTCGCGGCACGGACTACTTTTCTCAGCCGCCGTCGTCCTTACGATCGAAACGGATTGCCTATGACCACCGACGCACCCGAGGCCAGCCGCAAGGCGCAGCTCGATGCGCTGCTGCTCAAGCTGCCGGGCGTCAGCGCGCGAAAGATCAACAACCTGGATGCCTATTTCGTCAGCGACAAGATGTTCGCCTGCATCAGCGGCCGCGGCGTCGGCCTGCGACTGCCCGTGGCCACCGCGACCGAGCTGCAGTTCTCGAGGGACAATGTCGTGCCGTTTCAGCCCGGCGGCATGACCAGCACGCGGGAATGGATACAGATCGACCGGGACGACGCCGCCGACTACGAGAAGGACCTGGAGCTGTTTCGCGCTTCGCTCGAGTTCGTGAAGGCGGCGCGCTCGCGCTAGCGGAGCCCTGCGGCCTGCGTCCCCGCGCGCGACCCCGGGGGACCGGCTTCGTTGCTAGGTCGAAGCCCTGAGCGACTTTCTCAGCTTCTTCTTGAAGGATGTCAGGATCCCGGCAAGCCGATTGAGTGGCGTGATGACGAACATCGCCAGCGTCACGTATCCCGGGAACGATTTCCGCGCGAGGTCCCGATCGGTCTGAACGACGCGTGATTGCCAGAGCAGGTACAGCCTCACGTCGTCGTTGAATTGGACGAGGAAGAACAGCGGATTGCTTCGCGGGCAGCAGGTCTCGAAATCGATCAGCACCGGCCCCCTGCTGTCCGAGATGAATATGTTGTCGAGCCGCAGATTGCCGTGCGCGAATCCGAGGCGATGAAGCTCTCGAACGACAGCCAGGATGCGTAGAAACAGCGCCTGATCGAGCGACGGATGACGCCTCAGGGACGTCCCGTCGATCTTTTCCATCGTCATG
>Ga0210060_1000313_pt1 | contig 19421 bp, 18 predicted proteins | sample Joice_CattailNLB_FD_184871 | JGI IMG/M metagenome (GOLD analysis project Ga0210060, IMG submission 184871) | Wetland microbial communities from San Francisco Bay, California, USA, that impact long-term carbon sequestration - Joice_CattailNLB_D2... | ecosystem: Environmental > Aquatic > Marine >...
TATCTGGGCGGCAACCGCTACGCCATCCACTTCGATCCTCTGGCGGATTTTTCTGGCGTTGCGCACGGCCAGGGCGATGCCACCATGGAGGCGGCCATCACCCGTTATGCCGCACTGCTGGATCGATACTGCCGCAAGGTGCCATACAACTGGTTCAATTTTTTCGATTTCTGGCAGCCCTTACCTGCTTCAACGCCCCCCAAATCATGATGACACTGCCCTGCTCCCCGGTCTTTTCACTGTGCGTCCTGTGGGACATGCTCGTCGCACTGGCGCTGATGCTGACACCTGTCATCGGCTACGCCGCCGAGTGGGATATCGACCAGCTCATGCATGGCCTGGCGCAAACCCGCTCCGACCATGCCAGCTTTACCGAGAAAAAATACATCGCCATGCTCGAAGAACCGGTGGAATCCTCCGGGGAGTTGTTCTACACCGCACCTGACTATCTCGAACAGCGCACGCTCAAACCCAAACCCGAATCCATGATTCTGGATCACGAGACATTGGTGTTCGAGCGTGGCCGCCAAAAACATAATCTGCAATTGCAGGATTACCCGGAGCTGGCGGCTTACATCGACAGCATTCGCGGCACCCTGGCGGGTGACCGCAAGGCGCTTGAACGCAGCTACCAACTGAATCTGGAGGGAACAATCGAGCACTGGACACTGCAATTGCTGCCGGTGGATAAAAAAATGCAGGCGGTGGTAAAGCAGATCCGTATTGCAGGGGTTGGCTATACCGTGCGCAGCATCGAAATCACCCAGACCGATGGTGACAGCTCGCTTATGCTCATCGAAAGGATGGCCGCACCGTGAAGCAAATCCCCGTGCGGCGCGGTCGGGCAGCGATAAGCCTGTGGCTGATGTTTATCCTCGTCTGCGGCATCATCATCAGCCGCACCCAGTTCACCACCGATTTGTCGGCATTCTTGCCGCGCAGTCCCACCCCTGAGCAGCAGTTGCTCCTGGAGCAGATACGCGACGGCCTGGCCTCGCGCCTTATTCTGGTGGGAATTGAAGGTGCCGATGCGCCCACCCGCGCCGAACTTTCCAGACAGATCGCCCGGCGTCTGCGCGCTGATCCCGCCTTTGTCAGCGTCAACAATGGCGAGCCCGTCAACGCCGAGCGCGACCGTGCTTTCCTGTTCGGCAATCGCTACCTGCTCAGCCCGGCAGTGACACCTGCACGCTTCAGCGTGGACGGCCTGCATGCCGCCTTGAGCGACAGCATCGACCTGCTTGCCTCGCCTGCCGGGCTGCCGGTCAAGTCGCTGCTGCCGCGCGATCCGACCGGCGAAATGATGCAATTGCTCGACCAGATCAACAGCGGCACCCCACCGAAGATGGTAGATGGTGCGTGGGCATCACGCGACGGCGCGCGCGCCTTGATGCTGATGCAAACGCGCGCTTCGGGCGCCGATATCGATGCCCAGCAACGCGCCATGGCCGCCATCCGCCAGGCGTTTGACACGGTATCCGGCGCAACCCCTGCCGCCAGATTGGTGATGACCGGCCCCGGTGTGTTTTCGGTTAACTCACGCGAGACTATCAAAAGTCAGGTTAGCCGCCTGGCCATCATCAGCGTCGTGCTTATTGCTACGCTGTTATTGCTGATTTATCGCTCCTTCACCGCACTGGTATTGGGTTTCTTGCCCGTTATCAGCGGCGCGCTGGCAGCCATCACGGCAGTCAGTCTGGGCTTTGGGGCGGTACATGGCATCACCCTGGGATTTGGCACCGCACTGATCGGCGAAGCGGTGGATTATTCAATCTACCTGTTTGTGCAATCAGAACAGGGCGATTCAGACCAGCAGAACTGGATAAAGCGCTTCTGGCCCACCATCCGTCTGGGCGTATTGACCTCGATATTCGGCTTTGCTTCGCTGCTTCTGTCCGGCTTTCCTGGTCTGGCGCAACTCGGCCTGTATTCGATCGCTGGTCTGGTAGCCGCCGCAACGGTGACCCGCTTCGTCTTGCCTCATCTGCTACCGGCGAACTTTCGCATTCATGATGTATCGGCTATCGGCCTCGTCCTGTTCCGTCTGGTACAGCGCGCCGCTGCACTGCGATGGGTGGTCGCGATACTGCTGCTGGCGGCCTGTGTCATCCTCGCCGGGAACCGCACCAGTTTGTGGAATGACAAGATATCCTCATTAAGTCCGGTATCGCAGGCCGATGTGACGTTGGATGAAAGTCTGCGCGCCGATATGGGTTTGCCTGATGTGCGTTATCTGGTGGTGGTATCCGGCGCGAGCCGGGAAGCCGTATTACGGTCTTCCGAACAAGTTTCCACGATCCTGCAAACGCAAGTCGATCAAGGCGAACTCGCCGGATTTGAAAGTCCCAGCCGCTATCTTCCCAGCACAGCGATGCAGCGCGCACGCCAGGCCAGCTTACCTTCCCCCGCCGTGCTGGAAACGCGGCTGGCGCAAGCTGTTCAGGGTTTACCGGTGCGTGCTCAGCTATTTACGCCGTTTATTGCCGATATCGCTGCTGCTCGCAGCCAGCCCTTGTTGCAAGGCGTTGATCTTGAACAGACCTCAATGGCCATGGCGGTAGATGCGCTACTCATCCAGCAGGACCACCATTGGAGCGCCTCATTACCGCTTGCTGCACCCAAGAATGCCAGCATCAACATAAACCGAATTCGAGTTGCGTTGAACGACACGGGTATGCCCGATGTTTTGTTAGTGGATATGAAAGCCGAGTCCGATCGCCTGTATTCCGGCTACTTGCATGAAGCCATCCTGTTGTCTTCAGGCGGACTGGTTGCCATTATCGGATTGCTGCTGCTGGTTTTCCGCTCACCCGGGCGTGTGGTACGAATCATCGCTCCGCTTGCGGCCGCGGTCATCACCGTCACGGCAGGATTGGCAGTGTTTGGCCAGCAGTTAATTATTCTGCACCTCGTGGGCATGCTGCTGGTGGTCGCAGTGGGCTCCAATTACGCCCTGTTTTTTGATCAAGCTGGTCGCCCTCTCCACCCGGGTGTGGCTAAAACGGCTGACACCAGAACAATTGGCCACACCATCTCGCCTCGCACTCTGGCTTCGATGCTGTTTGCCAGCCTCACTACTGTCGCAGGTTTTGGCCTGCTTTCGTTTTCAAATGTGTCAATATTGCAGGCAATGGGCGTCACCGTGGCGCCGGGCGTCATCCTTGCGCTGATTTATTCTGCGATTTTCGCCAGGCAACCCAATGCGTAATTCGCGCATGAAAACCGCCTGGACTGACCGCATTTTAATTGCTCTGTGAAAACCTGACCGTGCCATGCTTGCGACACACGAGCAGCACCTCATCGACGTTCTCGGTATCTATCAGCCCAGGGACGAGCGCAAGCTTCTTCTGAAAGCGCACGCCCAGCGGCATGAAGACCCGGTTGTACCACCACATTGCCTGTTCGCGGTGATGGGCGAGAAACCACATGCCGACATCGACCAGCCGCGATGATTCAGGTTGCATTCCGAAAACGGCGCTCTGCTCCACGGCAAATCCGTACTCTGCAAGCTTTGCGAGCAGCCGCCACGGCTCATAGCGACGACGGTGCCCGACGAAGTCGTCAAACGTCGTCCAGTGTCCGGGATGCAACGGCACAGAGAGCAACAACGACGCGTTGGGGGCAGCCACGCGGGACAGCTCGGACAGGATTTCATCTTCGTCGTCTACATGCTCGACTATGTCGAAGGCACAGACGAGATCGAATGCATGATCCGGAAATGGTAGTGCGGATGCCATCGCGATGACGGCGTTTGATCCACGGGCGCGCAGTTTCGCAACCGCCTGTGGGCTGAAGTCCACGAAATGCGTCTCATCGAGTGGAAGCCGCGGTCGCAAGCCCGGCGCGACTTCAAGCCGCGGCTGCGAGCGCGAAACCAGGGAGCACACGAGCGGCCACGTATTGAAGCGCTGCGGCTCGACGAGATGTGCGCTCGTCCACAGAGTATCGTAGAACCTGCGGTTCACCTCAAGCAGGGCTTGACCACCGTGACCATGGGATTGCATGGAATTCATTGTGCTGCACCCCGGCAAATGGCTAGAAGATAAACAATTGGCGATTCCATCGACTTTGCGTCGGATACCAAAACAAAGCCCCAAAATGTTAGCATCAACGCAAACGAACTTGAGTTGCGTTGAACGACACGGGTTTGCCCAATGTTTTGTTAGTGGACGTGATATGAAAGCCGAGTCCGATCGCCTGTATTCCGGCTACTTGCATGAAGCCATCCTGTTGTCTTCAGGCGGACTGGTTGCCATTATCGGATTGCTGCTGATGGTTTTCCGCTCACCCGGGCGTGTGGTACGGAACATCGTTCCGCTTGCGGCCGCGGTCATCACCGTCACGGCAGGATTGGTCGTGTTTGGCCGGCAGTTAATTATTCTGCACCTCGTGGGCATGCTGTTGGTGGTCGCAGTGGGCTCCAATTACGTCCTGGTTTTTTGATCAAGCTGGTCGCCCTCTCCACCCGGGTGAGGCTATAATGGCTGACACCAGAACAATTGGCCACACCATCTCGCCACGCATTCTGGCTTCGATGCTGTTTACCAGCCTCACTACTGTCGCAGGTTGTGGCCTGCTTTCGTTTTCAAATGTGTCAATATTGCAGGCAATGGGTGTAACAGTGTCGCCGGGTATCATCCTTGCGCTGGTTTATTCTGCGATTTTTGCCCGGCAGCCCAATGCGTAATTCGCGCTGGCATCCCACACTGTTGATCCGCGCATCCATTGTGCTGCATCTGCTGGCGGTGATCGTCCTCACCGCAGACCCCGGGCAATGGCGCTGGGTGCTGGGCGCCGTGCTTGTAAATCACGCTCTGCTCACGCTGCTCGGACTGTGGCCGCGCAGCCACTGGCTGGGGCCGAACTGGACGCGGCTGCCTGCCGGCGCCGCCGCCAGAAATGAAATCGCCCTGACTATCGACGACGGCCCCGATCCCATCGTCACCCCGCAGGTGCTGGATATGCTGGATCGTTACGCGACTCAGGCGACCTTTTTCTGCATCGGTCACAAGGCAGCGCGCTACCCGGACTTGTGCAGTGAAATCGTGCGGCGCGGCCATGCTGTTGAAAACCACAGCCAACATCACCACCATCATTTTGCACTGCTGGGACCTTCCGGATTCAGGCGTGAATTGCAGACCGCCCAGGACACGCTCACCAGGATTACCGGCCAGCACCCCTGGTTTTTTCGCGCGCCGGCCGGCTTGCGCAATCCTTTTCTCGACCCGGTGCTGACTCGACTGGGGCTACGGCTTGCCAGTTGGTCAGTGCGCGGCTTCGATACCCGGATCGGCGACGTTGAGCGTGTTAAAAACAGGCTGTTGCGAGGCCTGCGGGCAGGTGCTATTTTGCTGTTGCACGATGGCAACGCTGCACGCACGCGCGACGGCATTCCTGTTATTCTGGAAGTGCTTCCCACTGTTTTGGCTTCCGCTGCGGCAGCCAATCTGCATTTTGTCACCTTGCGTCACGCCCTCTCGTGATTCGTATCAGGCTTGCCGCATCACCATGGTGAATGAACCTTGAACGAAAACAGACGGCAGACACCCTGGTACCGTCAGGCTGCAGCGGTCATTCCCAGGCATACATATCTTAAAAGTATCGGAACGATGCTTTTCATCGGCGTGTTTTTCGGTGCTTACTTCTATCTGCTCAAAGAGCCGGCCTACCCGGTGACGGTCATGCCCTTCACCTTGCCGGATCGCCTGATCGGCTTTCACCCTCTGGCTTTACCCTTGTACATCTCACTGTGGGTCTATGTTTCCCTGCCGCCGGCATTACTGGCGACGCAGCGCGAACTGTATGGCTATGGGCTGGTTATGGCCGGAACCTGCCTCGCAGGGCTGATCGTCTTCTACTTCTGGCCCACGGTCGTACCAGCGGCCAATATCGACTGGGCTCAGTATCCTGAGGTGAATTTCCTCAAGAACCTGGATGCCTCGGGCAATGCCTGCCCTTCGCTGCATGTCACCACAGCGGCTTTTTCGGGTATCTGGTTACATCACTTGCTGCGCCGCTTTGGCGCGCCCCACTGGATACTCGCCTTCAATGCGCTGTGGTGTATCGGCATCGTTTATTCCACACTGGCCACACGCCAGCATGTAGCGGTAGATGTGCTGGCCGGTCTCATGCTGGGATCCCTGGCGGCCTGTATGTCGTTACGATATCGCGCAGACCCTGGTGTAACCGGCAAAATCCGCCAGCCCCCTATTTAATCCAAAGCAATGACCGGATTTTGCTAGAATCCTTCTTTATATACGACTGGATTACCATTCCTTGAACCCACTCTGGCTCTCCCATTCCACCGCGACCAGCAGTATCGGTTGTGGTCTCGATCAGACCCTGACCGCACTGCGCGTGCGCCGCCCCGGGCTGGTGCCGTGCGCATTTGATACGGTGGATCTGGCGACGCACATTGGCGAAGTGGCTGGAGTGGATGCGGTGCAGCTTCCCGCTCACCTGGCCGACTATGATTGCCGCAACAACAGGCTCGCGTTGCTGGGATTGATGCAGGATGGATTTTCCGAAGCGGTACGCGCTGCCATTGGAAAATACGGTGCGCAACGCATTGGTCTGTTCCTCGGTACCAGCACTTCCGGCATTCTGCAAACCGAACTTGCCTACCGGCGTCGCGATCCGGTGATCGGCGCACTCCCTGCCGATTTTATTTATGGCACAACGCACAATACTTTTTCCGTCGCGGATTTCACGCGCCATTATTTTGGGCTGACGGGTCCGGCGGTCGTGGTGTCATCGGCGTGCTCGTCCAGCGCCAAGGTATTCGCTTCGGCGCGGCGCATGATGGCAGCGGGACTGATCGACGCGGCCGTGGTAGGCGGCGTGGATTCGCTGTGTCTGACGACGCTGTATGGCTTCAACTCGCTTGGCCTGGTTTCCGAACAGGCCTGTCGCCCGTTTGATACGCAACGCAACGGCATCTCGATCGGTGAAGCGGCCGCCTTCGTGCTGCTGGAACACACACCGGAACATCTGGATGCGGATGCCGTGCTACTGCTCGGGATCGGCGAATCCAGTGATGCCTATCACATGTCATCACCGCATCCCGAAGGCCTGGGCGCACGCATGGCCATGCTGGATGCACTGAAGATGGCGGGTTTGCAGGCATCTGATATTGACTATATCAACCTGCACGGGACCGCCACCCAAAGCAACGATGCGGTGGAGGGGAAGGCAGTTCACTCTGTATTCGGCTCGAGCACGCCGTGCAGTTCCACCAAAGGTGCGACTGGCCACACTCTGGGCGCAGCCGGTGGCGTGGAGGCGGTGATTTGCGCGCTGATACTGCAACACGGCTTGCTGCCTGCCGGACTCAACACCCGGCAACTCGACGCGACGCTGGATATCGATTATATACTGGTGAATCGCGAGCAGCAGGTGGCGCGTGTGCTCAGCAACTCCTTTGGATTCGGCGGCACCAATTGCAGTCTGGTTTTTGGTCGGACGGGCAAGCCATGACACTCACCGCCTACATCGAAGGCATCGGCTTGCTCGGCCCCGGCCTGACCGATTGGCCGAGCAGCCGGGCTGCCCTGAGCGGGCAGCAAGCCTATCAGTCACACAAGACTGTGCTGCCGCCACCCGTGTTATTGCCGGCGGCAGAACGCCGGCGCAGCGGCACGATTGTCAAACTCACCCTGGCAACCGGACTGGAAGCCATCGCCGCAGCCGGACTCAACGCCGCCGACTTGCCCAGCGTGTTTTCTTCGTCCGGCGGCGATGGAGAAAACTGTCATGCCATCTGTGAAATGCTCGCCTCGGATGACCGGCTGATCTCACCGACCCGATTTCATAATTCCGTGCATAACACGGCCTCCGGGTACTGGTGTATCGCCACCGGTGCGATGACCACAGCATCGGTATTGTGTGCCTTTGATGCCAGCTTCGCCGCAGGTCTGCTGGAAGCACTCACCCAGGTAGTGGTGGATAACACACGCAGTGTTTTGCTGGCGTGCGACACCGCTTACCCGGAGCCACTCCACAGCGCCCGCCCCATCCCCGATGCATTTGGTATTGCACTGGTGCTGGCACCGCAACGCAGCGCACGGTCGCTGGCACAAATCACTGTTGACCTGAGCGACGCCAGCGCAGACCGGCTTGATGACGCCGCGCTTGAAGGCCTGCGCAAAGCCATCCCCGCCGCGCGCGGCTTGCCGCTGTTGTGCAGCATCGCGCGCCGGCAAAACAGGCAAGTGGTGCTGGATTACCTCGACAGCTCGACTCTCGCCGTTGCAATCGCATTGTGCTAAATAAAGCCCGACTGGATCACGCCTGGATTGCCCGCCACATCCCGCATCAGGGCACCATGTGCCTGCTGGATTATGTTGAGGCATGGGATGCGCAGCGCATCCAGTGTCGCGCGAGCAGCCATCGCGCCGTCGATAACCCGTTACGCGCTAATGATCGACTGGGTGCCGCCTGCGGTATCGAATACGCGGCGCAGGCCATGGCCGTGCACGGTGCCTTGCTGGCGCCACCCGACAGCAGCCATGCACGGGTAGGTTATCTGGTCAGCGTGCGCGGCACACAGTTGCATGTTCCGCGACTGGACGACATCGCCGCCGACCTGCGGGTGGAAGCTGCCTGCATCACACGCAGCGAAAACAACATTCTTTATCAGTTCAGCGTCAGCGCAGCCGGTCGACCGCTGCTGGATGGGCGTGCCGCTGTTGTGCTCGATGCTGACGCAATCATATCCACCTCGGGAGAGACGCCATGAAAAATGCCCTGGTGACCGGCGGCAGCGGCGGCATCGGCGCGGCCATCTGCCGCCGTCTTGCCGCCGATGGCTTCCATGTCTACATTCACGCCCATAGCGGACTACCCGCGGCACAGACGCTGGCCGATGCCATTCGCGCGGACGGCGGCAGTGCGCAGGTGCTGACATTCGATGTGACAGACAGCACAGCGGTAGCCAGTGTGCTATCCCCCCTTGTCGAAGATCAGCCGATCCAGATCGTGGTCAACAATGCCGGCATCCATGACGACGCCGTGTTCCCCGGTATGCGCGCCGAGCAGTGGCACCGGGTGATAGACGTATCCGTTAACGGTTTTTTCAACGTCACTCAGCCATTGATGATGCCGATGATCCGCAGCCGCTGGGGACGAATTATCAATGTATCCTCCATCGCCGCGCTGACCGGCAATCGCGGTCAGGTCAATTATTCCGCAGCCAAGGGCGCGCTCAATTCCGCAACCAGGTCACTGGCGCTGGAAGTCGCCAGCCGGGGCATCACCGTCAACGCGGTTGCGCCCGGCATTATCGACACCCCCATGAGCGAACCCGTGTTCGACGCCCGGGATATCGCGCGCCTGGTGCCGATGAAACGCGCCGGCACCCCTGCCGAAGTTGCAGACCTGATCGGGTTTCTCGCCTCGATGCAGGCGGCTTATATCACCGGACAGATTATCTCCATCAACGGCGGCATCATTTAACGAGAGTGACGACATGACCTCCTCCAAACCGACTCCAGTGCATGCACCGCATCTCCCACTGACCGATTACTACCAAACAGAACAGAATCGGCAAGCTTATCTACGCCGGATTTTCGATGACACCGCCGCGGATTACGACCGTATCGAATCGCTGCTGGCATGGGGTACCGGATCCCGCTATCGGCGCGAGGCGCTCATTCGCGGCGGTTTGAAAACAGGTATGAAGGTACTGGATGTCGGCGTGGGCACCGGGCTGGTTGCAGCACAGGCCTGTATTCTGGCTGGCGATGCCGCCCTGGTGACCGGCATCGACCCCAGCCCCGGCATGATGGCCGCCGGCAAGTTACCTGAAACGATGGTGCTGATTGAGGGACGCGCCGAGTCTTTGCCTTTCCCTGAGAATCATTTTGATTTTCTGAGCATGGGCTACGCACTGCGCCATATCGGCGATCTGGCCGCGGCCTTTGCCGAGTTCGAACGGGTTCTGAAGCCTGGTGGCCGTTTATGCCTGCTTGAAATCACCAAACCGCAAAGCCGTTTTGCACAATGGTTGCTGAAAAACTATATGCGCGGCGTGATTCCGTTGCTGACACGATTCGTTTCCAGGCAAAAAGACACCGCGACGATCTGGCGCTATTTCTGGGACAGCATAGAAGCCTGCGTACCCCCCGAACATGTCGTGGCCACACTCAGCACTGCAAGGCTGACGCAGATTGAACGCCACCTGGTACTCGGCGTGTTTTCAGAATACCAGGCTGTCAAGGCTGATCCTGACCTGGCTAACCAGAGCCTGTAGATACCAGGCGCATTGCCGGCTACCGCGTATTGATATTGCTGTTCCGCTAAATTCAGGAATGTCCCGACGCACGTCTTGCCAGTAAAACGGGCAAGCGCAGCACAAAGCCGGAAAACAGGCGAGTATGCATCCACGTCAATAACACGTTGTCGCGCAGGTAACGGAAATGCGACACGCCGCCTTCCGCCACGCTGTAGTAGCGCACCGGGGCGGGTAGATTGACCGGCATGACCCCACGCCAGCACAGGCGCACCACGGCCTCGGGATCGAAGTCGAAGTGACGCATCCACGGCTGACGGCGCATCACCCGTCGCAATGCCTCGACCGGATACACGCGGAACCCGAATAACGAGTCACCAATGCCTGCCCACAGCGTTTCCAGATTGGCCCACCAGTTGGATATCCGTCGCCCTTTCACGCGCAAGCCCGGCGCACTGGCATCGAAGACCGGCACGCCCAATATCATGGCTGCCGGCTGTCGGGAGGATTCCGCCATGAATGCCGGGATACATTCGGGAGGATGCTGGCCATCCGAATCCATGGTTAATACATGACTGAATCCCGCTGCTGCCGCCTGTTCCAGACCATGCAATATCGCCGCGCCCTTGCCCTGGTTGCGCGGCAGGACGATCACACGCAGGCCAGCGTCCTGCGCCGCCATCGCCAGCAAGCCTTCGGCGCTGCCGTCGGTACTGCCATCCACCACAACCCACACCGGGGTCCAGTATTGGCGTGCCGCGCGCACGGTTTCATAGACTTTGGCACCGGGGTTATAGCTGGGTATGAGGACAAGATGCGTGGCCGATACAGCCATCATGAGTGCGTGCGGGTCGTGAAATCGAGAGTGCGGTCAGCTTGCTCGGGCAGGGAATTGATCGGGTAAAATGCCGAGCCTTGCACCAGTTCATGCATGAAGTAGTGTTCCAGTTCAGCCATGAAGCGCTGGGTATGCTGCGGTGGATCAAAGCGCCGCCCCAGGCGCACCCGATAATGGATCGGCATGGGTGGTTTGCGGAACAACGACCAGCCTTTGCTCAGATACGCCGAATCGGTTTCTATCAGAATCGTCTGCACGGGTACCTGCGCCTGATGCGCAATCAGGCCGATACTGCCCTTGAGCGGATTGACCGGACACGAGGTCGTGCGGGTACCTTCCGGAAATATCAGCAGATGGCTGCCGCAGTTGAGATCCCGGGTAGCGAGATGCACCATGCGCCGCACCGGTTCATTACGGATGTAGCGCGCCAGACGGGCGCCCGCACCGAGAAAAACGTTGTTCATCAGCTCGGCCTTAAGCACGCAGGCAACGTTTGGCAATCGTGAAATGACCATCACCGCATCCAGCAGGCACGGATGATTGGACGCAAGAATCAACGATGTTTCATCGCGCAGAATATCCAGCGCCTCCAGGTCAAAGCTGCAGCGGCGCGATGCTTCAAGACTGGCAAGGTAAAATCGAAACGCAGCCATGGTGACATAACGCCCCAGCACCAGTCCCCGACGCTCGGACAAGAGCGGGTAGATTATCAACGCCAGCGGTGTCCATGCCAGGGACAGTATCCCCAGCCAGGCCAGGCCAAGATACAGCACCAGGTAATCATAGCCAGTCAGCAGCACCCGTAACGCAACGCTCATGATCAGTCCTGTTGACCGGACAGGGATGCCAGCGTATGCGTGCCAGTGGCCTCGATTTCCAGCAGCAACTCCTGGCGGCACACATCAGCCTGCAGATAGACCGCCGTGAGCATGTCGCCCACGCACTGTGTCAGTTCGGTGCGGATTTGCTCCAGATCTGCCGGGTTGCGCACGTATACCTTGTAATGCAGGCTGGACAGATCGAAGCCGGGCCGGCTCGCAATACGATTGGCCTCGTCCAGCACCGCCTTGATATTGGCCATGGTTTCACGGGTTTGCGCCACAACGTCGGTGGGGTGCATGCTTGCGTGGCCAACAATACTGGCGGTGCCGGATACAAACAACACCTCATCACCCCCATGGCGCACCAGCGTGGCACGTGAAAATGTCGGACTGCGCGGGCCATATTGCTGGGGATATTCATAGGCACTGATCTGACGCGGGTTTTCAATATTCAGCGGTGCCACACGCCCGACCAGGAAGCCAACAGTCAATGGCCCCTGAGCGGAACCCAGTGCACACGCGGCAGGGACATTCCCTGTCACATCGCGTCCATGTGCAAGGAAAGCGTCCTGCCGTCCGAGGTTAAACTGGCGATAACGTTCCAGCCCGAAGCTGTGGCTGTTGATGTCCGCGATGTAATTCCAGAAGCGGAGCAGATACGGGTAGCGCAGTGTGTCGAGCAGTTTGAACACCTGGCGATAGGCCGACTCGGTCGCCTGCTGTAACGGCGTTTTGTCACCGTCTGCTGCAAACATTTTTTCAGACAGCGCCATCACGCCGAACAACACACTATCGTCATGGCGATAATGTATGGCGCCACACTGACCTTGCGTCAGCTGTCCGCTCCCGCGCCAGACCTCGCAGATTGAATCGCCGGGATCCAGTCTCTGGACAGGCACGTGTATGCAGGGGATCTCCATGTCAGCCTGTGCCCGGCAGTCGACAGTATCCGCAGAATAACAATGGGCGCCAAGCACACTTTCTTTCCACTCTGCCGGTTGATTGAAAAAGGCCGCGATTGACAGGTTTCCGCTACGCATAGGGAATACGGTATCGCGCATCAGTGCATCGCTGTGCCAGTTTCATCCACAACCCGGATATTGTGTTTACGCATTCGCCAGGCCTTCAATGTGCGCATGGGATTAAGCAAAGATGCCGTGTAATACAGCCCCTTGAACAGCAGCAACGGGCCATGTATCGGGGTATTGCCATACACGTCGCCGGCCAGCACCGATAACAGCGCCTCTTTTACCCGAAAAATGTTGCGCGGCCCCATAAACATATTGCGCAGGGTTGGATTGGTAACCCGATAAATAAACCAGGAAAATTCCTTCGGCCCGATCCGCATTGTGTTGTCGAATTTTTTTAATGCGGCGGCCGCCTGCTGCGGATGCCGCAGGCAGGTATCCACGGTGTCGGCTCCGACAAAGGCGCTGTGCATAGCCAGCATCACGCCGGAAGAAAATACCGGATCTATAAAAGTGTAGGCATCGCCCAGCAGCAGATAATTGCTGCCGTGAGTATGGTCACACACATAGGAAAAATTGCCGGTGGCTTCAGCCGGCGCGGCCAGCCGGGCATGCTGCAGCCGCTCGTTCAGCGGTGCGCACATCGCGATGGTTTCCAGGAAAAACTGCTCGAGCGGTTTTTTGTTGCGTGTTTTCAGGTAATACGGCCAGGTCACCGCGCCAACGCTGGTCGCACCGTCGGCCAGCGGGATAAACCAGAACCAGCCATGCTCGAACCAGAAAATGGTGATATTGCCGGAGGCCTTGCCCGGATTGCGCTCGGCACCCGAAAAGTGGGCATAGATCGCGGTACTGTTGTGCCTTTTATTGCGCTGCTTGGCCTTGAAGCGGTTGCCCAGGAAGGTATCGCGGCCTGAGGCATCCAGTATAAAACGTGCATGCACGGTTTCGCTGCTACCGTCATCATGGCGGGCCTGCACCAGCACGCCGGCATTGTCGGGCAAAAAATCGACCTCTTTCACCTGACAGCCTTCCACCACACGGGCATTCTTCCGGCTGGCGTTGCGGATCAGAATTTCGTCGAAATCGGCACGACGTACCTGATAGGCCATGGGCATGGACTTGTCCATGGCATCTGCAAATTCGAACGATTGTTTATGTTCATGCCAGGGCGATACGAATTCCGCGCCCCATTTTTCCATGCCGATGGCCTTGACGGCGTCAGCCACGCCAAGTTTCTCCAGAAGCGGCAGATTCGCCGGGAGCAGCGATTCTCCGATGTGAAAACGCGGATGGTGCGCCTTTTCCAGCAGGGTCACGCGGTAGCCACGCTCGGCCAGCAACGCCGCGGCAGTAGAGCCAGCGGGTCCACCACCGATTACCAGTACGTCGCAGCCCGAATCATGGGCGGCGGAGGCTGCGCGGGGAGTGCTCATAACTTAATCAGGCTTGGTCTTCATCCGCCTAAATAGTAGCACATTGCTCCAGTCAGACTGTAGATTTTACCCTATCCAGGCAGCACTGTAATGGATCTAATAACCTGCAATTCAACCATAGGGGGCACATCCCGAGTCGGGCTGATGCAGTACTTTCTCATTACGCCATTTGGGAGAGGCACCGGGTTTGAAAATTGTTCGCTTTCCCGTTACTCCCCGTGCTTAACTGAGTTAATGACAAAGGCGCACCCTATTGAATGAAATGGTATTCCAGCGCATGCAGGGAATGCGCAAGGCAAAGGGGTGTGCGCCCACCGGAATCAATAGCTGTCCCGCATGAGGTATGCTCATGAAACAAGCCATTCAATGGTCTTCAATATGTCTTTTGCTACTGGACCTGATACCGCTGAGCAGCCATGCGCGCGATGTCCCCTTATGGGAAGCCGGCGCGGGTGTGGCGGTCATCGAATTTCCGGATTACCGCGGCTCGGATGAAAGGCGCACTTACGTGCTCCCGGTACCGTACATTGTCTATCGCGGCGAGTTTCTGAAAGTTGACCGCGAAAAAATCCGCGGCTTGTTTTTCAGGAATGACAAGGCCGAACTGGATGTAAGCTTGAATGGTTCCGTGCCGGTAAAAAGCGCCGATAACCAGGCGCGTCAAGGAATGCCCGATCTGGAGCCAACTCTTGAAATCGGCCCCTCCCTGAATCTATTTCTGCTGCATTCCGCACAGAAAAAGACATCCCTTGAATTGCGTCTCCCGTTACGTCCGGTCATCGACATAAATGCCAGGTATTTGGGTTATGTCTTCCAACCACAGCTGAATCTGGATGTACACGACCTGGGCGGAAACGCCGGCTGGAATCTCGGTCTGGCAGCGGGGCCTGTTTTTGCCGACCAGCGCTATCACCAGTACCTATACGGCGTCGATCCCGCATATGCGACCGCTTCACGCCCCGCTTATTTCGCGCGCGGCGGTTACGCCGGCAGCCAGTTTATTTCCGCCCTCAGCAAACGCTTCCCCCACTATTGGGTAGGTGGGTTCGTAAAATGGGATACCCTGCACGGCGCCGTTATCGAGGACAGCCCGCTGGTTACAAGTAAACAAAACCTGACAGCGGGCTTTGCTGTTTCCTGGATCTTCGCCAGGTCGAAAACCCTGGTGCAAGAGGAGCGCTAGGAATATCCGATGATGGCATTAACACGAGAGACAGCTCGTATCATCCATTTCAGGGTAAATCGAATGACCGTATATGGAGGTCGTTATCACTCATTGACGTCACCGGGGTCTGCCCCGAGAAACCACCGGTCGTTACGGACTTCACAACACCAGTAAAAATGGCGACCCGAAGGCCTCCTGACACGCAGGAGAAGTCTATAAATCCGGTTTGCGACGCACGTTGCCAGTTCGCTGGCGGGAAAGAGTGCGCATTGTGACGACCATGAAGTCGGAGCCCGTGCGCCGGAACATGGCCAGCAGATTCCTTTCGCCGGTGGCGATGGTGCTGGAAAAGGGGATGACCTTGAGCGGATTGCCGTGTCCTGCCCTGTGCGGCCATCAAGTCCGCAAAAGCGGGATAATCTGGCGTTTCACATCATGCACACCCGCATTGAATGTCGCGATTTTGCTGCTGATGCCCACCACCTCACCGGTGTAGCAGGCGAAACCGTCTATCCGGATGCCGATAGCCCCCCGGCCGCGAGGTTATGCACGAATAGCAGGGCGATTCGCCTGTTCCCTTCAGCATGGACTACACGAGTGCGGCACCGGCAACCCGGTGGCAAAACCTGCCAGTCGTTCCCGTCCCGGGCGTGTCCGCTTCGCCTTGCGTGATTGATGCTGCGTGCCAGCTTGCGGCCTAGGGCGCCACATTGAGATCCATGTAGCCCGCAACCGCAGCCTTGACCTCTGCAGGTTTGACAAACAGCGCACCGCCGGACAGCAGGGGCAGCATGCAGTCCATCTTGTAGGTATCTCCTGACACCCCTTCCCGCAACTGGTAGCTGGTTATCGAGATATCAACGCCGCCCACGCCGACACCGGCTTCATCGTAGTTCACATCGCTTACCGTAAAGACGCCCTTGTCGATCACCACGCCATCTGCGGTCGCGGCACCGGCAGAAAACTCGCAATATGGATCGTTCGGCTGAATATCACCCTGCGGATACATGCGGGCATCCTGGAAATAGACACTGCTGTCTCCTGAGGGAATGAGGAATCCCTTCACCACGGTAAAAGTCGAACCCGGCGTGACTTCCGTCGGCGGCGGTGGTGGTCCGGCCTTGTGGATTTTGGATTCGCAGCCGGCAAGGGCAACCGTCAACACAACAACCATCGATCCGAGTCTGACAGACATTAAATGCTCCTTTGCTATTCAGGCTTAAAACTGCCGGGGCAACACGCCTGGCCGCCGCAAACAGGTACCGCACCGCACTTGAGCCTTACCGGGAAACGCCTTTCATACCGGCTGCTGTTCATGCAATGACATATCAAAAGAAACCGCTGACAAAAGATTTCGACTTGTCACCGATCCCGTTAGCTTAATCCGGGGGATTGCCGCGGGCCGCACCGGCGAAGCACCCGGACGAGCCCACCGGGCAGACCACGACATAGACAGCACGCTTGCCGCAACCCGCGACGCCAACCGTATACTCGGCGCGCTCCTGACCGCCCCAGAGGACCGGCTGGAGCATATTGCTGGAGAGGACCGAGCCCTTCGCCTCCGGGCAACCGAGTTCGAAACGCCCGCGCTGCACTGCCGTCTGCGTCGCGACGTCCTGTTCGCCAGCAAGGACCTGCCCCGGCGACTGACAGCCCGCCAGCATCAGCAACCCTGCAATCAATACAAGAAAGAAACGTGCAATTGCCATAATCGCCCTCTCCCTAGCAAAGTTTCACAATCATCCATCGGTCCCGGGCAATCCTGAAGAGCGGATTCCGGCAACCGGTGCAACCCTCCTGAACATCTGCCCGCGCACGACGACGTACCCGGGAGTATAGGAGCATAGGAAGCATAACCCACGTATTTCGAAAGAATCCACCCGGGGGCCGGCCATCACGCCCGTCACGCCGGTATCCCCGCCGCCTCCCGGCACTGCCGACAGTGCAGGAGCGCCGGTCTTCTGCCGGTGCTGACGCCGGGTTCCATGCGATGCTTGTCCTGTGCACCTGCCCCTCCGGATATGGCAACCGTGCGTGTAATGCTCAATAATGACAGTTCATTCCGATGAGACTGTAGGCGAATATGGTCCGGTTATTCAGGCAGACGATCCCGTATCTGCTTGTCGTTGCGCTGTCCTCGGCGGCCCCGGGCTGCATGCAACGCGCAGCAGTCACGGGTAAAACACCCGAACGTCCGGTCTCCCCGGTACAGACCTACTCCTATATCCGGGATATCAAACCCATCCTGGAGCAAAAATGCATCGCCTGTCACGGCTGTTACGATGCGCCCTGTCAGTTGAAGCTGACGTCCCCCGAGGGTCTGCTGCGCGGCGCAACCGGAAAGCCGGTATACGATGCTGCACGATTGACTGATGAGGCACCCACGCGCCTGTTTGTCGATGCCACCACCACGGCCGGGTGGCGCGACAAGGGGTTTTACGCAGTGCTCAACGATCAGGGCGGGTCGCTTGAAGACAATCTCGAGTCTTCGTTACTGTTCAACATGATCAGGCTGGGCCGGGAACACCCGCTGCCATCGAACACGCCGGTGCCGGAAGATATCCAGCTGGGACTGCGACGCAAGAGTGAATGTCCACTGCCGTCCAGGTTCGATGAATATGCGCAGAAAAAACCCCTGCAGGGCATGCCGCTGGCTATTACCGGCCTGAGCGACAGTGAATTCGCGACCCTGCGTCAGTGGATTTATGAGGGTGCGGTTATCGATGCGCACCCTTCCCCGCCCGGGCCGCAGGAACAGGCGCAGATCCAGCAGTGGGAAGCATTTTTCAACCGGACAGCACTGAAGAACCGGCTGGTTTCCCGCTACCTGTACGAACATCTGTTCCTGGCCCATCTGTATTTCGAAGGGCTGGACACCGGGAACTTCTTCGAACTGGTGCGCTCCACCACGCCGCCGGGGGAGCCCGTCCGGATTATCCCCACCCTGCGGCCGAATGATGATCCCGGTGAGCCGTTCTATTACCGCCTGAAAAAGATCCAGAGCACCATTGTCCACAAGACGCATATCGTCTATCCATTGAGTGTCGCAAAGATGGAGCGCCTGGATGCCCTGTTCCTGACACCGGACTGGGACGTCGCGAAACTGCCGGGCTATTCACGTGAGTTTGCGCTCAATCCCTTTGCCGCTTTCACCGCGATTCCGGCCCGCGCCCGCTACCAGTTCATGCTGGATTCTGCCCAGTATGTCGTGATGACCTTCATCCGCGGACCGGTATGCCGCGGACAGGTGGCCACCGATGTGATCGACGACCAGTTCTATGTCCTGTTCCAGGATCCCGATTCGGATCTGTCCGTTACCGATCCGGCCTATCTGGCCAGGGTTCAGCCATACCTGGTGCTGACCGATGAGCAGCTGCACCTGCTGACGCTGGGCGCGGACTGGCTGCACAGCAAACATGAACGCAACGATTATATCCGCCTGCGGGGGCAGTACTACCGCAAGATGCAACCCCGGGGCCCGTCCCTGGAGGATATCTGGGACGGCGACGGCACCAACGATAATGCGGTGCTCACCGTCTTCCGGAATTTCGATAACGCAACGGTGAAAAAAGGGTTCGTGGGCGGCCTTCCCAAGACCCTCTGGGTGATGGACTATCCCATGCTGGAGCGCACTTATTATGAGCTGGTAGTGAACTTCAATGTCTTCGGGACCGCGGCCCACCAGGCCGAGACCCGGCTGTACTTCGACCTGATCCGCTCCGGCGGTGAAAATAATTTCCTGCACTTCATGCCCCCCGGGGTCCGTACCGAGATGCGCAAGTCCTGGTACCGGGGCGAAGGGGCGCAGCTGAAGCTGATCACCACCTATGAAATCGTCAACGACGACATGCCGGCGCAGATAACATACCGGACCCCGGACCCCATGGCCGAGTTTGTTGCGCTGGTCACCCGACGCCTCAAGTCGCTGGCAGGCCTCCCGGATGTGCTCAACCGCTGTACGCAGC
>Ga0210060_1000318_pt1 | contig 19209 bp, 15 predicted proteins | sample Joice_CattailNLB_FD_184871 | JGI IMG/M metagenome (GOLD analysis project Ga0210060, IMG submission 184871) | Wetland microbial communities from San Francisco Bay, California, USA, that impact long-term carbon sequestration - Joice_CattailNLB_D2... | ecosystem: Environmental > Aquatic > Marine >...
GGGACCACCCGCCACGACCGCGACGACCTGCCCTCCCATCTGATCGGCGATGGTCCTCGCGGTGGCCACGACTTCGGCCGCCACCGGCCGCAGAGCCCCGCCACGAGTTTCCGCATACGCCAGGATATCCGCCATCAGAGCACCTTCGCTTCCTCTCGGAGCAAGCGCACGAGTTCCGGTACGGCATCCGGACCTTCCCCCACGATCTGAGGCTCGGGGCGAGCCGGCGGCGGGGTCAGCCCGACCAGCTCCAGCTTCGGCTCGGAAAGGGTCACGTCCTTCTCGGAGAGCGGCTTCCGCTTCGCCGCCATGATTCCCTTCAGGCTCGGATACCGTGGCTCGTTCAGGCCCTTCTGGGCCGCCACGACTCCCGGCAGGTCGAACTCCACGACCTCGTGTCCGCCCTCGATCTCGCGTTTCGCCTTCGCCACCCCGCCCTCGACTCTGAGCTCGACGACCACCGTGGCACACGGAACGCCCAGCATCTGGGCCACCATGGCGGGGACCTGCATGTTGTCTCCGTCGATCGCCTGCTTGCCGCACAGAACGAGATCGTACTCGCGAGCGGCGATTTCATCGGCCAGCGCCCGAGCCACCACGAGTCCGTCCGCCGCGGCCTCCGCCCTCAGCAGCACGCCCTCGTCTGCGCCCATCGCGAGGGCCGAGCGCAGCGTCTCGCGGGCTTCCTCGGGACCGACGGTGATGGCGGTGACGCTGCCCTGTCCCGAAGCCTCCTTGAGGCGAAGGGCCTCTTCGAGCGCGAATTCGTCGTATGGATTCATGACGAACTTCACGCCGGACGGGTCCAGGCTCATGCCATCCGCCGATATCCGGATCCGCGCCTCGGAATCCGGGACTCGCTTGATGCAGACAATGGATCTCACGATCATGCCTTCCGTTCTTCGCACCGGTCGGACCTCGAGGCGTCGCGGACGCCGCGAGAGCGGCCCGGGGGTCCGGGCGCGGTGGGATCCTCCGGGATCACTGTTCCAGTTGCTCGATCTCGCCGTCGGAAATGCAGTACAGCCGGTACGTCACCAGGTCGATCAGCTCGTCGGTCACCTGGACCTCGCGCTGAATCGTCGCCCGATCGGTTTCGTCCTCCGGCTTCTGTACCCGGAGCTCGACGAGTCGAGAGGCGAGCCACAGGAGGAAATCGTGGGCCACGTCGCGGTGCTCGCGGTCCCGGTCGGGCTCCCCGTTGACGGCCCGCGGCAGCCAGGCGTCGACGAGCGCGAGAAGTCCCGGAAACACCATTTCCGTGAGTTCTCCCTCGTCCACGAGCTCCTCGTGCGTGAGCTGCTCCCAGTTCAGTTCGTTCCAGTACAGCTCGCAGGCCTCTTCGAAGAGATGACGGCGCGCCGCCGGAGATGTGGGCCTCAGCACCAGGTCCTCCGGTTCCAGGTCCCGATTCACCCTGCGGCGCAGTGAACGCACTCGCTCTTCCACGAGCGTGCGCGCCGCCAGGTTCAGGTCTCGGCCATCGTGTGCTTCCGTCAAGTTGCTCATGCTCTGTTTCGGGTTGGAGTGGCTCGCCGCGCTTCACGCCGGGGTCGGAAGATGCGGGCGCCATTCGCGGGGAGCAAGCAATCGCGCCCGGATCGACCGGCCGAGCCGCATCATCGCGGGTCGCCCCCCGGGGAACGACTCGCCCGTTGGCGCGCGTGACCGAGCTTGCCCATCCCTGTAGAGTGGATCTAGCATCCCGCCGGAATCGGGTGCAACGCCTGACGAGAGGGACGTGTTTACAGTGTTGCGAGGGCGACGACGAGACGCGCCAGGGCGAGCGAGACGGGGCGATCGAACCCCGTGCGGGCCCCGCGCGACATGAGATCCCCGGAGAGCCTGGTCGAGGAACAGGCGCTCGTCAGGGCGGTCCAGGAAGGGGACGACGTCGCCTTCGGGGCGCTGGTCGACCGGTATCTCGACTCGGCCTACGTCACGGCAATGTCCGTGCTCCGTGACGCGCACGATGCCGAGGACGCCGTCCAGAGCGCCTTCATCCGGGCTCTGGAACGGATCGATCAGTTGAAGCCGGGCAGCCCCTTCGGACCGTGGTTCTACAGAGTGTTGAGATCCACGTGCCTGAATCTCAGGCGACGGGAAGCCCTCAGGAGCCACGAGGAGATACCGGTTTCGGCGGCGGGCGGCCGCGATCCGGACCTGGACCTTCAACGGGAGCTGACACGGAGCACGGTCACGGCTGCTCTGGGCGAACTGCCGGAGATGCAACGCCTGGCCGTGACCCTGTATGACCTGGAGGGATACAGTCACCAGGAGATCGCTGAGATCCTGGGTATCGCCGTCGGTACCTCGAGGGCGCACGTGCACCACGCCCGTCGCGCCCTGCGCAGGTTGATCAGAGCCGGAGGCGATGGGCATGCCGACGCAAACGAGCCAGTGGAGTAGAGGATGAGCATAGACAGATGGCCAGCCTGGCTGCAGGCATTGCGCCCCGATGAGCTGACGCGGCGGCGCATGCGGCGGACCATCCTGGATGAAGCGGCCCCGCTGCTTGCCGCCCGGCGGGATGGCTGGCTCGACGCGGTGGCCGAGTGGGCCACCATTCTCAGCCCCGTCGCGGCAGCCGTGACTCTGATCTTCGCAGGGCTGGCTCTGCGTCAGGCCGGGAGCCGCGAGCTCTCCGAGACGGTGGCCCGAGCCCCGGCCGTGGAGGAGCTTGTTCGGCACGGCGAATCGGTCCCGGCAGCGTTCGGAAGGGACAGCGTACCAGACCTGGACGTGGTCATGACCGTCCTCTACGAGACCGAGGGCCCATGATCAAGGCGAGCCGCGGACGGGCCGCCGTCCTCCTGCTCCTCACGTTCGCCGCGGGCCTGGCAGTAGGGCTGGCGGCCGAGCGTTACACGCTGCATCGAGGCACGGCCGATGGATCTTCCCATCGGGAGCGCGGGCAGACCACGATCGAGAGGTTCGCCGACGACCTGGGCATCACTCCCGAGCAGAAGGCCAGGATCGATCCGATCGTCGCCGAGACGCGTGAACAGATGTCGGCGGTGTTCGATCGGGTCCGGCCCGAGTGGGAAGCCGTGGTGGATTCGGCGAGAGCCCGTATCGAGGCCGTCCTGACGGCGGACCAGGTACAGCGATACCGGGCCCTCCTGGAGCAGCAGGAGAGGGAGCACGGGGCGGGGGCAGAGGATGCGAACGGGGAGTCGGGCGGCAGCTCCGACTGACCCGCAGGGAATTGCTGGCCCCAAATCGAGATCGACGATCCCGCCGTGGCGGTCTTCCGCAATCCGATCGGCAGCAGGGGAACTCAGGGATTCGATCGGGTGAGCGGGCGGTCTAATACAGGTCTACGGGTCCATGAGACGATTCGACCGGAAGGTGACAGACAAATGATGAAGCGTCCGATGCGAGGCTCTATTCGAATAGTGCTGGCGCTGCTCCTGCTGGTCCTGCCGAGGGTGGTGGAGGAGGCGGGTGCGCAGGAGGCGGTGAGGCAGGTGACGTTGGAGGAGGCCCTGAGTCTGGCGGAGCGGAACAATCCGGCGCTGGAGCAGTCGGCGTCGTCGGTGGAGATCGCGGGCTACCAGGAGCTGACGGCGTGGGGGCAGTTTTTGCCGAACCTGAGTTTGAGCTACCAGTACTCGGACGCGTCGAGCGGGCGATTGGACCCGACGGGGCAGGCGATCACGACGACGAGCTACAGTGCGCAGCTTCGGGGGAGCGTGGACCTGTTCCGGGGGTTTCGGCGGTTCACGGACCTGAAGGGAGCGCGACTGGGGGTGGAGGCGTCGGAGGCGCGCTACCGGGAGACGGAGTTCACGACGTCCGAAGGGGTGAAGATTTCGTATTTCAACGCGGTGGCGAACCGGGACCTGGTGGCGGTGGAGCGGGACCGGGTGCAGCGGCAGGAGGATCAGCTGTCGTTCGTGCAGCAGCAGCTGGAGCTGGGGCGGGCGACGCGATCGGATGTGCTGCGATCGCAGGTGGACCTGAACAACGCGAAGGTGGCGTTGTTGACGGCGGAGAATTCGGCTCGCAACAGCCGGTACGCGCTGGCGGAGGCGGTGGGGATGACGGAGCCGCTGGAGCCGGTGGAGACGGAGGGGCTGTCGGCCGAGCCGCTGCCGTACGATGGGAACGAGATTCTGTCGATGGCGCTCAGTGGGGCCCCGTCGCTGGTGAGTGCGCGCTCGCAGGCGGCGGCGGACGAGGCGGCGGTGGCGAGTGCGAAGTCGTCCTACCTGCCGACGCTGACGTTCGGCGGGGGCTGGGCGTGGTCGAACATCGAGTATCCGCCGCAAAGCCGGAGCTGGTCGCTATCGCTGTCGGGCTCGATGCCGCTGTTCAACGGGTTCAGCCGGGAGAGCCAGCTGTACACGGCCCGGGCGCGGGCTGACCAGTCCCGCTCGGCCGAGCGGGCCGCGGAGCTGAAGCTTCGCAAGGACGTGGACCAGGCCATGGGGACGATCGACGCCGCCGTGGCCTCGATCGACCTGGCGCAGCAGACCGAAGAGCTGGCGGCCGAGGACCTCAGGGTCACCCAGGAGCGCTACCGCCTCGGACTGGCCACCATCCTCGACCTGCAGTCGGCCCAGATCACACTCCTGCAGGCCCAGGTCGACGTCATCCGCCGACGCTTCGACTACCAGCTCGGCCTCGCCAGGCTCGAAGCCCTGCTCGGCACCGACCTCAGATAACCGGATCAATAACGGACGGATCGGAGATAGACGAAGACCATGATCAGGAATGCGATACGAGGCGCCGCCACGGTGGCGATCCTCGCGGCCGGTGTGGCCGTCGGCGCCTGCGGGACGAGCTCCGCGGACGAAACGGGCATGGGACTGACTACCACCACGGTACAGGTGAAGGACATCACGTCGGCCGTCGCCGCGACCGGCACCGTAGAACCGATCCGGGTGATCGACGTGAAGTCGCAGGCCTCCGGCGAGGTGCTCGAGGTGGCCGTGGAGCTGGGCGACAATGTCGAACGGGGTGCCCTGCTGGTTCGGATCGACCCGCGGGACGTCCGCAACGCCTACGACCAGGCCGTGGCGGACCTCGATGTGGCGAAGGCCCGGTCCACGGTCGCGCAGCGCAAGCTGGAGCGCACGGGCGATCTCAGGGAGTCGAAGGTCGTCACCGAGGAGGAATACGAGAACGCCCTCCTGGAGGAGGCGAACGCGAAGGCGGCCCTGGTCAAGGCAGAGACGAACCTCGAGCTCGCGGAAGACCGGCTCCACGACGTCGCGGTGGGAGCGCCGATCACGGGCATGGTGGTCGAGAAGACCGTCGAGGAGGGACAGATCATCACGTCCGCCAAGGAGATGACCGGAGGTACGATCCTGCTCCGCATGGCCGACCTCAACGAAGTGCAGGTCCGCACCCTGGTGGACGAGACGGACATCGGGACGATCCGCGCCGGGCTGGAAGCCAAGATCAAGGTCGAAGCCTACCCGGACCGGGAATTCACCGGCCGCGTGCTGCAGATCGAGCCGCAGGCGGTGGTGGAGCAGAACGTGACGCTGTTCGCGGTGCTGACCCGGATTCAGAATCAGGAAGGACTCCTCAAGCCCGGGATGAACGCCGACGTGGAGATCGAGATCGGGGCCCGGCACGGGGTGCTGGCACTCCCCAACGGAGGCATCAAGACGGTGGATGAGGCGCGTGCCCTGGTGGACGCTCTCGGTCTCGATCCGAAGCTCCTCGATCAGAAGGTCCAGGGCGATGCCGGTACGGAGCCACCGGCGGCCGACGGGGACTCCGCTGGCGATGAGGCGTCCGTCGACGCTTCCGGCCGTCCGACCATGGCCCAGATCCAGGCCATGTCTCAGGAGGACCGCCGCAAGTTCATGCAGGGCTTGAGCGACTCGGAGCGTCAGCGGATGTTCGCCATGTTCCGGGAGCAGCGGGCGTCACAGGAACGGGCGCAGCGAGCGGACCCGGCGGCCCCGAAGCCGGCGTTCGTGTTCGTCGAGACTGCCCAGGGCCGGCTCACCCTGGCGCCGATCCAGATCGGCCTGTCCGACTGGGACTACACCGAAGTGGTCGCGGGGCTGACGGAAGGCGACGTGGTTTACGAGGTGCCGCAGGGCCTCGTCCAGCAGAGCGAGATGCTGCAGTTCATGCGCCAGCGGACGGCCATGCCCGGCATGGGTCGCTGAGGAGACCACGATGCTCATCTTCGAGATCATTCGCGTGGCTCTGCAGGCGATCGGGGCAAACAAGATGCGCAGCCTGCTCACCATGCTGGGGATCGTGATCGGCGTCGGAGCCGTGATCACGATGGTGGCGCTCGGGAACGGGGCGCAGCAGGCGGTGGAAAGCCAGCTCGAGGCGCTCGGGACGAACGTGCTGACCGTGCGCCCGGGCCAGGGCTGGCACCGTGGCGTCAGGGGCGGAGACGAGCGCATGTACGTAACGGATGCGTACGCGGTGGAGCAATCCGCCGATGCGATCCGACTCGCGGCCCCGGAGATGGTCACCAACGCGCAGGTCGAGTTCGGCCGCTCGAACGCCAGCATGCGGGTGACGGGCACGACCGAGAGCTTCGCCGAATTGAACAACTACGCCGCCGAGTACGGACGCTTCTTCACAGCTGCGGAGGATGCCGGACGGCGGCGCGTGGCGGTCCTCGGAGGAGCCGTGCCGGAGATGTTCTCCAGCACACCGATGGACATGCTGGGCAAGTCCATTTCGATCCGAAACGTGACGTTCGAGGTCGTGGGCGTGCTGGAAGCGAAGGGTGGCTCCGGCTGGTTCAACCAGGACGAGCGGATCTTCATCCCGATCCAGACAGCGCAGTTCCGCATCATGGGCACGGACCGGATCGGCTCGTTCAACGTGCTGGTGGCCGACGGGTATTCGCAGACCGCGGCCATGGCCCAGATAGAGCAGGTGATGAGGCGGGAGCACAAGCTGCGGGTCGGGGTCGAGAACGACTTCTACGTCCAGGACCGCGCCGAGCTGATGGGAACGATGCAGGAAGCGACGCAGACGTTCACCTTCCTGCTTGCCGGGATCGCCGCGGTCAGCCTGCTCGTGGGCGGCATCGGGATCATGAACATCATGCTCGTGTCCGTCACGGAACGGACGCGCGAAATAGGCATCCGGATGGCGATGGGAGCGACGCGCCGGCAGGTGCTCACCCAGTTCCTCCTGGAAGCGCTGGTCCTGTGCCTCGTCGGCGGTCTCGTCGGTATCGGACTCGGCTTCGGGGCTTCCAAGACCCTGGCGGAGCTGGCCAACTGGACGACTGCGGTCTCGCCGCGCGCGGTCGGGATGGCCGTCGTGTTCTCCGCGGTCGTAGGGCTGTTCTTCGGGGCGTGGCCGGCTCGCCGCGCCGCGGGCCTGGATCCCATCGAAGCGCTCCGGTACGAGTGATGACACCGCGCGGGCCCCGGGACTTGCGCCCGGGACCCGCCCCGGCCAGCGTAGCCGAATGAGCCTCGTTCCGTTCGAATCCCTGCCCGACCATGCGCGCTTGTGGTGCTTCGGGATGCCGCGTGCACCGGGTGCCGACGTACGCGCTCGCCTGCTGGACTCGATGCGGGACTTCGTCTCCGGGTGGACGGCACACAGCCGTGACCTTCGCGCAGGCGTCGCCCTTCTGCATGACCGGTTCCTCCTCGTGGCGGCGGACGAATCGACGGCCGGAGCCTCCGGGTGTTCGATCGACGCTCTCACCGGTCGGCTCCAAAGTCTCGGCGCACAGCTGGACCTGGAGCTCCTGGACTCGACGCCGGTCTGGTTCCGCGACGGCTCCCAGCGAATCCGGTCCGTCTCCCGGCCTGAATTCACCGCGATGGCACGCCGGGGAGAGGCGACCGCGACCACGCCCGTGTTCGACCTCACCCTCACCCGGCTGGGCGACGTTCGCGCGGGGCGGTTCGAGACGGCGGCCTCTGACACGTGGCACCGCAACCTCCTGGCGCCGGACTGAAGGTGAATGCGTGCACCCCTGGCCTCGTGCTGTCGGGCGGCGGCGCGAGAGGCGCCTACCAGGTAGGTGTACTGAGGGAGATCTCGCGGCAGCACCCGGGGCTCGAGTTCCCGATCGTCACCGGCGTCTCCGCGGGGGCCATCAACGCCGCCTTCATCGCGAGCCACGCCGGAGGCCTCGCCGACGCCACGGAGGACCTGGCCGGCCGCTGGTCCGGGCTGACCACGGCGCGCGTGATGCGTACGGACGTCTTTTCCCTGCTCGCCAACGCCTTGAGGGTGGTCGGAAGCGTGGCGTCGGGCGGTGCGCGCTTCGCGCCGGCGACCAGGGGACTCGTCGACACCAAGCCCCTGCGAAGATTCCTCGACGCTCTCATCGATCCCGCCACCATCGACGTGAAGATCCAGGACGGGCGACTGCGGGCCCTGGCGCTGTCCGCGACATCGTACAGCACCGGAGACAGCATCACTTTCGTTCAGAGTCTCCCCGACACCGAGATGTGGTCTCGATTCCGCCGCCGGTCGCGACTCGAACGCATCAGCGTGGACCACGTCCTGGCTTCGGCGGCCATTCCCCTGTTCTTCCCGGCCTGCGCGCTGGACGACGAGTACTTCGGCGACGGAAGCCTGCGGCAACCCTATCCGCTCGCGCCCGCCGTCCACCTCGGGGCCGACCGGCTGCTCGCGATCTCCTCACGATTCGAGAGCCCGCAGCACCCCGAGTCCGGGGACCCGGGATCCTATCCCAGCACCGCGAGAATCCTCGGACTGATGTTGAACTCGATCTTTCTCGACCAGCTGGACGCGGATGCGGAGCGACTGGAGCGCGTCAATCGGCTGCTGGAGCGTGTGGATGCCAAGCAGCGATGGCGCGTCTCCGAGCGCGAGGTCGGGCTCCTGGTGATCCGTCCGTCCCGGGACATCGGTGCCATGGCGGGATCCTACGAGCACAAGCTCCCACGGGCCCTGCGCTACCTCATTCGCGGCCTCGGCACGCGTCGGGGCTCCGGCGCGGACCTGCTGTCCTACCTGCTCTTCGTACCCGACTTTCTGTCAGATCTGATCGAGCTCGGCGAGCGGGACGCCATGCTCAACCGTCTGAGGATTCGCCGCTTCGTCGAAGGGTGCCTGGCGGAATCCACTTAGAGTCGAGCGGCGGAAGGCTCAGACGTGATTCAGCAGCATCAGCTCGTGTGGATGAGGCGACAGATACGCCTGCTCGAGCAGGTAGGTGCGCTCCTGCCGGCGGGCGTGATGCCGGATCAGAGTCAGGGGGACGACCAGCGGCAGCAGCCCGCGCCTGTACGCGTGAATCGAGTCCGCGAGCTCCCCCCTATCCGCCGCATCGAGGGAGCTCGAGACGTAGCCCGCCAGGTGCTGCAGGACGTTCGCGTGTCCCTTCGGTGAGGGCGGCCGCCTCATCACGGCCGTGAACTCCTCCAGGTAGGCGCGGGCCAGGAGCGGATCGGAATCGCGGCCCGTCGCCGATCCGAGCAGGCGACCCAGGCGTCTCGTACCCGCTTGATTCCTCGCCATGCAGAGAAACTTGTGACGCGCGTGGTAGTCCATCAGGCGTGCGCGGGTGAACCCTTCGGCCTGCATGTCCAGCCACCGTCGAGCGGCGAATACCCTCGAGATGAAGTTCTCGCGGAGCCGCGCGTCGTTGAGTCGCCCTTCCTCCTCGACGGCCAGGTACGGAGCCTTGCGCAGCAACACTTCCGCGAAAGTGCCCGTCCCGGAGCGGGCTGGAACACCGTTCCGGTCGTACACCTTGACCCGCTCCATGCCGCAGCTCGGCGAGTCCTTCTTCAGGATGTACCCGCAGAGGTCCAGCTCGAGGAGACGATCCACCTTCTCCTCTGCCCACTGCGCCATTCGGCCCGTGAGATCCTCTCCGGTGGACGGCATGACGAGGCGCGCTTCCCCGTTCTCATCCCGCTCCAGCCGGATCGTCGGGCGAGGGATCCCCAGCCCGATCTCCACTTCCGGGCACAGGGGGACCCACTCCACGAAGGGCTCGAGCACGTCGGTCGCGAACCGGTCCCGCTTGTGTCCGCCGTCGTATCTGACCTTCTGGCCGAGCAGGCAGGACGACACACCGATTCGGACCGGACGGGGCGCAGAGGAGGGCGCTTCGTTCCGGACCCGGTTGCGGGCGCTCATTCGGCTTCCTCCGCGGTACGCCCCAGGACATGTCGCAAGGCGGCACCGAGCTCGCCATGGCGGTAATCGAATCCGGACTCGACCAGCCTCGTGGGCCGGACACGGGCGCTCGCCAGCAGGAGCTCGTCGCCCATCTCTCCCAGCAGAAGACGAATCGCCGGAGCGGGAACTCGCAGGGCGGCAGGTCGGCGGAGGACGCGGCCGAGCGTCCTCGAGAACTCGGCGTTGCGCGAGGGCCGCGGCGCGACGGCGTTCACCGGGCCGGACAGGTCCTCTGACGCCGCCACGTGGAGCACCGCTGCGAGAAGGTCGTCGAGCGTGATCCAGCTCCAGTACTGCCGACCCGTGCCCATCGGGCCGCCCAGGCCCGCCCGGAAGGGCGGGAGCATCCGCTGCAGCGCCCCGCCGGCCGGCGTGAGCACGATTCCTATCCGGAGGTGCACGACCCGTATTCCCGCCTCGATCGCCGGGCGCGCGGCGTCTTCCCAGGCTCGACTCACGTCCGACAGGAAGCCATGGCCCGGTCCGCTTCCCTCGTCCAACTCCAGGTCGCCGCGGTCCCCGTAGAATCCCGTCGCAGATGCGCAGACCAGCACCCGGGGCGGTGTCGGCGCCCCGGCCAGGGATCGCGCCAGCAGGTCGGTTCCCTTCACCCGGCTCTCGAGAATCCGGCGCTTTTGCCCGGGTGTCCACCGACCGTCGGCGATCCCCGCACCGGCGAGGTGCACGACCACGTCCTGTCCGGACACCGCACGCGGGTCCAGCTCACCTCGCTCCGGAGCCCAGTGAGCCGTCGAGACTCCTTCCGGGAAGCGGGATGTTCCCCGTGTGAGCCGGCAGACGTCGTGGCCGGCCGCAGAGAGAAAGTCGGCCAGTGACGTGCCGATCAGCCCGCTGGACCCGCTGATCAGGAACTTCATCGGGCGGTCGGCGAAGTACCGGTCGTGGAGCTCCAGGTCGCCGGTCGTGATCCTGTGGCGATACTCGAAGACCCGCCGAATGCGGTTCTCGACCGCCCCACCGACGAAGAAATCGACCCACGGCTCGCCCTTCAACCGGTACTCGATGTCATCCGCGAGCCGGCACATGCCCTCCCCCGCCGGTTCGAAGGCGTGGCGGTGGGTCCACTCCGCGAAAGGACCTCGCACCATCCGATCCGTGAATCCGCGCCCGGGCTCGCAGTCCAGGTGCTCGGCGAGCCACCGGACCGAGAAGGGTCCGACCCGAAGCTCGAGCTCCGTCAGGTCCCCGTCCAGGATGGATCCCGTCCTGGACAGGATCCGGACCCGGTCCCAGGGCGGCGCGAGCCGCTCGAAAGCGCCGGGGCGCGCGTGCCACTCCCACACACGCTCCGGGCTCGCCGAGATCGTCGATTGATACAGGAACCTCCGCACTGTCGAATCACCCCCTGGTTTCCGTCCATCGAAGTCTGGCCCTGTCGGCCGCAGTGGTTATGATAAGCTGCATGATGCGGATCCTGCACGTTGCGGACGTACACCTGGGGGCGTCGTACTCCTCGTTCGGCGCTCACGCGGCCGAGCGTTCGGAGGCCGTGCTGAGGGCTTTTCGCGGACTGCCGGAGGTGGCGCAGGAGCACGGCGTGCACGCGGTGGTGGTGGCGGGCGACCTGTTCGACGTGCCGCGGCCGGAAGAGCGGATCGCCGCGGAAGCGCGCGAGGTGTTTCGCCGGATGCTCGAGGTCGTGCCCCACGTGTTCCTCGTCCCCGGAAACCACGATCCCGTGGTGATCCCGGGCCCCTACGGAGACCTCCCCGCGGCCGCGCACGTGTTCACCGCGCCGACACCGAGCGAGCCGGTCCACGTGGAAACGGAGGCCGGCCCTCTGACGGTGTACGGGTTCGCGTTCGACTTCGCGCACGATCCGGACCCCCTGGGCGGACTCCGGCGATCCGAGGTGGAGGGAGTTCACGTGGCGCTCGTGCACGGCGCCGTGCGCGACGCACCCCACTGGTCGGGTGGAGATTCTCTCAGGCTGACGCGCGACCAGCTCGGCGGATTCGGCGTCGACTACATCGCGCTGGGAGACTATCACCGGTTCCGGCCGCCGGAGGAGTTCGCGAACGACGGATCGGTTCCGGCCTGCTACGCGGGCTCGTTCGCTGCCGTGGATCATACCGAGGCGGGGCCGCGCGGAGTCGTACTGGCCGAGGTCGCGGCGGGAACGGTGCCGAAAGTCCGTCTTCTGCCGGCGGACGTCGCCCCCGTGCAGGCGCTGCCGGACGTGGATGTGAGCACGTGCGCCGATGACCTGGAGGTGGTGGAGCGGATAGCGGAACGGGTGGCGGTCGGTGCTCTGCCCGTAGTGACCCTGGCGGGTCAGACCGAGTTCGCGATCGACCCGGAGCGCGTGGAGGCCGGTCTGCTGGCACGCTTCCCGTTCGCCCGCGTCAGGGACCGGACTCGGTACTACGATTCGAAGCGCCTGGCCGAGCTGACCGAGCGCGACGACGTGGTCGGTCACCTTGCGCGCCTCGGACTCACGCGGATTCGCGACGCGGCGGACGACGACGAGATCGGTCTCCGGGAGAGGGCCCTGCGAAAGGCGCTCCGGGCGATGGGTGTGTCGTGAGCCCGCCGCGCCTGCGGTCGATCGAGCTGGAATACGGGTGCCACTCCGGACGGTTCGACCTCCCGGACAGGGGACGTCCAGTCGTCATCTCCGGACGCAACGGATCCGGCAAGACGACACTTCTCGAGGCCTTTCTGAGGACGCTGTACGGGTTCAGCCGCAGAAAGCCGGAGGAACGGCGCCTGCTGGAGCTCCGTCGGCCCTGGTCGGGCAGACCTGCCGAGGCGGAGGTTCGCCTGATCGCCGCGGACGGCACGCGCGTCGTGGTGCGCCGGAACTTCACGACGGACGAGGTCGTGGCCACGGCCGAGCAGTCGGCGCTGGAGCTGTTTCGAGGGGACGGGAACCCCGCCGGCGTCAGGAGTCAGAGCCGGCACTACCAGGACCTGCTGCGCGACTGGATCGGTTTCGGCGATCTCGAGCCGTACCGAGGTACGGCCTGGATTGCCCAGGGCGAGCTCGTGGAGACGAAGCTGGACGACGAGCTCCTGCGTGCGGCCGCCGGCACCCATCGCCGCGTGGAGGTGGCTCTGACGGAACTGCGGGACGCGTTCGAGGCCCTCACCCGGGAACCGATCGAGCTGGGCGGAAGAAGAAAGAACCGGGCGCGCGAGGTCGAGAACCTGCAGGACGCCGTCGACGACATGGTCCGTCGACTCGATGTGGCGCGAGCCTCGAGGGAGAAGAAGCGCCCGCTCCTGGAGCGGACCGGCGAGATCCGACGGAAGCTCGAAGGGGTCGAGCGGGAGATCGAGCTGCTCGAAGCGGCCTACCGCCCGATCACAGAGCGCAGGACGCTCGTGGCGGAGCGGCGGGAAGCCGAGTCCAGGCTCAGCGCACTCTCCGATGCCGTGCGGTGGCTCGGCGAGACCGCCGGTGCCCTGGCTCGAGCCGAGGCTGAAGCCGCTGCCGCCGGGGTCGGCGGCAGATACCCGGAGGACTTCGAGGCTCGCATCGGACAGGCGGAGGTCCTGTGGGACAGGCTGGACGCCTTGACCCGGCAGCGGGCAGAAGCCGTTGGGACCGGACCGGGGTCCTCGAGTGGCGTGCCCGTCGCCGCCCTTCCCGGCCTGGCTGCGATCTTCGCGGGCGCCCTCGTGGCGGTGGCCTGGTCGGTGGCGATCGGGAGTGTGCTCGCCGTCTCCGGGCTGATTCTCGGAGCGGCGCTCCTGTGGCGCGCGCGGTCCGCCGACGCGGGTAGCGAAGTGAAGCGGGCACGCCGGGCCGAAGACGAGCTGGCCCGGATACGCTCCCGCCTCGGCGAGATCGAGAAGGACGTGCCGCAGCCCTCCCTGACTCCCGCCAGCATGGAGGAGCACCGGCTCCGATTTCGAGGACAGTCCGCGGCGGATGCCGGCGTCCGGCGGGCCCGCGAGAGGCACCTGGAAGCCACGGAACGCGCGGAGTCCCTGCTGGAGCATTCCTCTGGAGCCGGGGAACCTGGGGAAGGTGGAGAGGCGTTCCGTCGCCTGGAGGAAGAGCGGGAAGTCGCGCGGACGGCCCTCGCGAGGATTCAACTGCGACTCGAGGAGCAGCCGGCCGCACCCGTTCTGCCGGATGGCGTCGAGCCGACGGTGCCGGCGGTGGAAACCGCCCGGGAGGAACGGCGGGAAAGGCGTCGGCACCTCACCGAGGAGCTGAACCGCCTGGACCTGGAGATCCGTGACATGGACCGGGCATTCGAGGACGTGTTCGCCCTGGAGCGCGAGCTGGCCGGACTGCGCGAGAAGGCGCGGGACGCGCAGTGCGAGGCGGTGGCGGGCCGCTACGCGTGGGAGCTGGTGCGCGACGCGTACGAGGAGTTCCGCTCCACGGACCAGGCGAGGCTCCTGTCCGCGATCAACCTCAGGATGCGCCAGATCTCGGGCGGACGTCTGGGGCCCGTCGAAACGGCGGGCGATCTTTCGGCGGCGCAGGTCGGCCTGGACGGCCGGATGATGGCGCTGGACTCCCCTCCTCTCAGCTTCGGCGAAAAGCACGCATCGCTCCTGGCGATCCGCCTTGGCACAGCGGACTTTCTCGCCGGCGGCGATGGAACGCGCCACCCCCTGCTGATCGACGAGCCGTTCACGCATCTCGACGAAGTCCGGTCGCGCGAAGTGTGGGAGCTCCTCGAGGACCTCGCGTCGGCGCGGCAGGTGATCATCACGACCCAGGACCGGCTCGTGCTCCAACACCTGGGCATCGAGGCGGACATCGACCTCGCCGTCCCGACCCCGGGGGACGACGACTCCGTCGAACGTCGTCCGGACGCGGAACGGTCTGTCCCGCGGTCGGGAGGCCGCGCGCTCGTGCCGCATGAGGACCACCGCGATGCCGAAGAAGCCGGGCCCTCCCCCACCCCGCCCCCGCCGGTCCAGGAGCAGCTGGAACTCGGCTGACCTCGACCGGGCGGCGTCCGAAACCTCCTTCCCTTTCGTGACGCCAGGAGCGATCCTGGTGCTCCGTCGTGACCGCTCGTCGGATCCCGCGGTCCTGCAACGGAACAAACGGGCGGCGTGTTGTAACAAAGCCCGTACGTCGGAACGGTCATCGGTGACGAGGTTGCGTTGATACTTTCGGACACATCGATCCGCCGGCCCGTGCTCACGAGCATGGTCGCCGCGGCACTGGTTCTATTCGGGTTGCTGAGCTTCTCGCGGCTCTCCGTGCGGGAGCTGCCGGACGTGGATCCGCCCATCGTCTCCGTATCGGTCTTCCTGCGCGGCGCCAATCCGCGCGTGATGGAGACCACGGTGACCGACATCCTGGAGGAGGAGCTCAGCACGTTGCCCGGCGTGCGGACGCTGACTTCCACGAGCGGGGAACAGAACAGCAACATCACGATCGAGTTCACGCTCGACCGAGACCTCGAGCTGGCGGCGCAGGACGTCCGGGACAAGGTGGCCCGCGTCAGAGGCCGCCTTCCGCAGGACATCCTGGAACCGGTGGTCGCCAAGCAGGAGGCGGATGCCCAGCCGTTCATGTGGATGGCGGTTGCGGGCGAGAACTACGACCTCCTGCAGCTGTCCGACATCGCGGACCGGGTCGTCAAGCGGAGACTGCAGACTCTGCCCGGAGTGGGGCGCGCCCAGATCGCGGGTGAACGGCGGTACTCGATGCGGGTGTGGCTCGAAACGAGGGAGTTGGCCGCGCGCGGACTGACGGTGCAGGACGTGGTCGCGGCGATCCGCACTCGCAACGTCGAGGTCCCCGCCGGCCGCATCGAGTCGGAACGGCGCGAGTTTTCGGTGCGGTCGCTGGGAGAACTGAAGACGCCGGACGAGTTCGGCGCCCTGGTGGTGTCCAGCGCCAACGGTCAGGTGGTTCGCCTCAGGGATCTCGGCCGGGTGGAGCTCGGGGCGGAGAACGACCGCTGGTCGCTCCGCTACAACGGTCAGTCCGCCGTGGCGATCGGCGTGGTTCGGCAGTCCAAGGCCAACCTGATCGAGGTGTCCGATGCGGTCCGGGCGGAGATCCCCGAGATCGAAGCGACCCTGCCTCCCGGGGTCTCGATCAACATCGGGTTCGACCAGGCGCTCTTCGTCCGACGGTCCATCGAAGAAGCGGAACAGACGTTGATCCTGGCGGGCATCCTGGTCGTGGGGATCATCTTCGTCTTCCTGCGGAATCTCCGAGCGACCATCATACCCGGACTGGCCATTCCGACCTCGATCACGGCCGCCTTCGCGGTGCTGTATGCGCTTGGATTCACGATCAACAACTTCACGCTGCTGGCGCTGATCCTCGGGATCGGCATCGTCGTGGACGACGCCATCATCGTGATGGAGAACGCCTACAGGCACCAGGAGGAGCTGGGCGAGGATCCGGTCGCGGCAGCCACCAAAGGCACGCGCGAGATCGCTTTCGCCGTGATCGCGACCACCGTGGCGCTGGTCGCGGTGTTCACACCGCTGGCGTTCCTGCAGGGCACGGCGGGCCGGCTGTTCAACGAATTCGGGATCGCGCTCGCCGGTGCGGTGATCGTGTCCAGCTTCGTGGCACTGACGCTGACCCCGATGCTGAGCGCGAGGATCCTGAAGGTACCCTCGAGCCACGGGAAGATATTCCTGTTGTTCGAGCACACGTTCGAGGGAATCGCCAGGCTGTACCAGAAGACCCTGGCCGTGGCGATCCATCACCGCGCCTTCGTGGTGGCCGGCGGCGTCGCCTCGGTGCTCCTGGCGGTCTTCGTGTTCACGCGCCTCGAGCGGGAGTTCCTCCCGCCGGAGGACCGGGGCGCGATCGTCACCTTCCTCGTCGCCCCCGAGGGCTCGTCTCTCGAGTACACGGAGGGCTACCAGAGACAGGCAGACGAGATCCTCGCCGGCGTGCCGGAGGTGACGAGCTATTTCAGCATCACGGGCTTCTTCGGCGGCGTGAACAACGGGATCATCTTCGCCCGGCTGGCCGACTGGTCCGAGAGGGACCGCAGTGTGGATGAGATCCTGGCCGAGATCCGGCCGAAGCTGATGACGATCCCCGGGCTTTTCGCGTTCGCCAGCGCGCCCGCCGCCATCGGTTTCGGAAGCCCGGTGAACTACGTGGTGAAGCACCCGGACTTCGATTCTCTCGCCGTGGCGATGGATCGCATGGTGGGACGCGCCCGTCAGATCCCCGGACTGATCAACGTCGACACGAACCTGCGGGTCAACAAGCCGGAGCTCACCGTGAGCTACGATCGGGACAGGGCGGAAGACGCCGGCGTCGCGATCTCCGAGATTTCCAACGCGCTGCAGGCCCTTCTGGGAGGGCAGCGCGTGAGTACCTTCACCAGAGAGAACAAGCTGTACGACGTGATCGTGCAGCTCGAGCCGTCCGAGCGCGCGACCCCGGATGACATGTCGGCGATCTACCTGCGCGGCCGCCAGGGAACTCTCGTCTCGCTTGACGCAGTGGCGCACGTGGAGGAGGGAATCGGGCCGCGGCAGCTCAACCACTTCGACCGCGTGCCGTCGTTCACCCTCACGGCGGCCCTGCAGCCGGGGCTGACGCTCGGGCAGGCAATCGATTCGCTCGACGTGGTCGCGGCGGAGGTCCTGCCACCCGGCAGTGCGACGGCCCTCGCGGGAGAATCACGCGAGCTCGAGGAAAGCGGCAACGCCCTCTATTTCGCCTTCGTTCTCGCACTGGTCGTGGTCTACATGGTCCTCGCGGCGCAGTTCGAATCGCTGGTTCACCCGTTCACGGTGCTGCTCGCCGTGCCGCTGGCGGTCACGGGGGCGCTGGTCACGCTCCTGCTCGCGGGCTCGACGCTGAACCTGTTCAGCCAGATCGGGATGATCCTGCTGATCGGAATCGTGACCAAGAACTCGATCCTCCTGGTGGAGTACGCGAATCAGCTCAAGGGCCGGGGACTGGACAGCGTCGAGGCGATGCTGGAAGCGGGACGCATCCGGCTGCGGCCGATTCTGATGACCTCCGTGGCCACGATCTTCGCGCTCATTCCGATCGCCCTGGGCCTCGGGGCGGGTGCGGCCAGCCGCCGGCCTCTCGGGTACGCCGTCGTGGGGGGGCTGATCTTCTCCACGGCCCTGACGCTGTACCTGGTTCCGTCCGTGTACACGCTGTTCGACGCTCTGGGCGAGCGGTTGCGTGGCAGGAAGACCGCGGCGGACAAGGTCGAGCGGCTGGGAACTCTGGAGGCGGGGGCATCGTGAGCGCGCGAAGCTCTGCTGCGAGACTGAGCGCCGTCGCGATCCTGGCCGCCCTCGCGGTCCCGGCCGACGCCGGGGCTCAACTGGCCACGGCCGTGCCGGGATACGCGACGCCCGTCACCGAGGGCCGGGCCGCGGCGTCCCTTTCGGCCGGGGCGCTCTCGCCGTCCTCGGCGACCCAGGAGGCCCCCGACTCGCTGCTCCGCGTTTCGCTGGGAGAGGCTCTCCAGCGGGCGGCGAACGTCGACCCGAACTACGTCAGCGCCCTCCGACAGGTGGGAGACGCCGACTGGGTGCGCCGCAAGGCATGGATGGCATTCGTGATCCCGAGCATCCAGCTGCAGTGGTCCTGGAACCGCTTCTCCTCTCCACAGTTCAACATCGGCACGGGAGACCTGGCGGACCAGTTGACGACGGCTACGCTGGGCGCGCGCTACGACGTGTTCCGGGGCGGCGCCAAGTTCTTCGACATGCGGGGCTCGGCGGCCGGAGTCGAGGGCGCCCGGGCCGGCGAGCTGCAGGCACGATACGAAACGGCGCTCGGTACGGAAGCCGACTACTACGATGTGATCGCCCAGAATGAGCTGCTCCGCGTGGCACAGGAGAGGACCCGGAGGGCGGAGCAGCAGATGGAGATCGCCCGTGCCCGGGTCCAGTCCGGCGCCGCCGTGCAGACCGATTCGCTGCAGCTGCTGCTCGAGCTCACGCGGGCTCAGGTCGAGCTGCTGCAACAGGAATCGGCGCTCACCGTGTCGCGCCTTCAGCTCGGCCGGCGGATCGGACACACGGGACCGGCGGACGCGATGCCCCTGGACACACTGCCGGCCCGCGAGCTTCCGATCACGGAAACCGAGGCGTACCAGGAAGCGCTGAGCTCGAGCCCGCGCGTCGAAGTGGCGCAGGCGGACG
>Ga0210060_1000320_pt1 | contig 19151 bp, 19 predicted proteins | sample Joice_CattailNLB_FD_184871 | JGI IMG/M metagenome (GOLD analysis project Ga0210060, IMG submission 184871) | Wetland microbial communities from San Francisco Bay, California, USA, that impact long-term carbon sequestration - Joice_CattailNLB_D2... | ecosystem: Environmental > Aquatic > Marine >...
GTTCCGCGGCACCCCGACTGATCCCGTAACCGCATGACCGATGCCCTGATCGCCCAGGCTGCTGCCGTGGCATGAGGTGCGGGCCTGTGCTGGCATTCACACGCCCACTGACAATTCTGACCACACTGGCTGAGTTCATGCTCGCCACCTCGAGGCCGATGAATCGCTTGTGGCGATGCCTGCAGCAGGCCAACCCCCCTCATCGCCAGGCTGAGCGTCCTTTATAATCCCCGCATGGAACAATATCGCGGCACCACCATTTTGTCTGTCCGGCGCGGCGCGGACGTTGCCCTCGGCGGCGACGGCCAGGTCACCATGGGCGACACCGTGATGAAGGGTAATGCCCGCAAGGTGCGCCGCCTCTACAACGACCGGGTGATTGCCGGCTTCGCCGGCGGCACGGCCGACGCCTTCACGCTGTTCGAGCTGTTCGAGGGCAAACTGGAAAAACACAGCGGCCAGCTGACCCGGGCCGCCGTCGAGCTGGCCAAGGACTGGCGCACCAACAAGATGCTGCGCAATCTCGAGGCCCTGCTCGCCGTGGCCGACCGCGAGGCCTCGCTGATCATCAGCGGCAACGGGGACGTCATCGAGCCGGAGCACGCACTCATGGCGATCGGCTCGGGTGGGGCATACGCCAAGGCCGCGGCGCGCGCCCTGCTGGAAAATACCGACATGGATGCCCGCGCCATTACCGAGGCGGGGCTCCGGATCGCGGCCGACATCTGTATCTACACCAACAGCCATCTGGTGTTCGAGGCACTCGGCGGCGCCTGTGCGGGCGCTGGCCAATAGCGCGGAAATCACGACAGCAGCGATCAATAGCCGGCAAATCTCATTATTTGTAACGAATATGTCTGAAATGACCCCCAGAGAGATTGTCCAGGAACTGGACAAGCACATTATCGGGCAGGATGCCGCCAAACGGGCCGTGGCCATCGCCCTGCGCAACCGCTGGCGCCGTATGCAGGTCGATGAAGCCCTGCGCGCCGAGATTACGCCGAAGAATATCCTCATGATCGGGCCGACCGGCGTGGGCAAGACCGAAATCGCACGGCGCCTGGCCAGGCTGGCCAATGCCCCCTTCATCAAGGTCGAAGCCACGAAATTTACCGAGGTAGGCTATGTCGGCCGGGATGTGGAGTCGATCGTGCGCGACCTGGTGGATGCGGCCATGAAGATGGCGCGCGAGACCGCCATGTCGAAGGTGCGCCACCGGGCGGAGGACGCCGCCGAAGACCGAATCCTGGACGCCCTGCTGCCCGGTCCGAAGAGCATGGCGCCGGACGAGGACGGTCACCCAGAATCCGATACCCGCCAGAAATTCCGCAAGCGGCTGCGCGAGGGCACGCTGGACGAAAAGGAAATCGAGATTACCCTGTCGGCCACGCCGGTCGGCGTGGAGATCATGGCGCCGCCCGGCATGGAGGAGCTGACCGGCCAGTTGCAGGATATGTTCCAGAACATGGGCGGCAAGCGCACCCGCACCCGCAAGCTGCGCATCCGCGACGCGCGGCGCCTGCTGACCGAGGAAGAGGCCGGGCGCATGATCAACGAGGACGAGCTCAAGCAGAACGCGCTGGAGAATGTCGAGCAGAATGGCATCGTGTTCATCGACGAAATCGACAAGGTCACGCGGCGCGGCGAAAGCAGCGGTCCGGATGTCTCGCGCGAAGGCGTGCAGCGCGACCTGCTGCCGCTGGTGGAGGGCTGCACCGTGACCACCAAGCACGGCATGATCAAGACCGACCACATCCTGTTCATTGCCTCGGGCGCTTTCCACCTGTCCAGGCCATCCGACCTGATCCCGGAACTGCAGGGCCGTCTGCCGATCCGCGTCGAGCTCGACGACCTGAACGCCGCCGACTTCGTGCGCATCCTTACGGAACCGGACGCCTCGCTCACTGACCAGTACGCGGCGCTGCTGGCCACCGAGTCAGTTACCCTGGAATTCAGCGCGGACGGTATCGGTCGAATTGCGGAAATCGCCAGCAATATCAACGCGCGCACCGAGAACATCGGCGCCCGGCGACTGCACACGGTCCTGGAGCGGCTGCTGGAATCGATTTCGTTCGAGGCGACCGACCGTGCCGGCAGCACGGCACGCATCGATGCGGCCTACGTCGACGAGCACCTGGCCGCGCTGGTGCAGGACGAGGACCTGAGCCGGTATATACTCTGATGGATCTGCCGCATTATCACCGGCCGCATAATCACCAGGCACGCCCCGGCGTGACAACCCTGCACATCGCGTTGCAGTGAAACCATCAACACATACCCAGGGTAACAACATGCGCAGCACACCCAAACCCGTAGAAATCAGCCTGCATCAGAAATCCCGCGTCCTGAAGATCGTGTTCGACAACGGCGAGAATTTCGCGCTGAGCTATGAATTCCTGCGCGTGCATTCGCCCTCCGCAGAAGTGCAGGGCCACGGGCCCGGGCAGGGCGTGCTGCAGGTCGGCAAGGAAGACGTCATGGTCACGCGCGTCGAGCCGGTCGGCAGCTACGCCATTCAACCGACCTTCGATGACGGCCACGATACCGGCATCTATTCCTGGGAAACCCTGTACGACCTGGGCAAGAACCGGGATAAATACTGGCAGCGCTACCTGGACAAGCTGGCCGCCGCCGGCCACGCCCGCAAGGAGCACGCCACTGACTGAGGGCTGGCAGCGGCATGGCGCATCACCCGCACTCACAAACCGCTGCGGTAATGCAACCGGGTGCGGCAGCCGTATTTTTCCCAGCGCGCTGCCTGCCTTTGCGGTAAATTAATCAAAACCACGGGAACACCTGCCGTATGTCAGACAAAACGACCCATTTCGGTTTTCGCGATGTGCCGGTCGAGGACAAGGCGCGGCACGTGCGCGCCGTATTCGACTCGGTCGCCGACAACTATGACCTGATGAACGACCTCATGTCGTTCGGCGTCCACCGGCTCTGGAAACGCTACGCGATAAACATGGCCGGCATCCGCCCCGGCCAGCGCATACTGGACCTGGCCGGCGGCACCGGTGACCTGACGCGGCTGATGGCACCGCTCACCGGGCCCGGTGGTCACGTCGTGCTGTCGGATATCAATGCCGCGATGCTGAACAAGGGCCGCAGCGCCTTGCTGGACCGGGGTATCAGCGGCAATGTCAGCTTTGCCCAGGTCAACGCCGAGCAGCTGCCGTTTCCCGACAACAGCTTTGACCTGGTCACGATTGCGTTCGGCCTGCGCAATGTCACCGACAAGCAGGGCGCGTTGTGCGCGATGCAACGGGTGCTGCGCCCGGGCGGACGCCTGCTGGTGCTGGAATTCTCCCGCCCCGCAGCCGCACTCAAGCCGGCCTACGACTTCTATTCGTTCAGCATCCTGCCCAGACTCGGACGGCTGGTCGCGCGCGATGCCGACAGTTACCGCTATCTGGCGGAATCGATTCGCATGCACCCGGACCAGCAGACACTGCAGGGCATGCTGGAACAGGCGGGGTTTGAACAATGCGACTACCACAACCTGAGCGGCGGCATCGTCGCCATCCACCGTGGCTACAAGTTCTGAACAGGGGACCGGCAGGCAGGCTCGCGGCAGGATGACACTGCCGGCGGGATTCATCCGTGCACTCGAGTCCGCCGCCAACGGCTGGATGGGGCTCGATCCGGACAACCGGGCGCGCATGGCCACGCTGGATGGCCGCAGCATTGGCATCGACCTGACCGGGACTGGCCTGCAGCTGTACCTCTACCCGGGCGCGCACGGCCTTCACATCAGCGACGCGCACGAAGGTCCGGTCGATACCATGCTGCATGGCAGCCCGCTGGCGCTGGCACGCCTCGGCATCGGCGGCGCTACCGGCAAGCCGCTGTTCTCGGGCGAGGTCACCATCAGCGGAGACGTCGAAACCGGGCAGGCTTTCAAGGCCATCCTCGATGACATGGACATCGACTGGGAAGAGCACCTGTCCCGCCTGACCGGCGACATGGTCGCGCACCAGCTGGGCAACGCCGCTCGCCAGGCGGGCAGGGCACTGCGCCACGGCAGGGCGACCCTGGAACAGGACGTCGGCGAGTATCTCAGGGAAGAGCTGCGCCTGCTGCCGGCCCGGGTCGAGGTCGAGAACTTCGCTACCGATGTCGCCCGCCTCAGGACGGACACCGACCGGCTGTCTGCGCGTATCAAACGGCTGCAACGCACCGGCGACGGCGCGTAACCCGCATGATCCGCCCGGCACAGATCATTCGCCTGATCCATATCAACTTCGTGCTCGCCCGGCACGGGCTCGACGAAATCATCCTGGCCACGCACCTGTTCAGGCCCTTCCGGTTTCTCTACTACATGGCGCCGTGGAACTGGATTCCGCGCAAACGCGGTCCGCGCGGCGTGCGCATTCGCCGCGCGCTGGAGGAACTCGGGCCGATCTACGTCAAGTTCGGCCAGATACTGTCCACCCGCCAGGACCTGCTGCCCGACGACATCGCGCAGGAACTGACGCACCTGCAGGATGACGTGCCGCCGTTTCCCGGCAGCGTGGCGAAGGCGCAGATCGAAAAGGAGTTCGGCCAGCCGGTCGCCATCCTGTTCGAGCAGTTCGACGAAACTCCGCTCGCTTCGGCCTCGATCGCGCAGGTCCATACCGCGCGCCTGAAAGACGGTACCGAGGTCGTCATCAAGGTGCTGCGCCCGAATGTCAGGCACTTCATCGAGCGCGACGTCAACCTGCTGTACACGGTGGCAGAGCTCGCCGAGCGTTACTGGCAGACCGGCCGCCGCCTGCGTCCGTGCGAGGTGGTCGCCGAGTTCGAGAAGACCCTGTACGACGAACTCGACCTGTTGCGCGAAGCGGCCAACGCCTCGCAACTGCGCCGCAACTTCGCCGGCACCAACCTGCTGTACGTACCGGAGGTGTACTGGGACTACTGCCGGCCGGAGATCATGGTCATGGAGCGTATCCGCGGCATCCAGATCAGCGATATCAAGGGTCTGCGTGCCAGCGGCATCGACCTGAAGCAGCTGTCCGAACGCGGCGTGGAAATCTTTTTCACGCAGGTCTTCCGTCACAATTTCTTTCACGCCGACATGCATCCCGGCAACATCTTCGTCCGACAGGATGGCCGTTACATGGCGGTCGACTTCGGCATCATGGGTACACTGAATCCGGTCGACCAGCGCTACCTGGCGGAAAACTTCCTCGCCTTTTTCAATCGCGATTACCGGCGCGTTGCCGAACTGCACGTGGAATCAGAGTGGGTGCCGGACGGCACGCGCGTGGATGAATTCGAGTCCGCGATCCGCACGGTTTGCGAACCGATCTTCGAAAAGCCGCTGAAGGAGATTTCCTTCGGCAACGTGTTGTTGCGCCTGTTCCAGACGGCGCGGCGTTTCAACATGGAGGTGCAGCCGCAGCTGGTGCTGTTGCAGAAAACACTGCTCAACATCGAGGGACTCGGGCGCCAGCTGTATCCCGAGCTCGACCTGTGGCAGACGGCCAAGCCGTTCCTGGAGCGGACCATGAGCGAGCAACTTGGCACGCGCGCGCTGCTGCGCAACCTCAGGGAGAACGTGCCGGCCTGGAGCAGCGCCGTACCGGAACTGCCCCTGCTTGCACACCGCGTGCTGGAGCAGGCAAGCACCGGCAAACTGCAGATCGAGTGGCGTTCGGAGGAACTCAGGCGCCTGCGCCGCGAGGTAAGGCGCGCCAACCGGCGCACGGTCGGCGCCGTTACCGGCAGCGGTCTGCTGCTGTCCGCCGCGGTGATCTACGGGCTGGATGGCTATGCACCTGCCATGGTAATGGGTGCCCCGCTGCTGACCTGGCTGGCCGGCGCAGCCGGGATCTTTCTGCTCATCACCAGCTTTCCCGGCAACGGGGAGGATTGATCAGTCCTGCAAGCCGTGGCGCGTGAAGATCGATCATCAGCAGGCCGGTACTGTCGATACCGGCATCCGCGAAGACTTCCATGATGCGCAGGCCGCCGGTGTGCTTTCAGTGGCGACCGGGCATGTTCAGCGCGGTCGCTGCAGTGCCGACTCCACCGTGTCACGCTGTTCCCGGCCGCATAGTATATCGATGAGTTCGAGCGCGAAATCCATGGCGGTTCCCGGTCCGCGCGAGGTAATGACCCTGCCGTCCCGGACCACCGGCTGGTCGCTGTAGTCGATACCGGGAATTGCCGCGACATCGAGCGCGCCCGGGAAACTGGTGGCACGCTTGCCGTTCAGCAGGCCCGCCTGCGCCAGTACACGCGGCGCGGCACAGATGGCGGCGGTGTATTTATCCTGCGCCGCCATCCGGGCGACCAGTTCAATGACCCGGGCATCGCTCTTCAGATGGTCCGCACCCGGCAGCCCGCCCGGCAGTACGATCATGTCGTAGTCGCGCGTGAGCGCTTCGTCCAGCGTGATATCGGGAACAAGCACGGTGCCACGCGACGCACGCACCGGCCGGTCGTCGAGTCCGGCGCTGTCAACCGTGATGCCGGCGCGCCGCAGCAGGTCGATCACCGTCACGGCTTCCAGCTCTTCACAACCCTGCGCTAGCGGGACGAGGACGTGTGCCATACCAGTTGTTGCCTGTTGTTCTGCCGTTCGATCAAGCGCGCCACCGGAATCAGCTGCACACCCTGATCGCCAAGTTCGCGTAATTCATCAACCAGCACCTCGAGCGTTGCCGGGTACGGGTGCCCGATACCCAGTGCCGTGCCGTCACGCCGCGCCATCCTCACCAGTTCCCGGAACTTCGCGCGCACCGCGTCCGGCTTCGCTTCGTTATCGAGAAACACGTTACGCTCGCTGTTCGGTATGCCGTATTCCTGCGCCAGTTGTCGCGCCACGGTGGCGCTGGTGGTGCGGCTGTCCACGAAAAACAGTTTGCCATGCTCGCTGATCGCCTGCATCAGCCAGGCCATGTTGCCGGGGTGCCGGGTAAGCAGACTGCCCTGATGATTGTTGAGACCGCTGATGTATGGCACTGCGGCGATATCCTGTTCGATGGTGCTGCGAAACTGGCTGAGGGTCATGTCCAGTGTGAGCTCACCGGGTTCCGCCTTGCGTACCTCGGTCTCCGGCGCCTGCATGGGCAGGTGCAGCATGACTTCCTTGCGCCCGTCATGTGCCTGCAAGGCCAGTTCGCGGGTATAGGGACCACGCGGGAGGAAGGCACAGGCCACCGGGCCGGGCAGCTCCACTGCCCGTTGCCCAGCGACTCGCTGGTTGCCCAGGTCATCGATGATCAGCGCAATGGCCGGGAGCGGTCGGGCGGCAGCGCCCGGCACCGTCCCGGCCGGAACGTTCAGCGACAGGCTCGCCAGCCAGCATATACAGAGAAATTGCCAGCCTGACGGTCTTGATGGCATTCGGCTTGCCCGGATTTATTGCATGCGCGCCTGCAGGATCGCGAGGCCCTTGAGCAGGTTGAGTGCCTCGTACAGCATGTAATCGTCTTTCAGCAGTTTGCTCGCCTCGTCACTCGTCTCGTCGTCCCCGGACTTGTCCTTCCCGGACTTGTCCTTCTTGGACTTGCCGTTCTCGAGATGCTTGGACAGGTTTGCCTCTTTCAGCGGCTCGATGTCCTTGTCCACGGCGGATACCTGCACCGGCTGGAGCGCGATATCGGGAGTAATTCCCTCGGCCTGGATGGAACGTCCCGATGGCGTGTAGTAGCGTGCCGTGGTCAGCTTGAGCGCCGAATCATTGCTCAGCGGCAGAATGGTCTGCACCGAGCCCTTGCCAAATGTCTTCGCGCCCATGATGATGGCGCGCTTGTGGTCCTGCAGTGCACCCGCGACAATTTCCGAGGCCGATGCAGAACCCTGATTGACCAGCACCACCAGCGGCGCCCCGTCCAGGATGTCATCCGGCGTTGCATTGAAGCGCAGCTTGGAATCGGCGATGCGGCCTTCGGTATAGACGATGATGCCCTTGGTAAGGAATGCATCGGAAACGGCAACGGCACCGTTCAGCACGCCGCCCGGATTGTTGCGCAGGTCGAGCACCAGGCCGTCGAGCTTGCCGCCGTGTTCTTTCTTGAGAGCATTAATCTCATCGATCATGTTGTTTGCGCTCTTCGACTGGAACTGGGAAATCCTCAGGTATCCATAACCATCTTCGAGCATGCGCGACTTGACGCTCTTCACCTTGATGATGTCACGCGTGATGGTGATCTTGATTGGCTGATCCAGCCCTTCGCGCACGACAGTCAGCACGATATCGCTGCCGGGTTCGCCGCGCATGATCTTGACCGCCTCGTTGAGGGTCATGCCCTTTACCGGCGTCTCGTCCAGCCGGATGATGAGGTCGCCCGCCAGGATGCCCGCACGCTGCGCCGGCGTGTCGTCGATCGGTGCAATCACCTTCACGAATCCGTCTTCCATGCCGACCTCGATACCCAGCCCACCGAACTGGCCGGTAGTGCCGACCTGCAATTCGTTGAACTGCTCGGAGTCGAGATAGGAGGAGTGCGGATCGAGACCCGACAGCATGCCGCGTATGGCGTTTTCAATCAGTTCCTTGTCATCGACCTCGACAACGTAGTCATTCTTGATCCGCCCGAACACGTCACTGAAGGTGCGCAGCTCCTCGATCGGCAGGGTCGCCTGGGTCGACTCGCGTTCTGCCAGCACACCGTGCCCGATCGAGACCAGTACGCCCGTCATCAGGCCGATCAGCAGGAGCAGATAACTATGAAAATTCGTTTTCAATTTGGGTCTCATCTCTAGTGTCCGTGGTGCGCCAACCGGTCAGTGTCCCGCAGGATGCTGCGAGCAGTTGCGCTGTTATCGGGAAATGTCAACATTATCACAGCGTTGCCAGAAGCGGTATCGGCTTTACAATAAACTCCTTGATTGGCGCAACAATGCGTGGCCCGCCAGCAGTAGGACAAGCGAATCCGGACTAGATTCAACCGTCCGTGGCACGACCACGGCCGGCCCGCTGCGCGGCCGGCTGACCCTTGAACCAGCCAGCCGGATTGACCGGCTGGCCATCCTTGCGCAACTCGAGATACAGGCCGGTACGCAACTGCCCGCCACTGTTGCCAGCCGCGGCGATAACCTCGCCGCGCCCGACCCACTCGCCAACCCCCTTATACAGACTGCTGTTTTCACCGTACAGCGACATGTAGCCGTCACCATGGTCGAGAATCATCAACAGGCCAAAACCACGCAGCCAGTCGGCAAATACCACGCGTCCACGTGCGATGGCGTGTATTTCGGCGCCGGACCGGGTGGCGATGTGGACACCCCGCGAGCGCATCTTGCCGGCGGCCTGCTGCGCGCCATAGTTCATACTGACATTGCCGGCCACCGGCCATTCCAGCTGGCCCTTGAGCTTGCCCAGGGGCTGCTGGCCGGTCTTCGCCGGGATATCGCGCAATGCCTGCTGCAGGCTATCCAGCAATTTATTGACACGCTGTTCGTCCGCCTCGAGCGCGCCCAGCTGTGACGTCCCGCTCGCCAGGCGCTGTTTCAGGTCCGCGAGAATGGCGCCCTGCCGGTCCTTTTCCGCGACGAGTTGCGCCGAGTTCTGTTCCTGTTCGCTGCGCAACCCGGCCAGCGTCGCCTGCTGCTCGCGCAGCACCTGCTCCGCGGTGTGCAACTCGTCAAGGGTGGAGCGGAAGTCCTCCATGCGCCGGCTGCGCGCTTGCGTGAAGTATCCCTGGTAGGTCAGCATGCGCGCGACCATGGCGGGATCATCCTGGTTAAGCAGCAGCTTGATGCGTTCCTGTCGACCGTTCCGGTAAGCCGCCTGCAGTTCCCTTGCCAGCACGGTGTGCATCCTGCCGAGCCTCGATCTGACGGTATCGCGCTCGCTTTCAAGCTGGGCCAGCTCCTGCCGTGCCGCCGTCTCCCGCCCGTCCAGCCTGCGCAGTTCTGCCGATATGCGGCCAATCGCCTTGTCGGTCTGCTCCAGCGCGGCCTGCTGTGCATCATGCTCGCCACGCACCGACTCCAGGTCACCCTTGAGGTTGCTGATACGTTCACGCAGCTGCTGCAGCTTTTCCTTTTCCTGCGCGATCTGGCCGGTTTCCGCGGCGAGCGGGGCGCCGGCGGGCAGCCCGGCCAGCAGCGCAGCGGCCAGGATCAGCCGGACGATACCCGGTGCGGCGTAAAATCCTGCCTGGCCGCGCCTGCAGCAGGGAAATGTGCGATCGTCTGGCACGGTGACCGTCCGGTCAGCCATGCATTTCGACGGGTGTGTCCGACGGGTCGCCCGCATCGCTTTCAGGCAGCAGGGTCACCAGCGGGGTGCCGGTCATTTCCGGCGGAATGTCCATGTTCATCAGGTACATCATGCTGGGTACCACATCCGACAGGGCGCCATGCTCGGCCATCAGCGCCGCCCGCCCTACATAGATCAGCGGCACCAGGTTACTGGTATGGGCCGTATGCGGCTGCCCGGTCTCCTCGTCCAGCATCTGTTCGGCATTTCCGTGATCCGCGGTGATCAGCATTTCACCACCGCATGCCAGCAACGCCGTCCGGATGCGACCCAGCGCACGGTCGACGGCCTCTATCGCCTTGACCGCCGCGTCGAACTTGCCGGAATGTCCGACCATGTCCGGGTTGGCGTAGTTGCAGATGATGACATCGTAGGTGCCGCCTTGCAGCGCCTCCACCAGGTGGCCGGTGACCTCGACCGAGTTCATCTCGGGCTGGAGGTCGTAGGTCGCAACCATCGGTGATTTCACCAGGATACGATCCTCACCCTCGAAGGGCTGTTCAACGCCGCCATTGAAGAAAAAAGTCACGTGGGCGTATTTTTCGGTCTCAGCCAGGCGCAGCTGGCGCAGGCCATGGTTGGAAATATACTCCCCGAACACGTTTTTCAGTCGTTCGGCCGGATAGGCCACATGCACGTTGAAGTCCGATTTGTACTCGGTCAGGCTGACAAAATCACCGAGCACGGGCTGTGCCGCGCGCGCGAAACCGTCGAAATCGGGCTCTATGAACGGACGCGTGATCTGGCGGGCGCGATCGGAACGATAGTTCATGAAAACGACGACATCGCCGTCCGCGATGATCACCGGCTGCGTTCCCGGGGGGACGATTGCCGTGGCCTTGACGAATTCGTCCCCTTCGCCACGGGCATAGGCCTGCTCGAGTGCATCCAGCGCGCTGGTCGCGACGTATTCAGACTTGCCCTGCGTTATCAGGTCATAGGCCGCCTGGATGCGCGGCCAGTGGTGGTCACGGTCCATGGCATAGTAACGGCCGATGACCGAAGCAAAGCGGCCGCCCCCCAGCTTGCTGAACCGGTCCTCCATGGCGCGGATGGACGATTCGGCGCTGTTTGGCGGCGTATCACGGCCATCGAGGAAGGCATGCAGACAGACCTGCTTCGCGCCGCGCTGCACGGCGAGCTCGACCATGGCATGGATGTGTTCTTCATGGCTGTGCACGCCGCCGGGCGACAGCAGGCCGAGAATGTGCACGGCCCGGTCGCTCTCGATGGCCTTGTCGACAGCATCGGTCAGGGTCAGGTTGGTGAAGAACGAGCCGGTCTTGATGGCGCGGCTGACGCGGGTGAATTCCTGGTACACGACACGACCGGCACCGAGGTTCAGGTGGCCGACCTCCGAGTTGCCCATCTGGTCGGCCGGCAGGCCGACGGCGGCACCCGAGGTGCGGATCAGCATGTGCGGGTAATCTTTCCAGAGCGCATCCCAGACCGGCTTGCGGGCGGCGGCGATGGCATTGTGTTGCGGCTTGTCGCTGAAGCCCCAGCCATCCAGGATCAATAAAACCATAGGCCTGGCAGGGCGATTCCGGTGCTGTGTCTGCTGTCCACTCATATAGTCGGGGGGAAGTCTAAATTATCATTCCTTGCATCGCCAACCCTGCTGGCAGACGCGCTGGCAGCTTAGCGCGAGAGATCAGCCAGATGGATATTTATTCCCCCGGCTGTGGCCCAAATGCTTTATTATTGTATAATGTTTTAGTAATGAATGCAGTAACCTGTAGCGACATCACAACCAGGGGGGCTGTTGGATGACAGCAAGCACTGAATTACTGATCACCCGCGCTGAAGATATTGACCGGGCCTCGCGCTCGCTCAAGGCCATGTCTCATCCGCTGCGTCTGAAAATACTGTGTACCCTGGGCGACCAGGAAATCAGCGTACAGGATATCGTGGAACGTGTCGGCACTTCGCAGAGCAATATTTCACAGCATCTTGCCATCCTCCGCGACAAGGGCATCCTGGCATCGCGCAAGGATGCCAATCGTGTCTACTACCGCGTGGGAGACTCGCGTACGCTCAGGCTGATCAGCATGATGCGTGAAGTGTTCTGTACCAGCCCCTGATGCGGCATGCCGCACCGGCAGTCCTGCAAAAAATAACTGACATCACCGGCCCGGCCAGCTGAAACGACAGCCTGTTCCCGAGGAACCAATGGACATCAACCAGCTTATCGAATTCAGCAGCAATCACCTGCTTCTGGTGGTGGCGCTGATTGCGATTCTCGCCCTGCTGATCGGTGGAGAGATCCGACAGCGCCTGAGCGGTATCAGCGAAGTAGGCCCGGGCGAGGCGACCCGCATGCTCAATCACGACAACGCCGTCATGGTCGACATGCGCAGCGACAAGGAATACCGCGAGGGGCACGTGGTCAATGCCATACATACCCCGTCGCAGGACAACCTTGCGGTACTCGACAAGTACCGGGACAAGCCCGTCATCGTTTACTGCAACAGCGGCAGTCGTTCGGTTGCATTCTGCAGCAAACTGCGCAAGCAGGGCTTCCCGACCGTGTACAACCTGAAAGGCGGCATACTCGGCTGGCAAAAGGCCGAGCTGCCGCTTTCGAGAAACAACTAGACGGATCCCGACCGCTGCGGGACATCACATAACAGCATCTTCAGCCCACCAGGAAACCCGCCATGGCCGAACAGGAACAGGACGCCGCCAGGAACCAGGAAAACCATCCTGTCATTCACGCACAGAAGATCTATATCAAGGATATTTCTTTCGAGACACCGAACTCGCCGCAGATTTTCGCCAGGGAATGGAAGCCGAATCTCAATCTGGATCTCGGCCAGGCGGCAGCCGAGCTGCCCGACAGTCATTACGAGGTGGTACTTTCGCTGACGGTCACAGTGAAGGTGGATGACGTCACGGCCTATCTCGCCGAGGTGCAGCAGGCCGGTATTTTTATACTGCAAGGGTTCGAACCGGAGCAATTGCACAAAATCATCCACGTCCATTGTCCGCGCATGCTTTACCCCTATGCCTCATTCGTGATTTCCGACCTCGTAACGCGGAGCGGGTTTCCGCAGCTGCTGCTTGCACCGGTCAATTTTGACGCCCTGTACAAGAAACGGCTTTCAGAGGTAGCCGGCGCACAGCAAGCGGCCGGCAACTGACACACATCTGCAGCCGCAACCATGATCCATCGAGGTCACCAGGTGCGGATGGTACAATCCTGAAACCATGAGCCGCGAAACGATTACTGTCCTTGGCGCCGGTTCCTGGGGTACAGCACTTGCGATACGGCTCGCGGCGAACGACAACGACACCTGCCTGTGGGGTCATGACCCCGAATCCATGCGCACCCTCGCCGAAGAACGCCAGAACAGCGCCTTTCTCCCGGACATCCCGTTCCCCGACAGGCTGAAGGTCGAATCCGACCTCGCCGCCGCCATCGGCGCATCCCGTGATCTGCTGATGGTCGTTCCCAGTCATGCGTTCCGGGAAGTGCTTTTGCGAGCGATGCCGTTGCTCGATGCACGCAGGCGCATTGCCTGGGCAACCAAGGGACTGGAATACGGCAGCGGCAAATTCATGAGCGACGTGCTCGAAGAAGTCGCGGGAACGAAATATCCGGCTGCCGTACTGTCCGGACCGACCTTTGCTCTCGAGGTCGCCAGGGGATTGCCGACTGCACTGACGGTTGCTTCCAACAATCCGGTACTCGCCAACGACCTGGCTGCGCGCCTGCACGGCGATGTCATGCGCGTGTACACCAGCGACGACATGCTGGGCGTGCAGCTCGGCGGAACCGTAAAGAACGTCCTTGCCATTGCCTCCGGCATCACCGACGGGCTGCAGCTGGGCGCCAACAGTCGCGCCGCACTGATCACGCGCGGACTTGCAGAGATCATCCGGCTCGGCGACGCCATGGGTGCACGGCGCGAGACCCTGATGGGGCTCGCGGGCATGGGCGATCTCATCCTCACCTGCACCGAGGACCTGTCACGCAACCGCCGCCTGGGGCTTGCGCTCGGGCGGGGCACGGCGCTGGATGTCGCCGTGCGCGAGATTGGCCAGGTGGTCGAGGGTTTCAACACCGCGCGCGAGGTCGTGCAGCTTGCGCGCAGCTACCGCGTGGAAATGCCGATCTCGGAGCAGGTCTTCCGGGTATTGCACGAGGGTCTCGCGCCTCGCGCGGCCGTGCATAACCTGCTGTCACGCGAGGACATCCGCTCAGAGTGAAACGGTAGAGCCCCGGAATGCCTGCTGGCGCCACGCCTCGTACACCAGCACGGCCACCGTGTTGGCAAGATTGAGACTGCGACTGCCGGGCAGCATCGGTACGCGCAACACCGCATCCGCACCGAGTTCGTCGAGGATTTCAGCCGGCAGGCCACGCGTTTCCGGCCCGAACAGAAACGCGTCACCGGGTCGGTAAGCGACCTCCGAGTAAACGCGCGCACCACGTGTCGAAACGCCCCGGACGGAGACCGGCTGTACGGCCTGTGAAAACTCCAGCAGCGAACCGTGTTCACGCACCGACGCAAACTCGCGATAGTCCAGCCCGGCACGGCGCAGCCTGCGGTCGTCGAGTTCGAAGCCGAGCGGGTGGATCAGGTGCAGTGTGCTGCCCGTGTTGGCGCAAAGGCGTATGATGTTGCCGGTATTCGGCGGAATTTCCGGCTGGTAAAGTACGATGTGAAACATCTGTCACCCTTGCTGGACCCTGAAGCAGATGAACACTACTGATATGCAAAAACTCAAGGTGGATTTCTGCGGCCTGTCGTTTGCGACACCGCTGGTACTGCTCTCCGGCTGTGTCGGCTTCGGCGAAGAATACACACGCGTCGCTGGCTTTTCCAATCGCGATGTCGGCGCCGTCTGTCTCAAGGGAACCACGCTGCGGCCGCGTCTCGGCAACCGTCCGCACCGGATCGCGGAAACGCCGGCCGGCATGCTTAATGCCATCGGTCTGCAGAACCCGGGTGTCGATCACGTCGTCAGCAGGACCCTGCCTGATCTGGACTTCGGCGAAACGCGCTTTATAGCCAACGTATCAGGCTCCACCGTGGAAGAATACGTCGAGGTCACGCGCCGCTTTGAAGACTCGCCGATCGATGCCATCGAGATCAATATCTCGTGTCCGAACGTGAAGGAAGGCGGCATGGCGTTTGGCAATGATCCGGACATGTCGGCGCGTGTCGTTGCCGCCTGCCGCGCCGTCACCGGCAAACCGCTCATCACCAAGCTCTCGCCCAACCAGACCGATATCGCCGAAAACGCCCGGCGCTGCATCGAGGCCGGCAGTGACGGCTTTGCCGTGATCAATACCCTGATGGGCATGGCTATTGATGTCGAAACGCGCACACCGGTCATTGGCAACAACCAGGGCGGGTTGTCGGGCCCCGCCATCAAGCCGGTCGCGCTGCTCAAGGTCCACCAGGTCTATCAGGTGTGCAGGCATCACGGCATACCGATCATCGGCCAGGGCGGCATCACCAGTGCGACTGATGCCATCGAATTCATCATCGCAGGCGCCAGCGCCGTGGGCATCGGTACCGCGCTGTTCTACGACCCGCTGGTCTGCACCCGCATCAATGCCGGCATTCTCGACTACCTCGATCGCCACCGGCTGGACACGGTTGCAGCGCTGACCGGCAGCCTGGCACTGCATGGCACTGCCAGCGCCTGCATGCTGTAACAATCCGGCCGACTGGCAGTTTTCGTTTCATTACGGACCCGCAGGATGTGCCCGGGAAAGCATGCCGAACGCTGACGCCATGCACCGCATGGATGTTGTACCCGCTCATGAATGGATCTCGCTGGCCAAAGGGTGAGTGAGCCGTGTGCTACGTTAGAGAGTCAGCCGCTCGTTCCGTTGAACCTGCATTACAGGACACATTTGTCCTTCGGGCCGGCACAGGACAACGACTATTTCATTTCGAGTTCCCTGAGCTTGCGCGTGAGTGTATTGCGTCCCCAGCCAAGCAGGCGCGCCGCATCCTGACGCCGTCCGCCGGTATGTTGCAGCGCAACCTCGATCAGGGTGCGCTCGAAGGCGGGCAGCGCATCATCCAGCAGGCGTTTCGATCCACTGCCCAGCTGCTGCTGGGCCCACTGTCGCAGGATCGCCTGCCAGTTGCCGCCTGCCGGTGACACATCGTGCACAGCACCCGCAAGATCCTCGGGAAGGTCCTCGATATGTATTTCCTGGCCAGGTGCCATGACCGTCAGCCATCGACACAGGTTCTCGAGCTGCCTGACATTGCCAGGCCAGTCCAGTTTTGCCAGATACGCTACCGCATCACGTGACAGTGTCTTCACCTCCACGGCGAGTTCGGTGGCCGCCTGGCCCAGAAAATACTCGAGCAGCGCGGGGATGTCCTCGCGTCGCTCACGCAATGGCGGCAGCTGCAGGCGAATGACGTTGAGACGGTGGAACAGGTCCTCGCGGAACCTGCCTTGCTTGACCAGCGCCTCCAGGTCCTGGTGCGTCGCGGCAATGATGCGCACATCCACTTTTTTCGGCGTGTGCGCACCAACCGGGTAGAACTCGCCATCCGCCAGTACGCGCAACAGCCTGGTTTGCAGTTCTGCCGGCATGTCGCCGATCTCGTCCAGCATCAACGTGCCGCCGTCGGCCTGTTCAAAGCGTCCCGTGCGCCGGTTCTGCGCACCGGTAAAGGCGCCGCGTTCATGCCCGAACAGTTCCGACTCGAGCAGGTCACGGGGAATCGCAGCCATGTTAAGTGCAACAAACGGCTTGCCGGCACGCTGGCTGTGGCGGTGCAATGCCAGCGCCACCAGCTCCTTGCCGGTGCCCGACTCGCCGTTGATCAGCACGGTAGCGTTGGAATTGGCCAGCCGACCTATGGCGCGAAACACTTCCTGCATCGCCGGCGCCTTGCCGATGATCTCGGGTACGCGCCTGGCGTCCTGTACAGCAACCGGCACCGGTTGCTGTACACGCGCCTCGAGGGCGCGGTTTACCAGCGCGACCGCGTCGTCGATATCAAATGGCTTGGGCAGGTATTCGAACGCACCGCCCTTGAACGCGGCAACGGCACTGTCGAGGTCCGAGTGCGCAGTCATTATGATAACCGGCAGCTCCGGGTGAGTTGCCCGGATACGCTCCAGCAGCTCCAGGCCGTCGATACCCGGCATGCGTATGTCAGTAACGATCACGGCCGGTTCCTCGCGATCGATAGCCGCAAGCGCCGTATCACCTGACTGAAAACTCTCGACCCGCAGCTCTGCCGCGGTGAGTGCCTTTTCGAGCACCCAGCGTATCGATCTGTCGTCATCAATTACATAAACCTTGTCGCTATGCTCCATGCGCTTCATCCAGTGGTAACAGGATAGTAAAAGTAGTTTCCCCGGGCTGGCTGCTGCACTCGATCAGCCCGTGATGCCGGCTGACCAGTGCCTGAGCAATGGACAGGCCAAGCCCCGTGCCGTCGCTGCGGTTGGTAACCATGGGGTAGAAAATTTTCTTGCGCAGCTCTTCGTCGATGCCCGGCCCGTTGTCGATGATCTCGATGCGTGCAACCAGCCGGTGCTTGCGCGTGCCGATATTGAAGTTACGTGATACGCGCGTTCGCAGGATGATTTCACCCTTGCCGCCCAGCGCCTGGCAGGCGTTGCGCACGATGTTGAGTATCGCCTGAATGAGCTGGTCCTCGTCAGCCTTGAGATCGGGCAGGCTGGGATCGTAATCCTTGTGGACCACCAGGCCTTCCCCGACCTCCACCTTGACCAGTTCGCGCACCCTTTCCAGCAGCTGGTGAATGTTCACAGGCTGCATGTTCGGCAGACTGTTCGGTCCCAGCATGCGGTCCATCAATGCCTGCAGGCGATCGGCCTCACCGATGATGATGCGCGTGTATTCTTTCAGCGACGTGTCGGCGATCTCGCGTTCCAGCAATTGCGCGGCACCACGCAAGCCGCCCAGCGGGTTCTTGATTTCATGTGCCAGGCCCCGCACCAGCGCATGTGTCGCCTGCTGCTGGTTGATAAGCAGCTCATCCTGTTCAACGCGCAGTTGATGGTCGACCTGGCGCAACTCGAGTTGCACGAATGTTCCGCGGTTCGCCTCTATGACAGGAGTGAATGTACAGTTGACCCTCAGGTCCGGGGCATCCGGCAATTCCAGCAGACAGCCGCGCTTCGAGATCACCTGCTGCCTGGTAATGGCGCCGGCCAAATGGTCGACCAGCATCCCCGCATTGGTCACCAGTTCATGCACGGAACGGCCGCAGGCATAGCGCGCGCTGTGTGCCAGCATGATTTCACCGGCCTGGTTGAGGTACGCCAGGAACAGCTGACTGTCGAACACCAGGACGGCAGTGCTCAGATTATCGAGTACCCGCTCGGCCGTGATGCGTGAGATGGGCAAATCCGTTGGCATACCGTGTCTATTGCAAAAAACAAACCACAATCGAGATCCTCACCAACGCCCACCTGATATAAAAGATTTATAAATAAAAACAACCAAATAACTTGGCTTCAGGAGGCGTTGAGCGGCATGAAATGAAACACCTGCCGCACAGAAAGCACCAATATGGTGCATGCTGGCCAGTGTAGCATGCTTATGGTGAGCTGCCGCGTTGTCATGCAGCCGTTACCCGGGGTCCTGCCGGCGTGCCCGACTCGCCCGCATGGCTCACCGGGCGGCGGTGGCACGACATAATGAGTTGAAATCATGACAGTAATACCAGTCCGGCAACAAACAGGGTGTATGTTGGCAGTGCCTGTCCCGGCCCTCGCTGGTTCCCGTGCACCCGCACTTGCGAAGGACAGGGACGTTCGTGGTCGCGCTCGCGCATTCCTGTGCTTCGCGACACCCGGACTTCCTGTCATCGTCGCCGGGAAACCGGAGAAGGTGAGACGGTTATGCGGTCGAGACACTGTCCTGTGCCATGTCGGGAGCGACCTGTTCACTCAAGTGGCAGCTACGGCTGCATCGCTCCCAGGGACTCTG